>Ga0172374_1003146_pt1 | contig 10158 bp, 9 predicted proteins | sample LakKiv3m_FD_114536 | JGI IMG/M metagenome (GOLD analysis project Ga0172374, IMG submission 114536) | Freshwater microbial communities from Kabuno Bay, South-Kivu, Congo - kab_092012_10.3m | ecosystem: Environmental > Aquatic > Freshwater > Lake | place: Democratic Republic of the Congo...
GATATTCGTTTCCGCAGACATCACACCGGACGCGCGCGAAGCCGCCCTCGGGAAGGCCGCACCCGAAAAAGCGCTCGACGGTTTTCGGGACGATCCCCCGTAGAGGTCCGAAGGTCCGCTCGACGGAAGGTTCTGGACGCCTTCCAATCGGGGCCTAAAGAGCACACGCACCAGCGGCCACAGCAAGCGATTTGCGATACGAACAAGAAGTGGCGAGAACACCCCTGGGTTATCCACCTCGATGCCGCGCGCCCATTCAGATGTACCTCTCGGTATCCAACTCATACTCTTCTTCCTGAGGCTTTGATTAACACCACGCTAGAAAATATGGGGCCCAACGCGGTGATCAGCCGCGACTGTAAGGAGTCGGCTGGATTGCCTTGTTGGGCAATAGGTTACGGTGTTCTTCTTGTCCCATGTCAATGGGTGACCCCTCAGCCCCCCTACTTCCCTTTGCGTGACTGTCTCAAAAGGATGAACCCCATTACAGCCAAGGCCGTGCAGGTGATCACCCATACACCTTTCATACCTTGTGGGGAGCCGGTCATTATCACCAAGTTCCGAAAGACATTAGGATAGCCAAGGAGGTTTGGGACAGAGATCAGACTGGCAAAGAAGAGGAGAAGAAGCGATGCGCCGCATGCGATAAAGAAGTGGATGGCCAATACCTTGCAAGCCTTCAAATCTTCTTTCGTACGAAGAACGGTACCGAAGTTGAACATTAGATAACAGCTCGTGGCAGCCAGAAGTATGCTAACAGTATGGAGACTAAAGGGTTCATACTCTGCTTTCTTGCCACCCCACACGGATAGTAATTGGCCTCCTTGCAGTAGCAGGAAACCCAACCAGGCTAGAGTCGCAAACATCAGTTTGACTGCTTTGTCACTGAATGGAATTCCAGTGTCCGCCAGTTCCTCTCTTGGCTTGGGTCCTTCCGGCTTTGTTTCTCCAAGTTCAGAAATTACCTCATGGGACTTCGGGGTACCTTCCTTGTTCTCACGTTCTTCTGTCGTCATGCATCTTCTCCTTTCATGCCCCGTTGCTGGGCAATGTTTTATATCCTCGTGGTGTCCCACTGTCGAGGTTAACCACTAAGCCTCCACCTCTCGTCGTGCCCTGTAGGTAGTACACTCTGAAGCTGAATTCATCGCGAATGGCATCTTGCAAGCAATTTTTCAGATATCGCTTGCCAATTTGTTAGGTCAGAACTTGGATTGTAGCGTCTCTTCGGAAACTGCATCTTCACTCGCCAGCCTTTAGTTGATCTGAAGGTAATGAAATTGTTAAGCATGCCCTTGTGAGTTTGAATAGACAAATCTTCATATGGATAACGATTCACGCCTGCCACTTCGCTAACAGAAATTTGACCCTTATGCTCGATAAAATACACGGCCTTTGTGGTCAAAACCATGATGTAGCGTTTTACAAAGAATAAGCTTGCCATTCCAAGAGTAATGGCCGTCAGATAGAAACTGGCACCAAATGAGGCACAAGTGAAGATATGTTCAGAGTTTTCGTCTGGGTTGATTCGTTCACGGACCACCTTGAGCATGTTCTCCTCAGTCCACCAATCGTTCATAAAGACCTCCTCTATGTTTATGTTCCAAAGATATTGAAAGTGCTTTTTCCAGGCACCCAACGCTCAGGGTGAGGCGCGCAGTTCTTCCGCGTCGCCTCCACCCTGTTGTTATGCAAATCTTTATTATTTTACACACTTATCTTTCAGTTCAAGTAGTTTCTTGTTTTGTTTATCAAATTTCAGGCCCTCATCAACAACAACTAAAGCCCAGTCCTTTCGCCCAATAGATAAGTAGAGTTCAGCAGTTCTGACTTTAGAGGCAATGATATGCGATGTGGAGTCACCACCAGATGATTCCTTGAAGACAGGCTCAAACGTCTCTATACTTCTCAATACTACTTTCTCGTGCCTCTCGAATTGATCAGGTGAGCCTCCGAAAGCAAAAGTGTAATAATTCTTTCCTAAAAGAACTTGAATCTGCAATTGTTTGAATTTGCCTGGCACGTCAAATCGGATTTCCACAGCCTTGACGTTGAATTTACTGATCTCCTTGACGCTTGAAGTTCCGCCCAAACGCGCTCTCATACGCTCGGCACCGTTCCTGCAATCGGTGAGAAGCCCGCTGAAATCAGAAAAAGGACTGGTTGCTCCAATTATCTTCAATTGTGCTTTAGATGAGGTATTGGAGGAATTGAAATCTACTTTACCTCTGGGATCAGACGAGTATTCATTTATGAACCAACCATCCGGTGGACGAATTTTGAAGAATCCTTTGGGGTCCGAATAGAGGGTTTGCGATAAGGCTATGTCACGATTATCTGGTGTAGGAGTTTGCTGGGCGAAGACGACTGTGGGAACAGATATGGCCACCAGAGCTAAGAATACAACTGAAACAAGATACAATTTGTTTGTTCTCATTTGTTCCTCCTTTTGCATAACGACAAAATCAGCGGGAGGCCTGATTTTAGGCCGATCCGCTGGATTGACTGGTTGGGCAATGGCTTATATTCTTGACTTTGTCGTCTGTCAAGGGCTGATCTCTCAGCTCATCCCCTTGGTCGTCTATGAACCGGTTCTCGTAACTACTAAATTCTGGAGTTCGTCGGGTATGGTCACAGACAATGCTTTCATATTGCCCCCGATATCCGCTCCCCACTCGATCACCTTGGACTGAAGGTCGGTCTTGAAGTAAAGCTTTTTGGTGAAGGGATTTGATCTCAACAAGCCCATCGGATGCAGGGCCAGCTTCCCATCACGCACTTCGAAGAACCGGAAGACAGAAAGCTCTATCTGGCCGCCAGCTGGATCCGGAATTGTGAACGCTTGAGGTTTCGTATATAAGAACGAAGATCCGCCGGACAACGCCAAGCCCCTCCCGGTCATCGTACCCGACCCGAAGATGATGATATTGTCTCCAGATGGCAGCCTGACCGGGACCCCCTTAAAGAAATCATTGGGAGTTCCCTCCTTGACCTCAGGGGCCGTCGGCTTTCGCGGGTCTATCGTGGTTACCTTATACCAGTCGTCCTTTAGCCTCGACTCGACGAAGATGGTGATCTCCTTGGTCTTTGGCTGCCCGTTCGGCGCATCGGCGCCACCAAGGACAATCTCCGACAGCAGCATGGTTCCAAAGAGTGCTAATCCCATGACTCGCGACGTTGCTGACAGGAAACTGGATTTCAGGGGAAGGGGGTTCAACCTCAATCCTCTAACAGGCAGTTCCACATGAGGTGTTGTACTTTTCATGTTACTCCTTTCCGCTAACCCAAAGAACTTTTTTAAGAATCTCATGTTCTCCTCCTTCAACGTTATGCTCTCACCCAACATATATTAGACGGAAAAAATATATTACCAAGACATTGACAAACCACCTTATGCCATGATATCAACTAATTATCGCATACGCATCACCTCTCGTCACATAAAAAAAGGTTATATATCAATATGTTGCCAGACATCCATATTCCATAATATATTTCTTCTACCTATCAGCATGGCCTGATGGATCTGTAACGATTTGAAATGGTTGGGAGTTATGACCGGAAAAGATACAAACCAGGCGGTGGCGGTTCAAAGATTTTGGGATGCTTTTAAGGCTTGCCTGGAGGAAAATCGAGTGCGGCCTGACCATTCGGATTATTATGTCAAATGGGCGCAGACTTTTGTTGATTTCAGGCCCGGAAAAAAACTGCGGGATCGTTCGGCCGAAGATATTCGTTCGTTTCTTGAAAATCTTCGTAGCCGTCCAAGAATCGAGGAATGGCACGTTAAACAGGCCGAACACTCCCTGAAAATTCTTTACGAAAGATTTCTTCCGGGTTATGTCCCCGTGCACGTGCCGGCATCTTTGCCGAGCGAACCGGTTGCGGAGAAAAAGCAGGGAACGGAATCCAACCGTTTTCGGGATCGTGTGATTCCCGGGGAGGTTGACCGGCTGTTTTCTCCCCTGCTGCAGGCTCTGAAAACGGAAATCAGGGGCCGTCATTACTCCATTCGCACCGAGACGGCCTATCTTGACTGGGTGCGGCGTTTCATCGCTTTTCACGGCTACGGCGATCCGAGGGGTATGGAGGGTACGGTGGAGGTGAAGGAATATCTGGACTTTCTGGCTGTTGAGCGGGAGGTTGCGGCCAGCACGCAGAATCAGGCCCTGAATGCCCTGGTATTCTTTTTCAACAACGCACTGAGGAAACCTTTCGGAGAGATGGAAACGTTTGTGCGGGCGAAAAGGCCCCAGCGCCTGCCCGAGGTTATGACCAGAGAGGAAGTTCAGGCCCTTCTCGCCAAAATGGAAGGGATCGCCGCCCTCATGGCCGGCCTGATGTACGGGGGAGGACTTCGCCTCATGGAATGCCTGCGCCTCAGGGTCAAAGACATTGACTTTGCCAGGCATCAGATCCTGGTGCGTGACGGCAAGGGGCAGAAAGACCGGGTTACCATGCTTCCGGACCGGTTTTCCGAGGCGTTGAAGAGCCATCTTGAGCAGGTAAAGCGCGTTTATGAACAGGATCGCGCTCAAGGATCGGCCGAGGTCTTCATCTGGCCTGCTCTGGCAAGAAAATATCCCAACGCTGGAAAAGAGTGGATCTGGCAATATGTATTTCCCGCCAAAAGCCTGTCTGTGGACCCCCGCAGCGGCAAAGTGAGGCGACACCATATCCATGAAAGCGTGGTTCAGAAGGCAGTGAAAAATGCGGCGTCGCGATCTGGCTTCAACAGAAAAGTGAGCTGTCATACCTTGCGCCACTCCTTTGCCACCCATCTGCTTGAGGCAGGCTATGATATCCGAACGGTACAGGAGCTTTTAGGTCATGCAGATGTTTCCACCACCATGATCTACACCCATGTATTGAACAGGCCCGGGCTTTCGGTTAGAAGTCCTGCAGACATTTGAAGGCCATTGAAGCGCATCTTTGCCCATCCACATTTGATGAGATGATAGAGAACTTATTTTTTCGGGGCAAATTATAGCAAGTCCGGGCTTGTGAATCAACAAGAAAGGTTCCACAACGTATTATGGCATTGGGGCAGAAAGGCGCAAGGGGTCTCTTTTTGGGTCTTTTCGTCGGCTTGACGATTGCCTACTATGATTTGGTTGATATATCACTACATTTCGGAGGCTTATGAAAAGAGGGTCCCCTGATGGCTTTCGGGGGGCATTGGCCCTTGCAGAAGCCCTTCGGGGTCAGCAGGCTGAATCCCTCCTTTGAAAAAATACCGGTTGAACATTCGATTGAATTCGGTCCAAGACCCATCGTGCCGGTCCCTTTCCATGAACCGTCCGATGCCGTTGATTTTGGCATCCACGTCGTCTATCAGATGGAGGACCACAGCCTCCAGGAACTTGGGCGTTTTAGGGGACCCGAAATCATACTGGCCATGGTGACTGAGGATGAGGTGCTTCAATCGAACGGCCATATCGTCCGGGAATCCCTTGAGCGCCTTTAATTTTTCATCCACCATCCCCGCCCCTAACACCACGTGCCCCACCAATCGGCCTTCATCCGTATAGTCGATCAGTAGATCGTAGCTGAGTTCTCTGATCTTGCCGATATCGTGGAGAAAGGCGGCGGCAATGAGCAGATCTCTGTTCAGTTGCGGGTAGTGATCAGCCGCCAGAACGGCCAGACGACAGACCGACAGGGTATGTTCCAAAAGGCCGCCTATGTAGCCATGATGAAACGTTTTGGCGGCCGGCGCCCTTTTGAATTGGGCCAAAAACTCCCGATCCCCCAGGAAACTATCCACCACCCCTTTCAGATGCACATCCTGTATCCCCCTGAGTACTCCCCGAAGGGACCGCATCATCTCCAACGGGTCTTCGGGGCTGACATCGAGAAAGATCTCGGGGTCCGGCGGCCCCTTGAACAGGTCCAGGCCTGAGACGGTGATTTGGAGTTGATTGCGGTAGGAACTGGCTTTTCCCTCAATCTGAACGATATCCCCCTCCCTGAAAAGGTCCGAAACCGATTCAGCGTTTTCCCATACCTTCGCGGGAATCTCGCCCGTCCTGTCCGCCAGGGTCAGGCTCAGGAATGCGTTGCCATTGCGCGCTGTTGCCACGCGCTTCTCCTTGACCAGGTAACAACCGGAAACCCGGTTTTCCGCCTGAATGGCATCCACCCAGAGATGGGGGGATTGATCGTTTTTTGGGTTTTCCGTCATCGGCATACCGTGTGTTTCCAGAGAGAGACCTTAAGACGCGAGGTGGAAATCAGAAGACGGATGTCAGAAAGACCGACATCCCACTCCTCCTAATCATCCAATTCATCCACCCTTCCTGATCATCCAGCATCCAGCATCCAGTATCCAGCATCGAGCATCCAGCAACCAGCAACCAGACCCTAATCATCGAAATTGCCGGCAGCCCCTTTGTCGGAGTTGATGGTCTTGGCCCTTTCGCGGATTTGGTCCTCTGTCCATTGGGCCGGGTCTTCGATCCGGTTGCCCTTGGGACCCAGGTCGTAGGATCCGGCCTCCAAGATGGCCTCGATGCCCAGGGGAGCGCTGTCACCGGCATTAAACACCTTGGTCAGCAGATCGTAGACGAAGTCCTCCACCCCTTTCACCATCCGCTCGCGGATCTCTGGGGGAAGGCCCAGGAGTTTGTTTTCAAAGGGGAGATTGAGCTTTTTATAGTCGCCCGCCTTAAGGGCCTGAGACTTGCCATAGGCCGTCACCTGGTCCCACATCGCGTCGGTCATGCCGTCCGTGGATACCTTGATGAACTGGCCGGCGTCATCCAGGATCGCATTGCCGAACTCGTTGACCTGTACCCCCCATGAAATCATCTGAAGGGCCGTTGCCACATTGGCCTTGGTCGTGCGCGTTTTTTGAGCGATCTCCCTGAGGCGCTCGGAGTTGTTGCCGCTGGTCCCATGCTGAGCCCCTGAGATGTTGTATTTAGCCAGGGCGTTGTGGATCTCCACGGTCAGGGGAACCTGGATGCCGGCATCGCTCGCCTCGATCCCGTGGGTGGTACCATTGTTGAGGGCGATCCAGTCCGGAAAGATGCCATGGGCATTGAGGCCTTGAATGAGAAAGAGGGCCTCGCTGGGGGTGGAGAGGCCCGCCTTTCCCTTGATCTCCCCCACCTCCGTCTCATATCCGGCCCATTTGGGCAGGTAGGGGCTTAGGGTCAGGTTGGCCAGGAGGTTCTCATCGTCCGGAAGGTGTGAGGCGTCGATGGCCACCGACGTAATACCCGCGTCGAACATGGAGGGGAGTTCGATCTTGGCCGCTTCCACATCCTTGGCGCCCTTGATCCCGTAATGGTCCGCATGAATGGCTACGGGGACCGTGATTCCCAGTTCATTCATGATCGCATCGGTGTGGGTGGCCATGTTCCAATAATTGATAGCACAGTAAGCGTTGGCGCCCCCTTCGGACTTGGCGATCTCGATGATGATGGCGGCATTGGCCCGCTGGGCCGCCCTGAGCGCACCCCGAATCACGAACTGGTTCCGCCCGTTGGCGGCAATGGTCATGGCCTTTCCCTTTTTCATGAGGGCCCGGTCAATCACCTTACCGCTGACGATCAAGGCCCGGGAATGGGGAAACAGCCGGACAATGTTGGGCGGCCGTCCGATCTCAAGCGCCCTTTCGAATTCCTTTGATCCATTTCCTGTGTGGTGGGTCATCGTCATCCTCCTTTCCTCATCCTGCGGCGTCGCCGCAATCAAAATGTCTCACACAGAGCCACGAAGCCATCTCCCTGCCCCCTGCTCTTTGACCCTTACGCCTCTATCTTCACGCCGCTTTCCGTTCCAACTCTTCCATCTCTTGTTGGATCTTTTTCTGAAGAACCGGATCGCCCGCACCAAGGTCTTTGGCCTTTTTGAAATGGAACACAGCCTTCTGAAACTGCCCCAGTCCCTTGAAATACAGCCCAAAATTGTAGTGGGCCAGGCCCAGCCGTTTATCCCTTCCGTACAAGAGGCCCAGGTGATAATAAATGTCATTTCTCACCGGGGGGAGATAGGAGAGTTTCTCAAAAAGGGCGAGGGCATCGCGGTCCCGGCCGGCGTTTTCATAGGTCACGCCCAACAGGAAGAGGGCGGCCTTGTCTCCGTGTTCCAGTTTGAGGAGCTTCTCCAATAGCGCCTCGGCCTCTTTGTCCTGACCGTTCATCCCGTAGGCTTCCGCAAGGGTCCTCAATATGAGGGGAGAATCAGGCTCTACATCGGCCGCCAGCTTCAGTTCCTTGATGGCCTGTTCAGGCCTGGATTGCTCTATATGGACCATGCCGAGGCCCAGATGGGGCAGCGGCGCCTTGGGGTTTTTCTCCAGTTCTCTTTTGAAATAGGCCTCCGCATCGCGGGCATCAAGGCATTTGGCTGCGACGACAGTCTTGAATGCAGGGAATCGGGATTCGAGGCGAGTTGCCTCCCGGGTCATGGGCACCGACCTGTAGTCATTCATCATGGACTCCAGATTGGCCATTCGCTCGGGGCCTGTCGGATGGGTCAACAGGTAGGCCGGGATCTTGTTGGTGCCTATCCAGCTCTCCTTCTGGATCTTGTTCAGGGCCTCGATCATTCCTCCTGGATTAAAGCCGGTCGGCACCATGTATTTGTAGCTCAGTTGATCAGCCTGTCGTTCGTCTTCCCGGCTGTAATTCAATTGGGCCTGCATGCCGGCGGCCATCGAGCCGAGCATCACGGCCCCCGCAATCTCCCCCCCAAGGAGCGCCCCCGCCAGAATACCGGCCAGGGTTGCCAGGCCGATGGCCTTGCTCTGCTCCAGTCTCTGGGCCAAATGCCTTGCCGATATGTGCCCGATTTCGTGGCAGATCACCGCAGCGAGCTCTTCGAGCTTGTCCATTTCCAAAATCAGACCGGAAAACACAAAAATATGACCCGCCGGCCCGGCAAAGGCATTCAGGGTGTTATCCTTGACCACAAAGAAGTGAAAGGGGAAGCTTTTGGTCTCAAGGGGAATGATCAGATATTGCCCCAGTTCATTGATATATTGGTCGACGAACGGGTCGTCCACAAGCGGGAGCTGGGCCAGCACCTGGACCATGAATTCTTCGCCCATCTTCCGCTCGTCTTCAATGGAAAGGGCTGAAGCCTTCGGCACCAGAGGGGACGAGGCCCATACCAAGAGGATCGAAAGACACCCGCAGACCACGCGATGGAAACAAGGACGGTATTTTCTCTTCATGGAACACCATCCTTTATGGGCGCATCGTTGGCCTGCATCTGGGGGGCCTCGCTCCAGAGCCCTTCCAGATCGTAGAACTCCCTAATCGGCTGATAGAAGATGTGGATGATGACGTCTCCGTAGTCTATGAGAATCCATTGGCCCTCCTGTTCCCCTTCGGCGCTGTAGGCGCGAAGACCTGCCTCTCGCAGGGTCCTTTGAAGGTGACGGGCAATGGCCTGGACCTGACGGGTGGAATTCCCGCTGGTAATCAGGAAATAATCAGCAACCGAGGTGAGTGCCTCTACATGCAGCAGGAGAGGATCAAGGGCCTTCCGTTCCCTGATGATCTCCAGGCAGAGACGCGCCTTGTCAATGGATGACATCATCAAATGGAGTCTCGCTATTTGAAAAACAGGCTATCATCAACAACCATTTCGAACCCTTTGTCGGTGCCATATGCTGAGCCATGATGGCACTGAAGAGCGGGAGGGCGAATGAACCTGAGTGTTCATTTTACCGGTAAAGTCCATTTTTGGCAATATATATGCCGACGTTCTCAGGGACCAGAAATCGAATGGATTGGTTGGCTTTCACCATCTGCCTAATGCGGGTAGACGATATATCCATGACCGTCGTACGGAGCAGGCGCAAGGACTTTCCTGAGGGGGCCGTCAAGAGGTTGGGTCCGGCCGCTTGCAGCGGAATTCCCATCTTCAGCTTCGACATGGCCTCCTGAAGGCTGTTGGGCTCGAATCCGGGACGCCCGAGGATGATGAAATGAGTGTAGTCAAAGAGGTGCTCGTATTCCTTCCAGGTCTTGATTTCCAGGAAGGCATCCATGCCCAGGATAAAAAAAATCTCGGCATTCGAACCCAAGATGCCCTGTAGCTCCCTGAGGGTCTCGATGGAATAGGAATGGCCCGGTCTCCTTCCCTCGAGATCCAGGACCTCAAGAAAGGGGGAGAGGCCGGCGGCCAGCCGGGTCATGGCCA
>Ga0172374_1003147_pt1 | contig 10155 bp, 9 predicted proteins | sample LakKiv3m_FD_114536 | JGI IMG/M metagenome (GOLD analysis project Ga0172374, IMG submission 114536) | Freshwater microbial communities from Kabuno Bay, South-Kivu, Congo - kab_092012_10.3m | ecosystem: Environmental > Aquatic > Freshwater > Lake | place: Democratic Republic of the Congo...
GATAATATTAGATTACCATTCTATATTACATCTAATGGAATTTTTTCTAAAAAAATTTGTAATGCAATTAATAATTCAAAATATATAATGGGGGTAAAAATCTCATTAGATGGTATAACCTATAAATCATATAATTTTATAAGAAATCATAGTGATAATTCAAAAAAGTTATTTGAATTATGTTTGTATAATATAAAAAAATTATCTTCTTCTTTGGATATTACCATTAATACAATAGTTCATATTAAAAATTGTGACGAACTCAATAATTATCCCAAAATATTGAATACATTGAATGTACACAAATGGATAATTGCTCCTTTATTATATAAAGGAAGGGGGAAACTCAATAAAACAAATATTGAAGTAAATATTAAAAAAATAAATTTCAAAAAAATAAAATATAATTGCAACAGATATAATATAAATGTAGATTTAAGTGATTTCGATAGATATTTAATTAAAACCAATTTTGTATTTGAATGTGGTGCTGGTATTAGTTTTATGAATATTGATTTAGAAAAAAAAATAGCAGTACCATGTGTATTACTAAAATACACAAAATATAATCAATTTTGGTGTAATTTTGATTATAAATTATTTGATGTAAATAAAATTTGGAATTCAGTTCAATTTGACAAATGGCGAACACAACAGGTAATCGGTTGTAAAGATTGCAAGCTACGAGACAAATGTTGGAGATGCCCAATTCAAAATGATGTTTTAGATATTAATTACCTCGATTCTGTAGGTTTGTGTTTTAAATCGTGATTTTATGATAGAAATTGTTTGTAGAGAAAGAGAAAATAAATTATATTTCATATTTCCAATTAAAAATTTGATATTAGATATAAATACATTTGATCCAAAAAAAATTAAAAAAAAGATAATGTATTATTTAAATCATACATCTAGTTATAAAAAACTAAATAAAAATATAAAAAACGAAACAGTACGATTAATATTAAAAGATTTATATTTAATTGAAGGTAAAAAATTATTTAAAAAAAATAAAAAGCAGAAAAAATATGGATAATTATAAATATAACTCAAAAATATATGATGAAAAACATTTAGATTCAAAAATATACACAAATCACACCTATCTTATAGATAAATATATTAAAAAATTCAAGTTAAACAAAAAGATATTAGATATCGCATGTGGTACTGGCACAGACATATTGAAATTAAATAAAAAAGGGTATGATTGTACGGGAATAGATACATCTAAAAGTATGATTAAAAAAGCAATTTATAAAAATAAAAAATACAAATCTAAATTTATTATTGGGGATTTTAAAAAAAAAATCGTTAAAAACTATCCTATGATTACTTGTTTATTTAATGCAATACCTGAAATTGCAAACTCAAATAAAGATTTGAATTATATTTTTAAAAAAGTATATAACCAATTAAATAAAAATGGATTATTCATATTTGATTATTTTAAAATAAGCAAACAATCAAATTCGACATCTCTAAAAAAATATAAATTAAAAAAAAAAATGATATATCGAATTTTAGATAATAAAATTAAAAAAAACAAATTATATTCAGAATTTATTTATATTATAAAGAAAAATAAAAAATACACTATAAGATCTATGACATTAAATAGATTAATAATAAAAGATATTTCAAAAGTTATATCCTACAATAAATTTGAAATTATAGAAAAAGGGGATTTATTCAAAATGGGTTCAATAGTTTATATACTTAAGAAATCATAAACACATATTACACCCTTAATTTCAAGATATATCAACCATCAAAAATAGATAACTAAAATAATAAAAAAATAATATCTTACAAATTGAGATTTATATATGTAAACACACTTTTTTTAAATCCACACTCTGATGATATTAAATTGTTTTTATCAGGATATATTTACAACTTATTGACTTATACAAAAAAGATTATATCTACATTTGTTATATAACTAAAGGAGATTTATCAAAAAATGTGGTTTTCAAAAATAATATGCGCTTTTCAGTCAAAATACTCTTACGATATTTAATCACAAAAACCATGTGATAGCGTATACGATAAGTACAATGACAGGCGTGCTCAACATCCATATAGTTATATTACTCACAACTTATTTTATTCTTATCCCAGCCACAGCAAAGCTGTGGGGTATTAGGATAAAATAAAAATAATAAGTAAAATATAAACACACATAACATTAGACTTTAAATCCAATTAATTTATATAATTGTTTATTTGTGTTAAATATAGATTTTTTAACATTATTAATTAATTCTGAAGTTACTTTATAGTCTCTATTATTATTAATTTTATTAAAAATACATTCAAAATTATATATTGGGAATACAAATGGAAATTTATTTTTTTTAAAAATTTTTCCTGGAGAATTATTTCCTATTACTATTGGGGGAACCCCACAAAACAGTGCATCTATCGGTAGCATTCCAAATGCATCTTTTTGCTTAAAACCCATAAAAAATAAAAAATCTACATTCGCAAATAATTTTTCAATATTATCATAAGATACATATTTAATTAATTTTATTTTCGGGGTATAATTTAATTTAATTATTTTTGTAGCTGTAATGAATAATTTTATGTTTTGAGAAATTGAATAATAGTCATTTGCAAATTTCAAAAATTCAATAATATTTTTTACTTCACTAATTCTACTAAAAAAACCAATTCTTAAATAGTTTTGCTTTCTTTTAGACAAACTTTTTAAATTTGGATTTATTGGAAAATATAACAATTTATATTTATAATTAGTTAAATCATACCTATATTGACTAGTAAACACCAATCTTATGTTCTTTAAACTAATAATTTGCTTTAATATTTTTTGGTTTACTTGATTATTTACAAAATGATTAATAAACACAAAATGAACATCAGGGTTTTTTCTAATTATTTTTTGAATTTTTTTTTGTGCAATATATTTTTGACTATCAAAAATAATATTATTAAATAATTTCGTTTTGGAAAGAAATTCATATATATATTTTTTGTATTTAAAATATATTTGTTTATCTTTCACTAATGTGCTCAATTTTATTGTTGGATCATAAATTAAACAAATATCTTCCTTTCTTTTTAATAAACATTGCGCAATCGTTGAACCAAATAAATTATTTTGAAATAAATTTATTTTATTTTTATAGCTCTGTATTTTTGTTATAATTATTAAATTCATAATTAAAACCCAACTTATTCTATATAACAAAAATATATTTTAATATTGTTGTCCCTTAATAATTTCGCACCCCACCATACCCAATATATTTCTCTTTCTTTTTAAAAAGTTATCTGTCATCATACAACCACTTCCATAATATTTTAGGGTTAATTTTCATAGAATACGTCTCTTTAGGCGTATTCAGATCCACTGACATATGTGGTTTAACCTCATTGTACCATTCAATAGTTTTTCCAATATCATTATCAAAAAACTTCATTTTCGCCTTAATTGTTTCAAACACCCTTTCCACCTTGTCATTCGTTTGTGAATGCAATCCCATTTTGAAAATCAACAAACAACCCAATTTCTCCAATAATCTTCTTTTTTTTAAATTCAATATAGAAAAAATATTTTTTTTGGTTTTTGTATTTCCAGATTTCTAAAGATCTTGCTAAATATAATTAATATGATGTTTTGAAGTGACCTGTCAATCCTTTTCCTGACATCAGTAAAATGATCAGTTATTTCAATTTTACTGTTTCTACATGCTTCTTTAGCTTTTTCAATAACTGATTTAAAATTATTTCATTTATCATTACCTAAAAGATTCTGCAAGTCCTTTGCAGACCAAAACTCAACTCTATCTTTTCTGTTTATACTTTCTTCAAAAGTTTTCTGAAGTTTAATAATTATTTTTTATTAACAACCTCCCAATGCCCACCTTTGTCGGGCCCGATTCTTTTTATCTTATTTTCCTTCTGCAGTTTTGATAAATTCCATTTTGTGCCATCTTCTGATATGCCTATCATCAATGATAATTCAGATCTAGTTATATAAGGGTTATCTTGTATTAATTCAATTAGTTTCTGGGTAGTTTTCTTCACCGTTTCTGGTATTTCTTTATAATAAAATTCAATTTTATAATAATCTATATCTCCAGACACAATTGGTTTATTAGAATAATAACTTTGCCATCCATTAAACATTTTATCAAAACCATAACCTGCATTTTCTGCAAGATCAATTATTCTAAACATCTTTGTGATTAATGGATTTCTAGGAAGAGATATATCTCCTTTTTGTAATTCATCAAAAGGTTTAGGTAAGGCACCTGGATTAAGGAACTCAATTCTGTTTGTGAATATTCTTATTCTTGGTTTCATTGGAGAAAAGTAATCTGAATGAATCAAAAGATTAACAAGCGCCTCTCTAATTGCCTTAACCTGTGGTTGATTTTCTTCTCTAAAAGCGCCATTCAACTTGAAAGGAATATCTATCTTTTTAATAATTCTCTCATAAATTGCAAAGAAATATTGAAATATATTCGGGTAATCTGCAAGTCTGAATTCATATCTTTTTGGTGCATCTTCATAAGATGTTCCAAATATTTCTAAATAATCTATTTTAAAGTCAGTAATTATGCTTGCTATTGAATCGTCAGTCCCAAAAACAAGTAATCCTGCAATTGTTACTTTTCTTTGATCGATTGCTCGTATTTTAGTTAGAAAATCAATATCTGATAATTTATTATATTGATGTTCAGGTTTTATATTTTTTAAATATTGTCTATATTGTCTGATTGCTGTAATATCTAAATCATCTATTTTTAGTTTAGTTAATTCTTTATCTTTAGTTCCATAGGCAGATTGTCTAAATAAAGAATCTATTTCTTCAGAAGATAACCTTCTGTCTCCTGATCCTGTTCCGATAAATGAGTTTTTTAGTGTATTAAAATAAACTGGTTTTCTTTCAGATAATGGAATATAGAATGCTAAAACTATATTTTTGTTAAAATTATATTTTTTGCAGATGGGTGTTATTTTTTGGTTGAATTTTTCTGTTTGTAATAATGTTGTAAGGTTTTGTTCTATTTTTTCAGGGTTGTTAACACCAGTAATTTCAAATTTGTGTTTAACTTGTTTAACACCGAAAATTAACCATCCGCCAGCTGTGTTTGAAAATGCACTTATTGTTTCTAAGCAATTATTAGGAACTTCAAACTTAACTTCTTTCACTTCAAAATCTTCCCATTCTATATCTTGAAGTTTACTAATTAGTTCTTTTTTGTTCATATTGATTACTCAAATATAATTGAGCAATCTAAATAGTTATTTCTTTCTAGAGGGTAGCTCGCCGGTCATCATTTCTTCTCTTCTTCCCTCTTCTTGATATCTTCAACAGCTGTTTCACCTTTCTTAGAAATAGAAATAATCTTACCCTTTCTAAGATCTTTGTTTCCAACAGAAACTAGATTCATATCTTCAAGAAACTTTATTGTTTTAGAAGTTGTTGGAAAGTTAAGATTTGTCTCTTTAGAAATCTCCTTTGGAGTCCTAGGAACACTAAGAGAATAGAGGATCTTCTTTCTGTTAGGAGAAGCAAGTATGCTTCCAATAATTTTATCCTCAGATTTAAACTTATAATTAGCAAACTTCTTAGAGTTGCTCCTTCTCTTATTCTCAATCTTCATGAGATAATAATATTGATATTTATATATTATATTAGTTATATATTAATTGCAGTTTAGTTATAACCTTTAAAAACCTTTCGCTTCTTAATATATCCAGTTAATATTTGGGACTGGCAGGATAGTCAGCTTTATGTAATTTATTCAACAGCTTTTGGAGGACTTAAAAATGAATAAAAGAAATCTTTTGTTAGGATTTATCCTATTATCATTCTTGACGATGGTTGGGAGCGTATTTGCTGCAGCTCCAACTTTTGTAGATGCAAATACATCAATTGCATCTGACAACAGCACAGTCACCGTTGTGTTTGATATGAATGTAAATACAACTAGTGGATGGAGTTGTTCTGATTTTAATCTTTCAATAACTGGAGGTACTGCAACACTTAATGGAGATGGTTGTAGTGCAATATCTCCAATAAATGGATATACAGATACAATAATAATTACTTTAGATTATACAGAAGAATTGGCTGACGGTACCGAAGTATTGACAATTGCACCAACTACAAATTCTATATATGCTGATAACAATGTATCTAATTATATGTCAACTTCAGAGAATACAACAGCAACTCTTAATGACACAACACCTCCAGAAGTAACATCAATAACTACAGATACATCAGTTTATAGCAATGATGAAAATATAATTCTAACAATGGTGTTTGATGCAAATGTAAGTTCATTAGAAATTGATTTCTCAAATGTTGATAGTGAAGTAGATTCCAATTACACACTTAATGATGTAACTGTCAATAGTGATGGTAATTATTCAATAACTCACACTATTAGTGCTAGCAATACAATAACAGATGGAACTTATGATATTTTAGTCACTGCTGAAGATGATTCAAATAATGCTGTAACAGATAGCAATTCAGTTAGTTTGGATAATGATTCGCCATCTGTAAGTGAAGTTACTGCGTCAACTGGTAATGGATCTTATAATGCTGGAGATACAATTGCAATACAGGTTGTGTTTAGTGAATCTGTAGATGTAAATACAGATGATGGCACACCTTATCTAACATTAGAAACAGGAACAACTGATAGAAATGCAACATATGCCAGCGGAAGCGGTAGTAGTACACTTGTATTTAATTATGTTGTTCAGGCAGGAGATTCATCATTAGATTTAGATTATTTATCTACAGCATCTTTAGATGCAAATTCTGGAACAATAAAAGATGTTGCAGAACATGATGCAAATTTAACTTTGCCAGAGGTTGGATCTGAAGATTCATTGTCAGGTAATAAAGCTATTATAATAGATACAACCGCACCAACAATAACAAATGTAACATCAAGTACTGCAAATGGTTATTACAATGCAGGTGATGTAATATCAATTCAAATAACTTTTACTGAAGAAGTAACAGTAACAGGCTCTCCTCTGCTAACATTAGAAACAGGAACAACTGATGAAAATGCAATATATGCATCAGGATCTGGAGCAAGCACTCTTGACTTTAATTATACAGTACAAGCAGGAGATACAACCTCAGATCTTAATTATATTTCCACAAGTGCTTTAGTTCTAAATTCTGGAACAATAAGAGATGCTGCCGGAAATAATGTAACATTAACTTTGCCAAGCGACACAAACACCTTGGCTGAAAATAAGGCAATTATTATAGATACAACAGCACCAAGTGCACCAGCAACTCCAACAACAGATGTTGGAACAACAGTTAATGCTGAAGAAAAAGAAACAGGTGTTTCTGTAGATGTTAACTTCAGTGAAACAAATGCTGTTGAGGGAGATATATTAGAATTATTGTTAGGTGGAGAATCATTTGACACTGCTTTAATAAAAACATTAGATGAAAATGATTTATCAGATGGTGTTTACACCTTTACAATTGATTCTAATCAATGGGGAGATGATGGTAATAAAACATTGAATGCAATTGTTACTGATCTTGCAGGGAATGAAAGTGACTTAAGCGAAGATCTTAACTTAACAGTTGATTCAAACACACCATCTGATTATTCAGTATCATTTGATGGAAATTATGCAAATGATGCTAACGAAACAGCAATTTCATTTACCTTTGCAGGAGCTGAAGTTGGAACAACTTATAATTATTCTATAAATGATACAAATGCAGATACAAATGCAATAGAAGGAACAGGAACAATTTCAGGAGCTACTCAGAATATTTCAGGACTGGATTTATCTTCTTTGTCTGATGGAACTATAACATTGACAGTGACATTGACTGATGGTGCAGGCAATGTTGGAGAAGAAGCAACTGACACAATAATTAAAGACATAGTTGCTCCTGAACTGCAAAGTGCAGCTAAGGATTCTGAAACACAAATCACTGTGACATTCAATGAAGAGGTTTCAACAAATGAAACAAACCCAACTGACTTTGATGTTGTTGATTCAATTGGCAACACCTTTGCTGTTTCAGCACAAGCAGATGGAACTGCAGGAGACGATGAGATAGTTCTCACAGTCGCAAACATGACAACATCTGTTGGAGATTTAACATTGACATACACAAATGATCACAATGAAGTTTCAGATTTGGCAGGAAACTATCTTGCAACAGATGATGAAGGCATCTCAATTGACAGCGTCAACTTTGTTTCAGTAGCTGATGGTTATAACTTCTTTGCTTTACCAAAGAATGCAGTCAATAACACAGTTGACAGTGTTTTTGGAGACATAAATGGAACAACAGTTGTCTATGACTACAACACAGATAGCGAATTATTCACAGCAATGTCAAGCGACGACAATGTAAACACTTTGAATGGGTATATTGTCTATGCAGACAACAGTGGACTTGCAAGATTTACCTATGACACAACAATATTGTCAATTCCAGGAACAAAAGAATTGACAAGCGGATGGAATCTTGTAGGAAACTCCAATACAGCAACAACAGCAGTAATGACCATCTTGGCAGGATGTATTTCACCAACAAATGGTTATTATTGGGACAATACAATGCAGTTCAACTCAACAACCCAAGTTTATGAAACAGCAGTTGTTGCAGGAAATGCAAGCAATGTAGATGTTGGAGAGGCGTTTTGGGTAAACATAAAGAATGGAGAAAGTTGTACAATAGCTGCTTTAACAAACTAAAGCAGCCCAATCCCCTTTCTTTATTTTTTTTGAAATAAAGTTTGGCAGGTCAATTGTTTACTAGAAAGAGGTTATTGACATGAAGATTTTAAAGCCAATGTTGATTTTATTGTTATTATCGTTTTTTGTATGTCAGGTATATGCAGTGCCAGCCTTGCCTCATGCGTTTCATGGGACCTTCATAATAGATGGAAATGTAGGAAACACCGCCTGCATGATATGTACTGAAGTGGCTGGCGGCATCATACCTTCTGACTGTATAACAACAGAGACAGAAGGGGTTTATGGAGATAATAGGGCATTAATTGCACAAGATAGCTATTCAGGCGCATTAATTAGGTTTAGGATTGGTTATGTTTATGCTGATCAGAATGCAGTCTATACACCAGGAGATGTTCAAGAGCTTAATCTTACATTTACAGGAGCTGACTGTTCAATAAGTAGCTGTGGAAATGGAGCAATTGATGGTGGCGATCTGTGTGATGGTTCAGATCTTGGAGGGCAGACCTGCGTTTCCAAGGGCTTTGCAAGCGGAACATTATCCTGCAACAGTAACTGTACCACCAACACAAGCTCTTGTGTGGTAGCTTCAACAGGCAATAACACAGGAAATGGCAGTAGCCACAATGGAAGTGGCTCTTTAGGATCATCAGGAAGCAGTGGAGGAACAGGACCAACAGGAGGAAACACAATAATTTCTGAAGACAGCAATGTTCCTGTCCAGAATATAGAGCAAGAAAATCAAGAGACGCCAACACCAACAATAGATGCAAATGAAAATCAAGAACAGCCACAAACAAATGAAGATAGCAATCAAGAGCAAGAAATAACACCAGACACAAAAGGAAATGCAACAGCAGTCGTTGTTGGAATAATTGGTGCAGTCATTATCACTATCATAGCACTTATCCTCTTGAAGATAATAAGATTTTAAGAAGGCCTTTTCTTTTTATTCAGCTTTTGCCTCTTAATTGAAAAGGCTATTCTTGTATTTATCAAGGAGTAGATATGACCACCTATACCAGAACCATCCTGCTTATTATTCTTTTCTTATTATCAGTCTTTGGTTTAACAATCATTCAAACAGATTTCCATGAAGAAGCCCATCTTGCAATTGACAAAAGCCAGGGCTGTTCAGGAAGCTATATATCTTATGATTTGTTTCACTTTAGCGGAACTACTTATTCAATAGATTGCCCGAAAGAAACAGATCCTGCAAGAAATCAGCTTCACGCCATCAATGAAATAACAGGTTATCAATACAGGATAATGTTTTTAGCAATACTCTTTGCAGGATTGTCAATATTATTGTCAATATCTCTTTCCAAAGGTAGTAGCTAATGATCACAGTTATTATTAAAATAGTTTGCAAATACAAATATTATATGGTGCCAAGAAGATTCAAGGCAGGCA
>Ga0172374_1003148_pt1 | contig 10155 bp, 5 predicted proteins | sample LakKiv3m_FD_114536 | JGI IMG/M metagenome (GOLD analysis project Ga0172374, IMG submission 114536) | Freshwater microbial communities from Kabuno Bay, South-Kivu, Congo - kab_092012_10.3m | ecosystem: Environmental > Aquatic > Freshwater > Lake | place: Democratic Republic of the Congo...
TCGACAGTGTATGTTTGATCATCAACGTGCATAGTGACTACTATTATACCCCACTATCACGTTCTGTCAATGCCCTTTTGGAACTTTTTATAGATTAATTTTAGTGTCTACACATTTCGATATAAAATGACCACTTTAATCATTTCTATCAATAGGTTATATCAATATTGGCTTTGGAAGATCCGATCTAATGCCTAAAAAGGGAAGCGACAGAACGTATGGGGAAAAGCTCATCATGCTGTTTGCAAGGCTTTTATTCACCAGAGAACGGCATTCTCTCACGGGGCTGTCCCAGGCCCTCGACTGCTCCAAGCAGACTGTCCTGAGGCTTATCGAAGACATCGAGAGGTCCTACAAGGTCCAGATCGAATGGAGCATGCAGGGGAAGCGGCGCTTCTTTCACCTCAAGACCCTCGGGCAGTCATTGCCCGCCCTCAATCTGACGGGCACGGAACTGCAAGCCCTCTATATGTGCCGCTCCTTTGCCGAACATCTCCTGGGCAGGCAGTTCCTGGAAGAGGCCACCCGGGCGCTGGAAAAAGGGCACGCCCTTCTTCCAAGGGAGACCGTACTGTCATCCGGTCACTTCGCGTCGTTCCGGCCCGGGACGATCGACTACACCCCCCACCAGGACGCTATTCGAACCTCGATCGAGGCCATGGAGCAGAAGCGAATCTGCGAGGTGTCGTACAGGGCGATCCTGACACAACGGGCCAAGACCTTCTACATCAAGCCATACAAGATCTTCTCCCACCATGAGACCATCTACCTGCACGCCGGGCTTGCCCCAAAGCCGGGCAAGCGGTATCGGGAACCGGATTTCGACCCCCTTCTGGCTATTCACCGAATCGTCGGCGTGGTCCTTACGGACCGGTTTTTTGTTGTCCCTGAGGATTACGATTTTGAAAAAACCTTTAACCAGAATTTCGGGGTCATCAAGGAGGAGGCCTTTGAGGTGGAGGTGGAATTCAGCGGATTCGCCGCCGGGTTCGTTGCAGAGCGCATCTGGAGTCTGGATCAGAAGATACAGAGATTGTCTGATGGCAAGATCAACCTTTCGTTCAGTGCATCGTCGGAACCGGAACTGAAGGCATGGGTCCTCTCCTTTGGCGACGAGGCCCGGGTAATCGGACCTGACTGGCTGAAGGAAGAGATTGCGGAAACCATAGGGCGTATGGATCAGATTTACCAGGAATAGGAAGATTGAGGGGAGAAAAGCTGAAAATTAGGTTTGAGCGTTCAGGGTGGGTGAGGGGAGGACAGCTTCCCAATTTTAAGAGGTCACCGCCCACAAATAGCTATTCTCGGCTTCGAGTGGCATATAACACTTTTGATATATAATTCCCTCCATTTGATTCGGAAAAGGAATGTTGGAAAATCCGTATCATTTTTTTGATTTCTTTTCCAGCCGTTTCTTACTTTTGGACCTTGTTGCTGCTTAGGTCGGGCTAATCGTCAGTTGTGTTGAATCGTTTTGTTCGTGTTGGGCGCTCTGAAATGGGATTGCGTTGGATCGTTATGCCCGTCGCATGCGGGCAGTGGGGTAGGAAGCCGGGCTAATGAACAAGGATTCCCCGGCTGTCTTTCGCATGGTGAAGCCCTGTTTTCGACATGAGCGATAGAGCCGGGAGGCGCGGAGAATGCTTCTCCGGCGTCATGTTGGCAGGAAATGCATATCATCCCTCCGCCATGTACACGCCTTCCTGCATAAAAGGGTTGACAGGTAAATTTTACACGGCAGAATGGAAACATGATCTCAAGGATTCTCAAGCTTCCCTTTGGGAGAAAGAGTTTTTTCTTTTCGGCCCTCGACAGACGGGCAAGAGCACCCTTGTGAGACATGCCTTGCAGGGAAGAGAACATGCAGAGGTGGACCTGGTCCTGGAAAAGGAGAATGCCCTGTTCGCCATTGAGATAAAGTCCGTGCCAATGGTGCGGGCCGGGGATCTCAGAGGTCTTCAATCCTTTGTAGAGGATTACCCCGAGGCCAGGCCCATATGCATCAGCGCTGCGGACAGGCCCTATATGGCGGGAGACATACCGGTGATTCCCTGGCAAATGAGCTTCAAGGCAGATTATCTGGATCTGTGAAAAAGGATCTCTCGCTTTCCTTTCTGAGATACACCTTCTGGGTCGTCTAATTTCCAGCCGCGCGTAAATGGGTCAGTTAAGGGCGAACACAATCGGCGAGATGGATGTCAATAATCGTGCCTCTCGCAATTCTCTCAACTCATTGAAAGTGGACAGGGCCCTTGTTCAATTGGGTTTCATAACAAGGGTCCCCCTGCTGTTCTTCTCCGCATCCTGCCGGTTGGGCCAGGCAGAGTGGTATTGGCCGCTCAGGTAGAGGGAGATCTGGTCTTTATAGTGGGGGCTTCCGAGCTGGCCCGATTCGCCCGTGGGGAGGACGTGGAGGGAATGGTCCATGTCGGCGAAATCCACGATCAGGCGCATGGAGACCCCGTGGTAGGCATGGTAGGGTTTTTCCATGTCGTATTTCTTCTTGTTGACCGTGAGGAGGTTTCCCTCCACCGGAAAGGGTCCCAGATTGAATATCCGGTCAAGGGGTTTCTTTTTGCCGAGCACATGTTCAAAGGTGAGGGTGTGGATCTCGCCCCACTTCCAATCCACCATGTCGCTCCCCAGGGTCTCTTTCAACTCCGATAGGGTCTGCTGAATGCTCAGGGCGAGAATGTCGTCCAGGGTTTCCTTCTGAGGGGTCGCGACATCGTCGAACCACGGGGACTCGCCCTTTTTCGTTATGACGCTGACGGCCCGGGGAGGAAACACAGAGGTCTTGAGGTATTTGTTAAACAGATGTTCGCCCAGTTCATCCTTGAAGGTATTCCCCATCATCTTTCGATAGATCATTTCAAAGAGGGAGGCTGCGACGCTGTCTTTGTCCATGTTGAAGTTCCAACTGGAAAGGATGTCTTTTGCCTTGTTCCCCTCCGGGTGTGGAAATCGCTTTTGCAGGACCTGGATGATCCGGGGCGTCAGGTCCGCGGCCTGAGGGCAGTGAACATCCTGGTGCATCTGTTTGAAATCGTCCACAGAGAGTTTTTCCTTTTGGGTGAGCAACTGCACGATGCGGGTGATCCGGTCAATGGGTTCCCAGTAGCGACTGATGAGGTGGGGATACTCGCTGATCACCTTGTTGTTGGCCGTGGCAATGAAACCGGTCCCCGGGTTGATCAGATGGGGCCGTTGGTCAAAGGGAACATATCCGCTCCACTCATATTCGCCGGTCCAGCCGGGCATGGGAAGGAGCCCATCGCCCTTCAGCCGGATGGGCAGAGTCGCACAGCACCAGTAACCGATATTTCCGCCTGTGTCTGCAAATACAAAGTTCTGTCCCGGGACCTCCCAGTATCGGAGGGCCTCCTGGACCTCCTGGATATTTTTTGCCTTGATCAGAAGGGAACCGGCCTGAACCGGCTGGATGGCCTCGGTAAAGGCCCACCTGGCGGAGATCGGATTCTCGGTTGAACCTGCCTTGGGCTCCGTGACCATGGGGCCGTGACGGGTCAACAGGATCTCTGCCCTGACCGGGTCCTTTCCCTTGACCCGGATGGTCTCCACCTTGACCGTCATGTCTTCCCAGTGGTCTTTGTACCAGTATTGGCGGGGGTTTTCGGGATTGATTTTCTCGATGTAGAAGTCCACATCATCCACCATGACATTGGTGATCCCCCAGGCCACATGGCGGTTTTGACCGATCGGTATCCCTGGGATTCCGGTGGCGGCAAACCCCGACACATCGATGCCGGGGCAGACCAGATGCACCTCCCACCAGAACGAAGGGTTGCCAAGGGGGAGGTGGGTGTCGTTTGCCAGGATCGGTTTTCCGGTGACCGATTTCTTCCCTGAGACGACCCAGTTGTTGCTGGCCCCCGCGGCCGGGCGGGGGATCAGGCCATCGATGGAATCCTCCATGTCAAGGCTGGCCGATGGAAGGAGCGATCGGGGAGCGGACCCAGGCGGGATGATGAGGGGCGCCTGGTCGGGCCAGTGCGGGAATGCATCCCTGAATCTCTCTTCTCCCACCTTTTTCAGGATCTCAGCGGCAGTCAGATCGATGTTCCAGCCGGAACTGAGGGCCCAGGTAATGACCTTCACCGCAGCGATGTAGTCATCCACCTGCCAGGGCTCAGGTTGATAGCGAAGGAGTCTGAATTCGATGGGAAGCCGGTCCCCATAATCCTTGAGATAGGCGTTGATCCCGTCGGTAAAGGCGCGGAACATGGGGGCGAAGGCTTCCGGCATCTCCCTGTTGATACCGGCCGCCGTGAGGGTCCTGAAATAGCGGTCCGCCTTGATGAAATCCGGGCCGAAGATCTCGGAAAGCCTTCCCTGACCCAGACGGCGGGTGAACTCCATCTGCCACAGGCGGTCCTGGGCCATGGCGTACCCGAAGGCAAAATAGAGATCCGGCTCATTCTGCGCATAGATATGGGGCACGCCGTAGGCGTCCCGAAGGATCTCCACCGGTTCCTTGATCCCTGAGATACGCATATCTCCCGAGATTTGTGGCAGGCCCTTCTCGACAATGTGCTGGAACCAGAGATAACCGCCCCCTGCCGCTGCTGCCATGAGACATGCCACTGCCACGCTGATCGTCAGTATCCATTTCTTCATCGTCGTTGCCTCCTCATATGAGACTTCAGGTTCAGAGGTTCAAGAGTTCAGAGGTTTAGAGGTTAACAGCTTCAAGGACTCGGGGATTCTCGTTGCCCGTTCGTCCTTCAGGGAGTTCCTGTCTCGATCTGGAGGGCCGTCGGCCAGAAGCGGCGCGCATTGGAAAAGACGCTGTTTCCCCTCACTTTTCCTTTCTTCGATTTGCGAGATTATCATTTCGTGTTTCTCACTGCAATAAATTGTGTTATATTTTCCCGGAGATGAGGGATGACAAAACCTGATGCCGGAGTGACGGCCATGAGGGGCGACTATGACGGCAGAGACGACAATCAACCAGGTCTTCAGGAACCGCGTCGCGAGGTATGGCGAACGGCTGGCGGTGGAAAAGAAACGAAACGGCCGGTGGGAGCAGGCCTCTTGGACCGAGTACTACGATCGGTCGAGGAACGCTGGCCTCGGGCTGCATGCCCTGGGGGTTTCCAGGGGCGATCGGGTGGCCCTCCTTTCAGAGAACCGTCTCGAATGGCTTTATTCGGACATGGGGGCGCTTGGGATCGGGGCCTCCCTTGTCCCGCTGTATCCCACCCTGGTCGCGGACGAGGTGGGGCATATTGTCCAGGATTCAGGGGCTAAGGTTTTTATTGTCGAAAACAGGGCGCAGCTCGACAAGGCCCTTGATGCCAGGGAAATGTGTCCGGATCTTCAGAAAATCGTCGTTATCCACGATGACGCCGAGCGATTTGAAGATCCTGACGTTCTGTCTTTTGAGGATCTGATGACCTTGGGGAGGGGGCAGGGACGGGAAGGTGAAGCGCTGTTTGAAACCTTCTCTTCCTCGGTAGGTCCGGATGATCTGGCCACCATTGTATATACCTCAGGCACCACGGGGGTTCCCAAGGGGGCCATGATCACCCATGGCAATATCATCTCCGTTCTCCATTCATTAGACAACATCGAGCCCCGCTATGCCTTTGATACCGACCAGACCGTCCCTTTCCTCCCCCTGAGTCACGTGTTCGAGCGGGTTGCCGGGCACTTTTACGGCATGTATGTGGGGATTACGGCCTCGTACGCCGAAAACGTCGAGACCCTGCTCCATGACATCCAGGAGAAGCGGCCTACTCTGATCCTGGCAGTCCCCCGCGTGTGCGAGAAGGTCTATCAGCGTATCATGATGCAGGTGAAGGAGCAGCCTGCATGGCGGCAGAAGGTCTTTTACTGGGGGCATGACATCGGCGCCCGCATCAGCCGGCTGAAGGAGGAGCAACAGTCTATCCCCCTGTTTCTCGGGTTGCGCTACCGGATCGCCTATGCCCTCATCTTCAAGAAGCTGAAAGAGGCATTAGGCGGACGCGTTCGGTGGATGACCGCCTCAGGCGCCCCTACCGCCCCCGAGATCATCCGGTTTTTCAACGCAGCCGGGATCGTGGTGGTGGAAGGCTACGGCATGACCGAGTGCACGGCCCCGGCTACCATGAGCAATCTGGCCCATTACCGGATCGGTACGGTGGGAAAGGCCCTTCCGGGGGTGGAAATCCGGCTAGATGACGATGGCGAGATCCTGGTCAGGGGCGGCAATGTGTTCAGGGGATACTGGAATATGGAGGCGGAAACACGGGATGCATTTACGGAAGACGGTTTTCTACGCACAGGAGATATGGGCATTCTGTCGGATGAGGGGTTTCTCAGGATCGTCGACCGGAAAAAGGACCTCATCATCACCTCGGGAGGAAAAAACATCTCCCCGCAAAAGATCGAAAATCTCTTCATGGGTGATCCCCTGTTCAGTTTTGTTGTGGTGATCGGAGATCGAAAGAAGCATCTGACGGCGCTGGTGAACATCAACCTGGAGGAGGCCGCAGACCTTGCAGGCAAAAGGGGACTCACACTCAGCGCCCGCGAGGATCTGCTCGAAAATCCGGGGGTTATTGTCCTGGTGAACGACCACGTGGAAACACTCAACAGCCATCTGGCCCGCTACGAGACCATCAAGCGCTTCACCATCGTTAAACACGCGTTTTCAAAAGAGACCGGAGAACTCACCGACACACTGAAAATTAAACGCAGCATCATCCGCGAAAAGTACCAGGACGTGATCGATGCCATGTATGCTGAGGAGGCTCCCTCCCCTGCAGTTGTTTCCTAACTGGCCGTTTTTTCGCCGGGGCTTATATCGACGTATCTTCTCAATAAATCGGGGCGACTCCTTCCTCCCCAACGGCACTGGATTCCAGCTTTCGCTGGAATGACGGGTGGTTGGCTTGCTCGTTATTCCGGCGGAGGCCGGAATCCAGGGGGTTTGCCTCTGATTATTGAGATGTTACATATCGACTATATATTGTGTTTTCTTTTGGCTTGACACACAATTTGGCAGGTCCTATACTCTCCGCGCAGATCCATCCCAAGTCGATGACAGCCATGTGCCGGATTACCGATAGGGCAGAGGACAATGAAGAAGACCAAGAAGGCGGCATTCCGTGACAGCAAAAAGACGTCGGAGGGTGGCGGCAGTTTCGCCGCCCGTGCCGTGGAAATGGCCAGGGTGGAGTGGGAGTCGGGGGATATGGAATCTGCCATAGAGTCGCTCATACAGATTACCCTGAAATTTCCAAGGTATGAGCCTGCCTATCGCCAGATGCTCCAGATCGTTATTGAGGAGGGATGCCACCCAAAGGATGTTGTCTGGTGTCTTGGCCGGATACAGAAACTGGGCCCCCTCAGACCGAGGGACAGGGTGGAGTACGGGAGGTGTGAGTACGAACTCTCTCACTATAAGAAGGCCTTGCCCTTCCTGGAAGCCGCCGCTCAAATACCAGGCCGTCAACTGGAGGCGTGGGGGTATTATCCCCGGATGATTCAGGATCTGATTCGGGATTGCCGTACCCGGCTCGGTTTGACGTCTGACGGTCCGGTTGACGTTCCGCCCCGTGGGGAAAAGGGGCCTGACGCGTCCAGAGGGGCGCCCGGGTCGCGGAACAACAGCAGCTCAAAAAAGGCCCCCGGCCCTCCCCCTGCAGGTTCCCGTTCGCTGAAAAAACCGGATCAACCTCTAACTCAGGCCTCGCTGGGTTCGGGGCCGGTAGTGCTTGCTGCGCCGCCCCGCCAAGAGTTGCCCAGCATCCGGATATCGGGTGTGATAGAGAGCGCGGCCAATCTTCACCGGCGCTTTGTCTCAGGGGATGTGGCCAGCCTGTCTAAGTATTTTCTGGCGCAGTGGGCTAGCAGGCTCTCCCAGGCCGAGCACTTTGACAGCCTGATCTGTCTCAATACCTTGAGAGACGTAAACCACTACGCATATCAGATCGAGACGGTGCGCAAGGTGATGCGTTCTTTCAGGGGGAGGGTCCTCCTGGCCGACGAGGTCGGCTTAGGCAAGACCATCGAGGCGGGGATGGTGCTCAAGGAATACCTCCTGCGGGGCATGGTCAAAAAGGCATTGATCCTGACGCCCCCGGCCCTCGTGAGTCAGTGGTGTGAAGAGCTGTCTTCCAAATTCGATATGCGCCCTGCCTCCACCGAGGCGTCCGAGTTGCGCCAGGACCCGGAGCGCTTCTGGGAGGGGCACAACCTGATCGTTGCATCCCTGGCCCTGGCCCGAAACAAACACCACCTCCCCATCTTGAGCCGCCTCCGGTTCGACCTGATCATTGTGGATGAGGCCCATCACGTCAAGAATGACCGGACGGCCGGGTGGAAGCTGGTTAATGAGCTGAAAAGTCGATTTTTGCTGTTGCTGAGCGCCACGCCGGTGGAGAACAATCTGATGGACCTGTTCAGCCTGGTCACTCTGTTGAAGCCGGGGCAATTAGGGACCAAGAAGGCCTTCAGGCAGAACTTTGTCCTGCGCGGGGACCCTACCCAGCCCCGCAACCGGGAGCGTCTTCGGGAACTCATCGGGGAGATCATGATCCGGAACACGCGGGCCCTGGCCGACATCCGGCTCCCTGCCAGACATGCATCCACGGTGCTGGTGGAGGGAGAACCGGCGGAACGTGAGCTGTACGCCAAACTCACCGATCTCGTCAGGAAGGGCTTTCAGCGGAATATGTCGAGGCTGTCCCTGGGTCTGCTGCTGCAGGAGGCCGGTTCAAGCCCGCATGCGGTCCAGAAGACCCTCGCGAAAATGGCCGAGCACCCAGAGGTGGGTGAAGATATGAAGGCGGAGATGACCCGTCTGGCAAAGTTGTGCGGATATGTTCCGAACACGTCCAAGGCCGGCCGCCTCCTGGAACTCGTGGCCGCAAGCAGGGAAAAGGTGCTGGTTTTTTCACGCTTTACGGCAACGCTGGAGGATATCGGCCGACGGCTTTCCGATGCCGGGATCGGCTTTTCCATATTCCAGGGGAATATGAGCGCAGCGGAAAAGGACCGGGCGGTCCTCGACTTTCAGAACGGGGTCCCGGTGATGCTCTGCTCCGAGATCGGCGGAGAGGGGCGGAACCTCCAGTTCTGCTCGACCATGGTCAACTTCGATCTACCCTGGAACCCGATGAAGATCGAACAGCGGATCGGCCGCATCCACCGGATCGGCCAGACCCGGCCCGTCCATGTCTACAACCTGTGCGCCGTCAATACCGCAGAGCACCACATCTTAGACGTCCTGGACCGGCGCATCAACATGTTCGAACTGGTTATCGGCGAGGTGGACCTGGTCCTCGGCCAGACAAAGACAGAGACCGAATTCGAAGAGCGGATCCTCGACATATACGGTCAGAGCCGGAATGATCAGGATATCGCAACCGCGTTTGAGGCGCTCGGGGATGAACTGATCGAGGCCAGGCGCCGGTACGACAAGATCAAACGGCTTGACAGCGAGATCTTTGCGAACGATTATGAGATTTGATGCTGGATGCTGGATTTTCGAAGTTTGGAGTTACGAGTTTGGAGTTTTGAGTGCCTAAAGTTGATGCCCTCGTAATAAGTCGTCACCCCGGTGAAAACCGGGGTCCAGAACGACGTTAACTGTATGATTTTGCTGGATTCCGGCCTTCGCCGGAATGACCAAAAAGGACATTTTCTGACTTTTTACGAATGCATCAAAGTTGAAAAGGAAGAGTTCCGATTTTTAACTCCACACTCCACACTCTACACTTCATCGCTGGCTGCTTTCAGCTTTGAGCTTTCACCCTTGCGCCTAACGCCTAATGCCTTGCGCCTCACGCCTCCTCCTGCCGCAGAGATCTGAGGCGACAGGTCCCCCGGCGTTTGAAAAGGAGTCGTTTTATCCATGGACAATCTGCTGGAATTTGCATATCGCCTGATTGAGGAACACGACGGCGCCGCTGAGTGGAATGACCCCAGAAACAGTTTTGAGGCCCTCCTCCCCGATGGCGTTCAGCGCCGGCTGGGCCTCCTCGAAGCGCTCGTCGTCATTTCGGAGAGGTCATCTTCCCAGGGTCAGACGGACCGCATCCCCATTGGGTTCGGGACCGAACTCCTGGAGCGGGCCATCCCCATGGCCCTCGAGACCGGGCAGTCGGCCTCGGTGCGCATGCCGCCCCCATCGGGCAGGAGGCA
>Ga0172374_1003151_pt1 | contig 10139 bp, 8 predicted proteins | sample LakKiv3m_FD_114536 | JGI IMG/M metagenome (GOLD analysis project Ga0172374, IMG submission 114536) | Freshwater microbial communities from Kabuno Bay, South-Kivu, Congo - kab_092012_10.3m | ecosystem: Environmental > Aquatic > Freshwater > Lake | place: Democratic Republic of the Congo...
AAATAGAATTTTGAAACAAAAAGTGTGGTCTGATTTATAAAGTTCAATTTTATTCATTGTAGGAGGTTCTTTTTATGAATTTTCGTTTTAAAGCTTTTCTTGTTGCCTTTTCGGTATTATTAATTAGTTGTGCACCCAAAATTTCGGAAATGACCGTTGCGGAATTTGATGGAAATAAAATTTCACTCGGTGAATTTGAAAAAGCTTATGCAAAAAATGTCGGTGGTTTGGAAAATGCTAAGGATGATTCATTAGCTCAATTACAAAAATTTCTTGACTTATATACAAATTTTAGAATGAAACTTGTTGATGCAAAACTCAGAGGATTTGATGAAAATCCGGAATTATCTGCTGAACTTGCTTCATATAAGAAAAAAGTTGGGACTTCATTTATTCTTGAAAAACAACTTGTTGAACCGGGGATTAAAAAGTTTTATGACGATAGAAAACAAGAAATCCGAATGAGTCATATAATGATTGGTCCGATTGATGAATCATTTGATAAAGCGAAGCAAAAAGCCGAAACTGTAATGAAGTTCTTGAAAGATGGAATTGCTTTCACTGAACTCGCACGCCAATACTCTGATGATAATTATACTAAAAATGATGGTGGCGATATTTATTGGATTACTGCTGGGCAAGTTATTCCTGAATTTGAGAGAGTAGCATATATTACAGAACCCGGAACAGTTTATCCTGAAATCGTGAAAACAAATTTTGGGTATCATATTATTGCTGTAACCGATAAACAACCGGCAAAATATAAGATCCGTGCAAGCCATATTCTTGTTTCCTTTTCGAGGGATGGGGTTTTGGACACAACAAAAGCTTTGGAAAAAATTAATATGATTCGCGATAGCTTAAAAGCCGGTGCTGATTTTGCTGAACTTGCAAAAGAATTCTCTGATGATAAATCAAGCGGGGCGAATGGTGGTGATCTTGGATTTTTTTCGCGAAGAATGATGGTTAAAGAATTTGATGAAGTCGCATTCAAATTAAAGGTTGGAGAAATTTCTGATGTAGTTAAAACGAAATATGGATTCCATTTATTAAAAGCTACTGATGTTCAGGATTTTCCTGCGTTTGAAAAAGAAAAAGATAAATTGCGTGATATCTACAAAAAATCAAGATATGAAAATGAATACGCCAGTTTTATTGATAATTCAAAAAAAGAATTGAATTATTCTCAGAATAATGATTTGATAAATGAATTAGCCTCTTCAAATGATACTTTGAAATTTGATGAAGCTTCCAAATTATCAGCTTTGTACAATTCAAAGAAAAATCAAAATGTTTTTACAATTCAAAATGTTGGATATAACCTCGATAGCGTTTTTGCTTATGCAGTCAACGAGAAGAAATTCCAGAATAAGGTAATTAATCACACAAATAATTTGACAGATGCGGTTAAACTTTATTCCGACCAAAAATTGCTTGAACATAAATCGATGCGACTTGATAAAGAGAATAATGAGTTTGCGGATTTAATGGCTGACTATAAAAATGGAGTTTATATTTTTAAACTGCAGGAAGAAGAGGTTTGGAATAAAATATCGGTTGATAGTCTTGACATTCTCAAAGTTTACAATGAAAACAGAAACAAATATATGCTTCCCGATAGAGTTGATTTTAGTGAAATTTTAATGAAGAATGATTCGTTATCATTAGAACTTTACACTTCATTAAAAAAAGGTGCCGATTTTGATTCGTTAGCTAAGGCAAATACAAGACGTTCTGGATTCAGAAATAAATCAGGCAGACATGGAATTGTAAATGTTGCAAATAACGAGTTGGCAATTAAAGCATTCATGCTTGCTAATGTGGGAGATTATTCTGAACCATTCAAAACACGAGATGGTTGGTCAATTGTTAAACTGAACTTTAAAGATACTGCAAGAGCAAAAACATTTGATGAAGCCAAAGCAGAAATATCAAGTGAACTTCAGGAACAGCAGAGTAAAATCCTTGAAGATAAATATATCGGCAATCTCAAAGCCAAGTATAATCCTGTATTCTATTATAATAATTTAGAAAATGCATTTAAGTCAAATTAAAATTTTATTCATTTTGATTTTATCATCATTTCTACTCTCCTGTGGAAATGATGAAGTTAAACCTAAGAAAAAAGATTACGTTGTTAAGATTGGCAATTCATTTTTAACTAAAGAATCAGTTTCTAATTATGCTGGTTCGAAAAAATATTCTGGAAAATATGTTGACGAAGTTATTAATGACTGGATTGAAAAAGAGCTTCTTTTTTCTGTCGCAAAAGAAGAAGGAATTACCAAAGAAGGTGATTATAAATCGCTAATTGAACAAAGTAAAAAGGAGCTTGCTTCTGCCCTGTATCTTGAAAAATATTTTGAGAATAATTTGAAACCGGTTACCGAAAGTGAAGTTCAAGGATATTTTGGATTAAACCAAGAACAGTTTAGACTAAAAGATAATGCATATTTCCTAAACGTCGTTAGGTTTGATAATATGAATGATGCAGAGGAATTTAGAGAAGAAGTTATTAATAGTTCGTGGATTAGGGCTGTAACGAAGTTTTCTAATAAAAATAAAATATTGAATTATGATAAAGATTTTTTTATCTATGAGCATCAATTAAGTCCCTTAAAATTATTACGAAGTATTGAAGCATTAAAAGATGAAGAATTTAGTTTATCAGTTAAAACCAATGAAGGAGATTATATCGTTGCACAGTTAATATCACGCCTTTTAGCAGGAGAAATTCCAGATTTTGAATTGGTTAAAAATGATGTGGAGAATAGATATTATGCTCAAAAGAAAAAAGAATTGTATAAAAAATTAATTTCTGAATTATCAGAGAAATATGAAATAGTAATCAATAAGGAAAAAGTCAGATGATTAAAAGTTTTTTGTTTGTTTTAATTTTTACCATTTCTCAAATCATTATCGCACAGGAAACTGTTGAGGAAATTGTTGCAGTTGTGGGTGATGAAATTATCTTAAAATCGGAGCTTGACTATCAAGTTAATTTTGAAGCTGCACAGCGTGGCTTTAGTTCTACCGATGCAAGTGTTAGAAGAAAAATTCTTGAAGCAATGATTGGACAGAAATTGCTTTACGCGCAATCCATTCTCGATTCGATTGTTGTTTCTGACCAAGAGGTTGATCAGCAACTCGATTATCAGTTGAATTATTTTATACAACAATATGGTAGCAGAGAGCGAGTAGAAAAAGCCTACGGAATGACCATTGACCGAATTAAAAGAGAAATGCGTTCTGATACAAGAAAACAAATGATGGCAGAGAGAGTTAAGCAACAAAAATTTGGCAACGTTGATATAACACGACGAGAGGTTGAAGGATTTTATGAAAATTATAAAGATACCTTAGGATTAATTCCAGAAAAATATGATATATCGCATATCTTCATCAATCCAAAAGCTTCTGCAAAAGTCAAAGAATCTTCACGTAAATATGCACAGTCGCTTTTAGATTCGATTAAAAGTGGTAAAGATTTTGCTGAACTTGCTAAAAAATATTCTGATGACCCCGGAAGCAAAACGCAAGGTGGTGATCTTGGAACAGTTAAACGTGGTGTATTTTATCCTGAATTTGAAGCTGCTGCATACTCTTTGAAATCTGGCGAATTATCTGGTGTCGTTGAATCTCCTGTTGGTTTTCATATTATTCAATTGATAGAGAGAAAAGGGGAAGCTATTCATACAAGGCACATTTTAGTAAAAATAAAAAATGATTCGGATTCTGATTTAAAAGCCATTGAATTACTTACTGAGATTCGCGATAGTATTAATAGGGGTTTCAAAACGTTTAATTATTTTGCCAATAAATACAGCGATGATAAAGAGACTTCTAAATTTGGTGGGAATTTAGGGGCATTTGAAGTCGGACAACTTGATAAAGCTTTGCTTGATCAAGTCAATAAATTAAAAGTTGATGAAATAGGATTTCCGAAACGATTAGAAATTGATGGTACAAATTATGGATTTCATATTGTTAAACTTAACAAACGGGTACCAGAGCATATTGCAAATATAAATCAAGATTTTGATGAAATTAAAAAACTTGCTCAATTTCAGAAACGTGAAAAACTTTATCAGGAATTTTTAGAAGAATTAAAAAATAATATTTATTGGAAAATTAATATTTAGGAGAATTTTGAATCCCAACACACAATCAAGTAGCGATGTTGAATTAGTAGAAAAGCTGCATAACTCAATCTCAAATTTGAGGCAGGAAATTTCCAAAGTAATAATTGGACAGGATGATATAATTGACAAACTACTTATTGCATTGTTATCAAAGGGACATTGTCTTTTAGTTGGTGTTCCTGGATTAGCAAAAACTTTACTGGTAAAAACTCTTGCATCAGTTCTTGATATGAAATTCAGCCGGATTCAGTTTACACCAGATTTGATGCCGGGAGATATAACTGGTACGGAAATTATTGAGGAAGATCCGGTTTCGCGAAAAAGAAATTTCAGATTTGTTAAAGGTCCGGTTTTTGCAAACATAATTCTTGCAGATGAAATTAATCGCACACCGCCCAAAACGCAATCAGCTTTACTTGAAGCAATGCAGGAGCATAAAATCACTGCAGCTGGTAATACCTATGTTCTTGAAGAACCATTTTTTGTATTAGCAACACAAAATCCAATTGAGCAGGAAGGTACATATCCGCTTCCGGAAGCTCAGCTTGATAGATTTATGTTTAGTTTATGGCTTAACTATCCTTCATTTGAAGAGGAGATAAGAATTGTAAAGACGACAACCAGTAACTACAATCCTAATTTAAATATTGTTATTTCTCAAAAGGAACTTATCGAATATCAAAATTTAATAAAAAGAGTTCCTGTTGCAGACAATGTAATTGAATATGCAGTAAGGTTTGTTGGCCAAACACGAAAATCAACTTTAAATAATTCTAAAATTAATTCATTGATAAATTGGGGTGCAGGACCGCGGGCATCGCAATATCTTATACTTGCAGCAAAAACTAAAGCTGTAATAGATGGCAGATTTAATCCAAACATCGATGATGTAAAATTTTCAATTATTGAGACATTACGCCATCGAATTATTCCGAATTTCAATGCTGAAGCTGAGGGTATTAAATCTATTGATATTATTCGAATGCTTGCGGAGAATTATTGAGAAAAATAAATATCCTTTTAGTTGTATTTGCTTTGGAGCTTATTAACAGCTGCATCGAAAATAATCCTGAACCGATACAAGTTCAGGTCTTTGATGAATTTGGAATAGGGTCGGATTTATATAGCAAACAAGTTGGAGAAATTCAAGACGGACAGAATATTTCAACTTTACTTTCGTCATTTGGTCTTTCATATTTCTCTATTGACTCCACTGTTAAAATTTCTGAAAATGTTTGCGATCTAAAAAAAATAGCAATTGGGAATAAGTATTCTGCGTACTTTGATAAAGAAACTAAAAAGTTGGTTTATTTTGTGTACGAAATTAATCCGATAGAATATTGCTTCGTTGATTTTGGTAAAGGTATTTCGGTTAATAAAAGACACAAGGATTTTGTAACTATTGAGCGGATAGCCGCTGGTAGAATTACTTCTTCTTTGTATAAGACTTTGCAGACTCTGAATGTTGATGAGGAATTAGCAATTAAATTATCAGAAATATTTGCATGGGAAATTGATTTTTACAGATTGCAAGAGGGTGACAAGTTTAAAGTTGTGTTCGATGAAATTTATGTTAATGGCGAATTTGTAAAAATTAATAATATCTTGTCAGCTCAATTCGAAAGTAATAATGAAAGTTATTTTGCTTTTGGTTACAATCAAGATAACCAATTTCAATATTTTAATGAGGAAGGAAAAAGCCTGCGAAAACAATTCTTGCAGTCGCCAATTAAATTTTGCAAAATTTCTTCCGGTTATTCTCTTAAAAGATTTCATCCGGTTCAGAAAAAATACAAAGCTCATTTAGGCACTGATTATGCAGCACCACAAGGTACTCCAATATTATCAATTGGAGATGGAACCGTTATTGAAGCTGCTTATAAACAATTCAACGGTAACTATGTTAAAATCAGACATAATGAAACTTATACAACACAATATTTACATATGTCAAAATTTGCCGGCGGTATTAGAGCTGGAAGCCATGTAGCACAAGGACAAATAATTGGTTTTGTAGGAAGTACAGGTTTAGCAACAGGTCCTCATGTATGTTTTCGATTCTGGAAAAATAATCAACAAGTAGATCATCGACGTGAAAAATTTCCACCATCATTTCCAGTAAGCAAAGAGAACGAAGCTGACTTCATTGCTCTACGCGATTATTATTTAGGAATTCTTTCATCAATAGAATTTCATGAACCGCAGATAAATCTGGCGCAAAATTAAATTTTGATAATTCCGATCGGCAATCTGTTAGATTCTTCTATATCAAGCATTGCATTGATTAAATAAAAATACGAAAAGAATTTCAAATCACTTTTTAATAATTCAGCTTCGATGATTAATCCGTCGCTTAATAATTTTTGTCTTTTTGTCCCATTCAGTAGTGGAGTGGATGGAGTGAGAAATTTGTTGCCATCCTGAAAAACAATGTTTGAGTAGCTTGTATCTGCAAGATGATTATTTTTAATAATAATAACTTCATCTGCAAGCGATTTTTTTAGGAGACTATTCAATTCATCTCTGTTTTCAAATTTGTAATTGTAAATTAAAGTACCGGAATTCACCAATCTTATTTCGGATATAATTTTCTTCTTGTATTCATTGATTTGGATAGTATGAATTGATTTTGAATAAACTATTTTACATTTGAGCAACTTCTTGCTCTCAACTCCAACGGTTTCAAAAATATTTTGTAAGTCCAATTCTGTTTTAGAACCAAAGAATTTTCTCAAAGTCTCATTTACTCTTTTTTGATGAAATTCTATATTGACAGGCTTCCCGTCAATTATTTTAATTGTTTCAATGAATCGGCACATAAATTTTATCGATTAATTCCTGATATTCTGAATACAAATTGCTTTGGTAAGTAATGCCTCCGCCGCTACGAAATGTGTAATGGTCGTTAGATTTCTGAATGAATCTTATCATAACAGCGGAATCTAAATTCTCCCCATCGAACCAACCAAAAATACCGGTATAAAATCCGCGGTCATCTATTTCAGCATTTCTGATGATTTCTATAGTCTTTTTTTTTGGTGCGCCACTTATTGAGCCGGCAGGAAGCAAAGCGAAAATTAATTCACCAAGATTTTGCTTGAAATCGTTCTCAAGATTTCCAACTATTTTTGAGCTTACCTGTATTATTGTTTTGAAATTAGTTTTTATATAATCTAAATATCTGAACTTCTCGACAGTTACATCCTTTGAAACAATGCTTAAATCATTTCTAAGTAAATCGACAATTGTAATATGTTCAGCCATTTCTTTTTCATCATTAAGTATTATCTCATCCGCATTTGGTAATTTTGAATCAATTGTGCCTTTCATCGGGTAGGTTGAAATTATTCCGTTATTTATCTTGATAAAACTCTCAGGCGAAAAGACAACAAACTCATCGTTGAAATAAAGTTTGTACTTTGCTTTTGCAATTTTATAAAGTTGTAATAATGTTTTATTAATATTGACTTTAGATGGGAAAGTAAGATTTACAAGATATGAATTGCCTTCTGAAATTTGCGATTGAACATAGCAAAATGATTTTTCATATACCTCAAATTTTATTGGATCTCTAGTAAAGATAAACTTTTCGTTTGAATCATTAATAATTTCATCATTTGTAATATTTCCAACTTGAAACCGAATATTTTTTCTGTCAATTTCGTCTTTACTAAGAACAATATTTTTGGACATATCAAAACTGATTACAAAGAGAAATGGAATTGAATTCTTCGATAAATAGTTAATTTTATTTAGAGCATCATTTTTCGTTAATATCATTTAAGTCATTGAATTAGTGCTATAAGTTTTATAAGTTTTAACAAAAAGAAAATAATTATGCAAAGCAACGACTCAAAAAAACATTTTCTAATCGAAGAAAACAAAAAAATTATTTTGATACCACTTCAAATAATTGCTGGGCTTGTTGTTGCCGCTGGTTCAATCGCATTAATGTTTGAAGTTAATTATTTCGCAAATTTTTCTTTCAACATTTATTTCGGAAGATTATTTGCTACTGCCATCGGTTTCATAGTATTGATTTTAATCAATTTTGAATTTGGAAAAAATCATCCAATTTTTCTCGTGCATGTACTTCTATTGACTATTATTGCCTCGTTTGCTTCAATCATTTACCAGTTGCCACAAACACTTTATATTAATTCGCATTTGTTAGCACTTGTAATTTTTACTTCGGCTCTATTTCTAAACTGGGATTTGAAAAATCAAATTATAGTTGCGATTTATTATAATATAATTTTTGCTTCCAGTGTCCTCCTCAGTAACAAATCGATTTATTTTTTGCCAAGTATGTTTGCTTCGGTTTTATTTGTTTTGCTAATTAGTTTAATGAGCATAATTGCGAGTGCAATAAATTATAAACTTCGAATTAAAGCAATTCAGAAAAATTTTGAAGCGAAGATGATTTTAGACAATTCAACTGAAGCCATTTTCAAAGCTAGGATGGATGGAGAAATCAAAAATTACAATTATGCATTTCAAAAATTTTTTAATTTTGATGAGTTAACAAGCTTTTATTTAAAAGACCTTTTTTTCAATGAAGATGACTTTACTGTTTTTATGGAAAAAATTAATGCTAGTGAGCAGATAAGTGATTTTACTATTAAGAAAAAGCAAAACGGGCAAATAAGAATATTAAATATTAATGGAAAGATTATTAATGATTTTGAAAAAAATGAAAAACAAATTGTCGGTAGTATTCAAGATATAACTGAAAGAATTCAAGCTGAAGAAAATATTAAAAAATATAATGAGGAGTTACAAGCTCTGAATAATTCAAAAGATAAATTTTTTTCTATATTGGCGCATGACCTTCTAAGTCCCTTTAGTGTCTTGATGGGTTACTCTGAAATATTAGCTTCAAAATCCGCTGAGCTTTCTAAAGAAGAGATAAAAGAATTTTCAGAATATATACACAATGTCTCAAGTAATTCTTTAAACTTATTGAATGAATTGCTTGATTGGTCAAGGCTTCAAACCAACCGTATTGAATTTAATCCCCAAAAATTAAATATGAATAAAGTTGCTGAAGAAATTATTTCGCTTTATAAAGAGGCTGCTGAAAAGAAAAAAATAGCAGTGAATAATTTCTTTCCAAGTTCTTTGGATGTTTTTGCTGATAATTATATGCTAAATACCATTCTTCGCAACTTACTATCAAATGCTATTAAATTTACTCCTGAAAACGGTACAATTATACTGGATGGAAAAAGAATCGATGGCGAAGTTGAATTTTGCCTAAAAGATTCAGGGGTTGGAATCAAAGAGGAAATTCTAAAAGATTTATTCAAAATAGAAAAAACTCAAACCACAAAGGGAACAAATAAGGAAAAGGGCAACGGTTTAGGATTGATTCTCTGTAAGGAATTAGTTGAGAAAAATAATGGTTCAATATCTGTTGAAAGTAAAGTAGGTGAAGGAAGCACTTTTATAGTTCGGCTTCCTTCTTCTTAAAATTATTCTGCGATACCATTTATCTGAAGTGCGTTATTTCCATTTACACCCGAAGAAGAAATTGTAATACTTATTGGTCGAGTCTTTGCCGAATCAGCAGTATTTATCAGTGTGAACGAAAAGTTTTTCATACCATAAAGTACATCTGGCATTTCTACGCTAGTCATCCCTGACAATTCAACGTTTGCACCTTTAACACTCACAGAAATTTTATTTCCAGATGCGATTGGATTATTGTTGACATCCATAACCGTGTAATCAAAATTTACAGAGCCATTAAGTTTCAGAGTGAATGTGGAAGGAGAGCAGTTGATTATTGGAAATCCAGATAAAAGCCTCAAAGCATCTGTTTGAATTTGATTCTGATTTTCATTAATGGTTTTTGCAGTAACAACAAAAAATCCTTTCCCATAAACTTGATGATTAGGAGATGGCTGATTTAACAGTGTCACAGTTGCTCTGCCTAATGCATCAGTTTGATTTGATCCTCCAATAATTCCTGATGTGGTTTCAAAATAAACTGAA
>Ga0172374_1003153_pt1 | contig 10137 bp, 12 predicted proteins | sample LakKiv3m_FD_114536 | JGI IMG/M metagenome (GOLD analysis project Ga0172374, IMG submission 114536) | Freshwater microbial communities from Kabuno Bay, South-Kivu, Congo - kab_092012_10.3m | ecosystem: Environmental > Aquatic > Freshwater > Lake | place: Democratic Republic of the Congo...
CCTGCTTCGGCAAGGTGCTACTTCCAGCAAGGCAGTTTGCCTTGGCCGATATGACAGAGCGCTCATGTCGATGACATGGGCGCTTTTTTTTGGAAATTGATGGAGGGGGAGTTATTAATGGAAAAAGCAACATTCGCAGGCGGCTGTTTTTGGTGCATGGTGACACCGTTCGAGGAACAACCTGGCATCGAATCGATCGTATCGGGTTATACGGGAGGTCACGTCGACGACCCGACGTATGAACAAGTGAAGACAGGGACGACGGGACATTACGAGGTCGTCGAGATCACGTTCGACCCGACGCTGTTCGCATATGAGCGACTGCTCGAACTGTATTGGATTCAGACCGACCCGACCGATGACGGCGGCCAGTTCCAAGACCGAGGCAGCCAATATGCGCCGGCCATCTTCTATCATTCGGAGGAGCAGCGCATCGCGGCCGAGAAGAGCCGGGACGAGCTCGCGGCGAGCGGACGCTTCAAACAGCCGATCGTCACAAAAATCGCGCCGGCCGATGTGTTCTATCCGGCCGAAGAGTACCATCAAGACTTCCATAAAAAAAATCCGGCCCACTATAAAGAGGACCGGAAGAAATCTGGGCGCGACGCATTCATTGAACAAGCCTGGTAAGCAAAAAGACGGGTCGCTGGACCCGTCTTTTTAGCTTTTCGCAATCCCGAGCATGAATCCGGCCACGACGATGAGCCCGATTCCCATAAAGACGAAGACCCGTTCTTTCGTCGTCTTCTCTTCTTTCAATAGATAAATCCCGCCGAGCGTCGCCACGACGACGTTCAATTGGGACAAGGCGAACGAGGTGGCGATGCCGACCTCACCGCTCGACACGAACAGACCGAAGTTCCCGATTCCCCAGGCCAGACCGGCCAAGATGTTTTTGAACGTCTTCGGATCGAACTTCTTGACGTCTTTCTCACGTAGGCTGAACAACAGCGCCGCGATGAACATCCCGACCGATTGCGGCAAGATGGCCGTGATGCCGTCGACTTCGAAATAGTTCGTCAGGACGGCATACGTCACATACCCGATACTCGACACGAGCAGGACGAGCAAGCCTTTCTTCAAGGCACCGCTACTGTCACCGTCTTTTTTCTGTTGATACGACGTCAGCGTCGCCCCGATGATAATCAAGACGAGCGCCGAGAACCCGAGCCATAATTCGGTCGACGTCTGCCAATCGCCGAGCACGATGACGCCGAACAAGGACGTTCCGACGAGTTGCATCCCGGTGCTGATCGGCATTGCTTTCGATACGCTTAAAATTTGGAACGATTGGAACTGTAAATATTGTCCGAGTGCCCAGAACACACCGGAGATGAAACCGGTCACGAGCGCGAGCGTCGTGAACTCCGGACTGAATACGAGTGCGATGATGACCGCCATCACCATCGCCCCGATCGTCGTCCCGATTAACTGTTGAATCGGCTTGCCGCCGACTTTCGAGACGATGAGCGGGATACTCCCCCACATTAAGGCAGGTAAGAGTGCGAGTAAAATCATTTCCATGGATGACACCTGCTTTCTTAGAATAACATTACCGATGATTTTCCCACGTTTACGCCTAATTAAACTTTGTTCAAAAAAATTTAAAAATACCCATTGCCAAATGTTTTACTAGGATGATATAATAATTTTCGAACGGGGCATTAGCTCAGCTGGGAGAGCGCCACGCTGGCAGCGTGGAGGTCAGCGGTTCGAGCCCGCTATGCTCCATTATCGAAGTCACCACTCATTTGAGTGGTGACTTTTTTTGCGCCACCGCCCGGTTTAAGTCACCTGGTAGCGGGTAATGATTGTAAGACATCATTATTCTAAGGGGGACTTACTATGGATCGTGCCTCTGTCGAAGAGACCATTTTAGCCGTCATCGACTGTATGCGGGCAAGCAATCACTGTTTCTCAAAATGTTTACAAGAAGAGGATTTATTGATGGTCGCCGAATGTATCCGGCTGACGAAAGAATGTTCGGAGGTATGCGCCCTCGCCTTAAACGCGCTCGAGACGGATTCGGCCTTCATGAAACCGATCGGTGCGCTCTGTGCCCAAGTGTGTGACACGTGTGCCGTCGAATGTGGCCGGCACTTGCACGACCATTGTCAACGCTGCGCCGAGGCGTGTCTGCGCTGTGCCGAGGCGTGCCGGAACTTGGCAGCCGCATAATCGCTTTTTAGTCTAACGATATGTTAGACTTTTTTTATACTTGTTTTTTAAAGAAAGGGACCGATTATGTCACATTCCATCCTTGCCATCGACGTCGAGACGGCCAACCGCGATAGTCGCAGCATCTGCTCTGTCGGCTGGAGCCTGCTCGTCGACGGTGAAATCATCGAGACGAACCAACTGCTCGTCAACCCAGAAGAAGACTTTGACGCCGGCAATATCCGCGTCCACGGCATCCGCCCGAGTGACGTCTGGGATGCGCCGGCGTTACCCGAGGTGCTCGAACAGCTCTATCCGACGTTCCGACACGTCGACCTCGTCATGGCGCACAACGCTTCATTCGATATGGGCGCTTTCAAAAAAGCGATCGCCAAATATGATTTATATACGTTCCCGACGATTGAGTACGGTTGTACCGTCAAGCTGTCGCGAAAACTGTATCCTGGACTGCCGAATCACAAGCTGAACACGATGGCCGAATATTTGAACGTCCCTTTCATCCATCACGATGCAGCTGAAGATGCCCGCGTCTGCGCATTGCTCATGCGCGACATGATGCAGAAGACCGGGATTCACGACCCGCGTGAACTGCACCGCTATACATCGGTCAAGCTCGGGAAGCTCGCCTATTAAATTGTATGCACGCCAGACAGGCCAAGACAATCGTCTTGGCCTGTCACCGTTTAAAGATCCATCTTTTTTGGACGTAATAACTGAGGACGAACAAGAGACTGTCGACGAGCACTTTAATCCATACTTCCCCGTCTCGAATCACCAGGAACAATACATAGACGAGACCAGCCGACAACGCCATCTGCAAGCCGACGAGACCGAAATACTTCGGCATCGCCCGTCTCGCTTTCGAATGGAACACGACCTTTCGGTTCACCAAGTAATTGAATAAGGACGAGATGATGCGGGCCAATACCGTCGCAATCAAGACATGGGTCGTCTCGAACCACGGATTCAATAAAAAGATGAATAAGGCATAGGCACCGATATCTAATAAAAATGAAGCGACCGAGGATAATGAATAGGCTAAAAACATGCGATATATCAGAATCGAGTCGATGACCGGTCGAAAATGGGACGAAGCGTTCTCGGCCACATAGACGGTTTGAATTGGAATCTGTTGAATCGGGACTTGCCAACGTTTCGTGAACGTCAACATGTTCATCTCGAACTCATAGCGGTTCCCTGGCACATCCAGCAACTGTTCCGCATAACGCAGTGGGACTGCCCGCAGACCGGTCTGCGTGTCTTTCAACCGGAGTCCGCTGCCGACGAGCATGACACCACGTGTCATCTGGTTCCCGAATCGGCTCCGAAACGGAATGTGCGCCCCAGAGAAATCACGGCAACCCATGACCAGATGATGCGGCCGATGAAGCCCCGCCTCATATACATGGCGGACATCTTCCGGCAGGTGTTGCCCATCGGCATCGACGGTGATGACGCCGTGTGTGCCCGGGAACTGTTCGACGACGTGACGAATCCCCGTCTTCAATGCCGCGCCCTTGCCTTGATTCCGTTCGTGGACGAGGACGGTCGACACCCAATTGCCAACTTCTTCGAACACAAATTGGGACGTCTCGGTACTTCCATCGTTCACGACGATGACATGGACAAACCCCGTCTCTTTCAGCTCGCGGACAAGTGTGACGAGAGCTTGATCCGGATTATAGGCCGGAATCAAGACGACATACTCATCTAGACGTTCTACGGAATGCATTTGCATCGCCACCCCTCCTTCCATCCTTCTATACCCAAGACGATGAAAAGTGATTCCTCGGTCCGCGGCAAACAAAAAAACACGGTGTCTCGAAGGACACCGCGCCAGATTAACCGATGAAGATGAAGTAAGAAGAAGCAAAGTAGACGAGCACAACGAGCACCGAAGGTAAGACATAGCGGAACTTCGACGTCACGTCTTTACGTAGGAGCGTATACATGACGAGAACCGACAAGATGGTAATCCCAATTGCTGTCACCAAGTGAGACGCCGACACATCAGCCAGAATCGAACCGTTGCGGTAAAACACGTCCGACATGGCGATGATGAGCATGTTAAAGATGTTGCTTCCTAAAATCGAACCGAACGCCAAGTTGACGTTCCCAAGCTTCAAGGCGACAAAGACGGCGACCGCTTCCGGGAGCGAAGTCGTCGCGGCAATCAAGAAGCTACCGACGAAGCTCGAACCGAGCCCTGTGACGACGGCGATTTGATCACCTAACACCGATAGCGCCGTACCGGCCGCCATGATGACGAGTGCGGCGATGACGAAGCCGATGACCGCACGTTTGACCGTGATTGAACTCGTCGCACTGGCGCCGACTTCTTGTACGGCCTCGTGGGCAGCTTCCCGCTCAACGGCAGGTTGCTGTGGCCGTTTCCCGATATAGTAAATCCCAATCCCGTACAATACCGCAATCAACAAGGCGTCAATGCCGATGCCGAGAATCGTGAAATCGATGCGGACGATGAGAGCGATCATCGTGACGAGCGTCAACATGAGACCGAGACCCGCCGTATAGAGATGATCTCGGTTTGCCTCATTGAACAAGCGTTTCTGACGATAGAACAGATCGAACATCGCCAAGATGAAGATGTTGAACAAGTTCGACCCGAGCATGTTCCCGATGGCAATATCCGGGTTGTTGATCATGACGGCCGAGACGCTCGTCGTCACTTCCGGCAACGATGTCGCACCGGCCAGCAATACTGTCCCGACGAGCATCCCGCTCATCGTCGACTTCTCACTGATGACGTCAGCGTAAGTCGAGAGCTTCATGGCTGCGTACACGGTGATGGCCGCGGCCAAGATGAAATAAATAAATACCATTTGATTAAGTCTCCCCTTTTCGTGAATTCAAAAAAGACCTTTTTATGGACGCCGAAAAAGCATCCATAAAAAGGTCTTGCGGACTTGGTTAGAAGCTCGATGGACCGAGTGCGTTGCACCGTAATGACGACCCACCGACCACGGCTGTGGTCGCTACTCCCCCTCTTATGTTCACGACGAATATATCACGTTATATCTCGTTTGACAATCAATTGACCTTTAAATGAGCGACGACGTCATCGGCTGGCATCGCCGTCCGGTAGGACAGTTCATCGATCGCTTGGAGCATCGGGAGCGGCAACTGTTCCCACAGCCCCGCTTCTTTCAATTGTGCGGACAAGCCGTCGAGCTCCGGTTGATTGACGTCCGTGCCGTGGCGATAGCCTTCGCGCATCGCCTCGTGTAACTCATAGGCCGTCTGACAGAGCGTCGACGTCTCTTGGAGCCAATCTTCCTCATGGAACCCGCGTTGAATGACATCGAACAATTTTTCAAGCTTATCGGAACGTTCCTCGGTGACACCATAGAATAACAAGTTTAGCTCGGTCTCGAACGACTCGATGAGCGTCGTCGTCTGACTGAACGGTCGGAACGCTTGGAGCAACTCGTGATAATACCACGACTGGTCGCGGAGCGGACGTCTGAAACGGTCCCATACTTGTTTACCGGCAGACTCGACGTCGAGTCGTATCGAACGAAGATTATGTAGCTTGTCCGCCGCCAAGAGCGCCACCTCATCATACTGCATCGTCTGCACATGCTGAACCGTCATCCGTTTCCGTTCCTCCCACGAAAGATGCTTCCCGGGTTCGGACACCGCTTCGACGAGTCGTCTCACTTCACTTCCGAACCGTTCCTCGATTTCTTCAGGGGACGTCAACGTGTCTTCGAGCAAATCATGGAGCAGGCCGGCCGCCACGACCGGAATCGGTTGCCGATCTTCGACGAGCAACATCGACACGGCGACGGGATGGGTCAAGTAGGGAATATTCGTTCCTTTTCGAAACTGTCCGTCGTGCCGGACGGCCGCGAATCGGAGTGCCTGTTCAATCAACTGGTGCACGGCGATTCCTCCTTCAATGGGTTGATCACGCATCCCCATCCTTTACCCTTGCCTAGTCCCATCTACTCATATCACGTGTTAAAACATAGGGTAATGGTCCTGTTTCTTTCGATTACGGCTCATAAATCATCTTTTTCGTCATCCCGCCGTCGACGACGAGGTTATGCCCGTTTACGAAATCGTTCTGTTCATCAATCAAATAGGCGACCGCACGGACGATATCGTCCGGTTTCCCGACCCGGCCCGACGGATGTTGCGCATGGTCTACGTCACGGAGCGACTCGTCCGAGGTGTGAATCCAGCCCGGACTGACCGCATTCACCGTGATTGGACGCTCCGCGAGCGAGACCGCCATCGATTGGGTCAATGACACGATGCCACCTTTTGACGCGCCGTACGCTTCCCAATCGGGTTCGTTTTGAAGTGAACGCGTCGAGGCCAAGTTGATGATGCGACCATATCCCGCTCCCTCGTTCAACGTTAAAAATGCCTTGGCACAAGCGAACGTCCCGACGAGGTTGACATCGATCACTTGTTTGAACGTCTCGACGTCGAGTTCAGCCATCGGTTTGACGAGTGAGGAGACCCCACCGTTATTGATGAGCACATGAGCGACACCAAATTTACGCTGAATGTCGTCGAACACGCGAGCGATCGCCTCATGGTCCCCCAAATCCATTTCGTGGAATGTCACTCCGTCCAGTTTTGGATCGTCGCCTTTGTCGAGTCCGATGACATGATACGTCTCGCGGAAATGACGTGCTAATTCATATCCAATCCCTTGGCTGATACCTGTGATAATCATAACTTGTTTCATATACATCCCTCCTGCACACTCAAATACCCGGATTCGATCAAATTGAGTCCTATCCGTTCGTCCAAAGGCGTTGATCGGACGTCGTCACGACCGTCGCACCGGCCTCGAGGGCGGTCTCGACTTCCTCGGTCGACGAAATCAGTCCGCCGGCGAAGACCGGGATGCCCGTCTCCGCTTTGACGGCCCTAATATATTTCGGGACGAGACCCGGCAGCACTTCAATATAGTCCGGTTGCGTCCGCTTGATGAGGCGATAGCTCCGCTCGAGCGAGCTCGAATCGATTAAGAACAGACGTTGGACCGTTTTGACCTGTTTTTGCTTCGCTTTTAAGATGACGCTGCCTTTCGTCGAGATGATGCCGTACGGACGATACGTCTGACAAATATACTCGGTCGCATATTCATCTGCTTTCAACCCTTGAATCAAGTCGAGATGAACGAAGACGTGTTTATCGTGGGCCGCCAATAACTGAAACACGGCATCGAGCCGGGCGACGTGCACTTCAAGCAACACCCCGACACGGAACGGTCCCGTCACAAACTTCTCGAGGTCCCGCATATCGCGGAGAGCGGGTAAAATGGTTTGACCTTCTATCATATGGACACGTCCTTTTCTGTCAATTATGCCTCCATTATCTGAATAACATGAAGCGGAAATCAAGGTTTACCGATTCAATATAGCGGGAAAATAATTTTAACTTATGTACAGAGAGGAAGTAGCGATATGGTCAACGAAGTGGAAGTACGAATCGAGACACCGACACCGGAGGAACATCAGCGCCTTCGCGTCATCGCCGGGATGCCGAAACGTTCCGACTCGGGGACGGTGAAAGGACTGGCCAACACGCTATATGGCGTCTGCCTATATAAAGACGATCACATGGTCGGGATGGGTCGTGTCGTCGGCGACGGCGGCATGGTGTTCCACCTTGTCGATATCGTCGTCGACCCGGATTGTCAGGGGCTCGGACTCGGAAAATTGATTGTGGAGCAATTGATGGACTGGATTTTACAGGAAGCCGACGAGACGGCCATCATCAGTCTGATTGCGGACATACCGGCTGACGGACTGTACCGTCAATTCGGCTTCGACTATTCGCGCCCGGAATCCGTCGGGATGGAATACCAATGGAATCGAGACTGATTCGTTGCCTGGTACGCCTTTCTGATCGAGGAGGTGTCGGATGGAACTGAACATGATCGTCCTGCTAGGCCTGGCGCTGGCTTTCATCTCCGTTCTCAGTCTCATCATTGAGCGATTATTCTTTCCAAGTATTCTTGCCTTTATCGCCATCGGCGTCGCCGTCGGCTTTTTCTGGGACGGAAACGAAATCTTTAAAATCGCCGGCGAAATCGGGATTATCCTGTTATTCTTTTTACTCGGTTTAAAGTTTCCGCTCGGCGAGTTGATGAAGCGTCTCAAACGGGTGTGGAAGGCAGGTGTCCTGGACATTGTGCTCGCCTTTGGCGTCACGATTGGCATTGCTATGCTGTTCGGACTTGATTTTTCACAATCTTTTTTAATCGGTGCCGTCTTGTTTGCGACGAGTTCATCGATTTCCGCGCGTCTGCTCGAGCGACATGCGGATAAACATGAAGACGTGAAAGAGTTCGTCTTGGCGCTGCTCATCTTTGAAGATATGTTCGCCCCGCTCATCTTGACCGTCGCCCCGTTCATCATTCAAGATGAACCGATTCAGGTGTCGGATATCGGGAAAGTGTTCGCCGGCTTTCTCATCTTCGGCGTGTTGCTCTTTATCGGATCGCGTTTCGTCAAGAAACAACCAAAAATCGCCAAACATCTACTGCGGCAAGATGATGCGAGCATCGGCTTGATTGGCTTGATTCTCTTTTTCGCCGGAATCGGGATGGTGTTCGGACTGTCTGAGATTCTCGGGGCGTTCATCGCCGGTATTATGCTCGCAGGCATTCACGACGTCCGCCCATTGAAACGATTGACGGTCCCTGTGCGCGACTTGTTTTTACCAATCTTCTTCATCTCGTTCGGGATTTCAATCAACCTGGAGCAAGGTGTCATTGTCAACACGCTTTTCTTCGTTCTCATTGTCTGGGGTGTCTTATCGAAATGGATTGTCGGCCGTGTCGGTGGACGTCTGTACGGCCTGACGCGGGTCCAGGCCAACGAGGCCGGTTTCTCGCTCGCTCCGCGCGGTGAGTTCTCAATTCTATTCACCGCCTTATCGAATGGGGCAATCAACTTATTCGTCGGACTATATATATTCGTCTCGGCCATCATTGGAATCGTCTTGTTCCGCTTCTCTGAGATTTTAGCGGCCAAAACAGAAAAAACACTCGAAAAAGTCTTTCCTGACGAGAACAAAGACGATTCGAACAAATGAACCGTGACACAAAGGACCGATCTTCCCGGGAAGATCGGTCCTTTGTGTCTAGAATGAAGAGGCCTGTTTGGCCTGTTTCTTCTTCCGCTTTTTGCGCCAAATGAAAAATACGACCAGCCCGACTGCCAACAGAACGTAAATGGCATACGAGTACACATCCAAATAGCTCAAAATCGATTCCCAATTCTCCCCGACGCGGATACCGATAAAGATGAGGACCGTATTCCAAATCACCGTCCCCGCCGTACTGAGCAACAAAAATTTTATGAACGGCATATTCGACATACCGGCCGGGATGGAAATCAAACTCCGCACGACGGGCATCAAGCGGCCGAAGAACACCATCCATCCCCCGTATTTGTCGAACCAGGCGTCGGCCCGATGCACGTCGGCGATGTCGAGCCGAATCCATTTACCGTACCGTTTCGTCCACTTCTCAATCTGTTCGACATCCAAATACAGTCCGATGCCGTATAACAGGACCGCTCCTAGGATGGCGCCTGCCGTCGCTGCGAAGATGACGAGCGGGACAATCAAATCGGTCTTCACGGCGAAAAAACCGCCGAACAAGAGCACGACCTCCGAAGGAATCGGCGGGAACACGTTCTCAATGAAAATCATGAACGCGATGCCAAAGTAACCGAACTGTTCAATGACCTGGATCATCCAGTCTCTCATTTGCTTCACCCTCCAATAGTTCCTACTATACCCGTCACGTCCGGTCAAAAACCGTCACAACATGTTAAAATGAAGCATTAGAAGGAAAGCGAGGAAACGACATGACTGAAATCACGCGTTGCCCATGGTGCGGCATCGACCCGTTGTACGTTCGTTATCACGATGAAGAATGGGGCAAGCCCGTCCATGATGATGTAA
>Ga0172374_1003155_pt1 | contig 10132 bp, 10 predicted proteins | sample LakKiv3m_FD_114536 | JGI IMG/M metagenome (GOLD analysis project Ga0172374, IMG submission 114536) | Freshwater microbial communities from Kabuno Bay, South-Kivu, Congo - kab_092012_10.3m | ecosystem: Environmental > Aquatic > Freshwater > Lake | place: Democratic Republic of the Congo...
AGAGCAAGGTGGCGTCGCTCGAGCAGGAGCGGCATGCGCAGTTCGGCTCACTGGCCGAGCAGCTGCGCAGGGCCCAGGAGTCGGATGAGGCGCTGCGCGCAACGACCGAGTCGCTCGCAGGGGCACTGCGCTCGACATCGACGAGGGGCGTGTGGGGCGAGACCCAACTGCGTCGGGTCGTGGAGGCAGCTGGTCTCACCAGACACGTCGACTTCGATCTGCAGTCGACCATCTCGTCCGACCGAGGACAGGGCCGACCGGACATGATCGTGCGACTTCCGGGCGGCACCTCGATCGCTGTCGATGCGAAAGTGCCTCTCGACGCGTACCTCGAAGCGACAGCGCTGCCGGGCGGCGATGCGCACGAGGCGCAGCGACGGCAGCACATGCAGAAGCACGTCAAAGCGGTTCGTACACACGTCGACGCGCTGGCGAAGAAGGCCTACTGGTCAGGGCTCGACGCGAGCCCCGAGTTCGTGATCTGCTTCCTGCCCAGTGAGTCTCTGCTGGCCGCTGCCATCGATGAGGATCCTGCGCTGCTCGACTACGCGTTCGGCAAACGCGTCGCGCTTGCGTCACCGGTCAACCTCTGGGCAGTGCTGAAGACCGTGGCCTACACCTGGACTCAGCAGGAGGTGTCGACCGAGGCCCGCAACCTGCTCGCCCTCGGCACGCAGCTGTTCGACCGGCTGGGCACCCTAGCCGGCCATGCCGACGACCTCCGGCGCGCGCTCGAGCGCACGGTGGACAGCTACAACCGCTTCGCCGGTTCGTTGGAGACGCGTGTACTCGTGACGGCGCGACAGTTTCCCGGCATCGATGCGTCAGCGCTGGACGCCGCGCCGCCGGTGATCACGAACAGCCCGCGCAAGTTCACCGCCCCTGAACTGACCGTCGACGCGGGAAGCGACGGCGAGCCGACAGCCGACCTACCGATCGTCGAGATCGAAGCCGACCTCGGATCGGTGCGGCACCGAGTCGCCGACGATTCGATCACGGATGGGGACGGCAGGGGTCAGGCGCTGTAGGGAACCCAGCTCAGCAGGGCGATCACGAGACCCGACGTCACGAGGAACGCGCCGACCATCCACCACGGGCTCAGTTCATGCCCCTCGGCACGGCGCACCCGGAACAGCACATCCGTGCGACGGGCGGGATCCATGTTCGCCGGTGCCGCAGTGGTGGCCGCCGCAGCCGCGGCTGCTCGGGCGGCTTCGTCTTCCGGTGAGATCCGCAGAATACGACCGGTGTTGGTGGTGACCATCTGCACCGGTGCCGACTTCTCGTCGCTGCCCGTCTGTCCCGTGGTCATCTCTTGCCCTCCCGGTGGTGTCGCCCTGCGCCTTCCGGCGACGCCATCCATTGTGCCAGCAATGCCTGAGAACCGCGGGAAGGACGGCTCGTGGCCGCTCTATCCGGAGGCGAGTGCGGGCGTCAGAGCCACTTCGAGACGAGGTGCTCCGACGAGATGCGGCGCAGCGTCCCGGAGGCGCCGCGCAGCACCACCGACTCGGTGTAGACGTAGTTGCCCTCACGGCGCACACCCGCCACGAGCTGGCCGTCGGTGACGCCGGTTGCGACGAAGAGGGTGTTGTCGCCCTGGACGAGCTCGTCGGCCTCGTAGACGTGGTCCATCTTCAGTCCGGCGTCGATGCCGCGCTGGCGCTCGTCGTCGTCGCGCGGCCAGAGCCGGCCCTGGATGTGCCCGCCAAGCGCCTTGATCGCGCACGCTGTGACGATGCCCTCCGGGCTGCCGCCGACGCCGACGCACATGTCGGTGCGCGCGCCGTGGCGGGCGGCGTTGATGCCGCCGGCGACGTCGCCGTCGCTCATGAGGCGGGTACCGGCGCCCGCCTCGCGGATCTCGTCGATGAGCTTCTCGTGGCGCGGACGGTTCAGCACCGAGACGACGATCTCATCGACCGGCTTGCCCAGCGCCTTCGCCAGCAGTCGGATGTTCTCGCCGACGGGAAGGTTGATGTCCACGACGCCGACACCGGCCGGACCGGTGACGAGCTTGTCCATGTAGAAGACGCTGGATGCATCGAGCATCGTCCCCCGGTCGGAGACGGCGATGACCGAGAGGGCGTTCTGACGCCCCGCAGCGGTGAGCGAGGTGCCGTCGATCGGGTCGACAGCGATGTCGCACTCCGGGCCACGGCCCGACCCGACGACCTCGCCGTTGAACAGCATGGGCGCGTTGTCCTTCTCGCCCTCGCCGATGACGACCCGGCCCTGGAAGTTCACGGTCCCCAGGAACGCTCGCATGGCGTCGACGGCCGCGCCGTCCGCGGCCTCCTTGTCGCCGCGTCCGATGAACGGCACCGCCCTGATCGACGCCGCCTCGGTCGCGCGCACGAGTTCGAGTGCGAGGTTTCGATCGGGACGCAGCGGGCTCATATCGGCCGTCAGACTCACCATGGGGCAAGCCTATCCAGCGAGCACATCAGACCACCCGCTGTTTCGCTCCATATGCCGCGAAGGAATCGCATTTCTTAACGCTCGCGAAGACCACGAATGCGCGACGACCCGACGGCGACGGCATCCCGCACCACCGGCGATAGAGTGAGCACTGTCCCGGCTTCATCTATCGCAGGAGTTTCCATGCCCGTCGCCACCCCGGAACAGTACGCAGAGATGCTCGACCGCGCGAAGGCCGGTGGCTTCGCGTATCCCGCGTTCAACGTCTCCAGCTCGCAGACCATCAACGCCGTGCTCCAGGGCCTCACCGAGGCGGGCTCGGACGGCATCATCCAGGTGACCACCGGCGGCGCCGACTACTTCGCCGGCCACACCGTCAAGGCCCGCGCGACCGGCGCCCTGGCCTTCGCCCGCTACGCCACCGAGGTCGCCAAGAACTACCCCGTCACCGTGGCCCTGCACACGGACCACTGCCCGAAGGACGCCCTGGCGGGCTTCGTCGAGCCCCTCATCGCGGCATCCGAGGAAGAGGTCAAGGCTGGCCGGGGCCCCATCTTCCAGTCGCACATGTGGGACGGCTCTGCCGTGCCGCTGCAGGAGAACATCGAGATCGCGAAGGGCCTCCTCCCCCGCATCAAGGCCATCAACGCCATCCTCGAGGTCGAGATCGGCGTCGTCGGCGGCGAAGAGGACGGCGTCCAGCACGAGGGGTCCAACGACGCCCTCTACACGACCTTCGCCGACGTCGACCAGGCCGTCCAGGCTCTCGGCCTCGGCGAGCAGGGCCGCTACATCGCTGCCCTCACCTTCGGCAACGTGCACGGCGTCTACAAGCCGGGCGGCGTGAAGCTGCGCCCCGAGCTCCTCGGCGAGATCCAGGAGCAGGTCGCGGCCAAGTACGGCACCGGCCCGAAGCCCCTCGACCTCGTCTTCCACGGCGGCTCCGGCTCGACCGACGAGGAGATCGCCACGGCGGTCGCGAACGGCGTCATCAAGATGAACATCGACACCGACACGCAGTACGCGTACACGCGCGCGATCGCCGACTACATGTTCAAGAACTACGACGGCGTCCTCAAGGTCGACGGCGAGGTCGGCAACAAGAAGCAGTACGACCCGCGCGCCTGGGGCAAGATCGCAGAATCCGCGATGGCAGCCCGCGTCGTGGAGTCGACCCGTCAGCTCGGGAGCCACGGCCAGTCGCAGAGCTGACCGCACCGCTCCGCATCAGGCCTCGGACCGGACGGTCCGGGGCCTGATCTGCGTCATCGACGCGACAGGCGCATTGCCCAGACCACGAGATCGGCGACTGCATCCACGATGAGCAGAATGCCGGCCACGCGTCCGACTCCGCGACGCCGAGCGAGGACGGCTCCGCCCGCGAGTTCCGCAGCACCGATCGCGAGACCGACCGCGGGCCGCGCGCGCACGAACCGGCCGGCCCGCGCCCACAGCGTCTCTCGCCTCGTCAGCGGCGTCCACTCACCGATCCCGGAGAGGAAGCTCTCGCCGATCGCGGCGATCCACCCGGACGGCGCGAAGCGTCGACCGGCCGACGCCGGCGCGCTCAGCGCGGCGTCGATCAGGTCGGCCGGGATTCGGAATGCCCCAAGGAACGCACGCAGACGATCCTCGGACCCGATCACGCCTCCGAGCGACTCCGCGACAAGCGCCCGATGCGCGGCGTCGACATCCACGATGCCGCGGGCGCCCAGGGCTTCGAGCTCATCCCTGGTTCCGTCGCCCTCAGTCAGGAGCCGCCGGTACACCTCAGCAGTCTCGGGCACGGTGATCGCTGCGACGTCCAGCACCGGCAACGTGTCGCGCTCGGCATCCGTCCAGAAAGGAACGGTCTCGTTCGTGCGGGCTGTCACCTCGATCCAGTTGCCGCCGTCGCCGGTCCGGTTGAGCTCGATCAGCGGCAGTTCGGCCGCCGACGACGGCCAGGCCCCCGTCGGCTCGGTAGTGCGGAAGCGCTGCAGCGACCACGTGCCGGACTCGGCATGGACCACATCGGTGCCGTTCGCCTCCGCGAGGAACCGGGCCGCAACCGGTCCCCGATGCGAGAAGGCCGCGACATCGACCGGCTGCGGCTCGAACAGCTCCGGGTCGAGATCGTCCTCCTCTTCATCGGGCAGGTCCTCGTCGACATGCTCGACCGCTGATTCCTCATCGGCGGTGAACTCCGCCTCGAACTCGTCGAAGTCGACGCTCTCGCCGCCGTCGATCCACAGGTTCAGCCCGGCATCCGCGAAAGCGTCCCGGAGCGACCCGATCGTCAGCTCTGTCGCGATGGTGTCCTCGTCCGTCAGCGTGAGGACCTGATCGTCGTCGGTCACCGGGATCAGCAGCACGGCCTCGTCCGCGTCACCCCAGGCGATGGTCGCGTCGCGCACCGCGGCGAGCGCACGCACGGAGCGCAGGACCTCGGTCGCCGCGGCGCGTGGATCGCTGCCGTCGCCGCGGTCCACGGAAGCGTAGGAGAGCTGCACGCCGAGACTGTTCTGATCCATGCTTCGAGCCTAACCAGGCTCTCGCCGGCCTCAGACCGGTTGCCAGGTCTAGGACGCGCCGGCGCCGGCCAGGTAAGCCTGGAAGGCCGGGTCCCCCACCATGGGGATGCTGATGCACACCGACGCGACGAGCATCGTCACGACGGCGCCGACCAACGGCACCCACCACGCGAGCTTCGACGCGCGCAGCCTCCGCACCGAGATCAGCGCGGTGATGACCCAGCCCGCCACGAGGACGATCGCGGCGATCGTGCCCCAGACCCGGGCCTGGTCGAAGTTCGTGAACTCGCCCTCGATGCCCAGGATGCGCATGCTCTCGTTCATCACGCCGGGCAGGTCGAGGTACGACATGCCCGTCATGAAGACGTTGAAGACCCCGTACACGAGCAGGGCGATCGTGATGATCCTGTCCCACCGACGAGGCTCGCGGCTCTGCGCGACCGGCTCCGGGGATGCGGCCACGGCCGGGGCCGGAGGCTGCTCATCGACCGGCGGCAGTCCGGCGAGTCTGCGCTGCTCCTCCGGCGTGGCGAACTCGCCGTACTGCGGGCGCTCGGTCATGAGGCGGCGGATCCCGTGCGCCCGCCCAGAGCCCGCGCATCGCGCTGACCCGAGATGTCCTGGCGCAGCTCCTTGGGCAGCGAGAACATGAGGTCCTCTTCGGCCGTGCGGACCTCTTCGACGTCCTCGTAGCCGGCCGTGCTCAGGGCTTCCAGCACCTCGCGGACGAGGACTTCCGGAACCGACGCGCCGCTGGTGACACCGACCGTGGTGACGCCGTCGAGCCACTCCTGCTTGACCTCTTCGGCGTAGTCGACGCGGTACGCGGCCTTCGCGCCGTACTCCAGCGCGACCTCGACGAGGCGCACCGAGTTCGAGGAGTTCGACGACCCGACGACGATGACGAGATCGGCGTCCTTCGCGACCTTCTTGATCGCGACCTGGCGGTTCTGCGTCGCGTAGCAGATGTCGTCGGACGGCGGGTTGTGCAGCTCGGGGAAGCGCGTGCGCAGTCGGTTGACCGTCTCCATGGTCTCGTCGACGGACAGCGTCGTCTGCGACAGCCAGACGACCTTCGACGGATCCTTCACCTGGACCGTGTCAGCCTCCTCGGGAGAGTTGACGATGGTCACGTGGTCGGGCGCCTCGCCCGCGGTGCCCTCGACCTCTTCGTGACCGTCGTGGCCGATGAGAAGGATCTCGTAGTCGTCGCGGGCGAAACGCACCGCCTCGCGGTGCACCTTGGTCACCAGGGGGCAGGTCGCGTCGATCGCGTGCAGGCCGCGGTCGGATGCCGCGTTCACGACGGCCGGCGAGACGCCGTGCGCGCTGAAGACGACGTGAGCGCCCTCGGGCACCTCGTCGACCTCCTCGACGAAGATCGCGCCCTTCTGCTCGAGCTCGGTGACGACATGGATGTTGTGCACGATCTGCTTGCGCACATACACCGGCGCGCCGTAGCGCTCGAGGGCCTTCTCGACGGCGACGACTGCGCGGTCCACGCCGGCGCAGTAGCCGCGCGGGGCCGCCAGCAGAACGCGCTTGTGTCCGTCGACCGGGTTATTCTGAAGCCGCGCCGCCCGCGACCGAGGGATGCGGGGAACGGGAAGATGTACGGTGGCCTGGCTCACCCCTCGAGTCTACCGACGGGCGCCATGGAAGGGCCTGGGCGAAGATTCGGGCATCATGCACACGGAAGGACCCGATGACCGTCTTCGAGGCGTCTCCCGCGAACGGCGGCACCCCACCCGCGGATGCCGTCGCGCCCCGCGACTCGACGGCGGATGCCCCCACCTCCGTCGCCCGTCTCAACGGCACCATCCGCGACTTCGTCGCGCGCTGGAACACGGTGTGGGTCGAGGGCGAGATCACGTCGTGGAACGTGCGCGGTGGGAACGTGTTCGGTCGTCTCAAGGACACCCAGTCCGACGCGCAGATCTCGATCCGCATCTGGTCGAGCGTGCGCGGCCGCATCCCCGCGGACCTCGGGATCGGCGACAATGTCGTCGCCGCGGTCAAGGCGGACTACTTCGTCAAGGCGGGCGATTTCAGCTTCACCGTCTCGAGCATGAAGCACGTCGGCCTCGGCGATCAGCTCGAGCGGCTCGAGCGGCTGCGGGCGCAGCTCCGCCAGGAGGGCCTGTTCGACGAGGGCCGCAAGAAGCCGCTGCCGTTCCTCCCCCACGTGATCGGACTCATCACCGGCGAGCGATCGGATGCCGAGAAGGATGTGCACCGCAACGCCGAGCTGCGCTGGCCGCAGGTGCGCTTCCGCACGGAGTACGCCGCCGTGCAGGGCGACCGGTGCGTTCCCGAGACCCTGGCGGCGTTGAAGCGGCTGGATGCCGACCCCGAGGTCGACGTGATCATCATCGCTCGCGGGGGCGGCGACCCGCAGACGCTGCTGGGCTTCAGCGATGAGCGTCTCGTGCGGGCCGTGGCTGCGGCATCCACGCCTGTCGTCTCGGCGATCGGGCACGAGAACGACCACCCGATCCTCGACGACGTCGCGGATCTGCGCGCGTCGACGCCGACGGATGCCGCCAAGCGGGTCGTGCCCGATGTCGGCGAGCAGCGGGCCCTGATCGGTCAGTTGCGCGCCCGGGCGACCTCCCGGCTCACCCAGCGCATCTCGCACGACATCGCGCAGCTCGAGCAGCTGCGCTCCAGGCCCGTGCTGCGCTCCCCCGACCCGATCATCTCGGATCGTGCGCAGGAGCTGTGGCTGCTGCTGTCCCGCGGACGAGACACGGTCGCCCGTCACCTCGACGCGGCGTCCAGGAAGACCTCCGAGCTGCGCGCGTCCCTGCGCGCGCTGTCGCCGGCGGCAACGCTCGCCCGCGGCTACGCGATCGCGCACCTCGACGGCGGTGTGATCCTGCGGGATGCCGCCGACGCCCCCGCCGGCACCGCGCTGACCATCACCGTCGACCGCGGTTCGCTGGCAGCGCGCTCGGACGGCGAGATCGCCGAGACCGCCTGAGGGCCGAGCAGCGGGCGGGCCGCGTCGGCGCGGAGTCGTAGGATGGGAGGCGTGACTGCGCCGAACGCGACCCCCGTGGAGACCCTGTCGTTCGAGGCCGCTCGTGACGAGCTCGTCCGCGTCGTCGCGGAACTCGAACAGGGTGCACCCACTCTCGAGCACTCGCTCGCTCTGTGGGAGCGCGGTGAAGCCCTCGCTGCGCGATGCGAGGAGTGGCTGCTCGGCGCGAAGCGCCGCCTCGAGGCGACCCGTCCCGAAGCATCCGATGACGCAGACGAGGACGAGTCGTGAGCAAGCAGCCTCCCGTCGTCGCCGAGCTCGGACGCCCGGAGACTCCCGAGGAGACCGCCGCGCGCAAGGCCGAGTTCAGCAGGAACTACCGGGCGAGCCAGTCGTTCCGCAATCTCATCGCCGCCCTCATCATCACTCTCGCCGTGGTCGCCGTCATCATCTTCGCCGTGCCGCGCGGTGAGCCGGCATCCACGCCCGAGGTGGACGTCGCCCGCATCGCCGCCGACGTCGAATCGACCATGGACGGCCCCGTCATCGTCCCGGAACTCGGCGACTTCTGGCGTGTCAATGCCGCAGAGCTGCAGGGCGGCGCCACGACCGTGTGGAACGTCACCCTCGCCCCCGCCGACGAGGAAGAGCGCGGATTCATCCGCATCGGTCAGGCCTTCGACACCGACGCGTCCTGGGCCCCTCAGGTGCTGAACGGATCGGCGCCGACGGACACAACCCGCATCGGCGGGCTCGACTGGGACGTCTACGAGCTCGCCGGCAAGACCGACAACAACGTCAGCTATGCGCTGGGCACCCAGGCTGGTGACGACTACGTGCTGCTGTACGGGTCGCGATCGGCCGATTCCACCGCCGAGCTCGCCGAATCGCTCGTCCCGCAGATCCAGACCATTTCGGAGGCAGAATGACCGCGCTCACCCCCACCGCCGCCTGGCAGGAGATGCTCGACGGCAATCGTCGCTTCGTCGCGGGTGAGCCTCGGCATCCGAATCAGAACGTCGAGAAGCGGCACGAGCTCGCGGACGGCCAGAACCCGATGGCGACGCTGTTCGGATGCTCCGACTCGCGCCTTGCTGCCGAGATCATCTTCGATAAGGGACTGGGCGACCTGTTCGTCGTGCGCAACGCCGGCCAGGTGATCGGCGAGTCCATCGTCGGCAGCCTCGAGTACGCCGTCGAGGTCCTGCAGGTCCCGCTCATCGTCGTGCTCGCGCACGACTCGTGCGGTGCCGTCCGAGCAGCGATCGACGGCACCGCCATCGACGCCGCTCCCCTGCCGCCGCACATCTGGAAGCTCATCGCCCCGATCATCCCCGCCGCGCGCAAGGTGCTGGCGGCCAACGGCGGCAGCACTCCCGACGACATCGACGCCGAGCAGGTCGGACGCGAGCACCTGCGCAACACCGTCGCGAACCTGCTGCAGTCGTCCGAGTTGATCAGCGACGCCGTCGCCGAGGGGCGCCTGGGCATCGTGGGCGCGAACTACCGGCTTTCCGAGGGCACGGCCGTGCCCGTCATCACCGTTGGAATCGACACGGGGTCGACGGACGACCTCGCAGACCAGGAGGGATCGAAGTGACCGAGACCGAATTCCGCATCGAGCACGACACGATGGGCGAGGTGCGTGTGCCCGTCAACGCGCTGTACAGCGCCCAGACCCAGCGCGCCGTGGAGAACTTCCCGATCTCGGGCAAGGGCCTGGAGTCGGCGCAGATCGCCGCTCTCGCGCGGATCAAGAAGGCCGCGGCCCTCGCGAACAAGGAGCTCGGCACCCTCGACGGCGCCATCGCCGACGCGATCGCGCAGGCCGCTGACGAGGTCGCCTCGGGCAAGCACGACGGCGAGTTCCCCGTCGACACGTACCAGACCGGATCCGGTACCTCCTCGAATATGAACATGAACGAGGTGCTGGCGACGCTCGCCACCGGCATCCTCGGCTCCGCCGTCCACCCGAATGACCACGTCAACGCCTCGCAGTCGTCCAACGACGTCTTCCCGACGTCGGTGCACATCGCCGTCACACAGGCGCTGATCGACACGCTTATCCCCTCGCTCGACCACCTCGCCGTAGCGCTCGAGGCGAAGGCCGAGCTGTGGAAGGACGCCGTCAAGTCGGGCCGGACGCACCTCATGGACGCCACGCCCGTCACCCTCGGCCAGGAGTTCGGCGGCTACGCCCGTCAGATCCGCCTGG
>Ga0172374_1003157_pt1 | contig 10130 bp, 14 predicted proteins | sample LakKiv3m_FD_114536 | JGI IMG/M metagenome (GOLD analysis project Ga0172374, IMG submission 114536) | Freshwater microbial communities from Kabuno Bay, South-Kivu, Congo - kab_092012_10.3m | ecosystem: Environmental > Aquatic > Freshwater > Lake | place: Democratic Republic of the Congo...
AACATAAAATTATTAAGTCTTATAGTTCCCACACCAGTATCTAAGGTATAGTTAGTACTATCAGACACTTCTGTTTGAATAATATCTGTTACTAATTTACTTCCAGATAATCTTGTCGCTGTATTAATAAATTTATAAACTCTGTTTACAGGAAAATTTTTAACTTCTTCAGCATCAGTTTCATACAAAAAACTTACCTTGTCAGTATTGGTTCTGTTAAAATCTTTTTTAAACTTAGTTTCTGGTGCATGAAAATATAGTAATCCTCGTATATTACTATCAGCATCATAAGATGCCATATTAAACTCATTTAGATTATTACTACCCTGAATAAGGCTTTTAAAATTATTCCATATTCCTACAGTTGTTAATCCTTGAGCACGTACAGTTCTATCAGAATCTTCTCTACGTGTCCTTACAATAGCAAATTTCCAATCGGTAGGTAATCCTGTAGTATCTACGGAAAACTTAATTCCTAAAGCATTGGCATATATTCCTGTACCACCAGTGCAATTAAAATAAGTATCAAAATAGTAAGATGCTCCAGATTGTGTAGATTGATTTGTATAATATACAATATTACCATCCATTTCATTAACTGCTGGCATTTTAATATCACCTATCCATTTAACAAATGATTGCCTACCTTTACCATCAAAAAATACTATACCAAATCTATATACTTCATTTCTTTGATAACCAACTAATTCTGCTTGGTTTATTGGAGAAGCATAATTGGAATAGCTAGTATTATCTGAATAGTCATCTTCTATGTAATCTATATTAGTAGAGTCTCCCCACTTTTGTCTATTACCTGCTACAGGAGGAATTATTACATGTGCAGGATTGGATAGGTTGTCTATTAACATAGGCCTGACAAAGAAACTGTATTTTATCTTTGGCCCTTGTCCACCTAATACAATACCACCAACCTGATATCTATAAGTACTTATTTGTAAATCCTTCTCTAAATGACAATCGTGTGTTTCTGGTATAGATTCACCACCTATTAAATAGGTTATAGTAAATTGTGTATAAGAAGATTCTCCTACATTCTTAATGGCAGACAGCCCAACTTCAGGTGTAGCCGCCCCTCCAAATCTGTAAGCCCTTGCATCCCAATAACTTCCATATACATCCTCTATATCAAAATATTTATCTGTAATATTACCAGCTATTAAAAAATTATCCTTAGTAGTAAGAGTTTTAGGACTAAATGTCTTTGTACCTATACTATTTAGCTGCGCAGGAGTATATACAGATAATACTGAGTCCCCTGAATCAACTATTTTAATACTACCACTCATAGGAATACTTCCCTCATAAACTACGTTTACTTCAGGGTCTCCCTCTTCAGTTGTATAAAATATAGCAATTAGTTTAATATAATCAAACTTGGTATCAATATTCTCAATAGATATCTTAACTGCTTTACCGGCTTGAACCCCATTATCTATACCTTTATAAGTCATAGATAGTGGAGAAGATTCTTTAGATTCTGTTAAATGAATAAGCCCTGATAATGGGGATATTACTGTTTCTGCACCATATAAATTATATAACTGATATCCATACTGTACCATCCCAGAATAATACATACCTCCAGAAACAACTTCCAAAACTTTAGGTTGTGTTAGATTAACATCTGGAGTAATACTTAGAAGCTCAATAGGGTATATTAAAGTTTCTTTAGACCCTATATTCATATGGTATAACTCATCTAATGAATTAGACCAGTATATTTTAACAAAATCTTCATCATCATATCTTCCTACAATCTCAGATATTATGTAATCAGCTAATGCATCATACATTACTCCATTATACACCATGTGCACACTTGGTACTAAATATCCATTTATTACATTCTCAACAGCTCCTGATGAATCAAGTCTATACTTCCATACTTGCCCATATTGTTCATATTTGGTAAATAATACAACCCAATCTCTAATAACTCCACTAGCTATTATTTCTGTAGAATTTATTGTAGGTACAGTATTAATTAGAGTTAACCCATTACCAACATAAGTTAATCCACCAGATGTATCATCTAAATATACAATAGTTATAGTATTTCCTTTGATTCCTATATATAATTTACCATTTAATATAGAATTTTCTAAAGAAGTATCTGCCATAATCTCACTATACACCAGATTAATACCTCTATCACATACTATAGCTATAGGAATATTACCAGTATCTGTATAAAAAGTTAATGTACCATTTGGGGTATTCGTAGTATCATCTAAAGCAAGTGTGTATACAGGTCTTGTTATAGGTATTGATACTAATAAAGAAGTTCCAGGCTCATCTGTCATTGAACCTGTAGCAGATTTAGAATCTACTATAACTCTCTTATTCATAGCCTCATAATAACTCTGTGGGTCAGCTTTATTAGGACTACTACTTTGCCTCATTCCTTTAAAAAATCCAAATCTTTGCTGCATTATATGTATATATTAGGTCTTCTTATATGACTATATCTGCTTGTATATGCTTGTTCCTGATTACTAAGTGTTTCATAATTCCATGTATTTTGGGAAGGTCTTGTAACCAATCTAAGTATTTGATTCTTTAATGCCTCAGCTTGCTCATACGAAGGAAGTGAAGATTTTGTTCTGGCAGAATTAACATAGAATAACCAATCTTGTTCCAATGCTCTGTATTTATCTGTAGATAATTTATCCTGTAACCACATACGTCTTGCTATACGTTCTGTTAAAAAAGCTTCTACAGCCTTTAGATACATTACATCATCTGGTATCATCGGAATGCCATTTTCATCTGTAGGAAATGCCCAATAAGCAACCTCTAAATAACCCTCTTCTATATTGGTAAATACATAACCATTATTTATAGTATAAGTTATATTTGAATAATGATTTATATTTGGATCGTTTTTACTCTGTAAAAAGTTTCCAGTATCTCCTACAGTAGGTAATTTATTGCAATACTCTCTTATACTAATTAATTTATGAAAGTCACAAGGTAACTCCCCTCTACCATTAACTATTTGTACAGGAGGATAATTACCCCAATCTTTATTATCATCAGTAACTTTTTTAATATAAGAATTTGGAACATTAATTAATTCCTGAGCTATAAAAACCCATTCAACAATATCAGACCAACTGATTTCATCAGTAAATCCTGTATCTCTAATAACATTCTCAACGATTCTTTCTATACTGGTATATCCTGGGTTTAACATATTGTGAATATTTAAATGCTGTAATTTATTTAGGTTCTATATATATTATCTACATGTTTCAAAGGTGAACTAATCAATAATAACATCAGCGTCAGATTGCAGTATTGATAAGTGTTCTGGCTCGATATGTGATAGATATACTACAATCGTGTTGTTAATTGTAGTATGTATGACCCTTGTTTTAAGCAACATATCAGCAAGTTGTGCATATGCTCCTCCTTCTACAACTTTTGATAAAGGGATTGTTACCCTTATTTTTTTTAATGATGCGTTATAAGCACTAACTTCATCAAGAGTTAGTAACCTATCTTCGATAGCTATCCACTTCGCAAGCTCTCTGAATTGTAAGTAATCAACATACTGCTGTACATCTTTGTCACAGTTATAATTATTAATTACAGCAAGCTCATCATCAACAGTATACTTATCTGCTATGATTGACTTTACAAGTAAATCATAAGTCGGCTCACCGTTAACGTGTGCTGTTATGTAATTAAAATCATCGTTACCTTGCTCATCAAATCCTTGCTGTACTGCATAGTTGATGTGATATTGACCTTTGCCGATTGCAAGTATGCGGGTAGGTAGTTGTTTTGCGTTTGTTTGCATTGTATTAAGGTTTTATTTATTTACGGAATGAAGCAAGGCCGAGACCCGATGCGCGCAAACGCAATCGACGGAGCGTCATTCGTATACATGGAAAAGAGGCCAGCAGACGCGCCATAAGCCGCATTCGCAGACACCATAGACCCACGGACAGCACTACCAGAGCCGGGTATTGATGTATAGAAATAATCCGCATAATGCGTAGTTGAACTGCCTCCAGCCGCCTCTGTTGGAATTGTAAGCCCCTCATTAAGCAGGCACTTAGTAATGTAACCTTCGGCTCGTGGTAGTAAACCAACTTGGCGATAGTTGGTAAGAGTATCGGAATAATTAGCGGGGTCATCACAAACAAATATCTGTGATTGACCGCCGGCATCTGCCGCCTGAACGTTATATAAGATACCGTCTTCCCACTCCCATATATGGCCGTATGGCTGCTCTACACCTCTGTAAGTTGGAACCGAAACTGTGATATCGCCGCCAGTAAAGCCGGTAACCACATAATTAACAAAGCCGGATTTATTCCCAAGACTGGCGGTTCTTCCGCAGGGCACAAATGGGTAATAACCGTTAAAGCTATTCCAATTTGTGCTGTTGACGGCTGTTACGCCATCTCCAAGCCCGCCCTGCTTATATCCCTGCGAGGTTAAGGACTCATTGTATGCTGCCTGTACATGCCTATTTGCATACTCAACCATATATAGCATATTCATTTTAGCACGCGATAAGTATGATCTTGCAGACCACTTTGCCCCATTATTGCGGGCATACTCTCGAAAGTTTGTTAAGCTGATAGCCGTTGCGGGCCTACCAAGCAGCGTGTTAGCTGCCGCATCCCAGGCAGCGTTATTGTTGCCGCCTCTGAAATCAGCCGTAGCGTTAATTACGCTCATAAGCTGAAATGTTGAGCGCTTAACTGCTCCCTCGAAAGCGCCCAGGTACATTTTAGGGCTCAGTACAAATCCTGTTAAATTGTACTCACTAATTTTAATTCTTGCAGTGTTACCATCTCTTTCAATTTTATAGTAAAACTCTGGCAACTCAACCATAACCTGTCCTGCCGTGCCATCCAGCGATGCTGCTGTACCGTCTGCTTTTTTTGTGCTGTCGTTATCATCAAGATAGTACTGTACAATACCTGCATTTGATAATATACACCTCTTTTGTTTTGATTGTATAGGTAAACTTGCATGTAAACTCATTGCATTAGTGCTGCTTGCTATACGTGTAACTGCGCTTGCTGCTGCTGTTTCATCAAATTCGATACCGTACCAGCTTTGATTCAACAACGCACCTTGTTGTACTGCTGCTCTTATTAAATTTTTATTCATAATTAACTTTGTGTTGTTATACTATCTTCATATACTATAAATATTCCTGCTATATTCTGAGAATATATTTTATAATAGTATGTTGTATTAGGAGATAGTGATGTTGCTAAAAAGATATATCTCCTATATAAGGAGGTTCTTTTATTACCTCATTACCAAACCCTGTAGTTGTTCCATATACCATCTTTAAGTTACTAAAGGAAGGTTCTTCATAAAAGGATACTGTTATTTCAAAAGATGTTGAGGTTAGTAATGAAGTATATATAAGATTAGGTACACCCGTGGGAGGCAGTGTAGTTTCTATAAGTTTAGTAACTGGTTGCTGAGCACCTATTCTTAATAAAGTAATATTCATTATACTGTACCTCCAATACAGTTCCAAGTATCAGTAGTTTTCTTAATAAGAATTAATATAGAATACTGAGCAATTGATAATAAGTTACCAGTTACTGTTACTCCAGTATCTCCTTCTACAGTTATTTGACCAGCACCTGTTTGTTCAAGTGTAATAGTTGCTCCTATAGGAAATTGTACTGAATCGTTTGTTGGAATAGTTACTGTAATAGCACCAGAATTATCAATACTAATATATTTATTAGCATCGGTTAGTTTTAAAGTATATGTATTAGAAGTTGTAGAGTCAAACTCTACAAGATTATCTACTAATGTATTTACTTTTTCAATAACATTATTAAGCTGACTAGCTACTACAGGCTTTGTCTGTTTAGGTAGTGGTTGGTTATTACCAGCACCTATTTTATCTAATTTTTCCATATTATATAAAAGAATTTAAAGAGTTTGTTGCACTTGACATTAATCCATCAAAGGAGTTTTTGGAATCATCAGAATCATTATCATCTGACTCTTCCTTTTCAAAAGGATTTACTTTTGAAATTTTTTTAATTTCTTCATTAATATATCCTGCTTCTGGATTAGATTCATCTGTACCATATTTACAGTAAGTAATAATATATCCATTAGAGACCTCTTCAATCCTTACAGATTTTGTAATACCATTAGAAGTTTCTTCTTTTGACCACCTCTTATATTTTTTATTATTAGATGATGGTTCTGCCTTTTTTTCTGTTAAGTAACTCATAGTGTTTTAAGCTTATAATTAATAAATAGAATAGTCTAGTGTTATATCTTCATCCTTTAACGCCTTAGCTAATTTTCTGTCAGCACTTCTGACCATTTCTAGAGAATATCCACTACTATTTCTTACAATACAGGTTGTTTTATCCCAATGCCATTTATGTACATAACCATCTGTATGTCTATTAAGATGATATACCATTTTTTTATTAGGCACAGATTTCAATTCTTTCAAAGTTTTCCCTGGATAAATATTTTTCCATAACTCTTTAGTAGCTTTCCAATCAGGAGCCATCCTCCTTTTATCTACATTACCACTCTTATCCAATTTTATATTAATCTTAGACTTTCTAATTCTAATATTACCTAATTTATATGGTAGATTAAACTCTATTCCTTTAAATATTAAACAATCTATTATCTTACTAAAAAATTGTTTTGTTATATTGGAAAATTGAGTTTGAGTTAGTTTCTTAGGATTACCGGTTTTTTTACAATAAAACTTAAATATATCCTCTGCTCCATAATCAGTTACTAGCTTTCTCATCTGCTCTTGTTATATCATTATTAGAATTGTTTCTTACATCTTCTAATGGAACATAGAATTGTCTTAAATCAGATTGTAAGACCTCCTTTTTTATATAATTCCACATATAAGCTGGAAGTGGATAACTTTCTGAATCAGAATAACATGGAGTACCATCTGGTCTATTAAACTTAGCAGCTTCTTCTGGATTTTCAAATACTCCTTTAATATTTATATACTTTAATCCTTTAAATGCAGTATTGTGACAATCACCTATAATATACATCTTATCATTCATTAAAAATGCAAACATGAAAGTTCTATTAAATTTTCCTTTACCTACAAACGGTACTGAAGAAATATCTACAAATTTAAATGGTTTATCTATTTGGTCTAATGAACCTATATAAACAAAAGATGGTTTATTATAAAGTTCTATTGCTCTTGGTATAGTTAATTTACTAGCAAGTATAGTGTGATTAATATTACCTAAATCAATTCCTGTTATTGAAGAAACTGGCTCTACTTCAACTAATCCTAAATCTTGTATAAGAGCAGCATCAACAGTTCTATGAGATTTATTCATCTCATTTCTTGCAAATAAGGCTCTTACTTTATGAATAAAATGTTTTAATAACCTCTCATCCAAAACAGTATCATCTGATATTGAAGGAGATATATCTAACCATAATTCATAATAAAGTTCATCTAAAGTCATAATATTTTAAATTTGTCAATAATCCATAAAATAACAGACACTATGCTTATAATTGCTATTACCATAAATATTTTATATACTCTTGGTACATACTTCTCAACTTTAACTTCTGTTTTGGATAAAGAGTTATATTTTTCTCTCCAATAGTATGCTTCTTTGGCTTTAGCTTCTAAACTAAATAAAGTATCTTTTTGAATAAGTTTTAAATTAAGTTTACTATTACTTACCCAAGCAGAAGCTATAGAAAAATCTGTAGATGTAGTTATTACATTTGAATTTACAAGTCCTGTAAGCTTATCTATATAAATGGTTGTATCTTTATAAACAGTATCTCCTTTAATTATTACAGGTACTTTTATAATCTTTTCAACAATAGAATCTCTGTATACAATACTATCTTTAGTTATAATAGAAGGAGTTGTAGGAAATTTCCTGTCACAAGCCTTCTGTGTTACACAAGAAGATAATAAAATAACTGTAAATATTAATAATAATAGTTTTTTCATATAAATTTTGTTGTATTAACTCTTCTAAACCATCCCTTTCTAAATACAGAAAGTTTTGGATTTTTAGATATGATGTAAGAATAATAATCTTTTCTTGCTGTAGAATAATCTTCTACTATATCTCTAATATAAGAGGTTACTTTAGATGCAGTCATATTACCTAAAACACCATCCTGTGATGCTCCTACAATACGTTGTAATAATTTAATTGCAGTTTTTGTTCCAGCATTTACCCCCATATCAAATAAATGAAGTTTTAATAGTTCATTATCTATATAATCAAGCTTCATTTTATTCCAGAAATATTCTTTATAAATAATTGAAGCTTCATCAATAGTAAGATTAATAATATCATTAGCATCTATCTTACCATCTTTATTTATATCAATCTTATTGCTTTTTAAAAACCTAAGACTTATACCATATTTGGTAATACCTCCGGGGTCAGAACTATGATTAGATAATCCTCCTTCATGTTGTAATATAACTTCTAAATAATCTTCAAATGTTTTCATCGTCTACTTCTTCACCAGTTATTTCAGAATTAATACTTGTGTTTTGATAACCATAATTGCTATTATAAGACTGCTCTCCTCTAACCTTGCCCCAAGCTGAGGCTAGTATAAATGTTGATAAAGCTCCTATAACAGCTACAAATTGAATCCAATCACTTCTAAGTACATAATTTGTAAACATCTCAACAGTTAAGACACCTAAGTACCAATAGACAATAACTTTAGCAAGTCTTACACCCTGTATCATTACATAGGATTTTGAGGATAATCCAGAATTACTTTTCAATAATTCCATATTATATTTGCTATATTGTCTATAAATACCATTAAGATTCATATCATTCTATCCATTCAAAGATTAAACTAAGTTGTTCTACTGTAATATTTTCAGGAATATCAGATTCCTTAATCTTGATAAAATTACAAGCACATTCTTCTTCCAAAGCTTCTTTGATAATCTCTTCAGAATTATCCTGATTTTTAGTCCTTTCCCTAATTACAGAGATTACCTCTTCTTCAATCTTTTTAATATTCAATATCACTGCCTTTGAAAATTTAAACCCCCCAAGAGTTTTTAATGATGTTGAATTTTCATAAATAAAAATAACTTCCTTGTTTTTCATAATAGCTCCTCTTCTTTTTTAAATTAATCTTCTTCTTCGTAATAATCATAAATATCTTTAGCCTTCTTACTCTTCTTTAATAACTTCTCTTTTTTATGCTCATCATAAAACCTCCTCAATGGAAAGAACAAATTGATCATGGTCATTAAACCAGCCAGTATTGCTACACTCCAAGCTGCATGTTGAAATGCAGTATTAACAGCAGATAACTGAGAATCTTCAATAATTACGTAACCAGTACCTACTGCTGCACTAGTAAGTGAAGTTATAGAAAGTTTTATGGTATTAGTTATATAGTTTAGAATTGTTGTCATCATAAGGCATAAGTAATTAAAATTTAGTTAGTGCTTGTTTTATATTATGGCATTTTGTAAATAAGGTTATACATCACGTTAAACCCTAATGTATAACTAAAATAATAAGCTGCTGCTTCAATTAAATAATTCTTCCAATTCTTGTTATCTCCTATAGGTATACATATTGCAGTAATCATTATAACATCTCTATTCATTTGCAACTCGTGATAGCCATCAGTAGTCCAAACCAGTGCTGTAGAACTTAAAAAGAACTTTTCACCTTGTTTATAATCACCATTCTTCCACTTATTAGTATAAGAAATATTTGGATTCCAAAATTGGTCATTAGCTTTAGTATGTACTTTTTTAAATTGATTATAATTTATCCTCAACACTTCTGATGTACCGTCACATGCTCCTGACACAAATAGTAAGGTTGATTTTATTATAAGTGGTTTTACATTACTTTTAGGCAATAATTGTGAATAAGAGGTAGAACTAACCAGAATTAATATTAACAGTATTAGTCTTCTCATCTTTACATGTTTCAAGGTGAACTAAACAGGTCCATTCTCTGCCTGCTCAATAATTACAATGTTATTATCAGCAATGTACTGCTCACGCGCCTGCTCTGTTACAAATCTGATAACATCAATGGTGTTATCTGCATACGTTGTACAGTGGTCTACCTTTGCCC
>Ga0172374_1003159_pt1 | contig 10128 bp, 8 predicted proteins | sample LakKiv3m_FD_114536 | JGI IMG/M metagenome (GOLD analysis project Ga0172374, IMG submission 114536) | Freshwater microbial communities from Kabuno Bay, South-Kivu, Congo - kab_092012_10.3m | ecosystem: Environmental > Aquatic > Freshwater > Lake | place: Democratic Republic of the Congo...
ATTTGAAGAAAGCACTGGCCGAAATCAGATAAAGTTTCTATACACAACAAACCACAAACCGACACGACGGCCATATTCAGACGTTATGTCGGTTTTTTACTAGGCTCACTGCAAAACTCGGGTCTTCATTTCGGCGATGAAAAGGGTTTCATGGGCTTGCCAAGCGGCTCCGTTCATGGTAAACTACAGTCGTTTTGGTTCGACGAAATCTAAATAGCGATCGCCAATATAATATGGATAATTCGGTTCCATAGTCTCTACCAGACGACCTAATCGCCTGACTATTGGTTTCATTTCTTCCGTGCCTCTTTCCAGACGCGGATCATTTTGTTGGCGAGTTGGAGATTTCTTCACTTGCTTTTTTATTTTGCCTGGACCAGGACAAATCCAACATCGGAGGGAAAAGAAGAAATGAAAAGCATCGCTAAGTTTTTCCGCCTCGATGAAAATGGGACGACCTTCAAGCGGGAACTCGTGGCCGGAGCCACGACGTTCTTCGCGATGGTCTACATCATTTTCGTCAACCCGAACATCCTCGGCGCCACCGGCATGCCGAAGGACGCGGTCTTCCTCGCGACGATCCTCGCGACCGTCATCGGCACGCTCGTCATGGCCCTGTTCGCGAACGTCCCATACGCCCTCGCCCCCGGCATGGGCCTCAACGCCTTCTTCACGTACACCGTCTGCTTCGGCCTCGGTTTCTCGTGGCAGGAAGCGCTCGCGCTCGTCTTCATCTGCGGCCTCATCAACATCGTGATCACCGTCACGAAGATCCGCAAATCGATCATCAAGGCGATCCCGAAGAGCCTCCAGAACGCCATCGGCGGCGGCATCGGCATCTTCATCGCGTACATCGGACTGCTCGACGTCGCCGCGATCAACTTCGGCGCCGGCGTGCCCGCCCTCTCCGCGATCAACACCCCCGCCCTCATCCTCGCCTTTATCGGCATCTTCGTCACCGTCATCCTGCTCGTCCTGAAAGTGCGCGGCGCGATCCTGATCGGCATCCTCGCCACGACCGTCATCGGCATCCCGATGGGCGTCACCGACCTCGGCGCGATCAACTTCGACAACCTCGGCGCTCCGTTCGTCTCCTTCGGCACCACCTTCGGCGCCTGTTTCACCGGCTTCGGCACGCTCTTCGGCGACGCCTCCCGGCTCCCGATGGCGCTCTTCGCGATCTTCGCCTTCAGCCTCACCGACACCTTCGACACGATCGGCACCTTCATCGGCACCGGCCGCACCTCGGGCATCTTCTCCGACGAGGACCTCACCGCCCTCGAAACCGGCAAGGGCTTCGACTCGAAGATGGACCGCGCCCTCTTCGCCGACTCGATCGCGACCTCGATCGGCGCCGTCCTCGGCACCTCGAACACGACGACCTACATCGAATCGGCCGCCGGCATCGAGGAAGGCGGGCGCACCGGCCTCGCCTCCGTCTTCACCGCGATCCTCTTCCTCCTCTGCATCCTCCTCGCTCCCGTCTTCGGCGTCGTCCCGACCGCCGCGACCGCTCCCGCCCTGATCGTCGTCGGCATCATGATGGCCGGCAACCTGAAGGAGATCGAATGGAACGACTTCGCGGTCGCCGTCCCGGCCTTCTTCGCCGCCGTCACGATGGCGCTCACCTACTCGATTTCGATCGGCATCGCCTTCGGCTTCATCTTCCACGTCGTCATCAAGGCGTGCAAGGGCGAAATCAAGAAAGTCCATCCGATCCTGATCGGTTCCGCCGTCCTCTTCGTCGCCTACTTCGTCCTCACCGCCCTCACCGCCTGAACCGTTTCCCGGCCGCAGCCCGTCTGCGGCCTTTTTTTTTGCGTTCCGCCCTTTCCGGTGCCGGCGGGACGGCGTATAATGGAGCCGGAAGAAGGGCGATCCCATGAACGCAAGACAGCGCATGACGTTCGAAGAACTCTATGAGAAGATCGTGGCCGCGCAGGAGACGCAGACGGTCGACCGCGACCTCAGGCGCCTCGCCTACGATCCGCACCATCTATCCTGCGTCCTGAAGCCGGCGGCGAAGGGCGAGACCGGGGCCTGCGGAGGCATGCCCGGCCACTGCCCGGGCAAGGCTTTCGTCGACTGTCTCTTCGACAATGTCCGGCAGACCCCGTCGGGGCCGTGGGAATTCACTCCGCTCACCGCGCGCTGCCGCGAGCGGATCGATCCGGAGAAGCTGAAGCCGGTCCTGGCCGCGCGCGACCTGATGGCGGTCCTGGCCGCGCTCCGCGACGGCTCGCGCCCCGTCTACGCGGTCGTCGCGCCGGCCTTCCTGTCGCAGTTTTCCGCCATCGGCGACGACCGGCTCCGCACCGCGTTCAAACGCCTCGGGTTCGCCGGGATGGTCGAGGTGTCGCTCTTCGCCGACATCCTCACGCTCAAGGAGGCTCTCGAGTTCGACCTCAAGATCCGCGACGAGACCGACTACATGCTGACGTCGTGCTGCTGCCCGGTCTGGATCCAGATGATCCGCAAGCTCCATCCCGACCTCCTCGCCATGGTCCCGGGTTCGGTCTCGCCGATGATCGCCGCCGGACGCGTCGTCAAGCGGCTCGTTCCCGGCGCCATCACCGTGTTCGTCGGTCCGTGTCTCGCCAAGAAGGCGGAGGCGCGCGAACCCGACATCTCGGACGCGATCGACCATGTCCTCACCTTCCCCGAAATCGCCGACCTCTTCGCGGCGGCGCAGATCGATCCGGCGGATCTGACGGACGACCTGCGGGAACATTCCTCGTTCGCCGGCCGCGTCTATGCCGTGTCGAAAGGCGTTTCCGAAGCCGTCGCCGTCACGCTCGACCGCATCCGACCCGACAAGCCGATCCGCGTCAAGGCGGTTCAGGCCGACGGCGTGCCGGAGTGCAAGCGTCTGCTCGACGATTTCGTGCAGGGGAAGACGGCCGCGAACTTCCTCGAGGGGATGGGCTGCGCCGGCGGCTGCGTGGGCGGGCCGCGCTCGCTCATCGACCGAGGGACCGCGACCGCGAAGGTACGCGAGTATGCGAAGGAATCCCCCTATCAAACGCCGATCGACAATCCCTATGTGGTCGAACTGCTCCACCGTCTCGGGATCCGGACGATCGAACAGCTGCTCGACGAACAGACGATCTTCACGCGGAAACTGTGATCCGCTCCCGAAGCCGCGCCATCCATGCCGAAAACGGGTTTGCTTTTCGGCGCGGATGGGGTATAATGAATCCGACAGGGGGGAAACATCACATGATGAAACGCATCTGCACGATTGTCCTATTCGCCGCGCTCGCGCTCTCCACCGGCGCCTGCGGCCTGTTCCAGGATCCGTTTTCACGTTTCGCGGATGAGTTCGAAGGAGCGACGAGCTATACCATGGCCATGACCGTCACGATCCCGTCGGTCGGATCGGTCGTCGCGAGGATGGAGGTCGATGCCAACAAGACCCACGTGGGCTATCCGAACCAGCACATCGAATACTACACCGAGGAAAACGAAATCAAGCAATGGAAGTACGTCTATTCGTCCAGCCAGGGCTACTGGTATCGGCTGCAGGCATCGGCGGACGATCTCGACCGCGGCGCGTTCGCTCCGCTCGGAGCTTTCGCGAAGGCGGATTTCACCGAGGATGCGACGGGCATCTACACGCTGTCCGCCGACCGGCTTTCGGCCTACGGCGTCAGTTCGCTCTTCTTCACGATGGATGACTTCGGAAACCCGGTCGCGACGCTGTCGATGACCCTCGACGACATCGACGTGATCGCGGTCATCACGATCACCGCGGTCGGGGAGACCGTGGTCACGCTTCCGTCCGTCTGAAAAAACGGCAGTCGGGAACGGGTTCGCCGCTGACTTGGCGGGTCGTTCCGGACCGCGTCCGCAACGCATGAAAAAAGTCGATTGGGAGCTGGAGTTGCTCCGAATCGACTTTTTTGATGGACGTCCGAGGTGGAAACCACGTTGATCGGGACTGCATTCCGCTTGCGTTCAGGACCAGATGACCCAGAGGAGGACGTAGGCCGTGGTGACGGCGGCGAGGGTGAAGGGCACGCCGATTTTCATGAACTCCGCCGTCGTCACTTCGTAGCCCTCCTTGCGGAGGATGCCGATGCCGGTGATGTTCGCGGAAGCGCCGATCGGGGTCATGTTCCCGCCGAGCGTGGCGCCGGAGAGGAGCCCGAAGTAAAGGAGCGTGACGAGCTGCTGCTGGGCGGCAGCCTCGAGCCCGCTCTGGACGGCGATGTTCGCCGCGATGAGGGTGACGACCGGAAGCATCGTCGCGACGTAGGGGATGTTGTCGATGAAGGCGGAGAGCAGGACCGAGCCCCAGAGGATGACGGTGAAGATGACGAACACGTTCCCGCCGGAGACCTGGAAGAGCAGCTGGCTGATCGCGGTGATGACGCCGGCGTTCTCGATCGACTTGACGACGACGAACAGGCTGGCGAGGAGCAGGAGCGTGAAGAAGTCGACGTCCTTCACCGTTTCCATGAACGCTTCGCGGTTCTTCTTGACGATCGCCTTGCGGACGACGCCGAAGACGGCGAGGCCGGTACAGATGTAGCCGTTGATGAGCGCCGGGGTGTTCGGGATGAACGAGGCGGTGATGAGCAGGACGATCATCAGGACCATGAGGATCGAGGGGACGTAGTCGGTGACGACGGCGCGGTCCTCGATCCTGACCGGCTGGCTGTCCTTGCGGAAGACGCGGAAGAGCACGAGCACGGCGGCGAGGAGGCCGATCTGGTTGATCCAGAACATCGAGGGTTTGCCGAGGTAGAAGAAGAAATCGAAGAAGTCGAGGCCGGCATAGCCGCCGAGCAGGATCGAGGTGGTGTCGCCGACGAGCGTCGCGGCGCCTTCGAGATTGGAGGCGACGGCGATCGCGATGATCATCTTCACCGGGCTGATCTTGAGTTTCTTCGCGATCGTCAGCGCGATCGGAGCCACCATCAGGACGGTCGCGACGTTGTCGACGAACGCGGAGATGAACCCGGCGAAGATTGCGAGGGCGATGACCGCCCACTTGACGTTGGGCGTCTTCTCGATGATCTTGTCGGCCATCAGCGCCGGCATTTTCGACTCGATGAAGAGCGAGACGAGACCCATCGTGCCGAAGATCATCAGGATGACGTTCCATTCGATCGCGGCGAAGACGCCGGAGAGGGGCATGAACGTCACCGTGAGACCGAGCAGGTCGCGGATCGGCGCGAGGCTGAGGACGATGAAGAGGAGCGCCGCGCCGGCGGCGATGTAGGCGCGATACTTCGAATAGGCGAGCAGCAGCACATAGGTGAGGGCGAAGATGGTCAGGGCGAGATACACGGGATATCGTTCTCCTTCGGGCGCGGATCGGAATGGCGTTCCGCGGATGATTATAGCACAACCGCAGCCGCGATACAATGCACTTCCCGTGAAAAAAGAAAACCGCCTCATAGAGGCGGCATGCGAAACGGAGTTCAGAACAGATGGACGGCGAGGAAGATGAAGGCGAGGAGCGACGCGACGAGGCTGACGACCGTAATCTGGGTGTTGATCGACGGACCCGCGGTGTCCTTGAACGGATCGCCGACGGTATCGCCGACGACGGCCGCCTTGTGGGCGGGAGAACCCTTGCCGCCGTTGTTGCCGGCTTCGACGTACTTCTTGCCGTTGTCCCAGAGGCCGCCCGCATTCGACATGAAGAGCGCGAGCAGGAGACCGGCGACGATGTTGCCGGTGAGGAATCCGCCGATCGCCTCGACGCCGCCGATGAGGCCGACGACGATGGTGATCGCGATCGCGAAGAGACCTGCGGGAACGAGTTCCTTGAGGGCTCCGGCCGTGGCGATCTCGACGCACTTGTCATATTCGGGCACGACGCCTTCCTTGCCTTCCTTGAGGCCGGGGATCTCGAGGAACTGACGATGGATCTCGGCGACCATGCGTTCCGCGTTGCGGCCGACGCCGAGCATCAGGAGGGCGGAGAACACCGCCGGGACGGCGGCGCCGATGAGCAGTCCGAAGAAAACGCGCGGGTCCATGATGTTGAAGTTCTCGATCCGTCCGGGTTCGATGGCGTTGACTTCGCTCATGAACGCGCCGAGGAGGGCGATGACGGTGAGACCGGCGGCGCCGATCGCGAATCCCTTCGTGACCGCCTTGACGGTATTGCCGGCGGAGTCGAGCTTGTCGGTGACCTCGATGACCTGTTCGGACAACCCGCCCATTTCTGCGAGGCCGCGGGCGTTGTCGACGATCGGACCGTAAGCGTCGTTCGAGATGATCATCCCGACGATCGAAAGCATGCCGACGGCGGCCATCGAGATGCCGAACATGCCGTATTCGAGCGCGTGGTCGGGTCCGCCGAGGGGAGCGCAGAGCATGTAGGCAGCGAGTGCCGAGATGGCGATCCCGATCATGGCGGGCAAGACCGAGAGGAAACCGTAACTGACGCCAGTGATGATCGTGAAGGCGGGTCCGGTTTCGCTGGCCTTGGCGACCTTCTTGACCGGACTCTTGGTGTCGTCCGTGAAGTAGTCGGTCGTGATGCCGATGAGGACGCCCACGAAGAGGCCGATGACGGCGGCGGCGTAGATGCGCCATTCGAAGCGGAAAATCGCCGTCGCGAGCGCGGTGAGGACGGCAAAGACGCCGGTCGTCACGTAGGTCGACATGTTGAGAGCGCGCGTCGGGTTGCCCTCATCGGGCATTTTCGCGAGCGCGACGCCGATGATCGAGGAAAGCAGGCCGAGCGCGGCGAAGCAGAAGACCATGGCCACGTTGGATGAGCCGAAGAGATTGTCGAGGGCGATGCCCATGACGATCGCGGCGGCCATCGAAGCGACATTGGAGTCGAAGAGGTCGGCGCCCATGCCGGCGACGTCACCGACGTTGTCGCCGACATTGTCGGCGATCACGGCGGGATTGCGCGGATCGTCCTCGGGGATGCCGAGTTCGACCTTGCCGACGAGGTCGGCGCTGATGTCGGCGGTCTTCGTGAAGATGCCGCCGCCCGCTTTCGCGAAGAGGGCGAGCGAGGAGGCGCCGAAGCTGAAACCGAGCAGGATCGTCGGATTCTTCGTGACCCAGAGAACGATGGTGATGCCGAGGAGGCTCGTCCCGACGACGGCCATGCCCATCACGGCACCGCCGCGGAATCCGGAGAGGAAGGAAAGGCGGATGCCTTTCTGGGCGGCTTCGGCGGTGCGGACATTGGCGATCGTCGCGACTTGGATGCCGATCTTGCCGGCGATCGCGGAGAAGACGGTTCCGAGCAGATACGCGCCGCACATCGTGATGTTGTCGAGGATGCCGGATTTCCAGATCGGATCGGGCAGGAAAATCAGGATGAGCAACGCTGCGACGCCCGCGAACCGCGCAAGCACCAGATATTCCTTGCGGAGGAACGTGTTCGCGCCGCTCTTGATGTATTCGCCGATGGTTTTGATCTTGGCGTTTTCGCAGGGTTGTTTCTTGACCCAGAAGTAAAGCCAGACCGCGAACCCGAACGCGCCGAGTGCGACCATGATCGAGAGAAGCAGGAAACCGATTAACAGAGCAGACACGTGATCAACTCCCATCCTTGATGCATATGAGACAATGCTATCACGATTCATGGTGCTTTTCAAGGGAAGAAACCGAAATCGGGCGATGAAAAAGCACATCTGGCGGCCTTTTCGGGATGTCTCTTGACACGTTCGCGTTCGATGTGTTACAGTAGATTCCGGAATGATTCATCATGGGGATCGAATGATTCCTAACCGAAACCAGGAGGGATGCTAGCGTGAAGAACCTGCAAAAATGGGAATGCGTGTGTGGATACGTCTACGATCCCGCCGTCGGCGATCCGACGACGGGCATCAAACCGGGAACGAAGTTCGAAGATCTTCCGGAAGACTGGGTCTGCCCGGATTGCGGTCTCGACAAGGAGAATTTCAGTCCGATCGACTGATCACGAAAAAACGGCGGAACCTCTGCGGAGGTCCGTCGTTTTTCATCCCCGGATGGACACGGCTTCGACTTCGACCCGCGCGTCCTTGGGAAGGCGGGCGACTTCGACGGCGGCGCGCGCCGGCCGCTGTTCGCCGAAGAAGGCGGAATAGACTGCGTTCATCTCGGCGAAATCATTCATGTCCTTGAGGAAGACGGTGCACTTGACGACGTCGGAAAGGGCGTGACCGGCTTCGCGGAGAATCGCGGCGACGTTTTCGAGACAGCGGCGCGTCTGTCCGGCGGTGTCCGCCGCGGCGAACACGCCGGTGGCGGGATCGATGGGAAGCTGCCCCGAAACGAACAGGATGTTCCCCGCGGCGACTCCTTGGGAATAGGGTCCGACGGCTTTCGGGGCGTTCGGAGTGGAAATGGGTCTGTTCATCGGAAATACCTCGCTTTCATTTCCATTATACTACTGCCGATCATGCTTGGGCAACGTGCATCGGCAGGAACCGGTTCACGACTTGAAAAATCGACCTGCAGGGTATAAAATGAAACCATGAAACAAACCAGGAGGAATCCATGAAAAAGTTCTTCAAGGAATTCGGGACGTTCATCTCGAAAGGCAACGCGCTTGATCTCGCCGTCGGGATCATCATCGGCACCGCCTTCAACAAGATCATCTCCAGCCTCGTCAAGGACATCATCATGCCCCTGATCGGACTCATCTTCCGCGCCGACGTCTCGCATTGGATCTGGGCGATGCGCGGTTCCGCGACGTGGGATGACGTCGCCGGCGCGTACGTTTTGTCGGAAGACGCCGTCGTGATGTACTATGGGAACTTCATCCAGACGGTTCTCGACTTTCTGATCATCGCCCTCGCCATCTTCGTCGCGCTCAAGATCGTCAACGGCATGCGGACGAAACTCGACGCGGCCAAGAAGGTCATCGCCGAAAAGATCGTCGAGAAGAAACCCGCGGCGAACTAAGTCGGCGGAAATGAAAACGTCGGGTTCGGTCCCGACGTTTTTTTTTACATGATTTTGCGATAGATCAGACGGAACGCGTCACGGTCCATGATGACCGGGACCGGATAGAGCGGGTTGGCCTCTTTCATCGCATGGGAGATCATCGCCTCGAGATCTTCCTCGCGGACGATTCCCGGAAGCCGTTCGGGAATTTCGAGCGAAGCGTTGAGGGAGCGGATGGCGGCGACGAAGCGTTTCGCGTTCTCGGCCGTTCCAGCCCCGTCGACGGCGATTCCGCCAGCCTGTGCGAGTTCGGCGAGCGGCCGCGCGGCGCGGGCACCGTAGAAATCGAGGATGTGCGGCAGCACGACCGCGTTCGCGAGCCCGTGCGGGACCTTGTAGTAACCGCCGAGCGTGTGCGCGATCGCGTGGACATTGCCCACGTAGGCGCGGGTGAACGCGATCCCGGCCGCAAACGCCGCCCGCTGCATGCCGCCGCGGGCGTCGAGGTCGGCGCCGTCGTCATAGGCGCGCTTGAGGTTCTGGAAGACGAGACGGACCGCCTCGCGGGCGTTCCGGCGCGTCTTGGCCGTGTTCGAGCGGCCGACATAGGCTTCGATCGCATGGGTCAGCGCGTCGATGCCGGTGGTGGCGGTGACATGCTTCGGAAGCGAAACGGTGAGACGGGGATCGAGAACCGCGACGGAAGGAACGAGGACCGGATCGTTCAGCGCGAATTTCTCGCGCGTCGCGGCATCGACGATGACGGCGGCCAGAGTCGTCTCGCTGCCGGTCCCGGCGGTCGTCGGGATCGCGAAGAGCATCGGGATCGCGCGCCCGACGCGCAGGACGCCGCGCATCCGGCGGATCGACTTCCCCGGATTGGCGACGCGCGCGCCGACGGCCTTGGCGACGTCCATCGGCGATCCGCCACCGAGGGCGACGAGACCTTCGGCCGCAAACGAGCGGTAAAGCGCGAGCGCTTCCTCGACGTTGTCGATCGTCGGATTCGGGACGGTGCGGTCGTAGACCGCCGTATGGATGCCGGCGTTCTCGAGCCGCGCGACGAGCGGGGCGACGAGACCGGATGCCGCGAGGCCGGCATCGGTCACGAGCAGGACTCGGTCGATGCCGTTTCCGACGATGATCTCAGGGAGTTTCTGAAGGGAACCCGGACCCGAGATCAGGGTCGGTTCGCGCAGGTCGATGAACGGCCAGGCGAGGTTGAAGACGCGCTGGTAGACGCGACAGGCCAGTACGTGGGGGATGTTCATG
>Ga0172374_1003160_pt1 | contig 10127 bp, 8 predicted proteins | sample LakKiv3m_FD_114536 | JGI IMG/M metagenome (GOLD analysis project Ga0172374, IMG submission 114536) | Freshwater microbial communities from Kabuno Bay, South-Kivu, Congo - kab_092012_10.3m | ecosystem: Environmental > Aquatic > Freshwater > Lake | place: Democratic Republic of the Congo...
CGCTTTTCTTGTTATTGGTAAATATGTCTTTCATTCGATTTTTAAACATCCAAGGGAAAGGAATAAGGTATGGCTTTTACAGGTCACCCTTCTGGGCGCAACACTTTGTGCCCTGTTTGAATATTGCTTTGACATACCGGTCTTCCGGCCCCAACTTTGGTATATGCTGGGCCTTTTATTGGCCTCGATTCGTATTGTGACTGCCGAATGTACCAAAAGTTAAGTAGACGCCTCTCATCTGATATATCGTGATAAATTCAAGTTGATATGGCATAAGGAGCGCCACATGAAAATTGCTTTCATATCGTTGGGACTTTCGACGGATGCGATTGGCCCCCGAATTCTCTCCTCTCTGCTTAGGCAAAATGGTTTTGAGACTCAATTGCTGTTTCTTCCCACGTTGTATGATCTTAGGCGCAGATACACGCGTGTACCGTATCAATACAGTGATCAGGTCATTAACCAAATCATAGCGCTTTGTCAGGATTCAGATTTAATTGGCATATCTTTAATGACTCACCACGTCACTGTCGCCACCGCCCTTACCAGGAAGCTTAAGATAAGCTTGGGAAAACCCATTATATGGGGTGGCATCCACCCAACGGTTTGCCCTGAAGAATGTCTTGACACCGCGGATATGGTTTGTGTGGGCGAAGCCGAAACCTCACTTATGGAATTGCTTACACGCATGCAAGACGACCAGGACTTATCTGGTATTCCAGGGATATGGCTAAAACACAATGGCAAAATTGTCCCAAATGGTTCGGGCCCCTTGGCACCGGATTTGGATTGTCTGCCTTTTCCGGACTATACCTTTCAAGATCATTACCTACTGGTTGGTGATGAGATCCAGCCCATGACAACTGCCAATTGGCGCCAACATCTTCTCACCTTCTTTCCACCACTTAATCGTGGTAATCCACATAATCCAGCTTATCAGGTCCTTTCGTCACGTGGATGTCCCTTTAAGTGTACTTTCTGCGGCGAAACTCCACTCACGGAAAAAATATACGGGAGATCCTATTTCAGGAAAAGAAGCATCAATAATCTTATGGACGAACTGGTATGGGCAAAAGAAACATTTCCCTTTATCGGCGAGATTTGTTTCTGTGACGACACCTTCGCCAGCCGAAGTCTTCCAGATATCCGGCAGTTCACACAACAATACAAGTGTAAAATTGGGCTTCCCTTCTACATCCTGGTTTCACCGGCTAATGTCACGAAGCAGAAATTTGATCTCCTTGTAGACGCCGGACTCACTAACGTAGGCATGGGTATTCAATCAGGAAGCGAACGGATCATAGAGATTTATAATCGGAAACGAGTCGGAACTGTTCAACAATCCCTAAGAGCGGCCCAAATTCTAAATAGTTATAAAGATAGTCTCATGCCGTATTACGACTTTATCGTCGAAAATCCCTATGAAACCAGAGAGGATTTGTTGAACACGGTTCGTCTGCTTATCGGATTACCCCGTCCTTACCAAACAAGGGTGTATGCTCTGAGTTTCTTTCCTGAGACTCCATTATATGAACAAGCTAAAGCCGATCGAATACTCCACGACAGAATGTATGACAAAACTTTCGGCCAAAGAACCCAAGGTGGATATTTAGGCTTGCTCATAGATATGAATAAATATATGCTTCCTCAATTCATTCTCAGAATATTGATATCAAAATTTATCCTTTACATATTCAACCGACCGTCTACCGATCGGCTCTTTTTGGGGTTTCACCAATCCTTGAGGTGGGTTGTGATGAAGCTGGGTTATCGGCAAAGCGGACTTTCCTGATCCAGCGCTATCTATTTCCCATATAGAAATATGTGCTTTCTTCTTTCAAGAATCCCAAGGGATTTTGTTTGATGCGGTTTATGAAGGATCTAATATTGTGGGTATACTGGAACCCTTTTAAGCTGTTCATCCAGAAAATGGCTCCCGGCCACGTCTATATGATTGCCAGGGCACTGGCGGTCCTTCTCTATCATTTTTTTCCCGAAAAAGGAAGAAGACTTTCGCAGGAGGCAAATTTCATACTGCGAAGCGAAGGCAACAGTCCAGATAATAAAAGGGTTGTTCAGGATGCATTCAGAGTGTTTATGTATAACGAACTCGAAGTCCTTCTTTTTCCTGTTCTTAATGAGAATAATATTCTTTCTTTTGTGACCTGTTTCGGTCTTGAGAATCTGGATAATGCATTATCACAGAAAAAGGGAGCAATGCTCCTTTTTGCACATTTTGGCGCAAACCAGATGGTAATGCCTGCAATAGGTTACAGAGGCTACAAAATCTGCCAGCTTAGCGCCCCTGCAACCGTGTGGAAAGAGGTAATTCCTGACAGAAAATGTTCCAGAATGGAAGTACGTGCTATGCAAAGGCGGTGGGAACATGAATTGTCATTGCCTGTTACCCATATTAACATATTCGGATCGTTAAGGAAGGCTTTTCTGTGCCTAAAGCAGAACCATGTATTGGGTGTAGCCATCGATGGTGGCTGGGGAAAAGAAAGAACAGTCATCAGCTTTTTAGGTAAAGAGGCTCTTTTCCCCTTAGGGTCCGTTGATATTGCAAGGAGAACTGGTTGCCCTGTATTGCCCACATTCATGCTCAGAGATAAGAGCGGGGTAAACAGAATGATTATTGAGCCGCCACTGAGGATGGATGAATCCGGAGCTGCTGATAAAGTAATTTTAAAAGCCGTCCAGGACTTTGTCAACAGGCTTGAAATGTATGTGAATAACTATCCAAGTCATTATGTTAATTTTCTTGCGTTACGGCGTTTTATGGCTAGTAAAGGGGACATACCACTCTTTTTGACTCGAGAGAACTAATCGTGAGAATAACTCTTATCGCTCCAACCTCGCTGAATATATCCGCCTTTGGCGTACGAAGCATCTCCGCATTTCTAAAACAACGCGGCCATTCAGTCCAGCTGATTTTGTTACCGTTAAGCCCGGTATACCATAGAAATCATAAGGGATATCTTCATGCTAAATATAGTTATCCGGAAAAGGTTATAGAGCAAACGATAAGCCTTGCCGCACAAAGCGATTTGATTGGTCTCTCCTTTATGACGCAGTACTACCCATGCTCCCTTGAATTAACCAAAGCGATTAAAGCGCGACTGTCCATCCCGGTAATGTGGGGCGGAGTCCACGCGACGGTTAAACCGGATCAAGCAATGGAACATGCGGATATGGTTTGTGTGGGTGAAGGAGAAGAAGCTGTTGCTGAATTGATGGAACGTATGGAGGAAAGGAGAGATTATACCGACGTTGCCAATTTCTATTTTCACAGGGGAAATGAAATCGTTCGCAACCCTGTAAGTCCACTTATACAGGACCTGGACTCACTGCCGTGGTTAGATTATGGACCAGAGGATCATTTTATCCATGACATAGCCACGGGGTCTATTGTTCCCTTTGACGACACTCAATTTGAAAGATCGCTTGCCAGGGTACCATATTTCAATAACACTCTTTTACGGTCTTATATGTTTTTCACTACTCGTGGCTGCCCCTTTAGTTGCAGCTATTGTGTGAACGACTTTTATAGGAGGCTATATGGCACGCGTGGATATGTTCGTAAAATGAGTGTTGAGCGAATTATAGAAGAGCTCGATGGAATTACAAAACGATTTCCAATCATAGAGGAGATCGAATTCTGCGACGACAATTTTGCCTTGCGATCAGTCTCCGAGATAAAGCAGTTTTCACTGCTTTATAAAGACAAAATTGGGTTACCATTTCAGATTCTGGTAAGCCCTCAAAACATTACGGATGAAAAGATTGGGCCCCTTGTTGACGCCGGTCTCGTATTTGTCGAGACAGGTATCCAGAGCACGGCGGGAGTATCGGAGGAACTCTATCACCGAAAGGTAGAGGAAAATGTCCTTTTTAATGCGGTTAAGGTTTTAAATAAGTATAGGGGTAGAATGGCGCCGCCCTGTTATCATCTCATTCTTGACAATCCATTTGAAAAGATTAGCGACACCTTGAAAACATTTGAATTAACTCTGAAACTTCCCCGGCCATTTTGGTTTAAGCGGTCGTCACTGGTCGCCTTTCCGGGAACAAAAATCTACGAACAATACCTTCATGCCGGTCTGATAAAAGACGAGTTGGCCGAAATATATGGCAAAGTTCTTGAGATGCCAAGCACTTCATACATTAATTTCTTGTATTTATTGAACAACCAAAATTATCCCATTTGGCTTTTGAAATTTCTATCAAAACCGAGATTCATAGACTATTTCAACCGGGCATCCTTTACAAAATTCTTCGGGATCGCTGAAAAGGGGATACGGGGGGGATCAAAACTGTTGCGATGGACAAAAACCTTATTTCGGGGTGACTTCAAATCAATATTTCAACGTGCGCGCATGATAGGCAAGGTGAAAGGCGGAACGTTATCATCACGACCGCCTGCATTCTGAAAGGTTAGCCCTTGCTACAAAATATCGGCGATATAAGAATAGATTTCTTTGATTTAATGGTTAAACATGGCTTGATTCGTCTCAAGTGGGCCGATTATCACATTTATCATTGCAAATATCCGGTGAGCCGAATGTCCCACATGAATCTCACGATTCTGCTTAAGATCGCACGATTGGGGATACGGTTTGATAAAATACTTAGAGCCATTAGATCCTATGGCAGATCAAAATGAAAATCACACTGATATCTCCATATCCTGATATTACGGCTTTTGGACTGAGAACGCTCTCTGCATACCTGAGAGAAAAGGGGCATAAGACCCAGTTGATATTTCTGCCAGATCCTTTTGGAGATGACCTCATTTACGGCGTCTCCAGATATGACGACAAGGCTCTGGAGGGTGTTGTTGAGCTTTGCAGTGAATCTGCCCTGGTCGGTATTACCTTAATGACCAATTTCTTCGATGGCGCTGTACAGATCACCCAAAAGCTGAAAAGGAGGTTGGCCATACCGGTTATCTGGGGCGGCGTTCATCCGACGATTCGACCGGAGGAATCGTTGCAACACGCCGATATGATCTGCATCGGGGAAGGTGAAGAGGCCCTACTTGAGGTGGTCAATAAGATGTCAAGGGGCGAGGATGTTTCCGCCGTGTCGAATATATGGATCAGGAAGGGAGCGGAGATAATCAAAAACAGGTTGTCGCCGCTTTCACCTGATTTGGATGCATATCCCTTCCCGGATTACAGTATGAAGGATCATTATGTGATGGTGAATGGCCATGTTCAAATGCTCACCCATGAAATAGCCACGTCGCTCCTCAGACACGGTACCGTAGCTGACTATCTCGGAAAAACAGGATATCAGACGATGACCAGCAGAGGCTGCCCTCATAGCTGTTCCTATTGTATCAATGACACCATCAGAAAAATGTATGGCGGTCGGGGAAAACTGCGCTGGCGTTCCGTGTCGCACATTATTGAAGAGCTGGAATCGATCAAGGCTGCGATGCCATATGTGAACTATGTATGGTTTTCAGACGATGAATTTATGGCCCGGAAGGTCGATGAGCTGAAGCAATTCTGCGTGGCATATAACGAAAGGATAGGGCTCCCCTTCTCCTGTCTCATCAGTCCGCTTTCAGTAACAATTGAGAAAATGTCGATGCTCGTGGATGCTGGGCTCATTTATGTCCAGATGGGTATCGAAAGCGCCAGTCCGAGAATTCAGCAAATGTTCCACAGGGGACACATGAACAATCAGCGAAATATGAATGCAATCCGAATCATAAACCGATTTAAAGAAAGTATGTTTCCGCCAAGTTACGACTTTCTCCTCGATGTGCCGGGAGAAACCGACGAGGACAGAATTCAGAATCTGAACTTCATTTCCCATATCCCAAAGCCCTATCAGTTACAGCCGTTTACTCTAATCCTTTATCCGGGGACCCAACTGCATGAGATCGCCAAAAAAAGAGGGCTCATTACCAATGAGTATAAAGACATTTATAACAAGACATACACCATGCACGAACGAAACTACCTCAATCTTCTCATGTCCCTATCCAAAGGAGGCAAAGTCCCCGGTTTCTTACTACGTTTGCTGATTCGGTCACCCATGATAGATATTTTTAACAGCAAGACGCTTAGACCTTTTTTCAAAGTTTTGTATGATATTCTGAAGAACTCGAAGCAGATATTAAAGAAACGCCTCAACCCATGAGAATCCTTTTAATTCAATCCTATATAGGAAGAAATGAACCGAGAGTTTTCCCCCTAGGTCTTGCGTGCCTGAGATCTTCACTCGGTGACCACCAGGTAAAAGTCTTTGATATGAATATTTCCGAAAGGCCCTTCGTTGAACTGAAGGAGGTTGTTTCAAGTTTCAGGCCTGACATTACGGGCATTTCGTTGCGCAATATTGACTCCACCAACAAGAGAAAAGTCGATTTCTATTACAGGTTTCTTAGAGATACGGTTCATGCCATTCGATCAAATTCAGACCAATGGATTACAATCGGCGGATCCGGTTTTTCTATGTACGCAAGAGAAATCATGGAAAACCAGCCGGAGATAGACTATGGCGTGTATCTTGAGGGAGAGACCACGTTTCCCAGGCTTATCACGAACCTGAATTCTCCTGAGAGCGTGCCGTCGATCTACTACAGGAAAAACGGCAATGTTTTCTTTTCGGGGCCGGCCAAGGTGTCCGACCTTAACGGTCTGAATATCCCATGCAGGGGAATTTTGCCTGCAAGTGCATACAAACCATACAAAGATGCAATCGGGGTGGAAACGAAGCGGGGGTGCATGCTCAACTGCATATACTGTGTATATCCCTTTCTCAATGGCAGGACTTATCGACTCAAAAACGTTGGGGCAGTTGTTGATGAAATAGAACAGATAGCTGAAGATAGAGATATGGATCGATTTATGTTTGTGGACTCAGTGTTCAATATCCCAATGGGGCATGCCGAGAGGATTTGCCGCGAAATCATCAAAAGGCGCCTGGATGTGAAATGGTCTGCATGGTTCAACGAGAAAAATCTGACCCAGGAATTCCTGGGGCTTGTCACGGCAGCGGGTTGTGACAGCGTCATGTTGTCGCCGGACGGGTATTCTGACCCAGTATTGAAGTCATTGGGGAAAAACCTTTCCACAGAAGATATAAACAGAACGTTTACCATTCTAAAACAGATACGTGGTATCGAGATCAGTTACAACTTCTTCAAAAATCCACCTGGTCAAGATTGGTATAATTTCATAGGACTTGTGCTGTTTTTCGTGATGGCCAAGCAGGGCCTCGGAAGACGTGTTCATTTTGAGTTCAATTCCCTTCGTATTGAACCCTCAACCAAGCTGTACGATATGGCCCTTAAGGAGGGCATGGTCAAAAAGGATGAAAGTCTTCTTTTTCCCAGGTATTATACCAACAAAAAGACTGTGTTTATCGAGAAGCTTTTCAATTTGATGCTCCGCCTGAAGGGGCAGTAATTTCGGACAAAGACACAATGTTGAGAGAAGGAGCTCATTCGTGAGGTTTGAGCGTAAAAACAGAAGATGAAGGTACAAGATAATCTTCTAAAGGATGCGGGTCGGGCGGTCTTCTGGTATCCAATCCGATGGTTGGCGCGCCTTTTTCCCTTTAGGGTGGTCAGATTACTCGGAACAGCAACCGGTTGTTTGGATTATTATTTGTTTAAAGCGAGATCGCAGAAGATTCAGTGTAACCTGGTATATGCCCTTGGGGATCAGTTGTCGGAGCAAGCCGCTTCTAAAATCGTTCGAAAGATCATGGGGAACCACTATACACTTATCCTTGAATTTTTCAAATATCCGCAAATAAACGAAACTAATCTTCAGACCATCCTAAATATACACGGCCTAGACCATCTTGAAGACGCCCTGAAAGGTGGAAGGGGAGCCATTATCGGTCACTTTCATTTTGGTGCAAAATTCCTTCTGATAATTGCCTTGGGACTCAAAAAGTATCCCATCAACCAGGTCGCTTACCACATGCCCAAAGAGGAATTGACTTTCATAAGGGAAAAAATATCATTAAATCAGAGGCTCAAAATTGAACGCAGCTTCAGAGTCAATTATCTCTATCTTAACAGGTCAATTAGACGGGTTTTCTCCTGTCTTGAAAATAATGAAATCCTGATGGTGGCCATAGATGGCAGGGGCAATCTGACACAGCCTTTCAGCGGCTCTGTCTGCGTCGACTTCCTTGGTAGGAAGACCTATTTCGCAAGAGGGATCGCGACATTTGCAAGGACCAGCAAGGCGCCGCTATTGCCGGCTGCGGTTTTCAGAAAGGACGATGGAACCTATAGCATAGTCATTCGTCCTCCAATAGATATAGATTACGAAAAGGAGAACCCTCAAATTATTAGAGATGTCATTGAGAAGCTTAGCTGCATATTTGAACAGGATATCAGGCAACACCCCGACCAGTGGGAATATTGGGAGGAATTTACACCTGCAAATATAAACGACGATGAGTAGCGATAATAGAAAAGTAGTCATTCTTGGCGCAGGCTTGGCTGGTTTGAGAATCGGCCAGATCCTTGCGTCCAAAGGCATAGAGGTGGAGTTGGTTGAATCGCAACCGACCGTGGGAGGGATGCTACAGACCGTTCACAGATCATACCAAGGCGAAGACTACAGGTTTGACATGGGTCCCCACCTTTTTTTTAAAGAATATGCATCGATATATGAATCCTCGCTAAAAAGTGCAATCGGCGACAAATTGAAGATTGTCGAAGGGGACTTTGTTATCAAGGTTCAGGACCGAACTCTTCTCTATCCTTTGAAGACCCTGAACATGATAGCCCGCCTCCCCCTGACTCTCACCCGCCGCATTATCTGGGATCTTTTTAAGTCGAGGCTCAGCCACAAGCTAGATGAAGACATATCCTCCGTCAAAGAGTGGATGTCACAAAAGTTTGGCAATACGCTTTTTGCCAACTTCTTTGGCCCGTATATTGAAAAATGCACCGGACTGCCCACCGAAAACGTATCTCTTAAATGGGCTACTGAAAGAACAACCGTTACAGGGGAAACTCTCGCACAGACGCTGATAAAAACCGTAACCGAGTCGTTTAGCAAAAGAAAAAGTTCCAACTTACCTTCGTCTGAAAAGATGGTTGCATACTATCCGGAACACGGGGCAGGTCAGATCCCTCTGTCAATGGCGGCAGATATTGAGAGGCATGGGGGCAAAATTTGCGTTAATACCAGGCCTTCAAGCCTGAGCCTTGAGAACTCGATGGTGAAGCGCTTAGCCGTGAAAGACGTCGAACAAAGGCAGTGGGTCATTCAAGGTGATGTTTTTGTTTCAACAATACCGTTACCCAGCCTGATTTATCTCCTTTCCCGCGGGGTACCAGCGGCGGTTTCCAATGCCGCGAACCAATTGCGATTCAGGCAACTGCTTCTTGTCAATATTATTGTCAATAAGTCAAACCTTTTAGACCATTTTGAGATTTTTTATCCAGATAAGCGTTTCCCGTTTAAACGGATATATGAACCTAAAAGAATGAGTCCTAAGATGGCGCCCGAGAGGCGCAGTTCCCTTGTTCTTGAAATCTGTTGTTCAGAGAGCGAGGCTGAGGATCCTCAAACTCGGAAGCGTCTTGTAGATAGATCTATTGAAATGCTTGAGGATGAAGGGATTCTGAAGAGAGAAGATGTTCTTGACTCGTTCACGGTCTGTCTTCCGAATGCCTATCCCGTCTACGGAATAGGATTTGAGCAGGCTGCGTTAGCCATAGAGCAGTTCCTTGCAACTATCGTGAATCTTCTAACCTGTGGCCGTCAAGGCCTTTTTGAGTACCATGCCATGACAAACGAAACCATGGAGATAGCCGAAAATGTTGCAAGGCTGGTATTGTCCGGCAAAAGTAAGGCAGATGTAAATGCGCAAGGTAAATGGAGTAAATATGTTTTCTGAAGGGAGCCTATCCTGTGGCATCTCCCGATGATGTGAACCGGTATCTTGGTCATAGGCGAGAAAGGCATCACATAAATGAGCAGATGTAAGATTGCCAGAGCGGAAGCTGCGTTGTTACTGTTATTCATTATCCTTGCTCACTGCTGTCCAAAATAAATTGATTCGTTGATCTGGCGTTCGTAATTTCAGTTACTTAAGCCTCCAAAAAGGGGGTTTTCAAATTCAGGTTGTCTTCATGC
>Ga0172374_1003165_pt1 | contig 10111 bp, 5 predicted proteins | sample LakKiv3m_FD_114536 | JGI IMG/M metagenome (GOLD analysis project Ga0172374, IMG submission 114536) | Freshwater microbial communities from Kabuno Bay, South-Kivu, Congo - kab_092012_10.3m | ecosystem: Environmental > Aquatic > Freshwater > Lake | place: Democratic Republic of the Congo...
GGAAATAATCCGACGAGTCCTTGGCCTTGCCACCCTTCTCCCGGCTCACCCACTGCGCCAGACCGAAAATGAGGATCGCATAGATCACGATCACGATCACATCGATTTGCGCCAGACCCATCGGCTCAATCCTCCCTGACACGAGCTACGCGACGAACGGTTCGGAACCGTTCGTCGCGCACCCCCCTTTTGACCGATAGATCAGAATTTGACGCGCGCGCCAATCTGATAACTGCGCCCGAATGCGCTGTTGCCGCTGACGATGCGCCCGGCATCGTCGCCGTTGTAATAAACGATCTCCGCCTGGTCGGTCAGATTGATCGCATCGAAGGTCAGCTCGAACTGGCGGTTCACGCGGATGCGCGCGTTGAGGTCGAGGTTGAACGATGGTTTGGTGAAAATGTCTTCTTCGGCATCGCTGCCCAGCACGACCAGCGCCGTCCCCTGATGATTGCCGGCGAGACGCAGCAGGAAATTATCGTCCTCATAGCCGACCGAGATGTTGGCGACGGTATCGCGCTGGTTCGGAAGCGAGAATTCCTCGCCCGCCCGCACCGATGCCGACGATGTCGAGTCGACCAGGGTCAGATTGCCCTGGACGAACAATCCGCCGAGCAGGCCAGGCAGATAGGTCAGGCTGTGCGTCACCTGAAACTCGACGCCCTTCACCTCTGCCTTGTCGCCATTGAGCGTCGTGCTGATGCGGCGGAACGTCGGGTTGATGCCCGCCGGGATCTGGATCGGCAGGCTGGCCAGCGTGGTGCCATCGCCGGAGAAGTCGATGAAGAAATTGTCGATCCGCTTGTAGAAGGCGGACGCCTGCAACACCGTGTCGCGGTTGGGATAATAGGCCAGCGTCGCGTCGAACTGGTCGGCGGTCAGCGGCTCCAGGAACGGGTTGCCCGCGAACAGGTCGCGGATCGTCGGCGTGTTGGTGTCGATCGACACGCGCTGCAAATTACGGCGATCGTCGAAATCGGGGCGCTGGAGCCCGCGATTATAGGATGCGCGGACCAGTACCGACCGCACCGGTTCCCAGCGCAGATGCAGGCCGGGGAAGAATTTCGTATATTCGTCCTGTACGTTACCCAGATCAAGGACGGTGCCGGGATTGCCGCCCGGCCCGACACCGCTGCCGTCGAATTCGGTGAAGAACCCCTGACTGTCCGATTTTGTGTGCTCGACGCGCACGCCGCCGATGATCCTGAGGCCCGGGGTCGGTTCGATCGTCGCCTGGACATAGCCGGCATAGACATCCTCTCCGACGCGGTAATCGCCCGAATTGGACAGGTCGATGCGCTGGAAATTAGGGTTGCCCGCGATCAGCGCCGCGCGCGCTGCACGGAACATGTCGAGCGAGGGGCCGAGCTGCGGATAGAAGCTCGAATAGCCATAGCCCGAATCCTGGTCGAACAGCGGCAGGTCGGCAAGCGTGCGGCGGAAGCCGAAGCTGCCCGGATTACCGGTAAATTCCTCGCGGTCGTTGACCTTGTCGCGCATGCGGAATTTCGCGCCAACCGCGATTTCGCTGCCCACGCCAAGTCCGGGGACTTCGCGCACCACGTCCAGGCGCCCGCCATAGACCTCGTCCGTGCGATATTCCTGAACCGCCAGCAGCTGGTCGAATTCATAGAGCGCCGGGTTGAACGGATTGCCCGCCGTCCCGCGCACCCCGCGATCGAAGATGATGTTCGCCGCTTCATCGGTCAGGTCGAGATCGACGATGATGTCGCGTTCGCGGAACCGCCCGCGAAGCGCTTCCGGGTTATCGAATTCGGACCGCGAGAAGTCGAGCTGGCCCGAGACGCGCCACCCGTCCCATGCGCCGCGACCGCCGGTCGACAGCGTCAGCACTTCGTCGGTGATCTTCTGGAAGAACAGCCGCTTGGCCAGATCGCCATCGTCGAACCGACCGCCGCGGGGACGCACCGAGACCACGTCGCTGCCGGTCGCCGAATCCAGCCCGATAATGTCCCGGTAGCTGGTGTCGTTGTCGGTCAGGTGGCTATAGGTGCCGCGCGCGAACAGCTCGAACCGGTCGTCGGGGCGAAATTCGATGTTGAGCGACCCGTTGATCCGCTTGCGCTCGCCGGTTTCGAAAATGACCGACATTTCCTCGGGACGCAAAAAGGCGGGGGTTGTCGTCCCGCGTGCTGGAACGCGCGCCAGCCCGGAATCATTCTCGAATTCGGTGCCGAATAGGGGGCGTTCGGTATAGCTGAGCGACGCGGCGACACCCAGCCGCCCGTCGGCGAACTTGCCGAGATAGGTCGCCCCCAGCCGCGGACCCGATTTGCGCGCGCGCTCGACATAATAATTCTCGGCGCGAAGCTGGAGCTGGTGATTGTCGCGTATGTTGAACGCGGAGATGCTTTTCAGGTCGATCGAGCCGCCCAGCGTGTCGGCGTCCTGCGACGGCAGCACCGCCTTGATCACCTCGATCGAGCCGAGCTGGTCGTTCGAAATCGAATCGAGCGAGACCTGCGCGGTGTTGAGGTTCGATGTGCCGAGCCGGACGCCGTTGACGGTCACCGGCGTGAATTGCGAGGGCAGGCCACGCACCGACACGCTGCGCCCTTCGCCTTCCGAGCGGTTGAGGGTCACGCCGGGGACGCGCTGGATCGATTCGGCGACATTCTGGTCGGCGAACTGGCCGATGTCGGTCGCTTCGATGACGTTGACGAGATTGTCAGACCGGCGTTCCGATTCGATGGCGCGATTCAGCGCCTCGCGCTGACCGGTGACGATGATTTCCTCGCCTGTTTCTTCCTGAGGCGGGGCCACGGTCTGGGCGAAAGCAGGGATGGAGAAACAACTCGCAATCCCCAAAACGGTAACGGAAACCTGAGAAAACCGACGATTCTTCATGGCTCACTCCCCTAAGCCGCAATCGGAGGAGGATCGCATGAGCCACCTCCCCGGCGCCGACGAAACGATTCTGCGCCGGCTTCGCCCGGACTCTTATAATTTGGTCGTGTCAGTTTTATTACACTGGCCTGACCGGTTGGTCCAGCGCCAAATTGCGTGCTCCCCTTTTTCAAGCGAATCGATCCGCACGCCGCCATCGCTCGCCATCGCGGAGGGGGCGCCGCTGGTCACCGGCGCAAATGCGTCCGCCGACACCGCCAGGGGAAGGATTTTCCCACCCGATTCAGCCAGTGGCTGGCGATATACGATCAGGAACCCCGAACAGCGGTCCGACGCGATCGACTGGAAACCGGTCCATGCGGCCCCGTCCGGCATGGCGCCGATCGGTAGAATGGCTTGACCATGAAGCGTTTCCCGGATCGTCCGATAGGTTGCGATCTCCGCCGCCAGCTGCTTGCGTGCCGCCGCGTCGAGTCCGTTCAGCTCCATCCAGGCGAGCGGTTGCGCGGCGAGCGTCGCGGCGAAACTGCCGACCTGCCCGACTGCGCCCGGGGCCAGCGGATCTCCGCTCGCATATTGTTGCGGATTGCGCGCGACGTTCAGGAATTCGGCCTGAAACCATTGCGGCGGCAGCCAGTGGCCGAGCATCCACAAATTCCTGAGCGTCCGGTGCGGGTAATAATTGCCCCAGTCGGTGTAGCGATTTTCCAGGAAGATGTTGCCGTAGCGATTGCGGTGGAAATAACCCGGTCGCCTCCCCGCCGTCACGTCCATGTTGACGACGAGTTGGCCGCCGGTCGCCCGTCGAATGCGGTCGAGAAAGGCAGCGAGGTTTGTTTCCGCGGCGTGACTTTCGACCTGCACCCCGTCGATCTTCACCGCGGCGATGCCATGGTCGCGCCAATATCCGATCAATATGTCGGCGTCGCGCGCCCACGCGGCATAGTCGTTCGCCTGGCTGGGGTTGAACCACAGGCCGAGTTTGATCCCCCGCTCCCGCGCGCGCGCAACCATCGGCGCAAGTCCGTTCGGGAACCGTGTGGGGTGCGGTCGCCAGTCCTCTGCCGACCAGTCCTCCCATCGCTCGCCCGCGCGGTTCGCGGAATTGCGCGACAGGCCGGCCTGCCAGCCATCGTCGAGCTGCACATGAGTCAGCCCCAGTTCGGCCGCAGCGTCGATCTCGCCGAGCAGGAATGTCTCGTTCATCCGCGAATCGCGCGATCGATCGCCCCAGGTGTTCGACATCAGCATCGAATCGCGCGCCGGGTCGTAGCGCCGCACCGTCGCGAAGTGATCGCGCAGCGTCAGCTGTATGGAGATATCGTCGCCGTTCGCCACGCCGACCACGACGCTATAGGCATCGACTGCACCCGCTGCCGCGTCGCTGCCGGCGAATCCCGATCCCGTCACGCGCACATCGCCGGTACGGAGCAGAAAATCGCGTCCGGTCCAGCCGATCTGGTCGGCGGCGGCGGGGGATTGCTTCAGCACGAAGATCGCGCCGTCCGTGCCGGCTTCGCGCAGCAACAGGATGTTGCCGGTCGCCGCCTTGTCTTCGCGATAGAGCAAGGTGGACGATCGTTCGACCAGCGTGTCGTTATGGTCGGTCGCGGCGAAGAAACGCACCGCGTCGGCGCGCCAGTGGCGGCCCGCAAGCGCCAGCCGGTCGGTGACGAACGCGTGCCCCTTCGCCCCGCCCGCATCGTCCTCGATCATCCCCGTCCCGCGACTATCGGCGCGGGCGAAGGCGGCGGCGGGTGCGTTTTCCAGCGTCACGGTGCAGCCGATGGCAGGGCTGTGGCGGAACAGCTTGCAACGTCGCGTCATTCCAACTGCACCGATGCGGGCGGTTATGGTGGCGAGCAGATGGGCCGGTTCGATCGCGTCGGCCGCGACGCGCGCGACGGTCAGTCTCCCGCCCGTACCGCTCTCTGCCGCGACACCGGGCAGCGCCAGATCGGGCTTGTCGCCCGCCATCCGCCATTCGCGCTTCGCATCCTCGTCGCGCAGCAGCGTCGCGGCGATATGCCCGCCATTCCAGCGAAATTCGCGCGTCACCCGGCCCGTAGTCAGCACCAGCCGGTCGCCCTCCAGTCGTGCTGCCTCCGGCGTCGGCGCTTGTTGCGCGCCCGCGAGCAACATCACGGGGACCAGCGCCAGCACGCTCATCGCCCGGCCTCGGCCTGCTTGGCATACCAGTCGTGCACCACTTGCCACGCCAGCTTGCGGTTGCCGATCGGATCGATCAGTCCCTTGCGGTTCCAGTAATTCTGGTATCGACCGTGAAAGCGGCGGGGCGAGCGGAAGTCCTTCAATATCCAGGGCGAGGTGCCGACCAGATTGGGGATGCGCTCGGCCATCGCGAAGGTCCGCTCATAAAGCAGCTTCTGATAATCCTCGGTCCAGCGTTCCAGCCCCGATCCGCGCGCGCCATAGAGCGCATCGGCACCGAATTCGCTGAAGATCAGTGGCTTGTTATAGGCGACGGTCCAGTTGACCTCGTCGATCTGGGGCGGGCTGCGATAGCCGTACCAGGCTTCGTATCGGTTCATCGCCAGCACATCGAGATATTGGCCGATCGGATCGTCGACGGTGACGCGGCCTTCCTTGCCCGAACTGTCGTCGGCATCGTCGTGAAGCGCGGCGGACACCAGCCGTTCGGGATCGCGCGCGCGGGCGTCGTCGATCAGGCGGCGCATGAAGGTCAGGCGCTCTTCGGTCTCCGGCGTCTCGTTGCCGACCGACCAGATGGCGATGCTCGCGCGGTTGATGTCGCGTTCGATCAATTCGGCCAGCATTCGCCGCGCAAGATCCAGCGTCTCCGCCTCGCCAAACGCCATGTCCCAGTAAACGGGAATTTCTGCCCAGACGAGCAGGCCCATTTCGTCGGCGATGCGCGCCATATGTTCGTTGTGCGGATAATGCGCGAGCCGGACGAAATTGGCGCCCAGCGCCTTTGCCTCGGTCAGCAGCGCGCGCGCCGCGGCGGGAGAGATGGCGCGGGTGGCGACCGGGCCGATCGCTTCCTCATGCAGCGAAATGCCGCGGAAGAATACCGGGCGTCCGTTCAGCAAGACTTGGGTGCCGCGCACTTCGACGGTGCGGAATCCGACGCGCTCGGTCAGCCGCTCGTCGTCATTTTCGAAGATCGCATCATACAGCCTCGGCGTATCGGGTGACCAGCGGACCAGCCTGCGGGGCGCGGGCACGCTGGCGGTGGCGATGCCGTCGGTGCCCGCCGTCGCCGACACGCGCAGCCCCAGTTCGGGCACGCGCACCGTCACCCGCCGACCCGCCGCCTGCCGCCCGTCGAGCGCGACGCGGATATGGATCCGCCCGTCGCGCCCCAGTCGGATGGCGTGGTGACGGACAAAGGTTTCGGGCACGCTCAGCAACTGGACCGGACGGGTGATCCCGCCATAATTCCACCAATCGACCTGCATCGCGGGGACCGACCGCGCGTCGTGGCGACTGTCGATGCCGACAACCAGGCTGTTGTCGCCTGGCCTGAGCTTGCCGGTGACTTCGATGGCGAAGGGGGTGAATCCGCCTCTGTGCTCACCCACTTTCTCGCCGTTCAGATAGACATGGGCGTGATAATTGACCGCCTCGAAATGGAGGAACTGGCGGCGTCCGGGCTCGCCCGCCCAGTCGAAGGTACGGCGTTTCCACACCAGCCCTTCATACCATTGCAACGCCTCGACCTGGCTGGTCCAGTCGCCCGGTACGCTCAGCACCGGGGCGGACGCCCATTCATATTCGAGCAGTTCCTGGTCCCGCTGCACCAGATCGCGCGAGAAATTCCGCATCCGCCCCTGACGAAAGCCCATCCGCATGGGGTCGACGATGTAGCGCCACTGCCCCGACAGGTCGGTGACGGTACGGGAATGGACCGAACTGGGCGCGAAATCGTCGGTCGCCGTCGCGGTCTGGGCGTGTGCGAGGCCCGTCCCCAGCAGTGCGGCGACCGCCGCGACCAGCCATTTCCACATCATCCTCTCCCTTTTCGTCATTCGTTCGCGTCGATCCGCGCGATCGGCTGTCGTCCCGATGCACCGTCATTGACCAGCCGCTCGATCCGCAGCCCTTCGACATGCGCGGCGACCAGATCGGCGTCGATGTTCGAATAATCCCTGGTCCCCGCGCCCTTGCCAAAGGTCACGTTGCCGCGCGGCTTTCCGGCGTGGCGGGTCAGGTCGATCGCCCCGCCGCCCGCAAATCCGATGTCCGACAGGGTCAGCCGCCGGATCGGGGCGTCCGGTTGCCCGGCGATCAGCATGTTGCCACTCGATCGGATGGCGATCCGTTCGAACCGCACATCCTCGATCCGCCCCAGCGGGTCGTCGGGCGAGCGGCGGTCGATATCGACGAAGATCGGATAGTCGCGCGGATGGCGCGATCCCGTCGCGATCGAAATGTCGCGAAACGCGACGTCGCGCACCGTCCCGCCATCCGCCATGAAGATCGCCAGCCCATAGCGGGTGCGGGTGACGGTCAGGTCGCTGGCGACGACGTCCGACACGGTGAAGGCGGTGCGCGGCCCGATCTTGACCGCCGCATCGTCGCTTTCGAGCGCGCAATGCTCGACCCGGATGTTCGACACGTCGCGCCTGCTCGACGTGATCGCGATCGCGTCGTCGCCGGTCGAGATGCGACAACCGGAGATGTGGACGTTCGAGGTGTCCGACATGTTGATACCATCGGTGTTGGGGCTGCGGAAATCATGCGCGATGGTGATTCCGCGCACCCGCACCCCGTCGCAGCGTTCGAAGCGCAGATGATAGGAGGGGCTGTTGGTCAGGATGATGTCCTCGACCGACACATCGCTGCAATCGGCGAAGACGATCCACGGATAGGGCCGCTCGGTGGTGGGACGCGCGAGGCCGCTGGCATAGAAATCGCGGTCCCAGAACGCATCGCCCTGTCCGTCGATCGTGCCCGCCCCGGTGATCCGTACGCCGGTCACCCGATCGGCGAAGACCAATGCGCGGAACGGGGTGGGCGGGTGACCCGGTGCGCCGCCCTTTTCGAGGCGGGGGTAATCGGCAAGGTCGCGGCTGCCGACCAGCCGGGCACCTTCGTCCAAATGCAGCCGGGTGCCGTCACGCAAATGCAGCGTGCCCGTCGTAAAGTCGCCCATCGGCACGACCACGCGCCCCCCGGTTGCCGCGCACGCGTCGATGGCGGCCTGGATGGCGAGGGTGTCGGCGCTGCCGTCATCGGCCACCGCGCCATGCGTCCGCACGTCGCAATCGGACGCGGCGGCGATCGCCAGGATGCCGATCAGCGGTTGCACAATCATTTCGACTCGCTAAACCGATAAGGCCGGTGATGTCAATCTGGCCTGACCATCAGGAGAGCCACGCGATGAAATCCGCTACCCTGCTGCTGCCCGCACTGCTCCTGATGGGCTGCGCGGCACCCGCACTGTCCAGTCCGCAGACGGGGAACGCCGTTGCGGCATCGCAATCCGCGTTGCGCTCGCCCGTGCCGATCGAGCCGATCGACCGCATGGCGGTCGCGGTCGATCGCGCGATCGATATGGCCGGCCGTCACGGCCCGCAAAGCGTGCTCGTCATCCTCGATCTCGATTCGACCCTGCTGCGCGACCCGCGCCGCTCGCCCGACCTGGATGCGCTCCAGAACGCCGACGAAGCCCGGTTCCGCCAGGTCGAGCGCACGGTCATGTATCTGAAATCCTTGGTCCCGACAGAGGCGGGGCTGGCCGATCAGCTCGAACGGCTCCGCGCGGCGGGTATCCCCGCCTATCTCATCACCGCGCGCGGTGCCGATATGCGCGACATGACGCTGCGCGAGATGCAGGCGAACGGCATCGCGCTGCCCCCCGCCCCCGAATGCGGACCGCCGCTGTGCGTGGGGCGCGGCGCGATCCGCGCCGATGCGCTCTATGCTGCTGCGGAACAGGCCGTCGGCAAGGCCGAACTCGATCGCGTCGGGTTCGAACGCGGTCGGCTGATTACCGTGTGGGACGGCATCGTCATGGCCGCAGGGCTGGACAAGGGGGTGCTGATGCGGACACTGGGGGCCTCGCTCGGCACCCCGATCAAGGGCTATGTCTTCGTCGATGACGCGCAGAAGAATGTCGACCATGCCGCGCGCGCGTCGGCGGCGATGACCGAGGAGGTTGCGGTCTATCATTATGCATCCCCCGAACGCGACGGCGCGGTGCGGTCGCAGGCCCAGGCCGATGCCGACTGGGCGGAAACCGAAGCGTCGATCTGCAAGACCTTTGCCCCGCGCTGGTGCCGCTGAATGACGGGCAGCCCGTCGCATCGCCGCTTCGATCCACTGGCCGGCCGCCATGTGCTGGTATCGCCCCAGCGTGGCAGCCGACCCTGGCTGGGCGCGCAGGAACCGCCATCGATCGACCGGCTGCCATCGCACGACCCGGCTTGTGCGCTGTGCCCCGGCGGGCCGCGCGCCGATGGCAGCTTCAACCCGGACTATGCCGGGCCGTTCGTGTTCGACAACGACTTCCCGGCGATGGCGCGCGCCGATCAGGGGGAGGGCGCGCCGACCGACGCCGACGATCTGTTCGCCGAACGACCGGTGCGCGGGACGGCCCGCGTCATCTGCTTCTCGCCCGACCATGCTGCCGGCCTTCCCCTATTGCCGAAAGGGGGGATGCGCGCCGTGGTCGATTGCTGGTGTGCGGAAAGCGCCGAACTTGGCAGGACCCATCGCTGGGTTCAGGTCTTCGAGAACAAGGGCACGATGATGGGCTGTTCCAACCCGCATCCGCATGGACAGATCTGGGCCAGCGACCACCTGCCAGACGAAGCGGCGATCGAGGATGCCAACCAGCGGACGTGGTTCCAGCGCCATGGCCGCCCACTCCTGGAAATGGTTGCCGAACGGGAAGCGGCCAGCGGCGAGCGCGTGGTCGCGATCAATTCGCATTGGCTGGCGATCGTGCCGTTCTGGGCGGCCTGGCCGTTCGAAACGCTCGTGCTGCCCCGCTTTCCGGTGCGACGCCTGCCGCAGTTGAAGAATGACCAGCGTGCCCGGTTGGCCGCGTTGATCACCGAATTGACGATCCGATACGACAATCTGTTCAGGACCAGCTTCCCCTATTCGATGGGCTGGCATGGCGCGCCCTTCGGACGCCAGCTCGATGCTCACTGGACGCTGCATGCCCATTTCTATCCGCCGCTGCTGCGTTCCGCGAGCGTCCGCAAATTCATGGTCGGTTACGAAATGCTGGCCGAAGCGCAGCGCGACA
>Ga0172374_1003166_pt1 | contig 10111 bp, 6 predicted proteins | sample LakKiv3m_FD_114536 | JGI IMG/M metagenome (GOLD analysis project Ga0172374, IMG submission 114536) | Freshwater microbial communities from Kabuno Bay, South-Kivu, Congo - kab_092012_10.3m | ecosystem: Environmental > Aquatic > Freshwater > Lake | place: Democratic Republic of the Congo...
CGATCTCGATGAGATTTATGAATTATCTACTTTACAGGACGTTTTTGATTTAATCCAAAAAAAATTAAAATGACCTCATTAATTGAGCTCGTTAATTGAGCTCGTTTCAAACGAATAAAAAAAGGCGACCCGTTCGGCCGCTTTTTTTCTTGGCTATTCGCGCATTTCGTTAATTAATTTTGGTGTGATGGTTTTAACTTTATTCCGCCGCGCGTAATCTTCGACCTTCTTTTTATAGGCCGGGCGCACGCCGCGCGGAATTTTATTAACTACTTTTAAAGCGGCGTTCGTCCAAGTTACTTTTAGAATAACCGGTTTTGGTTTGGGAGTTTCTTTGATTTTTGCGGGACTGGCTGGCTTAGTCGAAGTAGCCGGTTTAAGGGCGCCGGCTGGTTTAGCTGAAGTAGTCGCCGTCTTTAAAGGTAGCGGGCTAGTCGTTTTTTTTACGGCGCTTGTTTTTAAAGCGGCCGCCTGGCTAACGTTTATAAAAACTAAGAGGAAAATCAGGCTGGATCCAAAAAAAGAGATAATTATTTTTTTCATATAAACTTAGTATATCGAATAATCATCTCTTTTTCAACCCCGGTTAGATTTTTACTTGGCGCATGAGCAAGGTGTTAAAAACAATGCTTAAAGACGACAGCGACATCGCGCCCGCAGCGATGATTGGGCTTAATAACAAACCAAAAGCCGGATAAAGCGCGCCGGCGGCAATCGGAATCGCGATGATATTATAGAAGAAGGCCCAGAATAAATTTTGTTTGATCTTGCGCATGGTGAGGCGCGAAATTTTTAAGGCTTTGATTATTTTTAATAAGTCGCCGTGCAGGACCGTAATATCCGCCGACTCAATTGCGACATCTGAACCGCTGGCCATCGCGATGCCAATATCCGCCTCAACTAAAGCCACGGCGTCATTGATTCCGTCGCCAACCATCGCGACGATTGTCCCCGGGCTTTTTATTTCTCTTATTTTTTGCGCTTTCTCCAGCGGCGAAACTTCGGCCCAAACTTCGTCGATTCCGGCTTGATCGGCAATGGCGCGGGCGACGAGGCGGTGATCGCCGGAAAGCATAATTGTTCGGATGCCCCGGTCTTTGAATTGTTTAATCGCTTCTTTGGCGCTGTCTTTGATTTTATCCGCGACCGCGATTAAACCTAAGACTTTAGTAGCGTCGCTTAAAATCATCAGCGTCTGGCCCCTTTCTTCTAAGCGCTTGATTTCGTTTAGCGGCCAATCGATTTTTAAGCTTTGTATCAGTTTTAGATTACCTAGCCAATATTTTTTAGTTTCATTTTCACCGCTCACTCCTTGGCCAGCGATTGCCTGGAAATTAGTAATAGCTAACGGTTTTATTTTTTCTTTTTGCGCGTAGTTTAAAATCGCCTGCGCCAAAGGATGTTCGGAATTTTTTTCCAAGCCCGCCGCCAGACTAATTATAGCCGCGCGGGAGTCGGCTAGCGCGATAATCTCGGTGACGCTGGGTTCGCCCTGAGTGATTGTCCCGGTCTTATCAAAAATTATTATTTTTGTCCGGCCGAATTTTTCTAGACTGGCCGCGTTTTTAATTAATAAACCGTTTTTACTGGCAAGACCTAAGCCGACCATAATGCCGGTGGGAGTCGCTAAACCGAGGGCGCAAGGGCAGGCGATTGCCAAGAGACTAACAAAACAGGTGATGCCTAAACTGACCGCGTTGGCTAAGCCCAGATAGCGCGGGGCAATCAATAGCCAGGCGGCTAAAGTGCTGAGAGCTAAAACAAGCACGATCGGCACGAAAATTCCGGCGACTTGATCGGCTAGTTTTTGAATCGGCGCTTTTGAATTCTGCGCGTTTTCCAGAGCCTTAACAATACTCGCTAAAACCGTTTCCGCCCCGACTTTATTTATTTTTATTTTTAAAACACCCTGTTTATTAAGGGTCGTGCCGATTACGTTTTGGCCGACAGTCTTATCAACCGGAATTGACTCGCCGGTAATTAAGGCTTCGTCAATGGCTGATTCGCCGGCGATAATAATTCCATCTGCCGGAATTTTCATGCCTGGCTTAACGATCACCACGTCGCCGACTAATAGATCAGCCAAAGGAATTTCTAATTCTTGGCCCTGGCGCTCAACCATCGCCGTTTTGGTTTGCAGGCTGATTAATTTTTCAATCGTTTCATTAGTCCGTCGCTTGGCCTTGCCCTCCAGATATTTTCCTAAGTAAACCAGAGTAATGACCACAATGGTCACGTCAAAAAAATACATCGCCTCTAAACCGAGCGCTAAACGGATTGCCGGAAAAAGATAAATTAAGGCGGAATAAAAATAAGCGGTGCCAGTCCCGATCCCGATCAAGGTGTCCATATTCGCCTGCCCGGAGCGGATAAAGCGCCCGACCGCTTTTAGAAAATCTAAGCCGATCCAAAAGATTATCAAAGTCGCGCTGGCAAAAATAAGCGGTTGCAGAATATTTTCCGGAATTAATTCGCTGGGTTGGAAATTAAGATATTTAGCCGCGAGCGACCAGAAGACCACCACTAAAATCACGGTCAGCAAAGGCAAGGCGACTTGCAATTTAGTTTTTTGCTTTTTTAATTCTTGCCCTTTTTTTTCTTTCAAATCAACCAACGCTTGGTTGGCGCTTTGGCCTGCCTCCCGCGGCCAATTAAAAACATGGCCTAATTTTTTAAGCTGTTGGTTGATTTCCTCTCGGTTTAATTCGCCGCTCGTTTCAATTTCCGCTTGTTCGGTTATCGGATTAATATTAATTTCTTTGATGAGGGGATTTTTTTTCAATTCCTTTTTTATTATTTGGGCGCAAGCCGTGCAATGCAGGCCGCTGACTCCCACGTTTATTTTATTATTCATATTATTTTTCTAGAACCAGGAAACTGCCCGTGTACATTCCCATCGAGCAGGAAAAGGGAATTCGACCCGCTTTGGTCGGAGTGAATTCAATAATATTTTCTCCTGGTTGTAATTGTTTTTCGATTTTTAAGGAAGGAACGATGAGCGCGCTGGCGCAAGAATAAGGCGCTTCGGCTTCGATTAACCAGCGGACTGGGCGATCTTTAATAATTGTAAACTGATTTGGCGTATAGCCGCGGCGCGATTCAGTCATCCGCACAATTTGCAGGTCGTCTTGAGTTTCGCTGGGAATATTCTTAGTAATTAACTGAGAATTATAATTCGCGCTGACGCGGATCAGAGTTAAGCCATTATTGAAATTAATCAGAGCAAAAAAGATAACGATGCCGCCGGCAATCTTAAAAAAAGTTTTGGCTTGTTGTCCGCGGAATAAAGAACTTAGTCCGCCGATGCCTAATAATCCCGGCGCGGTGCCAAGCGCGAATAAGAACATAATTAGTCCGCCGTTTAAAAAATTGCCGCTACTTAAAGCGTAAACTTGCATCGCTTGCGTAAAACCGCAGGGCAGAAAGAAAGTCAGCCCGCCCAAGAGCAGGGGATTATTAGTTTTGATTTTTTTCCCCCAGCTTTTTGGTAGCGCTAATTCCAGTCGCTTAAGACCAGGAAATATTTCCAGCAACCTAAAACCTAAGAGAAAAAGAACCAGGGCGACGAGCACGGTTAAGAGGCCATTAAATAAGGGACTGGGTTTTAAAATTGAACCGAGGGCGCCCAATATTCCGCCGAGAATAAAGAAACCGCTTATTCGGCCGAGATTGAAAAAAAGCTGCGGTCGAAATTTTTGTTGCCGCGTGGCCGTCGGGTGGTCTTTAGAATAATTAGCGGCCAAGCCAAGCACTAAACCGCCGACGAGCGCGAGACAGGTCGATATTCCCGCAATCAGGCCGACTAGTAGCGCCAGTGGCCAGGAAAATTTTTGGTTGAGCCAGCCGCTGAAATCAAATAAACTAAAACGATTGATTAGTAAGTAAACGATGGCGATGATTAATAAGGTCGAGAGCCAGGTAGTTTCAAATTTTTTAGGTTTAATTTGTTCGCTTGGCTCATTTTCTAAACGATAGCCGAGTTTGGCCAGAGTTTCTTTGATCGCCGCTGGCGCCGGCGGCTCGTTTTCATAATAAATTTCCGCCTGGCCGCTCGCTTGGCTAACCTTAACTTGCGAGACATTTTTAAGTTCTCCTAATTTTTCTTCGCTTAACAGCTCGCAGGCGCGGCAATGCAGGCCAGCGATTTTTATAATTAGTTTTTTGCTCATATTTAGGGAACTGGCTTAGCGGCCAGCTAAGTTATTAACCGTTAAAATCTCTTCGACCATTTTTTTCTTCGTGTTTTCATTCTTAGACGCCATCGCGTTCTTAAAACAAGTCTTTAAATGATTGGCCATCAGTTGCTGGTGAGCCGATTTTAAAAGACCGATGACCGCTAGATTCTGTTGCATCAGGTTGATGCAATATTCGCCTTCGGCGGTCAGTTTAATTAATTTTTCCGTCGAGCTTTTGGCTTTTTTAAAAGCGATTAGGATGTTTTTTTTCTCTGGGCTCATAAAATTAAGATTTAATAATTATTTGTTTAATACCTATACCTAGGGTATAGGTATTAGGAAGTATAGCAGTTGCCGGAAAAGAGCGCAAGTCGGCTTTGACAAAGTCAGAAAAATCCGCTAAAATTTAAGATATGTCCCTATATTTTTATATTTTCGGCAGTGTTTTATTAGTTTCCGCCCTTTCCTTGGTCGGCGTTTTTTTTCTTTCCCTCTCTACTACTTTCTTGAAAAAAATAATTTTCTTTTTGGTCAGTATTTCCACCGGCGCTTTATTAGGCGATAGTTTTTTGCATTTGATTCCGGAAGCGGTGGCTAAAAATCCGGGCCAACTTAATATTTGGCTGTGGTTGTTGGCCGGCATAATTATTTTTTTCGTTTTAGAAAAGATAATTCATTGGCGTCATTGCCATGTGCCAACTGGTCCGGATCATCCCCATCCTTTAGGGATGATGAACCTCGTCGGCGACGCCTTGCACAATTTTTTTGACGGCTTGATTATTGCCGGTTCGTTTTTAATCAATCCGACTTTGGGTGTCGCGACCTTAATCGCTGTTATTGCTCATGAGATTCCCCATGAGATCGGTAATTTCGGAGTTTTGGTTTACGCCGGCTATTCACGCGCCCGCGCCCTATTATTAAATTTTTTAAGCGCTCTGACAGCGCTGCTCGGCGCGTTGCTAGCGACTGTCGTTGGTCCAAAAATTGAAAATTTTTCCGACTTTATTATTCCCTTTACCGCCGGCGGTTTTATCTATATTGCGACGGCCGATTTGATTCCGGAAATGAAGAAGGAAACGCTGGCCTTCCGTTCCTTTTTGCAGCTGATTTGCATTTTAGGCGGCGTCGGCTTAATGTTAATTTTAAAATTAATTTCCGAATAATTATATGAAAATAAAAAGATTTTTGTTATTAGGCGTTTTACTGTTGAGCGCCCTGACTTTAAGCGCTTGTGGTAAAACCGCGCCAGCTCCGGAAACGAAAGCGATCCCGACTCCGGTTAAAGTGCAGACGGTCGCGCAAAGTTTAAGCGTTAGACAGACGGTTACTTATCCCGGTATGGTCGCCGCGGAAAGCGAAGCCACGGTGATTGCCAAAGCTAGTGGCAATTTAACCGGCGCCAAATTTAAAGTTGGCGAAACCGTGGTCCTTGGCCAGGAATTAGCCAGAATTGATGATGTGAACGCGCCGCTCGTGAATAATAATTTTAATAACAACCAGATTAAACAGGCCAAAATTGGCGTTAGCCAGGCGGAAGCCGCCGCGCAACTGGCGCGAACTAGTTATGATAATTTATTAGTTTCGGCGGTTAAGGATTTGCGGAGCGCGGAAATCGCCCGCGATCAAGCCGCTAAAGGCCAAAGTAATTTAGAAATCACGGCCGAAGAAAGTTTAAAAAGCGCGACGCTCGCCTATGAAACCGCTAAAATCGCGACCGAACAGGCTAAGCTCACTTTAGAAAACCGTCAGAAATTGGCCGAACAGGGCGCGCAAGATACTAAAGATAACGCTGATTTAGCCGCTGATTCCATCGCGAATACCTGCGCCGGCTTAATCGTGAATATTAATAACATCACTGGTTTGGATACTAATAATTCCGTGACGATCGCTTACAGTGCTAACTTGGGCGCCCTAGATATTAATTCTCTTAATGTCGCCAAGAGTTCTTATGCCGCCGCCAAAGAAAGTTACGCGCATTATAATTCCTTGAAGTTTTCTTCAATTGATGGAAAAGTGGTAGCCGCTAAAAAGTTAACGGAAGATTTTAAAAAATTAACTGATGATATTAAATATTTATTTGATAAGACCAGCGCTTCCGGCTCTTTACCGTCCAGTTCTTTGGCCGGGCCTTCTTTGTCTGGCCTGCAGCAGGCGAGCGCCGGTTATCAAACCCAGATGAACGCCGCCTTAAGCCAGATTAATAGTATTAGCCAGGCTTTAGTTAATGTCAGTTTGAATAATTCTAGCTTGCTCGATAGTTTGAATCAGGCTTATGAACTGGCCAAACAGCAAGAAGCCAGCGCGAGCCAAGCACTTAATAATTTAAAAGCTGGTAATACCAGCCAGAAAGACCAGGCCGGCTTTGTTTATAATTTGGCGCAGAATCAATATGATAATTTAAAAATAAAAATTGAAGCGCAAATCTCGGCCGCTAAAACGCAATTAGAAACGGCCCAAGCGCAATATAATAATGCCTTGATTTCTCTGCAGAGTTTGTATGACGCCCATTCTATTATCGCTCCTTTAAACGGGACAGTGACGAAAACTTATGTGGCTGAAGGCGAGGCGGTCGCGCCCGGTCAACCAGTGGTGACTATTTCCCAGACGCAGAATATCAAGATTAAATTTTATGTCGAGCCGGATAATTTGCTTGATATTAAACCAGGTTTGCCGGCGACGATTATTAGCGATCAAAATAAAAGTTATAGCGGTATGGTCGCGGCTGTTTCACCGCAAGCTGATCCTCTCACGCGGCGCTTTTTAGTTGAACTAAAGTTAGAAAATAGCGACGGTTTATATTTAGGCACGGTGGTCAACGTTAAGCTTGATTTAGTCAAAGCCGTTAACGCGCCGGGTCTGATTATTTTACCTTTATCCGCCGTCACCGTTGGCCAAAACGGCAACTTTATTTTTATTTCGGAAAATAATCTCGCCAAAAAAGTTAGCGTTGAGATCCAGGAAGTTTTAGGGGAACTGGCTAAGTTAAAAGTAAGCTTGCCGGCCGAGGCGATCATAATCATTGATGGCAATAAACTGCTTCAAGAAGCTACGCCCGTGGTCGTTAATTAAATGTCGTTGTTAATTAAATGTGGCCGTTAATTAAATAATATGGAAATCAATATCAATAACCGCGCGAGCGCCAAAGTGAATTTGCCGATTGAACCGGAAAATCCAAGTGAACCGGAAAATCCGATTGAACCGGAAAATCCGAGTGTTGTTGAAACTCCGAAAACTTCCGATCACCTTTATTTAGAAAAATTAGAGTTTAATCCCGAACTGCGTCAGAGCTGGTTGAATTTTTTTATTGTCAATTTCCGCGTAGTTTTGCTTTTGATAGTTTTATTAACCGCTTTAGGCTTATATGCTTATTCGGTTTTACCGCGCGAATCAAATCCAGAAGTGAAAATCCCAATCGCGGTCGTCATCACTACCTATCCCGGCGCTTCGCCGGCCGATATTGAAGAATTAGTCACTAAAAAAATAGAAACCGGCATTTCCGGCGTTAAAGATGTCAATAAAATTAGTTCCGCTTCATCTAATTCCGTTTCTTCCGTGACCGTGGAATTTGACGCCAAAGCTAATTTAGACGATTCAATCCGTAAATTACGGGATGCCGTCAATAATGCTAAAAATGATTTGCCGACCGAGGCTAATGATCCGCAGGTTATGGAAATTTCTTTTGACGATACGCCGGTCTGGACGATTTCTTTATTCGGTCCTTATGACGGTTTTACTTTGCGGCGCGCCGGTGATGATATTAAAGATGAATTGGAAAAAATTCCCGGCGTCAGAGAAATAAGAATTTCCGGCGGCGATGAAAAAGAATTTTCCGTAGCTTATGATCCGCAAAAATTAACTTTGTATAATCTTTCTCCGGAGACAGTCAATCAAATAATCCGTGGCCAGAATCTCGCGATTCCGGCTGGTAATTTTGAAGGAACGCACTATGTTTATCCGGTGCGGGTTGACGGGCGGTTTATGACTGCCGCCGAACTGGCTAATTTGCCGATTTTTCATACGGCCGAAGGCGCGGTGCTAACTTTGAAAGACGTCGCGACCGTTAAAGAAGCGGCGATTACTAAGACGGTTTATTCGCGTTTGTCTGATCAGGGGCAAGCGCCGCAAGTCGATATTACTTTACAGCTGATTAAAAAAACCGGGGGCAATATCGTGGAAACCGTGGCCGCGGCGCGCGCCAAAACCGATGAGTTGTTGAAAAAAATGCCGGCGGGAATAAATTACGCGGTGACGATTGATATGGGTCAGCAGATTAACGACCAGTTTCAAGAATTAACTAATGATTTTATTTTGACTTTAATTCTCGTGTTCGCGGTTTTATTTTTAATCGTTGGCTTAAAAGAAGCGCTGGTCGCCGGTCTGGCCATCCCCTTGGTTTTTTTCGCCACTTTCGGCGCGATGCTAATCGCCGGGATCAGTTTAAATTTTTTATCAGTCTTTTCTTTGATTCTCGCTTTAGGCTTGCTGGTCGACGACGCGATTGTCGTTGTTTCCGCAACTAAACAGTATTTGCGCACCAGTAAGTTTACGCCCGAAGAAGCGGTTCTCTTAGTTTTAAATGATTTTAAAGTCGTTTTAACAACCACTACTTTAACTACGGTTTGGGCTTTCTTGCCGCTGTTAATGTCGACCGGCATTATGGGCGAGTTTATCAAATCGATTCCGATTACTGTTTCCGTCACTCTGATCGCTTCTTTGATTATCGCTTTAATTATCAATCATCCGTTAGCGGCGGTCTTAGAGCGCGTCCGATTAACGAAGAAACTGTTCACTATTTTTATTTTGGGCCTGATTGGTTTGATTATCTTAAGCCTTCTAATTACTAATAAAATCGTCGCTCTTTTAGTCGCTTTGCTTTTCTTAGGGATTCTGGTGTCTCTCGTCGTCTGGTATCTTCGCGGCGGGCGCCGTGTTTTATTGGCTAATTCTGATTTGCAAGATCGGGAATGGGCGAGCGATGAATTGATTAAGAAAAAATTACGAGAGCAGGGCCAACGAGGCACAGGAAATTTACTTGATCGGCTTCTGCACGGCATTATCCATTTTAATGCTATCTTGCCTTATTATGAAAAATATTTGCGGCGGATTTTGGCGACTAAAAAAACGCGTCGCCGCACCTTGGCCGCGGTCGCGATTTTATTTTTTATGGCGATTAGTTTGCCTTTGAGCGGCTTACTGCAGAGCGAATTTTTTCCGGCCGCCGACTATGAATTATTATTTATTAATATTACGGCTTCAACCGGTTTAAAACTGGATGAAAACGATAAAATCGTTCGGCGCGTTGAAGAGCGCCTCTTGAAATATTCGGCGATTGAAAATTTTTCCACGATTGTCGGTCAGCCGGCGAATGAAAGCGGCTTTACCACTAATAGTTCGTCCCATCTGTCGTCAATTACTATTAAATTAAAACCGACTAAAGAGCGGCAAATCAAATCTTATGATTTAGCCGATTTAATTAGAAACGATGTTAAAGATATTAAAGAAGCGAAAATTACGGTTGTCTCTCCGGAAGGCGGACCGCCGGCCGGCGCCGCTTTCGAAGCGCAAATTAAAGGTGATGATTTACAGCTTCTTGATAAGATTGCTAACGAATTAAAACCGTTCTTAAGTTCTATTCCCGGAGTAATTAACGCTGATACGAGCTTAAAAGATTCCCCAGCGGATTATACCTTTATGCTTGATCCGAACCGGTTGGAACTTTATAGCTTAAACGCCTCTTATGTCGGCTCGATGCTTCGTCTTGCGATTTCCGGCACGCAAGTTACGACGGTTTTAGAAGATGGGCAAGAAATAAAAGTCATGGCTCGTTTTGCCAAAGATAAAATTCCGACTCTGGAAGCTATTCAGAACTTACAAGTTTTAAATTTGCGCCAACAGCCGGTTTTCTTGAAAGACGTCGCCAAAATCGAATTAAAGCC
>Ga0172374_1003167_pt1 | contig 10110 bp, 8 predicted proteins | sample LakKiv3m_FD_114536 | JGI IMG/M metagenome (GOLD analysis project Ga0172374, IMG submission 114536) | Freshwater microbial communities from Kabuno Bay, South-Kivu, Congo - kab_092012_10.3m | ecosystem: Environmental > Aquatic > Freshwater > Lake | place: Democratic Republic of the Congo...
ACGACCGAAGGGCCGGTTTTGATTTTAGCTGGTGCGGGTTCCGGAAAAACTAAAGCACTGACACACCGTATCGCTTATTTGATTGAAGAAAAAAAGGTCCATCCGGAAAATATTCTGGCCGTTACTTTTACCAATAAAGCCGCTCAAGAAATGGTCGGCCGTGTTAATTATTTGTTAACTGTCGACGGTCAACCGTCAACCGAAAAAAAGGATAATTACGGTCAGCGGTCAGCGGTAGTCAGTAAACTTACTTGGATGGGGACTTTTCACTCAATTTGTGTGAAGATTTTACGCCGGGAAATCGACGTGTTGGGTTACACGCGGTTTTTTAGTATTTATGATGAGGAAGATTCTCTTAATGCGGTCAAGCACGCCATGGATGTTTTGGAAATTGACAAAAAACAATTCAATCCCAAAACTATTCGCAATTTTATTTCGGGCGCTAAAAACGAAATGATTTCGGCTCAACAATACTTAAAATACGGCCGGGGCTACTTTGGCGAAGTGGTGCAAAAAGTTTATGAAAAGTATGAAAAAGAATTGAAACTCGCTAACGCTTTGGATTTTGACGATCTTTTAGTTAAAACAGTGGAAATTTTTGAGCACAAACGCGATATCTTGGCGCGTTACCAAGACTTGTTTCGCTATATCTTGATCGACGAGTACCAGGACACCAACCACACCCAGTATCGTTTAGTTAATTTGTTATCCGCCAAACACCATAATATTTGTGTGGTGGGAGACGATTTTCAGGCGATTTATGGTTTTCGGGGTGCTAACTTTAAAAATATTTTAGATTTTGAAAAAGACTATCCGGAGGCGACGGTCATTAAACTTGAGCAAAATTACCGTTCGACTCAGTGTATCCTGGCGGCCGCCCAAAAAGTGATTGAAAAAAATACTCAGCGGTCAGATAAAACTTTGTGGACTGATAACGAAACAGGCGCTCTTACTACTATATATGAAGGTCGAAACGAAATTGAAGAAATCGAATTTGTGAAAATGGAAATTGAGTCCCTACGAAACATGTATAGTTTGAATGATTTTGTGATTCTTTATCGCACCAATGCGCAATCACGCGTTTTAGAAGAAATTTTTCTGCAACACCGAATTCCCTATCGTTTAATTGGCGCATTACGGTTCTATGAGCGCCGTGAAGTTAAAGACATTTTGGCCTACTTAAAACTAATCGCTAACCAAAAAGATAAGATGAGTCTAAAGCGCATCATTAACACACCGACCCGGGGAATCGGCGAAAAGTCACAAAAGGAATATTTGGTTAGCCCGAAAGAAAACGCTAATCCCAAAATCCAAAAGTTTTTGGAAATGATGGAGTATATGCGTGAGGAATCCGCTAAACTTAAAACTGATGAATTGATCGATTTAATTATTCAAGAAACGGGGTACAAAAATTATATTTTAGATGGGACTGAAGAAGGGGAGAGTCGCTGGGAAAACATTGAAGAGTTGAAATCAGTAGCGACTAAATCAGAAAGTTTGGAGGCGTTTTTAGAGTCAGTGGCGCTGGCGTCTGATATTGATAAACTTGATAGTAGTTCCGAGGCGGTCACCTTTATGACACTTCACAATGCTAAAGGTTTGGAGTTCCCAGTTGTTTTTATAGTTGGGATGGAAGAGGGTTTATTTCCGCATGCCAATTGCCTTTTGGAACCCGCCGAAATCGAGGAAGAGCGTCGGCTTTGCTATGTTGGCATGACGCGCGCTCGCGAGCGTCTTTATCTTACCTACGCCCAATCGCGATTATTGTATGGCGGTTTGCAATACAACCAGCCCTCTCGCTTTATTTACGAAATCCCCGAAGATCTTACGGACCGTGTTTAACCATAATTGCACCCTCAGGGTGCAATCGGTTGTGCTATAATATAAATATGAATATTCGCAAAATCTCATTGGTAAACGGTCACTATTACCATATCTTTAGTCGTAGCATTGCCAAATACATCATTTTTAATGATCATCAAGATTACTCTAGGATGCAAGAATTGATTGATATTTATCGTTTTTCTGAATTTTGTTACAGATATTCGAGTTTTTTATCTCTTGGGGATAGTTTTAGATCCCAGTATGTTGAAAAGCTGAAAAATTCCAGTCCAAAAATCGTCGAAATTATTTCTTATTCAATAATGCCAACACATATTCATTTAACACTGAAGCAAATTGAGGATAATGGTATAACAAAATTTATGGGAAAAATCTTAAATAGTTATGCTAAATATTTTAACATTCGTCATCAAAGAAAGGGGCCGCTATACGAAGGAAACTTTAAAAATGTAATTGTCGAAAATGACGAACAAATGTTGCACCTGACTAGATATCAGCATCTTAACCCTGTTTCTGCGGGTCTTGTAGCTAAGCCGGAAGATTGGCAATATTCTTCTTATTCCGAATATATTAATAATAGCGAAGGTCATAGCATCTGTGATTTTAAAGAAATAATCGATATGTTGCCAAGGGAGTATCAGAAATTCACAAATGATCAGATCGATTATCAAAAGAAGCTATCAAAAATAAAGCATCTTTTAATCGATAATTACAGCGGTTAAACCATAAATGCACCCTCAGGGTGAAAGTGGTATTTTGTTACGCGCTCTCCTCTAAGTTGTTGCCAATGTTAGCAAGAGGTCTGTTGCGCTTTACTCCTCCGTAGTATAATTGAACTAATATTAAAATAATGACGGAGGCACAATGGAAGAAAAAGAAAATATTCAATCTTTTAAAATGTCTAAACCCAAAGGAAATATCCTTATTCAATTAATTTCCTTGATACTTACTATTGGTGTAGTAATGCTAGCTTTAATGGCCATACCAGTTCTTATGATGGCTGGTTATGCCGGTGTGTTATTTGGTTGGATTATAATTGCAGTTTGGATTGGAATAATAATAACCTCGGCTATTTCTGTATCACTAATAGCAAGATTAAAAATAAAAGGTATTTATATTTTTACTATAGTTTCTGCAATTTTTATAATTGTTTATTTTCTGATACCGGAATTCAGAAGGAGTATAAACTTCGAAACGCTTTGGCTGCCTTCTTCACTTATTTTAATTAATGTTACGCTATGGCTTTCAAGAAAACAATTTAGTTAGTTTCTCTTGATTAATTTGGGCTCTACGCTATACTAAGTACAAATGCATAAATTTTCTAATTCAGCGAAAATTTTTCTTTTCTTTATAATTGCGCTTATTGGAGTGGGCGCATATTTTATTTGGCCGAAAGGAGCTCCAAAACAAGTTTTGGGAGCGGAAACTCAAAATGATCCGAATCATCCAGTAGAAGTTTATTATGGTTCGGCTAAATTTTCCAATTTGAAAGATATGTTGGCGGAAATAAATGTGGAGGTTTTTCCTGAAGATAAAGTCACCACTTTCCCGCCGCCAGAGATGGCCATTGGAAGTAAAATTACTATTGTTCGCGCGACTCCAGTAATTGTGACTGACGCAAAGATCACCAAAACTTACCGCACTTGGAAAGCGACAATCAAAGATTTGCTTGAGGAAAACAAAGTCGAGCTGTTGGGGAAAGATAGTTCCGAACCGGATATTTCCGCTTTGATTGAATACAACATGAAAGTAAAAATCACCCGTGTAGCCGAAGTGGAGGTAACCCAAAAAGAAGAGATTGAATTTAAGACTATTAAGAAAAATGATTACAATATGGAACGCGGGGAATCCAAAGTTGAGCAAAAAGGTATCAATGGAGAAAAGGAAGTTATTTATTTGGTTAAACGTGTTGATGGTGAAGAGGTGAGTCGTTCGGTTATTAAAACTACTGTTTTAGATGAGTCAACTCCAGAAATTTTAATTATTGGAACCGGTCCAAAAATGGTTCATAGTGGTCCTTATGTCGATTTGTTAAATGCCGCAGCAAAAAAATACGATATCAATGCCACGGCTTTGCAGTGCCTCATGCTTTGTGAGTCGAATGGAAATTATGATTCAGTCGCGGCGGCGGGTTACGTTGGCCTTTTTCAATATGATCCCGGTTTTTGGGGACCGGCAGCGGAAGCAGCTGGATTCGGTGGTGCTGAATGGACAAACGCCGAAGCCCAAATTTTTACCACAGCTCGTTTAATTAGTATTGGTCAATCCAGGCGCTGGCCACCGTTTGCTAAAGGTTGTCCGAGGACAGGTTATACACCATGTAGCAGCAAGTAAATTATTAATAATAACCAATAACCAAGAAACAATCACCAAACAATATCCAATAATCCAATTCAAAATATCTAAATGTTTAGAAATTGTAATTTGAGATTTGTTTGTATCTTGTCTCTTGGAACTTGTATCTTCTTTAATCATGTTTCCTAAAAAATCATTTGGTCAGAATTTTTTGAAGAATGAGGGAATTGCCGACAAAATTGTCGAAGCGGCGGATTTGGGAAACGAAGATATTGTTATCGAGATCGGTCCGGGAACTGGTATTTTGACTGAAAGATTGGTATCGAAATCAAAAGAAGTTTGGGCCATTGAAAAAGATTTTGATTTAGTGACGAAGCTTAAGAAAAACATTAGCGCCAAAAATTTAAAACTGATTCATCAAGATGCACTTTGGTTTGATTTAAGCTTATTATCAAGTTATAAAGTTGTTGCCAACATTCCTTACAATATTACCTCGCCTTTAATTAGAAAATTTATCGAAGGAGATCAAAAGCCGGAACTAATGGTTTTGATGGTCCAAAAGGAAGTAGCAGAAAGAATATGTGCTAAGTCGGGAAATTCAGAACGCGGACTTTTAACTTTGATCGTCGAGTTTTATGCTGATGCGGAAATTCTGTTTGAAGTGCCAAGAAAAGAATTTTATCCGGCGCCGAATGTGGATAGTGCGGTAATAAAGTTAAAAGTTAAAAGTGAAAAGTTGAAAGTGGATGAAAAATTGTTTTTCCAAGTTGTGAAAGCGGGGTTTGCCTCCAAACGTCGACAGATTCATAACTCCTTAGCAGCGACTTTAAGATTAGACAAAAAAACAACTGAAGAGCTATTAAAGAAATCCAATATCGATCTCATGCTTCGAGCGGAAGATTTAACTTTAGACCAGTGGATTTTACTCTCTTCTAATTACAAAAACCTTCGCAGTGAAGCGAAGGAATAACTTAGATCATTTGATCTTCTTCAAACAAAACGATCAAAAAATGCGGTAGATTTTGTTGCATAAAAGCGCTATTACAAGTGGCAATGTGCAAAAGAACTAAACGACGATTACGGCTAATTTTTTTTGAAGCCTTACGAATGGCGATTTTAGCAAAATAGCGGAAGGCCTGTCCTTCTTCTTCGCTCAGATCATGAGCAGATTTTGCTAAAGCCAGATAAGCAAGAACATAGTTCAATTCATCGCGGCTTACGGTTCTGCTTCCTGGTCCAACGGGGTTTTCTGAAGGAATTTGTGAAAGTCGATCAATTTCTTCTTCTCCCAGAATTTGATGGACCATTCTTTCAAATTCACCGTAGATAAAAGTCGTGTTCTGTTTATCGGTCATTGGTATCACCTCCCCTTTGGTGTAGCGTTCCGACACACAATATATTATACTAAAAATAATGAATAATCAAGAAGAAAACTCAAACTCACAAACAGACAAGCCCGAATCAGTTGTTGATTTAGGTCGTCATGCTCTGGAAATTGGTAGTGAAGTGGTTAGCGATGCAGTTGACGCAACCGTTAAGACCGAGGTTGAGGGGGCAAAAGTTGTCGAGCAAGCAGCAGTTCAAACGGTCGAAAAAAGTAAAGACTTTTGGCGCGGTCTTGGACCTGGTTTAATTACCGGCGCAGCCGATGACGATCCTTCAGGAATAGCTACTTATTCTCAAACTGGGGCGCAACATGGTTTTGGTCTGTTGTGGTTGGCGCCACTTACTTTTCCGTTGATGTCTGTTGTGCAGGAAATGTGTGCTCGAATTGGGATGGTAACTGGTAGAGGTTTGGCCAGTAATATTCGCAAACATTTTCCGCGTTGGGTTCTTTATTCTACAACCTTTCTTTTGTTCGCGGCAAACTCCTTTAATATCGGCGCCGATTTGGGAGCTATGGCTAAGTCCACACAACTTTTAGCTCCACAATTAACTTTCCCTTTATTAGTAATCGGATTTACAGTTTTAAGCCTAGTTTTACAGATTTTTATCCCATATGAAAAATATGCCAAATATTTAAAGTATTTGGCACTAGTTCTACTTGTTTATATTATTACCGCTTTTACAATCAAGAATTTTGATTGGATTGGGGCGCTAAGGGCCACAATAATCCCGACTATCAAGTTTGATCGAGAAACTATTATTCTGATTTGTGGAATTCTGGGAACCACGATCAGTCCTTATTTATTTTTTTGGCAAACTTCGCAAGAAGTTGAAGAGCAGATTGTGGAGGGGAATAAAACTATTGCTTCAAGGGAGGGTACGGATAAAAAAGCGCTCAAAAAAATGCGAATTGACGTTTGGACTGGCATGTTGTTATCAAATTTGGTGATGTATTTTATAATTGCGGTCTGTGCCGGAACTTTGTTTAAGGCTGGAATTACTAATATTAATAGTGCGGCCGAGGCCGCTGCCGCTTTGCAACCTTTAGCTGGAGATTATGCTTCTCTTCTATTTACCATTGGTATTCTTGGTGTTGGTTTGTTGGGTGTACCAGTTCTAGCAGGATCTGCTAGCTATGCAATTTCCGAAAGTTTCGGCTGGCGCGAAGGCTTATTCCATAAATTTAAAGAAGCCGGACTTTTTTATGGAGTAATAATTTTTGCTATGATAATCGGGTTAGCCTTAAATTTTATCGGTTTAGACCCGATAAAGACCTTGATTTGGTCAGCAGTTTTCAATGGATTAGTCGCCCCGGTTGTTTTGATTCTAATCGTATTACTGTCCAACAATAAAGCAATCATGGGTAAATGGGTTAGTAACACGCCAACAAAAATTGTTGGCTGGATTGCTACCGGCTTAATGGTTATCGCCGGTATTGCGACTTTGTACTCGATTTTCTTTTAAAAGATTTTTAATTAAAGCTCTGGTAATATGAGTTTCTTTAAGGTAGAATTAAACTAAGTTTAAAATTTAAAGATCAAAGTTCAAATTGATATTTTAATATAAAAAAATTTTTCATTTTGATTTTTGCATTTTACATTAAGGAAATATATGCACTACGGAAGATTTTTGGTTACAACTGCTATCGATTATTTAAATGCCGAACCACATATCGGTCATGCCTACGAAAAGTTGGCAGCCGATGTTATGGCTCGTTATTGGCGGAAAAAAAATTCCCAAGTTTTCTTTTTAACTGGGACCGACGAACACGGGGCAAAAGTTGCTCAGTCGGCAGTTAAAGCCGGGGTGCCGCCAAAAACTTTTGCCGATCAAATGGCGCAAAAATATAAAGATGCTTGGAAAGTACTCAATGTTAGCTACGACCAGTTTATCCGTACAACTGATCCGATGCACGAAAAATTTGTTAAAGATTTTGTCCAAAAACTTCATGATAATGGTGATATTTATAAAGATAAATATCAGGGTTTGTATTGTGTCGGTTGCGAAGAATATAAAGTCGCAGAAGATCTAGAGCCTGGTCATATTTGCCCGATACATAAAAAAGAGTGCCAAGAAATTTCCGAAGAAATTTATTTCTTTAAACTTAGTAAATATCAAAATCAAGTTATAGAGGCAATCCAATCTAAAAAGCTTTTGATTGAACCGGAAAGTCGCCGCAATGAAATATTTAAATTTTTATCCAAAGAACCTCTAAGAGACCTGGCTCTGTCGCGCAGTAAAGTTGAGTGGGGGATTCCGCTTCCGTGGGACGAATCTCAAACCATCTATGTTTGGGTTGATGCTTTATTGAACTATATTTCCGGTAGCCGCGGACTCTGGCCTGCTCAGCTCCAGCTGGTTGGAAAAGATATTTTCCGTTTTCACGCCATAATTTGGCCAGCCATGCTTTTAGCTGCTGGTTACGAACTCCCGGAAAAACTGTTTATCCATGGTTTCTTGACCGTCAATGGTCAAAAAATTAGCAAAACAACTGGTAACGTAATTGATCCAGTGGATTTATCAAAAGTTTATGGTGCGGATGCGCTTCGATATTTTATCTTTCGCGAAATTCCATTCGGTCAAGATGGTGACTTCTCTCTTGATCGTTTTGAGCAACGCTATCGGGCGGATTTAGCCAACGATCTTGGAAATTTACTTCAACGCACTTTGGTCATGAGCAATAATTATAAAATTAGCTGGGCTTATGAACCACCAACCAAAACTTACAAAGAAATTGATGAGTGCATGGAAAACTTAAATTTTTCCGAAGCACTAATTAAAATCTGGCAAATTATTTCTGAAGCCAATCAAAGAATCGACGCGGAAAAACCTTGGGAATTGGCTAAAACAGATCAAACAAAACTCGAAAAAATAATTACAAATCTGCTCGATACTTTAGTAGATATTTCGGGGCTTATCGAGCCTTTCATGCCGGAAATTTCTGCCAAAATGACTAAGCAGTTAAAAACTTCTGAACCGGAACCGCTTTTCCCGCGAAAAAAATAGAGAAGAGATGGTTAGCAATATGGCAATATGGCAATATTGCATTATAAAATATTTTTTATCAATTTATGTATCTATAAAACTATAAGTTTATAAAGCTAATTGTGGAGGGAAGATGTTTGCATTTATTTCTGCCTTAACTCAGGCCGGAGGGATAATTCTAGATAAGATAATTTTAACTCGCCAACGCGTTGAAATGCGTGTTTTTATACCTGTTCTATTTATTATTTTATTTGTCTTCAGCGCTTTGCTTATGCCATTTTTGGGCTGGATTCATTGGGAACTTTTCTCTCCTAAATTTATCGGCCTTTTTTGTTTGATGATTGCCCTAGCTTTTTTTTGGAACATACTTTACTACCGCGGAGCTCAAGCGGAAAAAGTTCATGAATTTGAACTAATTATCATGGCTCAACCACTAGTAACGATTCTTATGGCGAGTGCGGTTTTTGCGAACGAACGAAATTGGTATGTTTTGATTGCTGCAGTTGTCGCTGCGGTGGCTTTGTTTTTTTCCAAATTTACTCGCGAACATTTTTCTTTTTCGCCAACCATGTGGGGATTAGTCTGGGCCGTTCTCTTGATGTCAGCCGAATTAATTGTGATCAGAATGCTGCTGTTTTTACTTTCACCGGTCGCTTTATATGCGCTACGCACAGGAATCTTAGCAGTCGCTTTTTATTTTTACTACCGTCCGCATCTAAAAGTGATTAGTCGCGCTCATTATGCTTTTATCGGTACTTCCGCCGCACTGGGTACAATTCAAATGATTACCAAATTTTATGGTTTTGAAACTTTAGGCATAGTTTACACTTCACTAATTTTAATTATGGCGCCGGTTTTAGTTTACATTTCATCGGCATTGCTTTTGCACGAAAAAATTAAATGGCGCACAATCGTCTCTGGCCTGGTGATTCTAGGATGCATAATTTTTGCAACTGTGATGAGCTAAGATGTATATTGACTCTCACTGTCATTTGAATATGGATGAATTTAAAAGTGATTATAAAGAGGCGATTCAGCGAGCTTCTGATGCTGGAGTAACAATAATTGTTAGTGTTGGAGCTAATTTAAAAAATTCGCGTTTGGCTGTGGAAATGGCTCGGAAAGAAAAAAATCTTTACGCTACGGTTGGTATGCACCCTCATGACGCGGTTGAAGAAGAGTTTAACGTTGAAGATTTTAACCAATTAGTCCAAGATGAAAAAGTTGTAGCCATTGGGGAGACGGGACTGGATTTTTCAGCCGGGAGTCACGATCGCGAAGACCAGATTGCTTTAATGGACAAACAAATCAAGGTGGCTATCAAATTAAATAAGCCGGTAGTTTTCCACTGTCGTGACGCTTATGTCGGTGCAAGCAGAGACACAAGCTCTGCTTACGATGATTTAATTTCTTATCTCATGAGTCTGCCACAAATACCAAAAGGCGTAATCCATTGTTTTGTTGGTGATTGGTCTCACGCCCAGATTTTCCTAGACATGGGTTTTCTTCTTTCTTTTACGGGAATTGTGACTTTTACTAAAAATAATAGCCAACTCAATGTGATTGAAAACACGCCTTTAGAAAAGATCTTAATTGAGACGG
>Ga0172374_1003168_pt1 | contig 10108 bp, 14 predicted proteins | sample LakKiv3m_FD_114536 | JGI IMG/M metagenome (GOLD analysis project Ga0172374, IMG submission 114536) | Freshwater microbial communities from Kabuno Bay, South-Kivu, Congo - kab_092012_10.3m | ecosystem: Environmental > Aquatic > Freshwater > Lake | place: Democratic Republic of the Congo...
CAGTTGCTGGAGCAACTGCGCGGCCAGGCCGAGGTCGAGATCACTCTGGACGGTGCCAAGACGGCTCCGCCTTCAGCCCCCGTTGAGTCCGCCGCTCCGCCTGCGGCCCAGAAAACCTCCGCTTCTCCCGCCGGAAACGCCTCATGAGCCAGCCGCCCTCCAAGTCCGCCTCGACCGGCAAGAAGATCGAAACCGCCATCGAGAAGGCGCTGGATCCGCTGGCCTCGGCGCTGAAGCGCGCGACGCAATCGGCCACCCAGGCGGTCGCCGCCTCGCCCGGCAAGCCGGGCCTGATGATCTCGCCCCTGGCCGTGCCTTTCCCAGCCATTCCGCCGATCGGCGGGGTCGAGATCGCCACGGCGCGCGCGGGCTTCTACAAGCATGAGCGCGACGATCTGGTGGTCTTCCGCTTCCCCGAGGGCGCGTCCTGCGCGGGCGTCTTCACTCGGCACAAGGTCGGCTCGGCGCCGGTCGACTGGTGCAAGCGTCATCTGGACGCCGACAAGGGCGGCGAGGGGGTCAAGGCCCTGGTCGTCAACGCCGGCTGCGCCAACGCCTTCACCGGCAAGGCCGGGGCCGACGCCGCGCGCCGCACGGCCTCCGAGGTCGCCAAACGCTTCGACTGTCGCCAGCGCGACGTCATGCTGGCCTCGACCGGCGTTATCGGCGTGGTGCTGGACGACAAAAAGATCACCGCCCGCCTGCCCGAGGTCGAAGCCGGTCTGAAGGCTGACGCCTGGGCGCAGGCCGGTCTGGGCATCATGACCACGGACACCTTCCCCAAGGGCGCCTACGCCGAGTGCGAGATCGAGGGCGTCAAGGTCCGCATCGCCGGCATCGCCAAGGGCTCGGGCATGATCGCGCCGGACATGGCGACCATGCTGGCCTTCATCGTCACCGACGCCGACATCGCCCCGCCGGTGCTGAAGGCCCTGCTGAACCTGCACGTCCGCACCACCTTCAACAGCGTGACGGTGGATGGCGACACCTCGACCAACGACACGGCGCTGCTGTTCGCCACGGGCGCGTCCGGCGCGCCGCGCATCGGCCGCGTCGGCGACCGTCGCCTGAAGGAATTCTCGGCGGCGCTGGACGCCGTCATGCTCGACCTGGCCCACCAGCTGGTGAAGGACGGCGAGGGCGCGACCAAGTTCGTCAAGGTGACGGTCGACGGCGCCGCCAGCCCCGCCTCGGCCCGCAAGCTGGCCAAGTCGATCGCCGACAGCCCCCTGGTCAAGACCGCCATCGCGGGCGAGGACGCCAACTGGGGCCGCATCGTCATGGCCGTGGGCAAGACGGAGGAGGCGGTCGACCGCGACCGCCTGGCTATCCGCTTCGGTCCGCACGTCGCCGCCGTCGACGGCGCCCCCTCGCCGACCTACGACGAGGCGGTCATGAGCGCCTATATGAAGAACGCCGAGATCGACATCACCGTCCATGTCGCCTCGGGCCGGGCCTCGGCCACCGTCTGGACCTGCGATCTGACCAAACGCTACGTTGAGATCAACGGGGATTACCGCTCGTGAGCGAGGCGTCTGTTCCCACCGTTCTGGTGGTCGCCGTCGCCCTGATCGACCCGGACGGCCGCGTGCTGATCGCCAAACGCCCCGAGGGCAAGCAGTTGGCGGGCCTGTGGGAGTTTCCCGGCGGCAAGGTCGAGCCGGGCGAGCGGCCTGAACAGGCCCTGATCCGTGAGCTGAAGGAAGAACTGGGCATCGACGTCAAGGAGGCCTGCCTGGCCCCCTTCGTGTTTACCAGTCACGCTTACGAATCCTTTCACCTGTTGATGCCACTCTACCTGTGCCGGCGCTGGTCCGGCGTGGTCGAGGCGCGCGAACACGCGGGTCTGGCCTGGGTGAAGCCGGACAAGCTGTCGGCCTATCCCATGCCTCCGGCCGACGAACCGCTGATCGCCTGGCTGCGCGATCTGCTCTGACAGGCCGACGACAGGGGAGGGCCGGGCGTGAAGGGTTTCATCTGCCGGTTCCACCGCGACGAAGGCGGCGCCACGGCCATTGAATACGGCCTGATCTGCGGCCTGATCTTCCTGGTCATCATCGCCGCCGTCAGCGCCTTCGCGGCGCGCTCCACGGCCATGTACGACTACATCTCCACGACCATCAGCGGCGCTATCGGCGGAGCCTAGATCCAGGGAAGAGCGGGGCTCAGCCCTCTTCCCCGGTCTGCTCCCTGACGCCCAGCGCATCGGCCAGCCGCGTCTTGGCCGAGCCGCGTTTGGCGGGCTTCTGCTGGCTCTCGTGCGGCGCCCATCCGGCCAGATGCACCATCTCGAAGGTGGCGGGGATGCGCCCGTCCGCCTCGGCGTGGCGCTCGGCGTAGAGCTGGGCCGCGCGGGCCAGCACGGCGCGGCTAAGCGGCCGGATCGGCCCGGCCAGCACATTGGTCTCGCCCATCGCCCGCAGGTCGCGCATCAGGGCGAAGGGATCGCCATAGCGCACCGTCACCCGGTCCACGTCCGTCACCGGCAGGGCGAACCCGGCCCGTTGCAGCAGGGCCGCCCCGTCGAAGCCATCGGCGAAGGGCGAGACGCGCGCTTGGGCGCCGCCGTTGACCTCCAGCTCAGCCTCGGTCAGCACCCCGCGCAGCTCCTTCAGCGTCGCGGCGCCGAACAGGCTGGCGACGAACAGGCCGTCGGGCTTCAGCGCGCGGCGAATCTGGCTCAGGGCGCCGGGCAGGTCGTTGGCCCAGTGCAGGCCCAGCAGGTTGACGATCAGATCGGCCGACCCGTCCTCCAGCCCCAGAGGCCCGGCCCCCGGCGCGGCGCGCTCGGCCGTCGAGCCGACGGCGCGCACCTGGCCCACCCGCTCACGCGCCGGGCTGTCGGCCAGGGCGCGGGCGAAGACGCCGGGGTGAGGCGACAGGTCGACGGGCGTCTGAAACTCGCGCAGGATCACTTCGAGGCTGTTCACCGCATTGTCGGCGGCGCGCAGGTGCAGGAAGTCGGCGTCGGGGAAATGTCGGGCGGCGCGGCTCAGGCGCGCGGCGCGGCGCGCGGCGTCGAAGATGATCGGGGGACCGGAGGAGGGAGAGGGGGCGCTCATGTCGGTTCAGGATGGGGGCTGGCGAGGTCGATTGAAAGGCGTCGTTGCGCCTTTAGCATCCGGCGCGCGCGATACGGGCCGGGGCCTGCTGGATATTCTGCTGCCGCCCGTCGCTCATGACAGCCGCGAGGCGGCGGCGTCCGCGGGCCTGTCGCCGGACGCCTGGAGCCGGGTGGCCTTTCTGGAGGCGCCGGTCTGCGACGGTTGCGGCGCGGCGTTCGAATATGACGGCGGCGACTTCGCGGCGGAGCGGTGCGCGGCCTGCGTCGCCAGCCCTTACGCCTTCGGCCGGGCGCGGGCGGCCTGCGTTTACGACGAGGCGTCGCGCGGGATCATCCTCAAGTTCAAACATGGCGACCAGCAGCAGTTCGCCCCTCTGTTCGCGCGCTGGATCAGCCGTTCGGCCGCGCCCCTGATCGAGACGGCCGACGCCGTGGTCCCCGTGCCGCTGCATCGCGCCCGTCTGCTGTCGCGGCGGTTCAATCAGGCGGCCGAGATCGCCCGGCCGCTGGCCCGCGCGGCGCGGCTCGACTACCTGCCGGACGCCCTGATCCGCCCTCTGCCGACCGCCAGCCAGGGCGGCAAGTCCGCGCGCGGACGGCGGCTGAACGTCAAGGCGGCCTTCGCCGTGACCGAGGCCGGGCGGCGGCGGATCAAGGGGCGGCGGTTGCTGCTGATCGACGACGTGTTGACCACGGGGGCCACGGCCGAGGCCTGCGCGCGGGCGCTGATCGAGGCCGGCGCGCGCGCTGTCGACCTGGCCGTCATCGCGAGGGTGAAAAACGCGCGCGAACCGCTTAAGTGAGGGAGAACCTTCCCATCCGCCTTCAGGAGTTCCCCTTGGCCGAAGTCGTCCTCTACACCAAACCCGGCTGCCCCTACTGCATCCGCGCCATGGCCCTGCTGGACCGCAAGGGCGCGGCCTATACGGAGATCGTCGCCTCCAACGATCCGGCCAAGAAGGCCGAGATGGTCGAACGCTCGGGCGGCGCCTCCACCTTCCCGCAGATCTTCATCGACGGAAAGCACGTCGGCGGTTCGGACGACATCCACGCCCTGGACCGCAAGGGCGAGCTGGACGCCCTGCTGGCGGCCTAGGTGACCGACACGCTCGACATCGCGCTGATCCAGACGCGGACGCCGGCGACGGCGGCCGCGGGGCTGGCGCATGTCGAGCCCCTGATCCGTCAGGCGGCGGCCGAGGGGGCGCAGTTGATCCTGACGCCCGAGGGGACCAACTTTCTCGAGCAACGCCGCGTCTTGCGCGACGCCGCCCTGTCGGACGAAGGCGCCGACCCGGCTGTCCTAGGGCTGAAGGCCTTGGCCGCCGAACTGGGCGTCTGGCTGTTGGTCGGCTCGACCATCGTCCGCTCGGGCGTGGCGGATGACCCGCGCGCCGCCAACCGGTCCCTGATGATCGACCCCAGCGGCGCGATCACGGCCCGCTATGACAAGCTCCACGTCTTCGACGTCGACCTGCCGAACGGCGAGACCTATCGCGAAAGCGCCTCGGTGCGGCCCGGCGAGGCGGCGGTGGTCGCCGCTGCCCCTTGGGGGCGTCTTGGCCTGACCATCTGCTACGACCTGCGTTTTCCGCATCTGCACCGCGCCTTGGCCCAGGCGGGCGCGACGCTGATCGCCGTCCCCGCCGCCTTCACCCGCCCGACCGGCGAGGCGCATTGGGAGGCCTTGTTGCGCGCCCGCGCCATCGAGACGGGCGCCTTTGTCCTGGCCCCCGCCCAGGGCGGAACGCATGAGGACGGCCGCCAGACCTGGGGCCGCTCCCTGGTCGTCGGCCCGTGGGGCGAGGTGATCGCCCGGCTTGACCATGACGAACCGGGCGTGCTGCACGCCCGGCTGGACCTTTCGGCCGTGGAGAAGGCGCGCGCTAGCGTGCCCGCCCTGCGCCACGACCGCGACTTCGACCTGCCCCTATGATCCGTTACGCCCTCTCCTGCGACCGCGACCACGGCTTCGAGGCCTGGTTCGGCTCCTCGTCCGACTATGACGATCAGGCGGAGCGCGGTCTGGTGGAATGCCCTTTCTGCGGCTCGACGGCGGTGAGGAAGCAGGTGATGGCCCCGGCCGTCTCCGGCACGAAGAAGACCGCGCCCGAGGCCCTGAAACCTGAAGCTTTGCAGCAGATGCAGTCGATGATGATGCAGGCCGCGCGCGAGGTGCGCGACCACGTCGAGCAGAACTTCGACTACGTCGGCGACGCCTTCGCCCGCGAGGCCCGTGACATCCACGAAGGCCGCAGCGAGAAGCGCGAGATCTACGGCGAGGCCACCCCTGCCGAGGTGAAGAAGTTGAAGGACGACGGCGTGCCTTGCGCTCCCCTGCCCAGCCTGCCGCCCGATCCCAAGAAGGCGAACTGATCGCAGATGGGGGAGGGGGAACGGTACGAGGAATTCGCCCCGCCCGAACCTTTGCGCCCCTTCGTGCGCCTGCTGTGGACATACGCCGCACCAAGCCCCAGCGGCGGGGTCCAGCGCATCGCTCCGGACGGCTGTCCCGAGCTGGTGGTCGATTTGGCCGCCCCCTATGAGGAACAGGACGTCGACGGCGTCTTCCGCCCGCAGCCGTCGGTGATCTTCGCCGGCCAGATGACCCGGCCGATGGCCATCCGTCCGGTCGGCCCGGTCGAGATCGTCGCCGCCAAGTTCGAGCCCGACGGGGCGCGGGCGTTCCTCGGCCGCCCGCTGATCGAGGCGACCGACCGGCGGCTGGACCTTGTGGCGCGGCTGGACGGCTTCACGGCGCCGCCCGGCGATCCGGCGGGGCAGGCCGCCGCCCTGGGCGCCTTGCTGGAGGATCAGCGCCGGGCCGGCGACTGGCGCATCGACCCCGCCGTCCGCGCCCAGGTCGCCGCCGCCGAGAGCGACCTTGAGGGGCTGTCTTTGAGCCCGGCCGAGCGCCGCGCCCTGCAGCGCCGGTTCCGCGACCGGGTCGGCGTGGCGCCGCGCACCCTGCGCTCGGTCTTCCGATTCCGTCGCATCTTCGATCACGCGATGGGCCAGGACGCAGACGCCGCCTCCTGGCTGGAGGCCGGTCTGGCCGCCGGCTATTTCGACCAACCGCAGATGGCGCGCGACTTCCGTCGCTTCCTGGGCTGCACCGCCACCGCCTGGGCGCGCGAACAGGTGGAGCTGGCGCTGCGGCTGGCGTCGCATTCCTACAAGCCCGCGCCGTGAGGGCTGCGTAACCTTCCCTTCGTCCTTGAGGAGGGAGAGCCCATGTCCGTTTCCAGCCTGCTGGCCGCCGCCCTGTGGCAGGCATCCTTGCCCGCGACGCCTGCGCCCGACCTGTCGTGGCTGGCGGGGTATTGGCTGGACTGTTCCGGCGGGCGCGAGGCGTCAGAGACCTGGAGCGATCCACGCGCGGGTCTGATCGTCGGCCACTCGGTGACTGTGCGCAATGGCCGCAGCGGCTTCGAGAGCGCGCGTATCGCTCCCCTGACAGACGGCGGCCTGGCCTATTTCGCCCAGCCGGGCGGCGCGCCCGCGACGCCTTTCCGCCTGGTCGACAGCGGCCCCCAGCGGGCGGTTTTCGCCAATCCGGACAACGACTTTCCGCACCGCATCATCTATGAACGCGCGGGGGATAGACTGACCGCCCGGATCGAAGGGGCGGACGACGATGAGAACCGGAGCGTGCAATGGCGATTCAACAGGGCGGAGCTGAACGCCCGCTGTCCACTCTGACCTGGCGACCGATGACGCCGGACGACCTCGACGGCGTGGTCGCGGTGGCCCAACTGTCCTTCCCCGATCACCCGGAAGAGCGCGCCTGCTTCGCCAACCGTCTTGAGCTGCACCCCGAAGGCTGCTTCGTGCTGGCCGCCGAAGACGGTCCGGTCATGGGCTATCTGGTCGCCTATCCGTGGGTGCTGAACGCCGCCCCGGCGCTGAACGTGCTGATCGACGCCATCCCGGCCGAGGCCGAGGTCGTCTATCTGCACGACCTGGCTCTGCACCCCGACACGCGCGGCGGCGGCCACACCCGGCCGGTGGTCGAGCGCCTGGCCGAGCAGGCCAAGGCGGCGGGCTGGCCGGCGGTCGCCCTGGTGGCGGTCAACGACGCATCAAGCTTCTGGGCGCGCAACGGCTTCGAGGTTCAGAACCCGCCGGGCATGGCCAAGAAGCTGGCCAGCTACGGCGATGACGCCCGCTATATGGTCAGGCCGCTGTAAGCGTCGTCAGCACGAAGTCCAGGCGCTCGGCGACGGGCGCCCTGGGCAGTTCGATCAGTTCATAGCCGAAGCGCGGATAGGTTTCGGCCATGGCGTCGAAGGTGCGGCGGGCCTCGTCCAGATCCTGCTTGCGCTCGGCGTCCTGGCCGAAGATCTCGGGCCAGACCGGGGCGATGAAGACGCGCCGGTCATAGCGGATGTCCTGCGCCGCCCGCTCCATATGAGCTGGGACCGGAAGGCCGCACAGGCTCAGGTATCCGACCACGTCCGGGACGCCGCGATCGAAGAAGACCGGCCCGTCGGCGCTCTCGGCGCGGGCGTGGGCTTCCAACTCGCGATCCAGCATCAGTTCGGCGAACAGGGCCCGGTCCTTCCACGGCAGGGCCTCGCCGTCGATGGCCTGCTGGCGGCGGATGATGGCGCGCCCGGCCTCGGGCGAGGTCGCATGGCCAGCCGCCGCCAGCGCCTCCAGCAGCGTCGTCTTGCCCGAGCCGGGACCGCCGGTCAGGACGATGCGGCGCGGGCCGATCATGCGTCGCGGGTCGCCATCATCATGTAGTTGATGCCCACGTCGTCGCCCTCGCTCCAGCGGTCGTTCAGCGGGTCATAGGCCAGTCCATAGGGGCCGGTGACGGTCAGGGGCTCGCCGTCCAGCATGGCGCGCAGTTCGTCGGGCTTGAGGAACTGGCGCCAGTCGTGAGTGCCTGCGGGCACCCAGCGCAGCACATATTCCGCCGCGACCTTGCCCAGCAGCAGCCCCTTCAGCGTGCGGTTCAGGGTGGCGACGATCATGAGGCCGCCCGGCTTGATCAGTTTCGAGCAGGCGCGGATGAAGGCTTCGGGGTCGGCGACGTGTTCGATGACTTCCATGGTCAGCACCACGTCGAACGGCCCGGCGCCTGCTTCGACCATCTGCTCCACCGTGGCGGCGCGATAGGCGATGTCCAGACCGACCTGATCGGCGTGGGCGCGGGCGGTGCCGATGTTCTCGGACGAGGCGTCGATGGCCGTGACCTCAAAGCCCATGCGCCGCATCGGCTCGGCGATCAGGCCGCCGCCGCAGCCGATGTCGATCAGGCTGAGGCCCGCGAAGGGCGCGCGCGCCCGAATGTCGCGATCAAAGTGCTCGGCCGCCCGATCGCGTACGAATTTCAGCCGCGCCGGGTTGAAACGATGCAGGGGGGCGAAGGGGCCTTTGGGATCCCACCACTCGGCCGCCTGGGCCGAAAAGCGCGCTACGTCGGCCGGGTCGATGCTCGGCCCTTCGGCACGATCGGTAGCAAAGGGTGAAAAACCCTCTTCGCTTTGGGGTTTGCGTGGATCGAGGCTGTCGTTAGAAGCGGGCATGGGCAGAGGCATGGACCGCCTTCGCCCGCCATGCAAGCAGGGGATCAGACGCCAGGATGACGCGGGCCGACACGAACCGGTTGGTGATGAAGTTCGGCGGCACCTCCATGGCCGACCTGGAACGGATCCGTCGCGCGGCGCGCATCGTCGCCGCCGAAGCCGCCAGGGGCAAGAAGGTGGCCGTGGTCGTCTCGGCCATGGCGGGCAAGACCAATGAGCTGGTCGCTTGGACCGACGGCGTGGGCGCGGCCGCGCCGGGCCTGTACGGCGACGGCGTCCTGTCGGATGACGAATACGACGTGGTGGTCGCCTCGGGCGAGCAGGTGACGTCTGGCCTGCTGGCCCTGACCCTGCGCAACATGGGCCTGAAGGCGCGCAGCTGGATGGGCTGGCAGATTCCGATCCTGACCGACGACGCCCACGGACGCGCCCGCATCGAAGAGGTGCCCGGCGATGCGCTGGGGGGCGCGCTCGACGCGGGCGAGATCGCCGTCGTGCCAGGCTTCCAGGGCGTGACCCGCGACAGGCGCATCACCACCCTGGGCCGGGGCGGCTCGGACACCTCGGCCGTGGCGGTGGCGGCGGCCTTGGGCGCGCCGTGCGACATCTATACCGACGTGGACGGCGTCTATACGACCGACCCGCGCATCCAGAGCCGCGCCCGGCGTCTGGAGAAGGTGTCCTACGAAGAAATGCTGGAGATGGCGTCGCTGGGCGCCAAGGTGCTGCAGACCCGCTCGGTCGAGCTGGCCATGCACAAGCGCGTGCCGGTGCGCGTCCTGTCCAGCTTCATCGAACCGGATGAAAACGGAAACCTGCCGCAACACGCCGGCACCCTGATTTGCGACGAGGATGAGATCGTGGAAAAGCGCATCGTTTCCGGCGTGACCATGAGCCGGGACGAAGCCCGGATCACGCTGCTTGGCCTGTCGGACCGGACGGATGCTCCGGCCGACGTCTTCACCCGCCTGGCCGAGGCCGAGGTCAACGTCGACATGATCGTGCAGAGCCAGGCCCGCACCGAAGGCGCGGTCAACCTGACCTTCACGACGGGCCGCCGCGACGCGCGCCGCGCCGCCGACCTGATGACCGCCGCCAAGGCCGACATCGGCTTCGAGGAGCTGCGGGTCGACGACGATGTGGCCAAGGTCTCGGTGATCGGCGTGGGCATGCGCAGTCACGCGGGTGTGGCCCAGACCATGTTCCGCGCCCTGGCCGACAAGGGCGTGAAGTTCCAGGCTATCTCGACCTCTGAGATCAAGATCAGCGTACTGATCGATTCGGATTACGCCGAGCTGGCGGTCCGGGCGCTGCACGCGGCCTACGGTCTGGACGCGGAAGACTAGGATATCGGAAGCGCCGCCCTATCTGGAACGGATCGGGAGCGGTAAGGCGGGAGCAGGCATGGTCAAGGGCGTGGCAGCGACGGCGAGGGGGCCCCGCCTTCTGCTGCGCCAGATCCGCGAGGCTCTGGCCGGGGCCGGGGGCGGCGCGCCCGCGCAGGACC
>Ga0172374_1003172_pt1 | contig 10090 bp, 14 predicted proteins | sample LakKiv3m_FD_114536 | JGI IMG/M metagenome (GOLD analysis project Ga0172374, IMG submission 114536) | Freshwater microbial communities from Kabuno Bay, South-Kivu, Congo - kab_092012_10.3m | ecosystem: Environmental > Aquatic > Freshwater > Lake | place: Democratic Republic of the Congo...
CGAGCCCCGCCGTCGCCAGATGCTGCAACCGCCCGATCATCAAGCGGCGAAGGCGTGGGTCATCCGGGCCGGGCCGCTCGGGGCGCAGATCGATGACGCCCAGCTCATCGGCGGCGCGGCCGATCTCTCCGTCGAGCCGGGTCCAGCGCTCGGCTGTCACTTCGCGGTCGAGCGCGTGCTGAACTTCGTGCTCCGGCTTCGGCCCCAACTCCGCGAACGCCAGTTCCTCGGCGCGTGAGCGCAGGCCGTGGCTGATATATTCGCGGGCCATGACGAGATCGCCGCCTTGGTCGTTCTGCCCACGCACAAGGAGATGGACGTGCGGGTTGTCGGTGTTCCAGTGATCGACCGCGACCCAATCGGGCCGCGTCCCCAGGTCCGCCTCCATCTGACACATGAGGTCGCGCGTGTATTCGCGCAGGTCTGTCAGGTCCGCCGCATCTTCGGGCGAAACGATGATGCGGAAATGATGCCGATCGTCCTTGCACCGCTCCGCGAAGCCGCGATCGTCGGCGCGATCGGACTCGGCGTCGAACATGCGCGTCTCCGAGCCGTCGCGGGTGACGCCCTCGCGCTTCAGATAGGCTACGTGCGCGGATAGCGGCGCCATACGACGACTTCCAACGCGATGGCGCACCGGCAGCGCCTTCACCAGCACGCGTCTTCCCGAGCCGAACAGGCGGCTGCGCGCGAACGCGGTGCGGCCCTTCCCGAAGCTCGATTGACCGCGCTGCCGCGCTCCGCCCCAGCCGCTGCGCTTGCCGCCGCCGCTCAGTGCGGCAACGCGCAGCACCTCGGCGACCAAGCCGCGCGCATTACGCCCCTGTGATTTGCTGCGCTTGGCCTTGCCCGGCCGGACGCGGAACTCGCTGTCCTCGCTCACGGCTAAGCCGCTTTCCGCCGAGAACGGCCTACGGTGCCGTTCGGCGCGCTGATATTACTAGCTTTTTCCTTCCGCGCGGCACGCGCGCCGACCGACGCCCCCATGTGAAGCCACGGAAAAGCCTTGGCTTTTCGGCGAAACGGGGTGCGGCTTATATCTTGCAATCGTCTCCTCAGGCACTTTTCTCCCTGATCCATCCCGATTTCCTTCCTGACGAGCGACCTGATCATTGCGGCGATCATTGCGGTCGACCCGCGCCAGCGCGGGGAACGAAGAGGCTGTCGCTCGGCATCACAGGCAGCAGACCACTTGGCGTCGAACTGCCGACTGTAGGCTTAGCGGTGGGTTCATCGGCTGCAGCAATGTCATCTTCGGATCGCGCTAATTCAGGGTCGGCTGTGGTTGCGGACATGCGGACAAACAGCGACGAACGACGCCAAGCAAGGCGATCAGGCAGCGCGACGACGGCAACATTGTTGACGCTGTCGGTCCCTGTGACTGACCTAAGCCGCGCCAGATACGCGACTGTTTCGGCAGGCAGCGGACGGCCACGCGAAAGGTACTCGTCGTAACGACCCGGTCCTGCGTTGTAGGCGGCCAGCATTGCGCTCGTGTTGCCGTAGCGGTCGTACATTTCGCGCAGATAGGCCGCGCCCGCCATGATGTTGTCGCGCACATCGAACGGATCAATGCCGAGCCCATGGCGCGCACGAAGTTGCGCCCAGGTTCCGGGCATGATCTGCATTAGGCCCATCGCCCCGGCGCGCGAAACGGCGCGGGCATTGCCTGCACTTTCGACGCGCATGACCGCCCAGATCCAAGCCTCGGGAATGCCGAACCGGCGCGCCGCGTCAGCAACATGCGGTGCATAGGGATGAGTAACCGGAGACGGCGCAGGCGGCTGGTACGTTGACTGTGCCAATGCCGGTACCTGGCCGATTGGCAACGCGGCCAGCAGTGCGGCCGCGGTCAGCGCTGCGGCGCGTATGCGCAGCCTCGAAGGCCGGTAGATCGCGGTAGCACGCATCGACTCAGTCCTGCTCGCGCACCTTGCGCGGGCGGCTCCAGCGCAGCGACCAGGACGCCGGATCGTTGGCATTCTGGAACAGTGCCGCTCGCATCGGCTGCGGAAAGCTGGGATCGTCGATGCGCAGCGAGACGTAATCCCCGGCCCGCTCGCCACTCTCGTTCCAGCCCGCGCCAATTTCCGGACCATCGCCGTCATTGCCGCGATGAACACGCCAGTCGGGTGCCTTGTCGGCGCCACCGGGTTCAACCGCGATGAGCGAGATACGGATATCGAGCGTTGCCGTTTCGATGACGCCTTCGAAGCCTTTGTCGGTGCGGATGAAGCTGCCGATCTGCATGGGGATGGTCCTTTCGGTTGGAGTTTGAGACAGGTGGTTAGCGCCAGATCAGCGGCGCATCGGGCGTGTTTCGGGTGAGGATTGGGATCGCGCGGCCGAGCACGGTTGCTGTCGGCAGAGGGCCGAAGTAGCGGCCGTCAAGGCTGTCGGGACGCGCGGAGTTGAGAAGTAACAGCTCGTCGGCTCCAAGCGTCCGGCAGCCGCGCCAGACGGGCAGCGGACGTGCAAGCCGGTCGTGTGTCAGTGCGAGCGTGACCGCCTGACCGTCGACGGTCACTGTGCCGCCGATCCGGCAGACGCGCTGCCCTGCCTTGGCGGCGACATGCTTCAACAGCGGCACGTTTTCGCCGAGATATCCGCGCACGGCCATCCAGCGGCCAAGGCGCTGTGGCGGTGCCACGGCGACCAGCGTTCCGAGCGGCGGATCGGTGTCGGGCAGTATGCGATAAAGCCCGATGGGCGCGCTTGCACTGGCGTTCCAGACGAACCGAGGCGGCGGATCGATCACCGCAATCGCTGCGAATGACAGGGCTAACGAAGCAGCCGCAACCGCCGTCGCGTGGGCATAGAAACGGCGGGTCATCCTTCGATCTCCCGACGCTTGAGCCATGCCCGATGGCGCTCCAGTGTGTAGGCACGCGGCTCATGTCCGGCGGCGATGCGATTGTGAACGTGCCGCCAATGATCGGATGCTGCGTCGCAGGGATCGACGCCTGCGTTGTCCACCGCGTCGATGTGGCTGAGCACCTGGGAGACCTTGGGCCAGCCCTCGATAGTGAGCAAAATTTCACCGCCCGGCTGCACGAATGGCAACGTCGTGAACGGCTCGTCTGCACCGACGGCACGCACGATGTCGATGCGCGAGCTGACCGTGCCATAGTCGTTCGCGGACCAGCGAACGAACGCGAAAATGGCGCCGGGACGGAAGCTAACGATGCGGCGACGGCGATCGACAATCTCGTCCTTGGCGATCCGACCAAATCGGATCCAGTGCTCGATCCGCTTCTCGATCCACGTCAGTTGCACGTGGGTCATGTTGTCGGGACGCGGGGGACCGTGTCGCTGAGTTGTTGGCGAGACGGTCATTGCCGACTCCGCGCAAATGGTGAATTGGCGCGCGGCAGCAGATCGTTCTGGCCCGGCTCGCTGGTCGAATGCTTGGTGCCGAGATCGGCCCAGGCCTGAAGGTCGTCGACCGAATAGACCACCCGCCCGCCGATGCGGCGGTAGGTTGGACCGGTCCCGAAATAGCGGTGCTTCTCCAGCGTCCGCCCGGACAAACCCAAGAAGCGGGCAGCTTCGGGCGTCCGGAGATAGCGGGGTGGCAGATTATGCGTCGTATCAGGCAAGGCGGGGCTCCTGCGGTCGAGGGTGGCAGGAGGCGAAAATGACGAAGCGCGCCCGGAGAGGTGGAGTATGAAGATTTGTGATCGCGGGGATGTGACACCCCTGCCCGAGAGCCGCGAAAGCCGGTTCAGCGGATGCGCAGCAGCTTGCGATAGTCGCCGTTCATCAGCGCCGTGGCGTCGCGGACGAGCCGGATTGCGAACGACCGCCCGGCCGATGTTTTCCATTCGGTCGCTGGCAGTTCGGCATCATCTTCGCGGCCCATAGCGGCGGCAATCTGGCGATAGCTCGCCCCTGACATGCGCAAATCGAGCGCCTGAAGCATCATGTTGAGGCGTGCTTGCCGGTAGCGGCTAAGCGGCCATCCGCGTGCCGGTGGCCCCGATTGCTTACCGAACAATCGGCGATGGAAGCGCAGCAGGCTCGTCACCCGCGTCGTGAAATCCTTGTCGAGCGGGACGATCGCTGCGAGCGGTTGACCGGGTTTAGGATCGCGTAGCCAGAGCGAATGTGCGCCGTCCCGGTCAGCCACCACGACGTGCCGCCCCTCAACCCCCGCCTGATCGGCCAAAAGCGCGCCCAGCTTCAGCGGATCGACGGCTTTGGCATCGCCAAATCCCTCCGGCGTAGCGTCGAGAATGACGGTGACGGCGGTCAGCTCGGGCCGCCAGATCACCCTGTCGGCAAGCTCACCCGGCGCATAGGCGAAAGGACAACCCCCAGCGCCGCGCAAATGCAGCTTCAGCGGCTAGGCGTGCGACCAAACCGCGCGCTATTCGCTGCTCCATATGCGCATGTTCGGAGCGGTAGTTGCGGTTGCGCTTCAGAAATTCGGCGGCGAGTTCGGCGCGACCGAGCGTCTCGGCTGCCCTATCTTCGCCGTGGGTACGCTTGTTCGACGACCTGGGCATGACAGTCTCCTGGCCGCGACCATCGCGGCCCGCGGACCAGAGCGTGGCAATGCTTGTGCTTGTCGAACAGCGTCAAAGCTGCATGCTGTAATGCACGCGATGCGCCGAGCTTTCTCCAAAATGGATCGAAACGTTAATGCTTTAGCTCGCCGTCACGCGCCAGCAGATGCGCATAGCCGACCTCGGTCATCCACCGCGCGCGGGCCAGATGAGTGGCATGCATGCGCTCAGCGCGTTCGGGTTCGCGGCTTGGATCGATGTCGAAAATGACCGCGACGGCCTCTCGCCAATCGGCTCCGTCGGCGTCAGCGTCGAGCAGTCGTAGATAATCGGTGAAGTGCGCCTCGTCATAGGGCGTGATCGCCGGTAGCTCAGGCGCAATGTCGTCGAAGCGGCAGCTCATGGCAACGAATCCCCCCTCTTGCCCGCGACTGCAATAACGAAACTATCGCCGGAAAATACTTGCAAGTCATGCATAGCTGAACGCACCTTTTGCAGCGCCAGAACCAAAATCGGGACGGCGCTCCTATGGTGCGAAGCCGCCCTCGGCGTCGTTTTGCCAGCCCTTTTCACCGACATGACTCCCCTAAGGTCATAATTGTAGAGAATACTCCGTGGTTGAATGCTCTGCAATGATTGCCTTTCGTATCCATGGAAATACGAGAGGTTTTGGCCGCAAACTTACGCCGCGCTCGCCGCGTCGCTGGCCTGTCGCAGGAAGAGTTGGCGCATCGGGCGGAGATCGACCGAACCTACATCAGTGCGCTCGAAAGGTGCGTTTATTCGGCGGGGATCGACGTTGTCGACCGCTTGGCACGCGAACTGGGGCTTGAAGCTGCCGACTTGCTTCGCCGGCCCGATCGTGACGGAGAATAACGCCGGTCGCGGTTTGATCCGATGTGCGCCCTTCAGAAAGCGAAGAGCCCCGCCCGGTGGACCGGGCGGGGCGTCTGGCCGGATCAACCGTCGCTGCGGCGACCGTTCGGGCGCGACCAGATCAGGCTGAAGCTTTCACCGCCCTCGTCGTCGAAGAGGTTGGCGTAGATCGGCGCGTTGAAGCTGGGATCGTCGAGCTTGACCGCCAGATAATCACGGCCTTCATTCGAGGTCTTGCTCCAGGCGGCACCGATCTCGGCGCGGTTGACCAGAACCCGGTGCGATGGCGCGTTGTCGTTGGTGCGGGTGTCCTGCGGGATGATGCGGACGCCCTTGGCCTGAACCGAGAGGGTGACGATTTCGCCGGTATATTCGCCCGAAGCCGTCTTCTTGAAGGTGCCGATGGTTGCCATAATGAAGTTCCTTTCCTTGGATCGAACCGCCCGATTGCGGTCTCGATGGGTGATCCAAAGGCCGGGACGGACGCCGCCGCACCGCTTGCGGCCGAAGCGTTAGCGGAGGGCGGTGGGTGGCGAGTTTCTTGTCTCGCGAGGAATGACCGAAGGTCAGGGGAAGAAAGTCGCAAGCCCGCCGTTGCGGCTAGGCGGACGAGGCAAAGCTGGTCCCGGCCAGATCAAACCCGTGAAGAGATCGCTGTCGGGTGGTGCGTGTGAGGGACGTAATGAATGGCGATACGGCTCGAAAAGCAGGGTTTGAACAGACCACTAAACTGGCGATTCGACTATCCCATGCTGGGTTTATGTTGGTGATTCTTTAGCGGCTTTCGGGAGCTCGACCTTCGCAGGGTTTCTAGACGCGGCATTGGGTGTTGGCGTTGCCGCCGGTAGCGAAACGACTGTGGGTGGTGAAAAAAGGCGGCTTGGCCCACCATCGCGGATCCATGTGGCGGTCATGGCGATGAATACCGCCAAGACAATGGCCCCGATCAGTCGATAATAGGTTTGCTCGCGTTCGATGGAATGGACGCGATCAGTCAGGGTCTTGTCGAGATCCTTGATCTTCTTGTTGATGCCCGCGAGCGATTGCAGTTCGCCGGAAATGCCGGAGATCAGATCAGGTGGGAAAGACTCCTGCACCGGCTGCTTGCGGGCGAGTTCCGTGGGTCTGTCGAGACTGGCAAACCAGATAAGGAACATCGGCTGACCCTGGCGAAGATGCACGGTTACCGGACCGGCATTGTATACCGAAAAAATGAGACGACCACGGAAGCCTGGATCAACGTGGAAGCCAGAGACGTTTACGAGACCGCGCCATTTGATCTTTGCCTTAATCGAAATGAGCGCAAGCGCGGTGTTCGGAACCTCGATTTTCTCCTCGGTCAGTAGGAAGGCGAATTGTCCCGGCGGGATCGTGAAACCTTCGCCGTCGCCGAGTTGGCGGATCGTGACGTTTAGCGGGTCCTGCATTGCGTCGTTGGGGATACGTAGACTTCTCGGCCCATAGACAGCGTATATGCCGAGCAATCCACCCGCTCGGGATCAAAGGGCGTCACTAGGGTGGCAAGTCGGTCCGTTAGGGTTTCCCCGCTCCAGAATCCTGTCGCCACCATCCTGTCCCCCAAGTAATTTGTCAGAAATTTACTGCATGAATCTGACAAATCAGCTTTCGGATTTGTCAGAACTGCGTATACACGGTTCTGACAAAGGAGCTAGCATGCGTGGACCTGGCCTAGATCTCAAAAGCGCCATATCGGATCGGATGGTCGATGGAGGCCTATCTTCGGTCTGGACGCCGCAGGATTTCCTCGACCTGGGCTCTCGCGACGCCGTCGATCAGGTGCTGCACCGCCTGACTCGCAATGGCGACGTGCGCAGAATCGCCCGTGGCCTCTATGACAAACCAGCACTCAACCGCCTCACGGGCAAGGCAACGCATCCTGATCCCCGTGCCGTTGTCGATGCGCTGGCGCGCCGCGACCAAGCCCGCATCCTGGTTGATGGCGTGACCGCCGCCAACGACCTTGGTCTTTCCGATGCCGTACCGGCCCGCATCGTCGTGCATACCGACGCCAGGTTGAAACCGATCAAACTCGGAAACCTCCAGATCGATTTCAAAACCACGGCGCCGAGCCGCCTTCACTGGGCCGGCCGGCCGGCCATGCGTGTCGTTCAAGCCTTGCATTGGCTGCATGACGCCGGGGGCGACACCGATCGGGCTGTCGCCAAGCGCCTGCGCACCATCTTTGCCGATCCCGTTCATGGTGCGCGAATCGTCGACGATCTCCGTGGCGACATGCTCACGCTCCCGCTCTGGATGCAGACCATCCTGCGCGATACTATGCCGACGACGCCGTCAGCCGATCGTCTGGAGACCAAGAGAGCATGACAATGAGTCCCGATCATGCCCGGTTTCTCGCGGCCGACCCCACCGATCGCCGCGATGTGTTCATCGGTGCCGGCCAGCGGCTGGGCACTGCGCCTCAGAATATCGAGAAGGATTTTTGGGTCTGTTGGAGCCTCGACGCGCTGTTCAACGGTCCGGCCTCCCACGGACCACGCTTTCTCTTCAAAGGGGGGACATCGCTATCAAAGGGCTTCGGCTTGATTCAGCGTTTCTCCGAGGACATCGACATCACAGTGTTTCGCGAAGACATTGGCGAAGAGGCGAGCGTCGCGGCACTGGAGGCCATGTCCGGTAAGAAGCGACAAGCCAAGCTCGATGCCATCAAGGCAGCATGCCAGGCCTTTATCGGCGGCGAGCTGCTCGCCCGGCTTTCGGAGACGTTGGCCAGCGCGGTGGGAGGAGATACGGCGGGGGCGAAGGTCGAACTCGATTCCGACGACGACAGCGGGCAAAGCCTGCTTCTCTGGTATCCCAGCGTGACCGCCGAGTCCGACGGCTACATTCGTAAAGCCGTCAAAATCGAATCCGGCGCCAAATCCGCTCTTGACCCGCATGCCCGCCACAGCGTCATACCCTATCTGGCCGACGATCTGCCCGACCTTGATCTGACAGTCGACAACGTTACCATCGTCGATGCGGAACGTACCTTCTGGGATAAGGTCGTCATTCTCCACGGCTTGCGCCGCTGGTTCGACGCCCGGCAGGTTTTGCGTGCTGGTGGGCAGCGGGTCTCACGCCACTATTATGACGTGCATCAGTTGATGGCCGCCGGAGCGGGCGCTTCAGCGTTGGCCAACCCTGAACTCGGCAGGGATTGCGTCGCGCACGCACGGATGTTCTTCAACAGTCGCGACCTCGATCTCGCCCATGCTGAGCCGGGCAGCTTCTCCCTGACGCCGACCGACGCGATGATCGCCGACCTCCGCCGCGACTATGCCGCCATGGTCGGCATGATCTTCGGTGATGTGCCCGACTTCGATGCCGTCCTCGAAACCGTCGATATGCTCCAACGCTCGCTGAACGAGCTGGCAGCATGATTATCGCGCACGGCATCGATGTAGTCGATGTCGCCCACACCGCGCGGCTGCTTACCGACCCGACCGAACAGCTTTTGACCCGATGCTTTACAGAGCAGGAACAAGAATCTGCCGGGAACGGTGCTGATCGCGCCGCCAGGCTGTCAGGACGGCTCGCTGCCAAAGAGGCCGTGATGAAGGCGCTAGGCACGGGCTTCTCTGCAGGCGTCGGCTTTCTCAGTATCGAGGTGGTCACGCTCCCGTCCGGCGCACCCACGATCTGCTTACATGGTGAGGCGCAGAAACGTGCCGAAATGCTCGGCATCCGTTCATGGCTTATCAGCACCAGCCATGAGGGAGACATGGCGATCGCCAGCGTAATTGGCCTCGCTGATCAGGCTGCGCTGAGGTAGCGGATCGCCCTTGCGTCGAGATCGACCGAGATTTCGCCGCCATTATTAGCCAGAACCTGTCGCCACACCGCGAATCCTTCTAGAATCGCGCGCTCCCAATCGGCGGCGGTGGCTTCGCCAACCTCCAGGTGCGAGGTCATGCTCTGGATTGTTCGCAGCAGCCCATAATCGACCTCGCTGACACCTTCGAGGAAGTTGTGTCTGCGCGCATAGTCGAACGCCAAGGCGGACACGCCCTCCTCGATGATCCGGGCGCGGCCACCGTCCTCCACCTCGTCGAGAAGTGGCCGACTCTTGCGCTTGCGCTTCAGGAAGGCCCGGAGGTTTGGTGACCAGCCGAGGATTGCGGCATAGGCCAGGTGGAACACGTCATGAAAGCGATAGCCGTCCGGATCATAGGCATTGTCGCCAAGCAACGCTCCAATGCCCTCGCCATTGATCGTCATCCGGACTTTCGGTCGGGTACTCGACCCGGGTTCCTCGACCAAGCGGACAATCATCTGCCGCGGCAGCCTCTCCACGTCAGGAAATTCGGAATCTCGCTCCGGCGCTTGCGCACTTGTCGAAGCGAAGCGCGCGCGCACTTTGTCGAGATTTTTTTCGGCGATCTGATCGAGGTCGAGACCGAACTTGCTCGCGACATTGGCGATGTACCACAGTAGATCGCCGAGCTCCTCGCCGACCCGATCCTTGAACAATCGGTGCGCAGCGCCATCCCGCAGATGTTTCTTGTATTCGCTCAGCAACTGGCCGGTCTCGCCCGCTAGCCCAAGCATAGGCACGATCAGGGCAGCGGCCATTTCGTCGTCGCTCGTCCCTGGCACCTGATCGGTAAGTAGCGCCTGCGCCTGATATGACTTGAGATCCATCAATATGCTCCCGACTTTGGCGCTTTCTTATTTCCGTTCGCGGC
>Ga0172374_1003174_pt1 | contig 10081 bp, 10 predicted proteins | sample LakKiv3m_FD_114536 | JGI IMG/M metagenome (GOLD analysis project Ga0172374, IMG submission 114536) | Freshwater microbial communities from Kabuno Bay, South-Kivu, Congo - kab_092012_10.3m | ecosystem: Environmental > Aquatic > Freshwater > Lake | place: Democratic Republic of the Congo...
AGGATGGAACATTAAACTATTATCCTTCAATGGTGCCGTTGCTTATAAATTCGAAGGCTGGATGCCGGATCGTCAATTAGTGGCTGCCGACAATGCTTATGCTGCAGGCACACATATTGCTATGCGTTCTGACCTTCATCTTTATGCTAAATGGGACGAGACTAGCACCATGGCCTGTACCAATACTGGTATTGTTACACTTAAAAGTGAATTTGCTAATAGTATTTCCTATCTAGAGATTCCCACATATATTGATAATATATTGGTACGCGAAATCAGAACTGATTTCTGCACCAAGACGGCGGCCGGAGTCACTATTGATACCTCGACTCTTGATACTGTGGTGTTACCAATGTATTTAACTACGATTCAAGCTAATGGTTTTGATTCCTTTGAAGGAACTTCGATTGTCTTTCAAGAAACCGAACTCAGCACAACCTATGGTGGTATTACTATTGAATCATCGGCATTTGCTACAACTACGAAACTTACCAACATCATTCTTCCCGCTAACATCACTACGATATTTTCCGAAGCTTTCCCGAATGTTCCAGGCAAGACCATGACAATTAGATGTCGACTTCTCCAATCTAATCGACCACAGTGGCGACCCGACGAAGATAATCCAGGACAATATCTTGGGTGGCATCCTACTTGGTACACCGCCACAACGACAGGCTATACCGTCGATGTAGTGTGGGGATACAATGGCTAGAAAAGCAGTACAAGGATATACTGAGAAATCGTATTTTGATAATACGAGATTTCTTGGGCTATTGGCCACCAGTGATCCACTACAAGAAGGATACTTTCGCCACCTAGTCAATCTCGATATCTCAGATACTGGTCAGTCAATTACACCTCGTGCTGGCTTCCTTACTACATCACTATGTTATATAACTACTAATCAGGATGGCTCTCTTTATCATCATCACATACCTCTCAGTGATCAAACAATCATCTATAAGGATGAACGAATTCAAGAACATATTCTTTATGATTTCTCGTCACATAAAGGTTACATCGCGGATATTTCTACCTATAATCTAGATAACAAATTGATTCCATACACTCGAGATATTGGCCATTATGATTGGAATGATGTTATTACTTTTTTAATTAAAGAATCTTCTTCCGTTAAGGATACTTATACTGCACTTGAAGCAGCGGCATATGCTGCTGAAACATTTAATTATGAGAATACCTATACATTAATAGAAAAATCTGCTGCTGAATATGTGTCAGCAGCAATAAAATGGGACTGCACATATAGTAATTTACCAGATCCATATAATATGTCAGATGTTTTGGACATATTTTTTGATATCTATCCTGATACTTATAACTCCTGTCAAGAAATATACGAGGCCGGAGGTATTATTAAATTACATACTTCAACCGGCGTTGATATTTATTATCAAGTTGATTTGATTAGTTTGGATTATGCACCTATCTATGCATCGTTACTAACAGCAATTAAACAAAATCTAACCTTAGTTGATCTTCAGTTAGAGTCTGCCTATGATTTAAACCAGATTAACAAGCGATTAATTCGTGTTAATTATAATAATGAACTGCGGTTTTGGCTTCAAATGTATTACCGCCAAGATGCTTCAACCATTGCCGAGAATACTTTTCCAGCCAATACCATGGTATTTGAGGCACTAGATTTACACCAACACCCCACCTATGATCCCAATGAACGCAACATTGCCAATGAAAGAAATCTACTACCAGAGACAATGCAAAATGAGTACACAATGGCTACACGGCCAAACGGCCATATAAGCATATTAAATCCTTTTATGTTTACTAAAGATATGGTTAACAACACATACCATACAAATTATATTTATCCTGTTCGAGATTATTCATTTACGCCCCATTTTGATTTAAACCCAGCCGTATATGAATTAAATGGTACGATAGCATCTGATTGTCATTGGGCGTATCGGTTCGATATTACTTCTACAGCACGAGCCAATCTTTTACAGTTAGACGATGATGTTAATGAACTTCCTCCAACCGTATATCGAAGTGCTTGGTTTCGATATAATGGAACCTCATCCCCAACCAAGGTGTTTACTGACTACAGCGATACACATGATTTTATTGCAACAGATCCCGCCAACCGTCATTACAACAATACACACATTATTGTATTTATTGTCCCGAATATGATCAGTGATACCTACACGACACCGTCAGCCCCAGTTGGGACATTCCCTGACCCGGCCCTACCATTAGAAGGTACAAGTTCTCATACAGCGGCAGGTGCACGATATGTTGATTGGATTACTGAACTAAACAATATTGTCAGTATCGATTCATTGCGAACGGCCATACGACATATCGGACAGACGGCATTATTTAAAGTTACTGATTTAACCAACGATGATTATTATGTTGGTACAACTGGTGGAGCGTTTAATTATTATGATTCGGTTTCACCAAACCTTAATACCATTGTCTATTCTGATCATATCACTCAAACTGATTATGAAGCCCTCTTTCGTACAGCTGATGCTTTGATTGATAAGCTTACCTCCATGGGTGCTCTTGATCCCTATGGAATCACATTCAAGTTAATGCCATACTCCGTGGCACATACGATTCAATGGTATACAGGAGACGATTATAACAGTACTCAGGAAGTTTTCTGGTTTACTGCAACCTCAGCATTGGCTGGGCGTGAAACAGATACCGTGCTTACGTCCTTACAAAACTGGTTTCTATATAATGACGTTTATTCATTCTTCCAAAACCAACAAGTAGGTGTTCTATTAAGTGCGTTACCATCGATGCTGCCACGATTAACTACGACAAAGTTCTTCCAAAACGGGTACAATATCACGTTCTACCTTTATCCATATAATGATGTTGATTTAGCAAATAATACGCGATTAGATGATATCCAGCTACAACTGATGTGGGATGCCTCCACACCATATCATATCTCACAACAATGGTTATTTGGTTATGATGTCCTAACAGTAACTAAGGTTGTATTAGAACTTCCTGATGATCCAGCCAAAATTCAAGCAGCCGAAGGTTATACTACTTTCGACAATAATCGCTTAGTCGTATGGTATGGTTCCGATCTATATATTTCACAAGCCGGAGATCTTTATTATTTTAAAGAAGCATCACATAAACGATTTGGTGAAAAAATAATTAAAGTAATTCAATATAAAAATATCTTACTAGTGTTTACGGTTCAGCATCTATATGCCGTTTATGAGATGGATATGGAGGTGGCTACCGGTAAATTCAATGAGGACAAAACACCAATCACGAATACCCAGACCGTATGGCTTAGTCAAACAGTCCTTTATAATATTCTTACTAGTGAACGTTATGCTGATGCCATCAAAGTATTTAATCAAATGGTGTTGTTCTATTCTGAAGATGGCCAATTATTTTTAATCAAACCAAGTACTCAGATTGATGATCAGACTAGATTCTCATTACAATATTTCAATAAAGCAGCTAATAATATTTTACAAAATTATGAAATATATATGAATGAACGCCTTGTTCAGTATGGAACGGAACATACGTTAACTAAAGAAGATATTAATATAAAGGTTGATGTGTCTATTAATTTTATTAGTATCTACTATGATGCACCTGGTTATCTTACCTATATCCTTCACTATGATGTTTTGAACAATCGTTACTTTGTTTATGACACGCTATCTTTCCATAATATTCAACAGATTCATTATGTGCCTGGGGGAGCTTTTCTATTAACTCATTATAATGCTAAAAGTTATTTCACCTTAGTATATAATGAACCACTTATAGCCGATAGTCAGTCAGATATGTCTATATATAATAATTTCCAGAAGCTACCCATCGCCACCTTATTAGATACTGGTGATATGAATCTTAATAATCACCTGATGAAACGTTTCCGTGATTTGTATATCACGTTCAAAAATCTTGGTTCTCGCGAATTAATGTTTAGAATTGAAACAGAGATTGACGATGTAGTTCATATTCCATTTTATGCAACGCAACTCGAAGTTAAAGACATAAATGGATCACCATATTTTGTAACAGTGGTATCTCCAACCGAGATTGACTTATTATCATTTATTGATGATGTCCACTCAGCCAGTGATGAGGTGGCGGCGTTTAGTCATGTTCTGCGCGAAAATGCTTTGTCTGACCAAGCATTTGTGCTTGATGTTGCTAACTATACTTCTAATAAACTGATTACTTATCGTACTTCAATTCTAGGTGTTGGTAAAGTTTTTAGATTAAAATTACAATTTATTTCAAAAGGTAGTTATAAAATTCAACAATTCGGTATAATCTATAAGGAGAGGCGTGTATGATATTAGAACTTAACAAAAAGAAAATCTTAATTGCTCCCATGGTGATACCAGAACCAACATCTCATTTTTATATTCAATATAAATATGAACCTAACACTTCACATCTCATGCCTCGTTTAATTGTAGACGGTCGTGAGTATGTAGGTGATCGTATCCATATTGATTTAACAGATGCTATGAAAACCAAAGAAATCAAACTCACTGTTGAATTATTAAATGGTCAACTAAATGTCCTTTATAAATACACAACTAAGATATTGCATACCAACTATTCAGTGTTTGGACCAACACCGGTTCGTCCTGACTTACATACGTATATGCGTCAGCTCGAACAAGAACTGGAACAGATTAAAATTAAACATGAAGAAGAAAAATCTGTGTTGCGAGATCGCATCACCGAACTTGAAGAACAAGGAGAGGTGATATAGTATGGCACTAAGTACGCGTGGGTATACCCACGAAAACGGATACACTTATAATATTTCAGTGATGTATAATGGAACTAACACCGGTGCCAATAAAACTTTTACTTTAGCGGACAAACGAACCCTAATGAATTGGATTGTAGAAAACGGTCGCATGCCTACACAAGCCGAACTTCAAGCAATGCCTATATGGGATTCTACTCCTGGTCTCTCCTCTCCTCGTTTTCAGGATGCGGAAGCATATGCTAGGGCATTGATTAACAACAACAAGGAATATCTTGGATTTACTGTTGATGAAGATAATAAAGTATCCAAAACGCCACAAGTAGATCCCACAGGGCATCTTATCGAAGAACCTTCTGATTCTGAATCATACGAGACTGAAAATATCAATGATGTTCCACGAGATGTTGCATTAGATAAATACTTTAACGAATGGTACAGCGGCAAAGAAGGAACAACCGGAACCAAAGTCCGAGGTGAACTTGAAAATGTATTTGCTAATAAGGCTAATACTGAGATGCTACTGGCTGATGCTGCCTTTCAACAACAAGCATTACAGCAAGCACAAACCGTCAAATCGATTACCGATCAAGTACGTGCTGAACGAATGGCGCGGCTTAAATCAGGTATGAGCGAATCGCAAATTGCTAATCAAGATATGCAGATGATGATGGCTAATGTTAATGCTCTCAATGATCAAGCGGCCGTTATGAACCAAGGACGGTTACAAGCCCAGGCCGATTCTATGAACGCCAAAGACCAAGCTTATCTTGCTTATTTAGAACAAGCACAAGGTGGAGCACAAACAGGTGCTGCTTATAGCGCGGCCAATGCCGGTGACCTGGGATATCAGGTAATAAATTCACTACAACGTAAATATGGTAACAACTGGACTAAGCCACAATATGATAACGAGATAAAACTTTGGTCCGGTCAAGCAAATACAAATTCATAAAGGAGAATGAATATGGAAGACCTCATTTTATTACTAGAAGAATACTGGGGATTAACTGTTGTTGGTGGCGTTACCCTCGGTACACTGATCACGTTGGCAGTGTTTGCGGTTAAGGCGTTCTTACGCCTACGACAAACAATGATCGACAACAAGAATATCTTGGCGAATAACGCCAACATTCTTGAACTTGTCAACATCCTTCTGCAGGAACGTCAGCAAATGGTGCAGAAGTCAGAGGTGGAAACCCGGATTATTACGACTGTATTTAAATCGCTGTCGTATATCGTGGCTTCATCCAAACTGACTACTGAGGATAAGTTGGCTCTGCATGAAGAATATGTCCAGGTTCGTCAACTAGTTGAAACAGCTTCACTTAATATGCAGGAAGTTGCCAAGCAACGACTGGCCGAACTCATGGCCAACATTCAAAAGCAGATTCCGGTTCCAACACCGACGGTCGCCACAGTGGAAGCACCGGCTATAGTGGATACCACCAAAATTATCCAAGCCGCTGCCGAAGGAGCCACCACGCTGATTGATAAGTACATGGGGACGAAATAATATGGCCACCCCAGCCGAACAAAATCTGTATCGGACGCGAAAGAATCTATTTTACTGGATTGCTTTCGGCTGTGGTTATGTGTTCCCGTTTGTCTACTTCTTAATCAAACTCGGAATCACACAAAGCACCACGAAGATCGTGCTACCGGTATTGATAGTTCTTATCTTTGCCGTGCTTAAACTAAGTGCCGATCTCCCTAAATGGGTAAGCACCTGGGAACCAAGTCTTTGGAAGGGTATTATAAAAGTCACGCCGAAACTTCTCCTATTCGTCGTGCTAATCACCCTTGGTCTCGTCCTTAAATATGTTATTGAACGTCAGATTCAGTTGGCTTTCGTCACCTATTTTGAGACCGTATTAGTACTATTTGGAGGCATGTCTGTTGGTGCCATCTTTGAAGCGTACCATTTGATGTATAAAGAACTCTATCTCATATCCAAAGGATATGTTCTTGGAGTCGTGAACCGGAGATAACCATGTCATCCATACTTGATGCTCGTCCCTATATTGCCTACAACGCCATCCCGTATCAAGCAAAGACGGCGATTGGCGCTTTAACCGTAAAAGAGTGGAATGACATCATTAATGTTCTCAGTGCACAATCCAACAACAATAGTCTTCACATTGAAAAATTTTATCGGTCCTTGTATGGCACTACTAATGTCTCGACATCAGATGCCTATGAATATCATCTTATGTTTGATGAGGGACTAATGCCAATGTTTCTTCGTACGATCGATGAATTAAAGGCCGGCACATTCGTTCCCCCGTCCTATCTTAATGACTTACTGGATGTCGATACTACCGCCGCCGTGGCTGGGCATATTCTAACCCATGATGGAACTAAATGGGTGGCCGCCGCACCCACTAGAATCCAACAAATAATTGTCGCAGAAGCCGAACCAAGTAGTCAACTAGTTGGAGATTTATGGTTTCAAATAACTGGATCATGATATAATTATAAAAGGAGAACACAACAACATGGAATATAACACAATGACAAAAGCTGAATTGATAGCGGCGTTGGAACATATGTCTCCTCTAGCCGAAGCGATAGCCGCCAAAAATTCCGAGATTGCTGCCGGTAATGAAAAATTTAATAAATTAACCGACGAACTCCAACAAGTTAAAGACCGATTAAATAAACAATCGCATTTGGCACAAGCTGTCGAAGCCAAAGATACCGAGATCGAAAAATTGAAATCTTTTATTAAAGCCAATGAAATTAAATTTGCCGAACAGGTTTCCCAAATAAAGAAATCCTATCAAGAACAAACGGTAGCAAAAGATGTCGAACTTGAAGAACTCCGACACTTAATTCCTGAAATGGAGAAGATCGGAAAACTTCAAGATTCCGTTCAAAATCTTCAAGAAGAAAACAAACGCATAATTTCAACGGCCAACTTATACGTTAACGCCTTTAGAAACTTAATGCGAGCCCTTCAAGGAACATTAGATAACTCGATTGAATACGAGGCTTTGATTACCCAAACAGTCCAAAGCCAAAATAAAAATAAAAAAGGTGGTAACGAATAATGGCAACCAACTATAAGTTTACGCTAAAGCGAAACAACGGAACTGACTACGATGAACTATATCCAAAGACAACTACTGCGCAAGTCGATGGTTTAAGCACCGCGTTATCAGCAAAAGTCAACACTTCACTTTTGGGGGTGGCAAACGGCGTCGCCACACTAGATGGTAATGGTTTAATTCCAGCCTCCCAATTAAGCGCATACATTAGAGGCGGAATACGTTTGACTGCATCTATGGGCGCTGACGCATACAACACTGTTGGCGAATTGCTGCAAGTAGTGTACGATATGATATATTATAGCAACGGAGCTATCACATCCGTAGAATGCATCGGCGTTGGTTTTATTGCAAGCCAAGATTTTTCGCTAACGCTCGGCACCCTGCCAACCGATTATGCTTATACCATCAACCCTGGCGACGAAGGCGACACAACCTTGCCAATCGCTCTTGAAGCCGGAGACATGATTATTGTTTCTGGTTATAGTTTTTCGGATCCTACGCACACTTGGAGCTTAGCAGTAATCAACAACACATACGGAATGGCCGGATACGGAACTCCCGGTATTGTTTCAAAAGGACAATTTTCAGTTTTGCAAGATTGTTCTGCTTCAACAGAAGTTATTGATGGTACTGAGTTATTGGGCCTTGTTAAATCCGGGGATCTAAACGGCAACACGGACGATTACTTGGCGCACGCAACGCACACTCATAGTCAATATCAACCAGCAGATGCAGATCTTACCGCCATTGCTGGATTGACCGCTTCTGACGGAAATATCATCGTTGGAAATGGATCTACTTGGGTGGCCGAATCTGGCGACACCGCTCGAACTTCTCTCGGACTGGCAATTGGAACCGACGTTCAAGCATACGATGCTGGGCTTGCATCGATCGCCGGGTTGACGACCGCTGCCAACAACATGATTTACGCGACTGCATCCGATACCTATGCAACCACCTCATTGACCGCATTCGGCCGCAGTATCATTGACGATGCCGATGCATCAACCGCAAGGACAACTTTGGGGCTAGCAATTGGCACAGACGTTCAAGGCTATAACGCACATCTTGCCGCAATCGCCGGGCTTGCCATTACCGACAGCAACATCATCGTTGGCGATGGATCGACCTGGGTGGCTGAATCAGGAGCTACCGCTAGAACGAGTCTCGGGGTTTATTCTACTACAGAGGTTGACAACCTACTTACGCATCGGCCGACAATTTTCTACAATACAACTGAAGGGGCCGTTTTTGGGTCACTAATTGTGGCAGACGTAACCGCCATATAGGGAGCCAAAATTATGGCCTCCAACCTTAAAGCCACACTTCAGCGCCACAACGGCACTGACATAGACACAATCTATCCAAAGACAACCTGGGTTCAAGTTGAGAGTAAGCCTTCCACCTATACCCCCACCGCTCATAGCCATGGGGATATTTCGGATACCGGTACAATTACTTCCACAGCGGTCACTCCAGCCAATACCGACTACATTTTAATTTCCGATGCCACTGCCAGCGGTAAAATCCAACGTGGTATTGCTCTTGGCACCGGCACAACCACCTATCTTCGTAACGACGGAACATGGGTCAACCCAGAGTCAGGTAGTGGAACTTATGCTGGACCGACGGAAACGCTGCTTGGTTCTCGCACCACCGATGGAACTTTAACCGTTGCCGACATTGATGACTATGATGAGATTATATTGGAATTAGTACAAGTGTTTGGAACAAACGCAACATTATCAGCAAGGGCGGTTTTCCCAACAGACACTTTCTTCCACGATGGAACAGAGGGGTATGGCGGAAATGTCTTAACGACAACAAAAGGAAGCGCAACTCTCAAATCTTGCGCCGTCATTAGAAACAACACCGCTGGAACATCGTTGGCATTTGATTTTAGCACGACAGGTTATACTTGTAATGTTTATGGAAGGAATTGGTAATTATGATTTATTACAAATATGAAACTAATGAACAAGGTGTAATCGTTGGTATTCATTCATCGAAAGAGCCGTTTGCGGAAAAATCGGTCACTATTGAGCAAGTCCGCAAGATTAGAATTGGTAGAACTACCGAGCAACAACTATTAGAAATGATACAATATTAAAGAAATCACTAAAGGAGATCACTATATGAACATCAAGCTTAGTTTAACTATCGAAGAAACCAACATCATCTTATCGGCATTGGTTAAGTTGCCTATTGATGTCGGCGTTAATGTTTGGTCAAAAGTAAAGAACGAAGCACAAGCCCA
>Ga0172374_1003176_pt1 | contig 10079 bp, 6 predicted proteins | sample LakKiv3m_FD_114536 | JGI IMG/M metagenome (GOLD analysis project Ga0172374, IMG submission 114536) | Freshwater microbial communities from Kabuno Bay, South-Kivu, Congo - kab_092012_10.3m | ecosystem: Environmental > Aquatic > Freshwater > Lake | place: Democratic Republic of the Congo...
AGAGCACGATGAGATCGCCGATCTCGGCCGGCGGCAGGACGACGCCGTCGCCCAGCAGGTCGAGCGGTGTGCACAGGCATCCGACCACCTGCACCGTCTCGGCCTCCCCGTCCGCAGGGTCCAGACGTGTGCCGACCGCGATCGGGTAGTTGCGGCGGATGACCTGGCCGAAGTTGCCGGATGCCGCCATCTGATGGTGCATGCCGCCGTCGACGACGAGGAACGTCTTGCCGCGCGACACCTTGCGGTCGACGACCCGTGTGACGTACACGCCGCTCTCGCCGACGATATAGCGCCCGAGCTCCATCACCACGTGCGCCTCGGGCAGCACAGGGCGGATGCGCTCGCGCATGAGGGTCTCGAGGTTCGCGCCGACCGCGTCGAGGTCGAGCGGGGTGTCCTGGCTGTAGTACGGGATGCCCAGCCCCCCGCCGATGTTCACGTAGCTCACCGGTCCGGATGCCGCATCCACCAGCCGCAGCAGCAGGTCCACGGTCTTCGCCTGCGCCTCGAGGAGGATCTCGGTGAACAGGTTCTGCGAGCCCGCGAAGACGTGGAAGCCCACGAAATCGGCATCCGCGCTCTCGAGTCGGCGCACGAGCGCCGGGACGTCCTCCGAATCGACGCCGAACTGCTGCGCCCCGCCACCCATCTTCATGCCGGACCCCTTGACGGTGAAGTCGGGGTTGACGCGCACGGCGACACGGGGCCGGATGCCGCTGGACTCGCCGATGCGGATCACGCGGTCCGCCTCGGTCTCGGACTCGAGCTCGATGATGACCCCGGCGGCGACAGCCTGCGAGAGCTCGTCCATCGACTTGCCGGGGCCCGCGAAGCTGATGTTCGCAGGTCGCGTGCCGGTATCGAGCGCGAGTCGCAGCTCTGCCCCGGATGCGACATCCAGCGCATCGACGATGCCGCTCAGATGCTGCACGAGGGCGGGCATCGGGTTCGCCTTGACGGCGTAGCTGAGCTCGAGGTCGTCGGGCAGAGCCGCTCGCAGCTGACCGATGCGCGCGTCCAGACGTCCTCGGTCGTAGGCGAAGAAAGGCGTGCTGCCCACGCGCTGCGCCAGCCGCGGGATCGGGATGCCCCCGATCAGCAGGCCGCCGTCGTCGGTCTCGAATTCCGGTCGGTAGTTCACACGTCCCCCTCTGTCGCCGTGCTCGTCGTCATCGTGAGCGGCCTCTCACCATGCGAGGCACACCAGTTCGCTGTACAGGTAGTCGATCCGCTCGGCCGTCATCGTGCTGCTCTTGAACATCTTCGGTCTCGTCTGCGAGATCGCCACGGTTCCCGGCGGGCGGCCTCCGACGACCCGATCCTCCATCAGTGTGGCGGCGATGCCGTGATGACGCAGCAGATGGCTGCCGATCCGCCCCAGTGCCCGCTGGAAGAGCGCCGCGTTGCTGACGTGCAGGACGGTCGCGAACGCGCGGACGCGCTTGCGGGTGTCGCGTCGGAAGATCACATAGCAGTGCTCGTCACCGGCACTCACCAGCAGGTGGTGGGCTGCCGCCGCCGCACGGTGATCGGCATGGATGCGGCGCTGGTCGGGGGTCAGCGTCTCGGCGATCACATCGTCGTCCGAGGTGATGCGGATGCCCTTCCCCGAGGCGAACGGCAGATTCACCCGCATGGAAGCCGTGGTGTCGAGCACGGTGAACTTCAGTTTGCGGTTCAGCGGCACCACATTGCCGCTCGGCGAGAGATCGGTGAAGTGGTAGTCGCGCATCCGCAGGAGCGCCATGAGGAGCCGCAGTCCCTGCGCGCGGTACGGCTCGAGCACGCACCAGGCACCCAGGTTGCAGAACTTCTCGACGACGCCGTCGATCTCGCGATCCGAGAAGTACGCCAGATACGCCCCCACGATCTCCCCGTCCACCCGCAGCACGAAGCCGTGGTGCGGCGCGTCGACGCGCCAGGGCACGTTCATGGCGCCGGCCCACTCCTCGGCGGTGATCCGCGTGTTGTGGTTGCGGTGCATGAACTGCGCCGTCTCGGCGACGTCGGCGTCGGAGATCGGGGCGAGGTCGACCTGGGTCACGAGGCTATTATCGGACTCAGATCGTCGGGCTGCGCCGTCATTCTGCGGCAGTCGCTGCGGGAGTCTAGGCATGGGGGACCATCTGGTGAATGCTTTCGGGGACATGATTCTGGCCGCCCGCGGGGCGGGCGCCGGCATCGCGGACGCGAAGACCGCGCTCAGCGATCGTGAGCTCGTGGACATCGCAACCGCCCTCGCCGCCGACATCGCGCGTACGGCCGGCCGGCCGCGAGCCGTCGTCGCCGTCGCCCTGCCGCTGGATGCGGATGCCGTCGTGCACCTGCTGGCCGCGATCATCGGCGACCACACCATCTGCTTCCTCGATCCGTCGGCCGCGCCGGACCGCCGCGATGCGATCGTGCAGGCGCTCGCCCCGCATGTGCTCGTGGACGCGGACGGCATGCGGGCGCTCACGGGTGCACGCCCCGACGACGCGGCGACTGCGGCCGCCGGGTACATCGCCATGTCCTCCGGCTCGACCGGCGGCGCCCTCAAGGGCGTGCTGTCGACGTGGGAGGCCCTGGCCGCGTTCGCCCCGCACGGAGCTGAGGCCCTGGAGCTCGATGCCGGCGCCCTGTGGGCAGAGGTCTCGCACCCCGCGTACGACATGGCGATGACGAACCTGCTCGTCGCACTGTCCGCCGGCAGCGGCATCCGCGTCGCCGGCGGGCTCGGCGACCGGCTGCGGCCGTTGCGCCTCATCGACCGGGTCGGCGCGACACACGTGCGCCTGGCGCCGCGATTCGTCGAGCTCGCGGCGGCCGAGCAGCGCCCTGCCGGGACGCTTCGGGTGTGGGGATCGGGCGGCGACCGATTCCAGCTCGCGCACGTCGGGCAGCTGTTCGAGATGGGTGTGCCGGTCGTGGTCAACACCTACGGGTCGAGCGAGACGACCGGATTCGCCAGCGCCGCACGGCTCGACGCCGCGGACGGTGCGCCCGCGACCGGCGGCCCCGGCGGCCTCGCCCCGATCGGGCACGGCACGGTCGGCGACTGGCGCACCGAACTCGTCGACCACGACGGCGCGCACATGCTGCGCATCCGCTCGCCGCACCTCCCGCAGGGCTACCTGTTCGGCGAGGCGGGCGAGTATCCGCGCTGGGAGAGCCCGCAGAGCGTGCTCACCGGCGACGTCGGCGTGCAGATCGGAGAGGACCTGTTCTGCCTCGGGCGGGCCGGGCGGCGCGTCAAGCGGCGCGGCAGCTTCGTCGACCTCGACGACATCGACGCGACGATCCGCTCGTCCGCGGGCATCGCCTCGTTCACCGTGCTCACGCCGTCCGGCGACCTCCTGAGCATCGTCGAAGGGCCGGGCGAAGATGTCGCGGCACTTCAGCGCGACCTCCCCTCGGTGCTGCGCCCCGAGGTCCTGCCGGACGGGCTCATCCCCGTCCGGCAGATCCCACGCCTGGGCAACGGCAAGATCGATCACGCTGCCGCCCTCGCCCTCGCCGAATCGGCCGGCTGACGCGATCATCGGCCGTTCACCGGCTCGCCCCCGACGACGAGGTTCGTCAGCAGGGCCACGGCGCTCGGTCGCGGTTCGATCCGGCCCTGCAGCACCTCGTCGACCCACTGCTGCGACACGAACGGCAGCGCGGCAGGAACCGCGAGCAGCTCAGGATGCTGCCGCCAGTGCTGCACGACCTTCGCCGCGAGCACCTCGCCGCCCGCCGGTGCCCTGTTGCCGCGCCGCAGCCGCTGCGTCGCCTTTCTGGCGAGCCGCGCCCCCGTGCGGTAGGCGCGCACGGCGCCGTCCCACGTGGTCGGTTCGGCATACGACACCGGCGCAGGACGCCCGTCCAGGGGCATACGGCCGAGCTCGGGATCCAGCGCCATCTGCAGACGCCCGAGGAAGCGCGCGTTCGCCTTGTCGCTCGGGGCCAGGCACGAGACGACATCGAGGAAGCCGGCATCCAGCATCGGATTCACGACGATGCGCTGGTTGCTGACCGCGATGTCCGTCGCCCCGGCCCAGCGCTGCATGCGGTGGCGCAGATACAGCTCATCCGTCGCGCGGAACCATTCGTCGCCGCCCGCCCGCAGCGCCGCGTGCACCTCGTCGACCGCGCGCTCGTGCGCCCAGGCGGTGAAGTCCTCCGTCAGCATCCCGGGCTCCACGGCTTCGTTCACGAACATGCGCCAATCGGCGAGACGCTCGGCCTCCCGGCGGCCGTATGGGCGATCCGCGACCGAGCCGACGTAATAGAAACCCCGGGCGACCTCGCCGCCCAGGCCCGAGATGCGCACGCCCTGCGGGAAGGCCCGCTCGGCGATCCGCTGCGCCGCGAGGGCCACGGGATCCGACATGCCATCGAGCCGCGTCGCCTCGTTGCGGCATGCCTCCCACGCCTCCTCGGGACTGAGATCGGCGACGTCGGCGAGACCGTGCACCTGATGCACCATCCCGAACCGCTCGGCCAGCGTCCGTGCGACGGCGACATCGCCTGCGCCCGGCACGTCGAGGGTCATGGCGTGCAGACCGCGGCGCCGGGACGGCGGGATCGCGCTGAGCAGCAACCGGGAGTCCATCCCGCCCGTGAGCTGAAGCACGGCATCCGGATGGTCATCGAGCAGAGCGCTGAGCGAGCGCCGCAGGACGTCGGCAGCCTCGGTGACCGCGATGCGCATGTCGACCGCCGGACGCTCCTTCGCCGCCACGGCGGGAACGATCGACACGCCGTGGCCGTCGATGCGGCCGGACGCTCCGGGGGCGAGCTTGCGCACACCGGTGAACAGCGTGAGCCCGCCCAGTTGCCAGCCGAGCAGCGATTGCACCGCGACGCCGTGCTCGTCGAAGCCCGCTCCCGACGTCTGCGCCATGAGCAGGGCCGACGACGAAGCCGTCGCGCGCTGCGGGTCGGAGCTGTGGAACACGTGCTCGAAACCCATCCAGTCGGCGGTGAAGCGCACGGCATCCGCGGTCCCCTGCACGGCCGCGAACGGCGGGAGCAGATCGCCCAGCCGCGCCGGCTCCGTCCGCATCGCCTCGACGATCGCCGCACCGGGCACGGTGCCGTCGGTGCGGCGCACGACGCGCGACAGCACGATCGTCGGCCGGTCGGTCGTCGATCCGCCGACCGGGTCCCTGCCCCACACCGACAACGCCACGTCGCCGTGCGCGCTCGGTGAGACGCCCGTGATCTCGCGCAGGTCTGATGCGACCTCACCCGTGGTGGCGAAGAACCCCGGGCGCAGCGCCGAGGCGAGCATGGCGTCAGGCCGCACGTTTGGCATCGACGAAGTCGGTGAGCGCGCCGACGTTCTCGAAGAGCTCGGCGCGGAACTCCTCATCCTCGACCGAGATGCCGAAGCGCTCCTCGAGTTCGGCCACGACGGCGACGACCCCGAAGGAGTCGAGCTCGGGCAGCACCCCGAACAGCGCGGTGTCGCGATCGAGATCGGCGGGCGTGTGCGTGAGCTCGAGCGTCTCGATGAGGATGTCGCGCACGGTGTCGATGGTGGTGGTGGTGGTCATGTCTGTCTCCCCTGGTTGCTGCTGTGTTCTAGTTCTTCGTCGCGCCGGTGAGCGCCGGCGCGGGGCGGGAATCGCGCTCGCGGAGGAAGCGCGAGGCACCGTCCTCGTCGTCGAGGTCGACGTATCGGCGACCCTGTGCGTCGGCGAGCGCGACGACGTCGGAGTCGGGCACGGCGGGTCCCGGCTGCGAGAACCCGGTGACCTCGTCGTACACGGCCACGTACGCCTCCGCCTGCGGCCGCCAGTCCAGCTCGCGCGACACTCGGCGGCGTCCCCGGCCGCCGAGTTCCGCCCGCAGATCCGGATCGTCGACGAGCATCTCGACGGCATCCGCGAACGCCTGGACGTCGCCCGACGGGGCGTAGAGCAGGCAGTCGCCGCCCGAGACGCGGGTCTCGGCGAGGTCGAACGACACCGCGGGCAGCCCGTACGACATGTACTCCATGGTCTTGTTCATGGTCGACAGGTCGTTCAGCGGCGTCTTCAGATCGGGGCACAGCCCGATGTCGGCACGGCTGAGGTACTCGGCGATCGCGACGCGGTCGACGCGGCCGGTGAAACTCACGTGCGCGTCGAGCCCGAGACGCGTGCACTGGGCCCTGAGATCCTCGAGGCAGTCCCCGAAGCCGAGCAGCGTCGCCGTCACGTTCGTGCGGCCGCGCCGGTGGACGAGCTCGTCCATCACGAGGAGCACCTGATCGACGCCGTCCTGCGGGCCCATGATGCCGAGATAGACGAGCTCGACGGTGTCCGCACGCCGCGGATGCTCCGGGTGCACCGGCCGCATCTGACGGGTGTCCGGACCGCTGCGAACGACCGTGACATGGCCAGGGCGCCGTCCGCCTCGGCGCACGGCGATCTGCTTGTACGACTCGTTGGTCGAGATCACGCGATCCGCCGTGCGGAAGGAGCGCCGTTCGAGCCAGCGCAGAGCGGCGAACTGCATCCGCTGCGCGAGGCCTGCGGGCTCGCCGAACCGCGAGATGAACAGCTCGGGGTTCAGATCGTGGTGGTCGAACACGAACCGCACACCGCGCAGACGCCACAGCAGCGCGAGCAGCCAGTAGGTGTCCGGCGGGTTGCACGCCTGGATCACGTCGAACGGGCGACGTCGCCAGGCCATGAGCGACAGCCATGCCGTCCGCATCCAGCTGTACGCGAACTCCCACGCGAATCCGAGGAAGCCCTCGGCCTCGGCGGCCGGCGCGTACTTGAAGATGTCGACGCCGTCGATCGTCTGCCGCGCCGGGTCTCCCGGGCCCTTCGGGCAGATCACGCTCACCCGGTATCCCCTGGCGATGAGCGCCTGGCATTCCAGCCACACCCTTCTATCGAGCGGAACCGGCAGGTTCTGCACGATGATCAGGATGTGCGGTGCGCCTCTGCGTGCCTCGTCCATCATTCCCCCTCCCCTGACAGCCACGTCTGCAGCTGCGTTGCTCTGCTGTCCCATCCGTGCGCCGCGGCCGCGCGCCGGATGGCCGCGCGGTCCCACGACCGGGCGGCCACGTCGGCGGCGAGCGCGGCGAACTCCTCCGGCGCCTGTGCCGTGTGCACCCATCGCGCATCGAGTCCTTCGGGCGATGCGACCTCCGTCGCCACGACCGGTACTCCGGCGGCGAGGTACTCGACCGTCTTCAGCGGGAAGCTGCGGCGGTTGAACACCGAGTCGCGGTACGGCGTCAGCCCGACATCCATGCCCCGCAGGTACGGGACGAGCTCCTCGGGCGGGACCTCATCGATCCACCGCACGCCGGGATCGGCGATGAGACGGTCGAAGGCCGCTTCATCGCCCTGATCCGTGAACCAGCGCGGTCCGATCAGCAGCAGGCTGATGCCGCGATCCCTGACCGCCTGCAGGCACTCCAGATCCGTGCGGGCGTTGAACTGCCCGACGACACCGGCGATCGGACCGGTGAGACCGGCCGTGGCCGGATCGGCCTCGTCGATGCCGTCGAAGCGGCGGAGCTCTGCTCCGTTCGGCAGCCAGCGCGAGACCGCGGTCCCTCGTTCGAGGTGCCTGCCCAGCTCCCGCGTCACCGAGAGCACGACGTCGGCGCTGCGGAGATTGCGCTCCCTGGCGTCTGCGAGATATCGGCGGCTGACCCCCCACATGCCCGCGGCCTCGACGTAGTCGTCGGTGGCGTAGTACAGCCGGCGACCGGGCAGGTCTGCGGTGAGCGCGAGCATCGGTGCGGTCGTCGAGGCGATCACGGCGCTCGGCCGCAGCCCCTCGGCCGCGAGGTACCGGCGGGCGGCGGCGGCACGGCGCCGATTGGCGAGGCCGCGCAGCAGCGGTCGCTGGACGCCGGCGATCGTGCTCGCCCGCAGCCGCACGATGTTCGGATGCGGGTGGCTGACGGCCGGGATCACCCGATCGCGGCGACGCAGCACCGAGTGCGGCGTGTCGACCCAGATGATCTGCCGATCCTTCGCGATCTCGAGCGCGAGATGCCGGTCGGTGCCGGCGAGGGTGTCCCACCCGACCCCGGGGAACCACACGATCGGACCGTCGGCGGGCGCCGCCGCGGGCGCCGTCACGGCGGTCCGACGCGCTGCGACCGGCTCGGCGTTGAAGTCGTCGGTGCGGCCCTTGCCGCGCAGGCGCGCGACCCGCTGCGACACCGTGTACCCGGCGAAACCGACCAGCGACCGGGCCGCCTCGGCGTACTGCCGCTTCTGCTGCGCACGCGTCGCGTGGGCGTCGCGATAGATGGCGAGCTGACGCCGGGCCGCGCGCTGCAGGGAGAACTCCTCGACGATCGTGCTGCTGAAGAGTCCGAGCTCGGCGCGCAGGGCGACGTCGGTCAGCAGGGGCACGAGTTCGGCGTGCAGGCGCTCCGGACCGGATGCCGCATCGCCGCCGACTCCGTACCAGCCCTGCCAGCGGAACTCGTCGACGCTGTCGGGGGTGAGCGTACGGAAGTACCCGCGCTCGCCCTGCACGATCAGCGGTGCACCGAACGCCAGCGACCGCAGCGCCGAACCGCCCATGCCCAGAGCGATGTCCGCGGCGGCGTAGGCCGGGCGCGGGTCGGCGAGCTCTCCGGTGAACACCACGGCGGGTCGTCCGAGCCGCTCGTTCACCCCGGCGGCGGAGACCTCGAGGTCGGCACGCGCCCTGCCGTCGCCGACGATCAGCAGTTGGAACGGCGTCGTCGCGTCGAGCGCCTCGACCGCGTCGATGGCGGTGACCACGCCTTCCGCCTTCAGCTCGGGCACGAGCCGGCTGACGACGACGAGCAGGGGCAGGTCGCCCAGGCCCCACTGCGCGCGGAAGGCCCGCACGACGTCGGCACCGGGATCGGCGTTGTGGTCGAGGTCGACGGGCGGCTCGATCAGATGCACCCTGCTGCGTCCCTGCGCCTGCTCGACCGCCGAGATCTGCTGCGTGCCGACGACGAGGGGAAGGGAGCGCGGCAGGAACGGCGCCACCGCCATGGACATCACGGTGCACACCGCGGCGACGCCCTCTTCGCGCTCGACGGCCGCAGCCGCCTCGAGCCCGGGAGGCCACTCGTAACCGTGGACGACGTCGATCCCCCGCTCGCGGACGATCCGACGCAGGTCAGCGGCGATGCTCAGCGACGGACGGCGCCCGGGATCGGGCGACTCGATGAACTCCACCCCGAGCTCGGCGATGCGATCGCAGAGGCTGCCGGGGCGCCCGTACACGATGCACTCGTGACCGAGAGCCTTCACGGCGGCGGCCAGCTCGATCGCGTTGGTCTGGCTGCCGCCGAGGTTCAGGTCGTGCGGGTAGACGAGGATCCTCATGACCGATCCCTTCCCGACACGGCCGCGCGCAGCACCCGCAGGTCGTCGCGCTGCCACCAGCAGAGCCCCGCGACCACGAGCAGGGCGAGGCATCCTGCGGCCGCTGCCGCGAGGAACGGGATGCCGATGGCGGCGCTGAGCAACCATGCGCCCACCCACACGAGCAGACCGGCGATCAGCGGCAGGCACACGGCACCGAGCACGCGCCCGATCGGCACGGCGATGCGGTGCAGGCTCACGAGGTACAGCGGCACGACGACCACCAGCGCGACGGCGAGCTGCGCGGCGGCGATACCGCCGATCCCGAACGACGGGGCCAGGATCAGCATGAGCGGCAGAGCGGCGACGAGCGAGCACGCCTGGATGAGCAGGACCACGCTCGAACGCCCCGCGACGACCAGGTAGTCGTAGGAGAGCTCGAACCAGATGCGCAGCACCGCCAGCGCGGCGAGCCACAGCAGCGGCTCCGCCGCCGCCTGCCAGGCGGGCCCGTAGACGAACTCGACGACCGGTCCCGCTCCCCCGCTGATCGCCAGGCACACGGGCACCGCGACGCAGGAGAGGATCGTGAGCACCCGCGTGAAGTTCTTCGACATGCGCTCGGGCTCGGATTTCAAGGCGGCGAAAGCCGCCGGCGCCACGGCCCGCAGCGGCAGCGAGAACATCGACACCGGCCATGCGGCCAGGTTGAACGCGAGCACGTAGAAGCCGAGCGCCTGCGCACCCAGGAAGGACCCGACGATCACCTGGTCGGCGAAGCCGGAGGCGAAGACGACG
>Ga0172374_1003177_pt1 | contig 10079 bp, 9 predicted proteins | sample LakKiv3m_FD_114536 | JGI IMG/M metagenome (GOLD analysis project Ga0172374, IMG submission 114536) | Freshwater microbial communities from Kabuno Bay, South-Kivu, Congo - kab_092012_10.3m | ecosystem: Environmental > Aquatic > Freshwater > Lake | place: Democratic Republic of the Congo...
CGGCCGGCCTGTACAGAGAGACCGTTCAGACAAGCGACGGGGTGCGCATCGCAGCGTGGACGCTGGGATCGTCCGAAGCTCGGGCGGCCCGCATGTGCCAAGCGGCCGCGACGGCCGTCAGGGGCTTTGGCCGAGCCTTTGCGAACTACCCGTACTCGTCATTCACCGTAGTGGAGTCACGGGTGTTTCCGCCTGCGCTCGAGGGCTACTCCTTCACGCTTGCGGGTTCCGGCACGTTGCCGGACGTCGTGACGCACGAGGTGAGCCACACGTGGTGGGGCGGGATCCTGCCGAACACCTACACGCACTCCATGTGGAACGAGGCGTTCGCCACCTACAGCGAAGCCCTGCTCGACCGTCTCGGCGGCCCCGCGAAGAGTCCCGACCCGGGTACAGGAGCGTGGCGCGCCGCCGCGACGCTTCCGAGCGGGCCTCCGCTGCGACGGGCCCGCGACGCCATGCACCCGTCGCAGTCGGCCATTGGCTATCAGAAGGGCGGACTTGTGCTTGCCCAGTTGGAGCGGCTCCTCGGAACGGAGGCCATGCTTCGCTGCCTCCGCCAGTTCGTGAGCCGGCACACCCGCGGTGAGGCGGCGGACTGGCGCGACTTCGAGGATGCGGTGTGCGCCGTCGCCGGGTCTGAGTGGCGCGGCTTCTTCAACGCCTGGCTGAGCGGGACCGAGACCCCGGCGTTCGCCCTGCGCGACATGCGGGTGGCGACCGTGGCCGGCGGGTACCGGGTGACCGGCTCGGTCATCCCGTCGTCGCCAGGATTCTGGTCGTTGGCGCCGCTGGTCCTCCGTACCTCCGGCTCCCCGGTTCGCACTTCGGTCGGGGTGCGCGGTGAGCCGGTGAAGTTCAGCATCGCGTCCCGAGACCGCCCTGTTGCGCTCTCACTTGACCCGGAGGGTCTGATGTTGCGCTCAGGCGATCTTGCCGTGGTCGCTGATCTCACCGGATCCCGGTAAGCCGGTAACCGCTTTGGTCTAGCCTGACAGATTCCAGTTGACACTCGGCCAACCTTCTGTTATCATATCCTCGACAGGCATCCGTAGTGGGTTCCTGCTGGGGGGTGTGTACCCGGGGGGGACCTGCGGTGTGCCGGGCCAATACCTCAAGAGGAGGAAGGAGGCAACGATGCGACATCGTTCCTCGACACGAGCGGGGTTCACCCTGATCGAGCTGCTCGTCGTGATCGCGATTATCGCCATTCTCGCGGCGATCCTGTTCCCGGTCTTTGCGCGGGCGCGCGAGAACGCTCGCAAGGCTCAGTGCATTTCCAACATGAAGCAGGTCACTCTGGCCCTGCTCATGTACTCTCAGGACTATGACGGCCGTGCGCCGCGGCATGGTTGGGGCTGGTGGGAGCAGGCCGCATACTGCGAGACGGTCCCGAACAACAGCAACAAATGGGACTGGTATCCTTGCGGCAGCCAGTCCATGGCCACGTGGCGCTCGATCATCTACCCGTATGTGAAGAATGCCGGCGTCTACAACTGCCCCACCTTCGAGCGGCCCGACGAGCCCCTGTGGCTGGACATGCGAGCGCAGAACATGTACGGCATCCGCCGCGGCTACGCGCTAAGCTACACGATCGTCCATGACTGCTGCGCGATGAACAAGTTCGATGCGTGTCCGCGCCCCGGAAGCACGATCCTCGTGGCCGAGAGCCGTGAGTTCTACCACGACTGGAAGATGGACATGCTGTCGTGGACCGCATGGTTCGACTGCTCCAAGGGGATCATGACGACGCATAACGGCATCTCGAACTTCGGGTTCTACGACGGACACGTCAAGGCAATGCGCATCCAGGCGACGTTCGGTGCGCTGAACTACCCCGACAACGGCATCCCCACCGATGACAACCTCTGGGCCTGGTTCAACGGCGGCGGCTGGGAGCAGCCGAGCTGGCTGAAGTGGCGCATGTACGGTGACGCCGACTACAATCCCGGGTGTAAGACCCTCAGCCCAACGGGCGGCGGCCTGGCCAACGAGTATCGGCAGTAGCCTGCAGTGCACCGGCGGGACACGCCGGCCAAGACCCTCGCGGCGCCTCTGCCCAGCACAGGGCAGGGGCGCCGTTTCACTCGCCCGGTGCAACGGAGCCCGAATCGTGCGGCCGGTGTCCGTTGAGGGCTGGGAGGCGTAACACGTGCTCGGCACGTTCGGCGCCCTGAGGCACCGCGATTACCGGCTGTTCCTGGCCGGATCGTGCGTTTCCTTCGTGGGCACCTGGGTTCAGAGCGTGGCGATCGGGCTGTACGTCTACCAGACCACGGGCTCGAAACACGCTCTGGGTGCGGTTGGGCTGGCCGCGGGCGTGCCGACGACGTTCCTGCTCTTGTTCGGCGGCGTCATCGCCGACCGCGCGAACAAGCGACGCCTGCTCTTCGTCACCCAGAGCATATATGCAACCACGGCGTTCCTGCTGGCCGCACTCGCGGCAACCGGCGCTGCGCGAGTCTGGCACATAGTCACGCTCTCCTTCGTCAACGGTCTCGTGTTCGCCGTTGACGGGCCTACGCGACAGGCGCTGGTCTACGATCTGGTCGGGGCCGACGACCTTGCCACCGGTGTCGCGCTGCAGTCAGCGTCGTTCAACGTAGCGCGCGTCCTCGGCCCGGCGCTGGGGAGCCTGATCTATGTAGGCTTGGGCCCCGCGCATTGTTTCGTCGCCAACGGCTTGAGCTTCGGCGCGGTGCTGTTGGCGCTCGTGCTGATCAGGCCGCCGGTCCAGGCCCAGCCCAGCGAGGACATGCACACGGCAGGCGGCATCGGCGCGAGCTTCCGGTATCTGCGAAGCTCGGTCGCTGTGCAGACCATCCTCGTGCTTACGGCAACGGCGAGCGTGTTCGCCGTCGCAAACTACCAGACACTGATGCCGGCCATAGCGGGCGACGCTCTGGGCGTTTCGGAGCGAGATGCCAGATATGGCCTTCTCTTCTCCGCGATCGGATGCGGGTCGCTGATCGGCGTCTACCTGGTCGGTCGTAGCGCGAACGCCGGCAGGCGCGGCCACACTGTATTCGCCGGCGCGTTCGCCCTGGGCGCGGCCCTGGTCGCGTTGGGAAGCGTGCACTCGTACGCATTTGCCCTCCCGGTCCTGTTCATTGTAGGGATGGCGGCCGTCTCCCAGCTCGCGACGTCCAACACCCTTACACAAACCCTCGCTCCGGAAGGGCTCCACGCTCGGGCCGTGTCGCTGCACATGTTCGCGATGGGCGGGCTGCAGCCATTCGGGGCGGCCATCGCGGGTACGATTGCACAGGCGCTCGGTGTCGGTGTGTCTCTCCGGCTCGGCGGGTTCGCTCTGGTCGCGCTTGCGGCCTGCCTGCTCATCTCCCGCCGCGAGGTGGCTCGCCTTGCCTGAACGCCAGACGGGAGGTATCTGATGGCGATAGGCATTCCGGGCACGCTGACATGGTGCGGGCATGCGGCGTTCCGCCTCGTGACTGATGAGGGTTCGGTGATATACATTGACCCGTGGTTGACCGGCAACCCGGCCTGCCCAGACTCACTCAGGTCCCCCGACAGGTGCGACGTGATCCTGATCACGCACGGCCACGGCGACCATGTTGGCGATACGGTCGCGATAGCGAAGAGGCTCAATGCAACCGTGGTGGCAATGGTGGAGGTCGCATCCTGGCTGACGACCAAGGGTCTCCAGAACATCGTCGGGATGAACAAGGGCGGTACGGTGGAGGTTGCCGGCATCGCGGTGACCATGGTCCACGCCTATCACTCCAGCTCGATCCACGATGGAGAGAGAACGCTCTACGGCGGCGAAGCCGCCGGCTTCATCGTCCGGCTGCCGGGGGGCTTCACCCTGTACCATGCCGGTGACACCAACGTCTTCGGGGATATGCGGCTGATCCGGGAGTTGTACAGCCCATCCCTCGCGCTACTTCCGATAGGAGGGCACTACACCATGTCGCCGCAAGAGGCGGCGCTAGCTGTTCGGCTTCTGGGCGCCGACCACATCGTGCCAATGCACCACGGCACGTTCCCGCTCCTGACCGGCTCGCCGGCGGAGCTCGCGCAGTTGCTCGCTCCGCTGGACAACGTGCAGATACATGCCATGCGACCGGGGGAGACGCTGCGCTGAACCGGTACCCAAGCGCACGGGGCGCCTTCGCGGCGCCCCGTGATGGTGCATGCCGGGCGAATGAGGAATGGCCGTGCTTACGAGTTCCTGAGCTACGTCCGGCCTACGCCGGCTTCCGAAAGACGCAGCGGTACTCACAGGTCACAGGCTCCGCCATGAACACGAGCTCCCAGCCCTGCGTCCCCTGCTCGTTCAGCTTTTCCTGCAGCGTGTCCGTGTGACGTGCATGGACATCAACCACCAGGTACTCCCACTTGGCTTGCGCTACGCCATCAGGCATGTTCTCACCTCCCGCGCTTCCGCGCGCCGAATATGAGATTGCGCCAGACATGCACCTCTTGCGCGCCATGCAGCGGCATGACGCGCATATGTGGTTGGACGAACAGACGGCGCGAAGGTTCCAGGACTGAACGATGATCGCGGGCGGAACGGTGCTGACTGTCATTCACACCAACGACCTCCACGATCGTCTCACCGGAGACGGCGCCGCTGCGCTCGCGCAGGCCAGGAGCGACGCCGGGTCAAACGCACTACTGCTGGACGCAGGCGACGCGATCGGCGCAGGTAACCTCACCTATCGGCCTGACGGTGAGCCGATCCTGGCCCTGATGACGAACGCCGGCTATGATGCGATGGCGGTAGGCAACCGCGAGTTTCACCTCACGGAGGCGGGCTTCCGGGCCAAGCTGAGCCGGGCGACCTTTCCGGTGCTGTGCGCGAACGTCCGCAGCCGCCGCACGGCTCGTGTGCCGTGCTTGCCGAGCGTGGCTCTCGGCGGCCAGGCGTCGCCTCGCGTTCGCCTTTTCGGCCTTACGATACCGATGATCACGGACGCCATGGCTGTGCGACACCTGAGCGCGTATGTATTCGATGATCCCATCGTGGCCGCGGCGCGCCTGGCCCCCGAGTGGCGGCGCAGTTGCGATGTCATGATCTGCATCAGCCACCTGGGGATTGAGCGCGATCGCGAGCTGGCGCGAGCCGTGCCGAGCCTAGACCTGATCGTGGGTGGGCACTCGCACATCGAGCTGCCCGAGGGCGAGCGCGTCGCCCAGACGCTGATCGTACACGCAGGCTCGCATGCTCGGCGTTACGGCACGGTCCGCATCCAGCCCGCCGAGGGGCGCTGGCGTATGTCGGCGTCGTTGCACGCCCTATGAGAGCCATCGCGTTCCTGCTTGTTCTGCTGGTCCTTAGCGCGGGTCTGGGGCGCGCCCTCCTCGCGCGTCTGCGCACCGAGCCGTGGACGCGGCTCGACCAGGTCCTGTTTAGCGTCGCCCTGGGCCTCGGGGTGTGCGGCTACGGAGTGTTCGCCCTGGGACTGGTAGGCGCTCTCAACGCGACCTATCTGACTCTGGCCGCTGCTGTCCTGGGGGTTCCCGCGGTCTGGGGCCTTCGAGCTCTCTCTCGAAGCGGGTCGCACGCATCACCCGCCCCGGAGGATCGCTGCGGCCTGTGGCTGTTCCGTCTCTTCGGCAGCCTCCTTGTCGCCGTAGGTGTGACCGCCCTCGTTCAGTGTTTCGTGCCGCCGGGAGCGCACGAGTGGGACTCCCTGTCCTACCACCTTGCCGCGCCACGTGCGTTCATCGAGGCTGGACGGATCATTGAGCTGCCAACCGATCATCACTCCTATTTCCCATTCCTGACGCAGATGCTGTTCGCTGCCGGGCTCGTCTTCGATGGCTTTGCGGCCGCCAAGCTCGTGCACTTCGCCATGGGCGTCCTGACGGTTCTCACGTCATTCGCCGTGGCCAGGCGGTCGCTCGGCGAACGGGGCGGGTGGATCGCCGCGCTGACGGTCGGCCTCACACCGGTCGTGGCCTGGGAGGCGGGGGTCGCCTACATAGATCTGGCCCAGGCGCTCTACGTGGCCCTGGGTTTCCATGCGCTCCTGATCTACCTCGAGACGCGCACGTCCCAGTGTGCAGCGCTCTGCGGCGCCATGTGCGGCCTGGCCCTCGCCGTCAAGACGCTCAGCCTCATGCCGGTCACCGCGTTTGCCGCCTCGCTCATGCTTTCGCGAGCACGTGTGCGGCACCTGGCGCCCTTCGCCTCGCTGCTGCTCGTCCTGGGCGCGCCGTTCTACCTACGCGCCCTCGTCCTGACAGGCAACCCGGTCTACCCATTCGCCTACTCCGTCTTTGGGGGCCGGTATTGGGACGCCCACCGCGCACGCCTCTATGCCGGCGAGCACATAAGCTTCGGCCTCGACGGCAGCCTCCCCACCGTCGGCGAGGACTTGCGCGCCGCCCGCCGCCCGCATCTGCCGCCGAGCGTTGCCGACCGGGTCCGGAACCTGGTGCTGGCGCCCTTCGCGCTTGTGGGGGTGCCGAGGCTCTTCCACAACTACAACGACCCCGGCCCGCTAATGTGCATCGGGTTTCTTGCCGTGGCTCTCACACCCCTCAGTCTGCTGGCACGCCGGGCGCCCCGCCCCGTGGTCGTCTGTGCCGGCGTCGCGGCGTCGTGGTACGTGATGTGGAGCCTGTCCATGCAATACGCGAGGTATCTCATCCCCATGATGCCCATACTCGCGTTTCTGTGCGCATTCGGCTGGGTGGCGACATCCCGGAAAATCCGCTGGTTCCCCTGGGTTGGATGGGCCGCTGTGGTGCTGCAGGGGCTTGTGGTACTCTCGCAGACAGTTCCGCGGGCGCTCAGCCAAGCGCCGGTCCTGTGGTCGCCCGAGGCAGCGGAGCGCTACCTGAGCCGGCAGGTTAACGTCTACGCTGCCCAGCGCTGGCTCAACGAGCATGCCGGACCGCACGAGGGAGTGGTCCTCTATGAGGAGACGCGCGGCTTCTACCTGCGCCGCCCGGTCCTCTGGGGCAACAGCCCACACTCGACGTGGATCCCGTATGCCCGGTTCGACGATGGACGGAGCATGGTTAGATGGTTCGTCGGCCATGGCGTCCGATACGCCCTGGTCAACTTGCAGTTCTCCCCTCAGGCCGCCAGTCCGGAAGGCGCACAGCGCCTGCGAGACGCAGTCGCATCAGGCTCGCAGGCCGGGCTCCTGCTGGACTGGTACCGTGAGGCCGGTCGCTACGGCGAGCCGTGGCGCACCTTGCTTGCGGACGCGATCGGATCGGGGGACGCAACCATGGTTGAGGAGGCGTCCGTTCATGGGGCGGCTGTGTTGCGCTTCCGTGACTTGCCGGAGGACGGCCGGTGAGCCGGCGACGATCCGCTCGAAACGCCAGGTCGGCGGCGCCTCCGCCGGCGCCGACACCCCATGCGTCCGATAACGAGGCCGTAGAGCGACTCTGGCGTCTGCTCGCCGCGGGCTCGGCCCTCGCGTTCGTGTTCTTTGCGCTCAGCCTGGTCAGGGCCACTCCGCTTGTCCGCAACGGGAGCCTGATTAATGCTCCCGACGAGTTCGCGCACGTTGGCTATGTGCGTGCCCTCGCTGAGGGCCACAGGCTCCCGCTGAGAGACGACCCTGTCTTCCGCACCTACCAGTGGCACCAGCCGCCTCTCTACTACTTGGTAGCCGCGCTCGCGTCGCCGCTGGGTCTCCAGGGCATGCGCGCGGTCTCGATCCTCTTCGCGGTCATCTCGCTCTGGGCCATCTGGTTCGCCGCAAGGGTCGCGGCCCCTGGGCGCTACGTTGCGCATACGCTGACCGTGATGCTCGTGGCGCTGCTACCGATGCGCCAGGCGGTCATGTCAGCCGTCGGCAATGATTCGGCTACTGAGTGCGTCTTTTCACTCAGCCTCTGCATGCTGCTTGTGGTGTCCGTGCGTGGGCTGTCCGCGCTGCGGGTGGTGGCGCTGACCTTCCTGTTGGCCGCCGGCCTGCTGACGAAGGCAAGCTGCGTCCTGCTGCTGCCGGTTGCCTTTGCGGCGCTCTGGCTCGCCTCGCCAAGGACCTCTGTCTGGAGGCGGGTGGCACGAAGCGTCCTGCCTATTGCCGGCGCGGTAGCGGTCGCCGGACCGTGGTTTGTCCGCAACGCGCGCATATACGGTGAGGCGCTTCCCCTCCGGGCCTTTCATGCCGAGTTCGCCAACACGTCGCGGGCCGGCGACTGGATCGGCAGGCCTGTCGCCGTGGACCCGGTGACAGCCGAGTTGAGACCGGGCCCGGCCATGGATCGGGTCGGCTATGCCACTCTCGTCGGCGCCTGGACCTCGCGCACGTTCCTCGCTGCCTACACGCCTCCGTCCAGGCAGGCGATCGGCGCGCCGACGTTTCTGCCCGTGCCGGCATACGCGCTCTACGCCCTCCTGGCACTCTTCGGTTTGTCGGCCTCGCTCCCTGCCGTCTGCCACGCGTGGCGAACGGGGGACGCATGGCGGCTCGTCATCGTGTCACAATGCGCCGTTGTGCTGCTGGTTGGGGCGTCATTCGTCGCGTTCACCACGGTCTACTTCCAGGCGCAGGGACGCTACCTGTACCCGGCTCTGCTCCCTGCGGCGTTGCTGTGGGGCATTGGCGCCGCACGGGTGATCCCGCCAAGGCACGCAGCGCTGGCGACTGCACTGCTCCTGGCGCTGCTATGCGCCCTGTCGGCTGCCTTCTGCTTCGCCTACGTGTGGCCTGCCTACGCGAGCGCAAACCCGTGACAACGTCACGCGTGCGGTGCCCCGCCGCGGAGGACACCATCGCCGCAGGGTTCGCACTCGGCAAGAAGCTGCGTCCCTCCGATGTCGTCCTTGTCTCCGGCAGCCTTGGAAGCGGCAAGACGACGTTCGTCCGGGGATTGGTCAGAGGGTATGGGCTGGACTGCCCGGTCACCAGCCCTTCGTTCGCGCTAATCCACGTGTACGGCACGGGAGAGCGGCAAGTGGTGCACGTGGACCCCTATCGTCTCGGCGGAGCTGCCGACGTCGAGGGTATCGGCTTGTCGGACTATCTCGACACCGACGCGGTCGTTGTGATCGAGTGGCCCGAGCGTCTGGGACCGATGGGTTCGCCCTGGCGCGTGTCCGTGACCATTGCTGCCGATGATCGGGATGTGCGTCACATCCAGATCCGGCGGCGCGGCATGGCAGCGCGATCGAGGAGCGACCTGTGACAACGCTCGCAATCTCCACCAGCGGTTCCGTGTGCAGCTTCGCGATCGTCCGCAACGGAGATGTCCTTGCGTCCAGCGACTTCCCCCACGAGATGCGCCTCCTCGAACGCCTGATGCCGATGGTAGCGGATGCTCTGGACGACCCGAGACTGGCGGGGGAAGCGCCGGACCTCTACGCGGTTGATGTCGGCCCGGGCTCGTTCACAGGCGTTCGCATTGGCGTGACTACGGCCAAGGCGCTCGCGTGGGCGACCGGCCGGCCCGTGGCAGGAGTGTCCTCTACGGAGGCCATGGCCTGGGGCGCAGTAACCCTTGGCGTGGACCGCATCGTGGCCGTTGTGCGGGGACGGCCAGGCACGGTGTACTGGCAACCCCTTCGCTGTCTGGAGGGACGGCTCCGTCCTGAGCGCAGTCCGGAACTTATACACCTGGCCGCGCTGGGGCCGACTCTGGTGAGCATGAACTGGACAGACTGCCTGCTGGCTGGATGCGATCTCCGGGATCAGGAACGCTCGGCGCTGGCAAGCATGCTCGCGGAAGCAGGCATGAGCCCGTGCGCCATCGCGGTTGCACGGCCCCGCGCAACAGACGTCGCGGCGCTCGCTGAGCTGAGGGCGAACGCACACGACGTTACCGACCCGCTGGACCTTACGCCCCTCTATGTTGCGGCGCCGCTGATCGGCCCGCCGGCTACGAGAGGCTAAGGGGCTGGTAGCTCCTGATCAGACCGATCACCTTGCCGATCACCCTGCTGTCTTCACGGTTCACCTCGATCGGCTGGTAGGCGGGGTTGGCCGGCATCAGCCGAACCTTGCCGTTAACGAACTGAATGCGCTTCACCGTTGCCTCGTCGCCTAACAGGACCGCAACCATGTCGCCGTTCTGGGCCGTGTCCTGCGGCCTGATGATGACCAGGTCGCGCGGGAGGATGTGGTCGTCAACCATGCTGTCCCCCA
>Ga0172374_1003182_pt1 | contig 10067 bp, 6 predicted proteins | sample LakKiv3m_FD_114536 | JGI IMG/M metagenome (GOLD analysis project Ga0172374, IMG submission 114536) | Freshwater microbial communities from Kabuno Bay, South-Kivu, Congo - kab_092012_10.3m | ecosystem: Environmental > Aquatic > Freshwater > Lake | place: Democratic Republic of the Congo...
CGCCAATAGCTCCATGAATGAGAGCCGTCACGAACCCTGAACTCATGCTGGATCTGCCTGTCGCGTAGCAGGATATGCAGGGTGGCATTCCCTTTATACAGGAAATCATCGTCTCCGCAATCGATATAGAACCGGACTTTTTCAATCTGTTCCTTTGGAAGGTTCTTGACTAGGTCCAATACCGAGTTGTCCCTGTAATGCACGGTCAGAAAGGTCTTGTCCTGGGTTTGACCGTACAGCCGGGTGTACATCCCCGACCGGGCCGGAGTAGTTGCTATCATCTCCTCGTCGGTCCTGACGGCTGCGCTGAAGGCTGCGCAGGCGGCAAACAGATCAGGATGTTTCAGGGATTGCAACAGGGATCCGTATCCTCCCATGGACAGCCCGGAGATGCCCCTGAACTCTTTCAGGGGGCGTGTCCTGTAGGTCTTGTCAATGTACGGGATGAATTCCTCCACGAACATGTCTTCCCACCGTTCCGTACCGTCGGCATTGTTGATGTACCAGGTGACCCCGCCGTCAGGCATCACGATGATCATGGGCGGGATCTCACGCGAAGCTATGGCGCGGTCCGCAGCCAGGTGGACCTCCCCAAACTGGATCCATCCCGATTCATTATCAGACAGGCCATGCAGAAGATACACCACGGGATACCGGCGTTGGCTGGTTTCATAACCAGGCGGAAGATAGATGGCATAGTTCACGGGCTTGCCCATGATCTGGCTGTTCATGTCTCTTCCTTCAATCACCTGGCCCACGGGACCGGAGAAGGAAGCCGATTTTTCCTGGGCCGATACGTTAAGGAACAATAGTCCAAGAAATAAAAAGCAGATAGTCAGTGATTTGAATTTCATTTTCAGTCGTGTATTGATTGCCTGAAGATATTGTTTTTGTGCGAGAAGAGTGAAAGGTGACGATTCTGGATTTCGGATTCTGGATTTTAGGAAATCTTAATCCGATATCCGATATCCAATATCCGATATCTAATATCGGATATCCAGCATCCGATATCCAATATCCGATATCATGCAAAACCCCAGACTGAAGTCTGGGGTTAGTCATATTCCATGTGCCCTTGTGTTCCTATTCCCTTGTGCCCGATGTCGGTCAATTCCTCGCTGATTGCCCAGAGTTTTTCCGCGACTTCAAGGTCGTAACTGGCTTTTGAAGAGGACCTGACTTTCATTTTGGAGTAATATTTCCCGGTTACGTCTTGCAGATCCGGTGAAGTCGCCAGGTACACCGAAGTTTGAGCCCCCCGGGAGGGCGATATGCTGATCAATCCCGACAGTTTCATGATGAAATTCTGCCGGTCGCTGGTCCTGTCGACGGCAAACCGGGTCCTGACCACACCCGGATGCAGGCAATTGACCGTTACGCCTGAACCGTTGAGCTTTCGGGAAAGTTCATAGGTGAACAGTACGTTTGCCAGTTTGGATTGAAAATAGGATTTCCAGGGATCATAGAATTTTTCGAGGTTCAGGTCCCCGAAATGGATACGGCCGGCAAAATGTCCCAGGGATGAAACGACAATGATACGCGAAGGCGCGCATTGGATCAGCAGATCGAGCAGAAGGTTGGTCAGCAGGAAATGGCCCAGGTGGTTGACCCCAAACTGATACTCGAAGCCATCATCTGTCTCCTCACGGTGACCGATGAAAATGCCGGCATTGTTGATCAGGACATCCAATCTTTCATGGTTTTCCCGAAACCGGGCGGCAAATTCGCGTATGCTCCCCAAACTGGCCAGGTCGCAAAGCATCAGGTCTACCATGGGATTCCCGCTTTGCTCCACTATCTCTTTCCGGGCTCTCTCTCCTTTATCCGGATTCCTGACCGCCATGACCACCTGGGCTCCCATCCGCGCCAATTCAAGCGCAGTGGCTTTCCCGATCCCGGAGTTGGCTCCGGTTATCAGGACGACCTTGCTTTTCATGTATCCGTTTTGCATCAAACAGTCGGATGGAGGAAAGGGTTGAAGAGGTTGAGAAGGTTTATTTTCTGAAAAGGTAAGAGAGTTTAAGAAAGAATCCCCTCTGCATTTCGATGGGCTGTTCATCTCCACCGACAAAGGGCTGGTCTTCCAGTACCTGGTCATACAGGGAACCATACCCCAGGTAGACAACGGTTCCGGGTATGTAGGTAAAGGAGACCAAAAAGTCGGTCAGGAGAGTTTTTCGATACCCGTTATACTCAAGTATACCCCTGACAAACAGGTATTTGTTAAACTGGTAGGTGACCAGCAACCGCTCGATCGGATAGGTATAGAGAAAAGCGGAATCCCCATAACGGGTAAAATCGCTGTAGGTGAAAGAAAAAGCGGTCTCGAACTTCGACCAGGGCTTGATGCTGGCTGTTACCGACGCACGGTTGCTGGTTCCCCCGAAGGGATCGGCCGCATAGTAGATAGCGTTCACCCTTCTGACGGTAATGTTTCCCGACAGCCAGTTCCAGTAACGCCCCTGCATGGCTGCATGAAATCCGTTGACGTTGAAGGTTTCACCCAGATAAACCTCGGTGGCCAGCGAATACTTGAACTTGACCTGCGTGGTACCCCCGATCCAGAACTGCAACGAGGCATAGTTCTGGGTTTCCCACAGGTTATAGAACCAATCATAGGTGGCCGAGCCAAAGAGCTCGAAATCATAACGCCTGAATATCTGTGAGGAGGAATAAAGTTTGGGCTTAAGGTACAGGGAAGCCTGACTGATCCCCGTTCGGGAAATGTAACCGGTTTCGACATGAAAATTCTTGCCGATATTCTTCAGTGAGATTCCGTAATCAAAATTACGGGTTTCGGAATGGAGATAAAGGCCTTCTGCCTGGCTGTTGTACCGGCCCGAATCATCCGAATATTGTGATCCGAACAGGTTGTATTCCAGCATCGTGGATTTTCCCAGGCGGATCTGGGCATCGGTTCCCAACACCCGGTTGCCGTTTCCGTTCGATTCCCTGCCGGTGTAAACCACGCCCAAATACCCGTCGTCCGTGAGGTTGTGTTTATACCGGAAGATCGGGAAATGGGCAAATCGCCTGGGAGCGGCGTCTGAGTCACGCGGCAGTTCGTCTGCCCCGTAGAGAAGGGCCAGGGAGTTCTTGGGATCCAGGTTTCCCGTGAATTTGACTCCTGCGATCGGATTGACGATTGTCCGCGTATAGACCAGGTAATACATCGGATCCGCCAGTGAGGTCTGTGTGGCCCCGATTTTGAATTTTTCCCGTCCTTCCAGAAAGAAAGGCCGTTTCTCAGGATAATAGAGCTGATAGCGGAAATTGACATCCACCTGCCCGGCATCGGCTTCAACCTGGCTGAAATCGGGATTGATGGCAGCATCCAGGACGAGGTCGGAAGTGATGCCGTATTTCAGCGTGAGGCTCGGGTCGGGCCTCCGGATATCCTTGGCCAGCTTGGCCCCGTCGTAAATGTCACGATAGGTGTAGGTCAAGGCGGGAATGGCTTCAAACAGCGAATAATGCCTGACCCCTGAATAGTCAACGCGCAGCAATTGGGGCAGGAAATTAAAGCCCATGGACGGTTCCAGGTGAGGGTAACCAACATGGATTCCCTCCCTGCTGATAAACCGCTCCAGGAGAACACCCATGCTGACCGGATCCTTCGCTGAAAACCGGAGGCTTTTCAGCGGAATGCCGACCTCCACGCAATATCCCTTGCCGGTAAGCTGGCCTCCGCTGTACCAGACCAGGTCGATGCTTATATCTTCGTTTCCCGCGGAGAAACGGCTGTCCATCTGGATACCCAACGGGTTGACATAAAATGCGTTCAGGGCCTGTTGATCGAAACGCGTGTCCAGATTCACGCAGATCCAGTCGTCCAGCAGGATGTCATCCCGTGCGGCTACATTGGCCTTGATCTTGTCCGGCTCCGGATCGAGGCATTCAAACGCAAAATAGAGATTCTCCGCATCATAAGCCATCCAGGAGGTCGTTAGTTGAGGCATGACCTTGCCGAAATCGGGAATGAATGAGGTGAAGTCCTGATAGGGCTTCGCCTGTTTCCAGCATTCGTCGGACAGCACTCCGTCTATCTTGGGAGGAGTGCCGGTTTTAAAGGCTTCGAGCACCGTTTGTGCCGTTGCACCACAAGGGAAAAGCAGACAGAAAGACAGGTACAGGATCTGGAAGGCGTGGTTTGTCATCGGTTGGGTTTTGCTTTCGGATCGGGAATGTATAAAAAAAAGGCGAATCCAGCCCCTTGGCCGCAAAAGCTTCCAGGGGGTTGCAGAGCGAAAATCTTTTTTTATGGTTGATATTTATCCGGACTCGAATTGGATTCATAACTTTAACTCATTTCTGCCCAAGCATGAACGAATCCAATATTGAACTCCGCAAATCACTGAATAAGGCATTCCTGAAGGTCAAACCCGACAGGAGTGGCATTGAACGCTTTAAGGCAAACCTGATCCGTTTGCTCGACAGGATCAATCCGGCTGAATCTGAGGAGTTTCATAAAAATTTAGTCATTAGTTTTCTTAGGGATACATGGTATTCTGATAAGCATTTTATGAATACCCGGGATCGTTCCGACCTGGTCATTCATTTGGGGAAAGAACCTTCCAGCAGGGTGGGGGTAATTATTGAAGTTAAAAAGCCGGCTAACCGCAACGAGATGATCAGCAGCGAACGCCTGAACGCTAAAGCTTTTCAGGAACTGTTATTGTATTATCTGCGTGAAAGGATCACAGGGGGAAATATTGAGATTAAGAATCTGGTGATTACGAATATTTACGAATGGTATGTGTTCGATGCTCATCAGTTTGACAAGTACTTCGCCTCCGATAAAGAGTTGATCAGGCAATTTGTCGATTTCGAAACCAACCGGATGTCGGGGAATACCACGGATTTCTTTTACAACCAGATCGCCAGGCCGGTTATTGAAGCTCACATAGCTACTCTGACTTATACAAGATTTGATCTTCACGATTATGACAGCGTGGTCCGCAATACTGACAAGTCGGATGACAACCAGCTCATCGCACTCTTCAAAATCTTCTCTCCTGAGCATCTGTTGAAACTGCCGTTCGCCAATGACAGCAACAGCCTTGATAATCGATTCTACCGGGAATTGCTTTACCTGATCGGATTGGAGGAAACCCGCGAGGGCTCCAGGAAATTGATAGGACGGTTTAAACCCGGCATGAGACACCCGGGGTCACTGATCGAGAATACCATCAACATACTGAATTCGGAAGACCGGATTACGCATCTGGAAAATCAGTCATCTTACGGGTCTACCCGGGAGGAAAGATTGTATCAGGTAGCCCTTGAGCTGGTGATTACGTGGATTAACCGTATTCTTTTCCTGAAGCTGTTGGAGGGCCAGTTACTACGCTACCATAAAAACGATCCGGTCTACCGGTTCCTGGATACGAAAACCCTGCCTGACTACGATTCCCTGAACAGACTTTTTTTCCAGGTACTTGCAGTTAAAGAAGAAAACAGAAACGAGAGAAATCGTGTCCGGTACGTGAAGGTTCCCTATCTGAACAGTTCCCTCTTTGAAATTTCTCCGATTGAAAGGAAAACCATAACCATCAGTGCCCTGGATGATGAATCAACCCTCCCTGTATCTTCCGCAACTGTACTCAGGGATTCACTGGGAAAAAGGATTTCAGGAGAAAAGAACACGCTGGATTACCTGATGGCGTTTCTTGATGCCTATGATTTCTCAAGCGAGGGATCGGAGGAAATTCAGGAAGAGAATAAAACCTTAATCAATGCTTCGGTATTGGGTTTGATTTTCGAAAAGATCAACGGATATAAAGACGGATCTTTTTATACGCCGGGTTTTATTACCATGTTTATGTGCCGCGAGGCGATCCACCGGGCAGTCATTCACAAATTCAATAAAAAGAAAGGCTGGGATTGTACGGACCTCACCGACCTCTATAACAAGATAGAAGATCGCCGGGAGGCTGATACCATTATTAATGATCTGAAAATCTGTGACCCGGCGGTGGGTTCCGGGCATTTTCTGGTAAGCGCATTGAATGAGATCATCGCCATTAAATCAGAACTGGGCATCCTGGCGGATAAGCATGGGCGCAGGCTGAAGGATTACAATGTGGAGGTGGTCAACGACGAACTGATCGTTACGGATGAAGAGGGACGGTTATTCGAGTACCGTCCGGGTCTTGCAGAAAGCCAGAGGGTACAGGAAACCCTCTTCAGGGAGAAGCAAACTATCATTGAAAACTGCCTCTTTGGTGTTGACATCAACCCGAATTCCGTTAAGATCTGCCGTTTGCGCTTGTGGATCGAGCTGCTAAAGAATGCTTACTATACGGCAGAAGGATCCCTCGAAACCCTACCGAATATCGATATCAATATCAAATGCGGCAACTCCCTCATCAGCCGGTACCCGCTCGATGCGGATATCCGAAAAGCCTTGAAAGGCAGTGTCTGGACGATAGAGAGCTACCGCCAGGCGGTGATGAATTATCGGAACGCACGGAATAAAGAGGAGAAGAGGGAGATGGAATCCCTCATCGAAAGGATCAAAAAGGATTTTGAGACTGAGGTGGCCACCAGCGACCGGCGGTTTGTCCGCCGAAATAAACTGAAAGGGGAGCTGGATTCGCTGACCAATCAGGGTGCATTCTGGGATTTGCCTAAGAAGGAGCTGGCCGAATGGAACAAGAAGGTCAAGAAGATAACCGCAGATTTCGATAAACTGGACCAGGAATTACTCGAGATCCGTAATAACCGGATTTTCGAAAATGCCTTTGAATGGCGATTCGAATTTCCCGAGGTACTGGATGAGAATGGCGATTTCGGGGGATTCGACGTGGTGATCGGAAATCCACCGTACATCAGGCAGGAAGAAATCACTCCGCTCAAGCCCTTTCTGGAATCCGCCTATCAGACGTATGCCGGCACCGCCGACCTGTTTGTCTATTTTGTGGAACGCGGACTGCAACTGACCAAAACCGACGGTGAATTCATCTATATCCTGGCCAATAAATGGATGCGTGCCGGATATGGGAAAAATCTGCGCGAGTATTTACTTAAGAATAGAGTTCAAACTATCATTGATTTCGGCGACCTGCCGGTCTTTGAGGAAGCCACTACCTATCCCTGCATTTTATCGGTTCGCCGAAGCGAACCATTGGAAAGTTTCAATGCATTGAACGTAAAAACACTTGATTTTCCCAAGGGATTGGACCAGTATGTGCTTGAGAATTCAAACCGGATTTCAGCCAGCTCCTTGGGTTCATCGGGCTGGGTGGTGAGCAATGACCAAACCCAACGCCTGTTGGATAAAATCAAGAGTAAAGGAATTCCGCTAAGTGAATATGTCGGCGGAAAAATCTACAGGGGTGTTCTAACAGGTCTGAACGAAGCCTTCGTAATCAACTCTGAAGTACGTGACCGGCTGATCTCCGAAGATCCGGCCAGCGCAGAAATTATCAAACCTTTTCTGGCAGGAAGAGATATCAAACGGTACCAACAACCCAAAAGCGATAAGTACTTGATCTTTACGCGGCGCGGAATTGACATTGGAAAATATCCGGCAGTCCTGAATCACTTGTTACAATACCAAGAGCGATTAGAACCAAAACCAGCTAATTATAAGGATGAAAAATGGCCGGGAAGAAAACCCGGGTCGTATAAATGGTATGAGATTCAGGATGCTGTGGACTATTATCAGGAATTTGAGAAGCCGAAAATAATATGGCCTGGTATTAGTGATCAAATTACTTCCTTCGCGTATGATCGTTGTGGTTATTACGGAAATGATAATAACCAACTAATAATCACTGACAACACGGCTTTACTCGGATTATTAAACTCCAGTTTAGTTAAGTTCTTCCTTGCCAATACTTGCGATTTTGTACGCGGAGGTTTTGTTAGATTGAAGATAGCTTACATTGCTGCAATACCTATCCATACGGTTTTTGATCAATCCATTGAACCAGTTCAAAATCTTGTTTTTAAAGCCTTGTCTAATCAAGAATCAATTAAGCATGTGCAGGCTGAGATCGACCAGATTGTTTACCAGTTGTATGGTCTGACCGAAGATGAGATCAGAATTGTGGAAGGAGCATAATTTTACAACGACTGATGAAAGAACCAACAGACAGACAGATTACTGAGGTTGTATTTCAGGAGATTACGTGTGACGAGAGAATCTATCACCTTAAGTCTCAATTGTGTTGCCGGTTTTACCGTGAAAAGGATTATTACATTTTGGAGTCTGAGGCGCTGAATCTTATCGGAACCGGGTACACGGTTGAGGAAGCCCAGGCTTCGTTCTTCGAAGAATTTGATTTTGTTTTCCGGCGGTACGACGAATTGGAAAATGATCAATTATCCCTTATGAACCAAACCATTAAAATGAATATTAACCACTTAGTTGACCATATTGGATCATGAGCGCGGTTGATCAGAAAAACCTAAATAGAAACGCTGAGGCGGCGCAATTTCTTGAGCTGGTCAGTTGCCCGATGAGCCAGGAGGAGTATCTGGAAATTTTGAAAGATCAAGGAAGATTTTAAACGTATGCTTTGCGATAAAATCACCATTTCGGGAACCGGTTGTGCCCTGGCCGACTTCCTTTACAACCGGGTATCATTCACCGGCCCGGATTTTAAAAAGTACCTGTCTGTTAAACAGGGTGATGGAGGCTTGAGCCCGGGGAAACTGGTGTTTACCGAAGAGCTGGAGAAATTCGCCGGGAAGCCCTATCCTGAAATTGTCAGGGAAATTACGGGCGGCCGGCCTCCCGATGCTTTCAACGTTGGCGGTCCCTCGCTGGTATCACTCATCCATGCTTCCCAGCTGCTGAACCGGCAGGAGCATGATGTCCGTTTTTTTGGCATTGCCGGCGCCGATGAAACGGCGGACAAGATCGCCGAAATCCTTGGACGCACGCCTTTGAACACACGTAATTACCTCCGTGCACCCGGCAGGATAACCCCTTTTACTGATGTTCTGTCGGACCCGGAGGGTGAGAATGGACACGGTGAACGAACCTTTATCAATAACATAGGAGCAGCCTGGGACTATTCACCGGAGCAACTGACTGATGACTTTTTTCGTTCTGACATAGTTTGCTTCGGTGGCACCGCCCTGGTTCCCCAAATCCATGATCATTTTTCGCCATTGCTGCAAAAGGCCAGGTACAGCGGCTGTATCACTTTGGTTAACACGGTCTTTGACTTCCGGAATGAAAAGACGAATCCCGGACAGCCCTGGCCTCTTGTCAGGCAAATGGAAGAATTCGGATTGATTGACCTGTTGGTCATGGACTCTACGGAAGCCCTTTGCATCAGCGGCCAGAAAACCCTTGAAGAGGCAGCTTCCTTTTTCACCTCCGCAGGCGTCTCTTCTTTTGTGATTACCAACGGAGCACAGGACCTGATCGCCTGGTCAGGAGGAGGTTTATTCAAGAAAACCCTGCCGGTCAAACTGCCGGTCTCATTCAAGGTTACCCGGGAATTACGCTTGAATCCCGACCGGAAAGGCGATACCACCGGGTGTGGCGACAATTTTGCCGGAGGAGTCATAGCCTCCTTGGCATGGCAGCTCAAGGACAGGGAGAAAGGCAATCTCGACCTGGTTGAAGCCCTGTCGTGGGGGGTTGCTTCGGGGGGGTTCTGTTGCTTCACCGTCGGCGGTACATTCCTGGAAAGGTTTCCGGGACAGAAGAAAGAAGCAGTTGACAGTTTGCGGAAAGAGTATCTGAACCAGATTGGCAACAAATGATCACATTCCAGCCGGATAAGATCGTCATTTTCGGTGCCGGCAAGATCGGAAGGTCATTCATCGGCCAGCTCTTCAGCCGAGGGGGCTATGAGGTGGTTTTTGTGGATATCAGCAAACGGGTCATCCGGGCTTTAAACAAACGGAAAAGCTATACGGTCATCATCAAATCGGACGTTGAGGAGGTGATGAATATCCTGAATGTCAGGGGAGTCCTTGCCCAGGAGGAGGAATCGGTCGCAAATGAGGTGGCTACCGCAGGTATCGTGGCGGTATCGGTGGGACAGAACGGCCTTGGCGGAATTTTTCCTTCTCTGGCCAGGGGATTGAAAAAACGATTTGAA
>Ga0172374_1003183_pt1 | contig 10067 bp, 5 predicted proteins | sample LakKiv3m_FD_114536 | JGI IMG/M metagenome (GOLD analysis project Ga0172374, IMG submission 114536) | Freshwater microbial communities from Kabuno Bay, South-Kivu, Congo - kab_092012_10.3m | ecosystem: Environmental > Aquatic > Freshwater > Lake | place: Democratic Republic of the Congo...
GCGGCGTCGCGCGGGTCCACGGTGAAGACCTTGCAGAAGCTGGCGATGTCGAGGTCGTAGCGCTGGCCGGCGGCGATCGGCACGACGGTGTCGGGGCACTCGAGGGTGGGCTTGTCGTCACCGACCTGCACCGGGATCGAGAGGAGGACCGTCGCGCCGTCGGAGGTCGTCGAGGTGTCCTCGTTGCCACTGGCGTCGGCAGCCGAGGTGACCTCGACCAGGACCGCGCCGGGCCCGCGGAATCCCGGCGCCGAGCTCAGCGTGAAGCTGCGCTCGCCGTCGGGACCGGCCTGCAGGGCGGACGGCGACGCCGACCACGAGCGGCGTCCCGAGGCGAGTCGCACCTCGGCGTCACCGGGCGCCTCGACGTAGTCGGACAGCTTGCCGGTCGTGGTGTCACCAGAGTCGAGCTCGATGAGGGTGCCGTCGGGGACGTAGGGCAGGCCGTTGCCCGTCGGGGGGATGTAGACCGACGCCGCGCTCGACGCACCGTCGGCGTCCTCGACCACGAAGGGCAGGACCTTGGGCGCCGCGCCACGGTCGGCGCGCACCTCCACGCCGTCCACGACGGTCGCGCCCGCGCCGACCTCGGTGACCTCGAGCGCCTCGGCGGGACCGTCGGGGTCGTACGCACCCTCCAGCACGTCGACCAGCACGCTCCCGCTGTCGTCGGCGCGGCCGAAGGCGTCGTAGACGACAGGCGGGTTGTTGAACGACGGTGCCGTCTGCAGGGTCATCGTCGCGCGGGACTCGCTGAGCCCGTTGGTCACGCGGTAGACGACGACCACCGGCGGCGCGTCGACGGTGTCGGGCGCGCGGACGGTGACGAGGTCGGTGTCCCTGTCGTGGGACACCCCGGCCGGGGCGTCGAGGATCTCGATGTCGGCGGCGTCACCGGGCGCGATGAAGTCGTTGGCGAGCGGGTCGAAGGTCGCGGTGCGCCCGGGCTCGACGGTCAGCCGGTCCTCGACGGCCAGCGGGGGCTGCGGCTGGCCGGGCTCCACGACCGCCACCCGGGCGGTGGCGGTCGCGAACGCACCCCGGGAGTCGACGACCGAGTAGGTGAACTCGTCGGTGCCGACCGTGCGCGGGTAGGCCTGGTACTCGAGGAAGTTACCGCCGTAGGACACGATCCGGCCCAGGCGGGGGGCGGAGGTGACGCCCGTGACCGTGACCGGGTCGCCGTTGCGGTCGACCCCGACCCCGGGCACACGGACCTTGATGGTGTCTCCCGAGACCACCCGTCCCTCGAGCGTCGGCGGCTCCGGCGGGTCGTTCGGGTCCTCGGCGGGGACGACGGTCACCTCGAGCACGCCGTTGGCGCGCTTGCCCTCGAGGTTCTGCGCGACGTAGGTGATGGAGTAGGTGTCGCGCTCCTTCACCTTCTCCGGGGCGACGTAGCGCACCACGCGACCCGACACGAAGGCCGAGCCCACGTCGCCGGTCACGTCGATCGGGGCCACCACGTCGAGCCGGCCCGGGGTGTCGCTGTCGACCAGGTCGGCCAGCAGCGTCAGGCGGTCGCCGGCAGGCGACACGTCGTTGTCCAGGACCGGGGCGGAGACCGCGGCTCCCGCCCGGACCACGACCTTGTCCGCGACCGTGATCGGGGTGTTGTCCTCCGGCTCGGCGCGCTGGGTCACGACGACCTCGCCGCGCACGCCGGCGCTGGCACCGTTGGTGATCGTGTAGGACACCGTCTGCGTCTTCGGCAGCAGGTCGGGCTGCACCGCGGAGATGCGCAGCCAGCGGCCCTCGACGATGGCGACGTCGAGCTGACCGGCCTCGTCCCCCGACGCCCGCTGGACGGTCAGCAGGCCGCCGGCCGGGTCGAGGTCGTTGGCCAGCACGTCCACGATGCCGGGCGCCTGGCCGTAGAGCGTCAGGGTGTCGGGCATCGCGATCGGGGCGGAGGCGCGCTTCGGCGGGGGCTTCACGTCGACGCGGATGGTGCCCGGGTCGAGCGGCGCGTTGCCGTAGCCCGCGTCGTACTTGAGGAAGAACGTGCCGGCACGCTCACCGGTGAAGGTCAGCTGGCCGGAGTCGAGGTCCGAGACCACCTTCGCTCCGGGCTGCTGCGGGACCTTGGCCCCCAGCACGAGCTCGGCGTCGGTGTCGGTGGGGTCCGAGCCCGGGAGGTCGTTGAGCAGCGGCCTGATCTTGATCGGCTGGCCGACCTCGCCCCGGACGACGTCGGGCTCGGCGCTCGGGGCGAACGACTTCTGGTCCGAGCGCGCCTGGACCTGAAAGCTGATCGCCTTGCGGACGGGCGCCGAGCGCCCGTCGGTGACGCCGAACTCCACCCGGACCAGCTGCTGCTGGCCCGCGGCGTCGCCGGTGGGGGCGGTGAAGCGGATCCGGCCGTCGGCGGTCGTACGCGCCCGGGCGCCGGACTCCTCGCCGCCGACCGCCTGCGCCGAGTCGAGCAGCAGGGTGTCGCCGTCGCGGTCGTCGCGCCAGTCCGACAGCACGGGGACCGACAGCGAGCCGCCGTGCGGCACCTTGTAGGTGGGCTTCTCGTAGCCCTCCCGCAGGCCGGGCGACTCGTTCTGCCCGTCGGCGCGGACCTCGATGTCGACCGCCGCCTGGGCGGACACGCCGTTGCGGCCGTCGTCGATGTAGTAGTCGAAGGTCGCCGGACGGGCGTCGTCGGGCATCTGCAGCACCAGGGTCTGACCGTCGGGGCTGATCTCCACGCGGGCACCGCCGGAGGGCTGGTCCACGTCGACGATGCTCAGCAGCCTCCCCTCGGGGGCGGAGTCGTTGTCGAGCGGGTGCAGCACGGTGGTGCGTCCGGCGCGGACGCCGTAGGAGTCGGGCTTCGCGCGGGGCGGTCGCCGGTCGGCGTCGCTCTGGTTCTCGTTCTCGTCGTCCTCGTCGTCCTTCTTCTTCTTCGACGTGAACGCGTCCCAGTTGTCGATCCGGACCGGCTTCTCGTCCTGCACGTCCCACACGGTGCCGCTGTTGGCGTCGTTGAGCACGATCTCGCCCCGGTTGACCCGGAAGGCGAGGCTCGTGGCGTTGCCGGTGAGAGCCTTCTCGTTGACCTCCTGCGACCCGCACTGGACCGCCACGGCCCCCAGGCCGCCCGACCAGGCGCCGAAGACGCAGGCGCCGAGCCGCACCGGCTCGGCCGGGTTGCCCGAGCTGTCGGAGACGTAGGTGGTCTCCCCGGACTCGAGGTCGACGCTCAGCAGCCCGTCAGGGGCACCGACCAGCACCGCGTCGTAGGCCGGGCCGGACTGCTGCAGCACGCTGTCGGGCGGGACCGACACCGTCGCACCACCGACGACCGAGAGGACCCCGGCCTCGGCGTCGAGGGTGACGACCCGGTCGCCGACCGTGGTGACCTCCGAGACGCGACCCGCGTCGCCGGGGAGGTCCTCGACGACGGGCTTGCGGAACGCCGTGCTCCGGGGCGCGAGCGTGGTGACGGTGCGCTCCTCGGTCGAGGTGACCACGACCGTGCCGTCGAGTCCAACGGCGAGGGCCGCACCCTCGCCCGTCTCGGCGAGCGGGTCGGCCTGCCGGTCGACGACGCTCATCAGGGGCTTGCCGACCTGGTTGTCGTAGCGCACGGCCCAGACCTCACCGGTCTGCGCGTCGGCCGTGGCGAGGGTCCCCCCGGCCATCCGGACGTCGCCGTTGACCGGGACCGCGGCCGCGCCGCCGTCCTGGGCCTCGAGGCGGCTGGTCTCGATGGACTGGCCGCGGGCGGCGTTGCGGTCGAGCGTGACGACCGCGGCACCGTCCTGCACCACGTCGAGCCGCGCCTTGCCGTCCTGGCCCGGCACGACGCCGTCGAGCTGGTTGATCGGCTTGTTGAGCCGTCCGGACCAGCCGAGCTTGCCGTTGACCACCCAGATGCCGCCGTCGTTGAGCTCGGCCTCGTGCTTCTTGTAGCCCTCGGCGGACAGCGCGTAGGCCAGGACCGCTCCCGACGCGACGGCCAGGGCGACGCCGGAGGCGATGCCCACCCTGTGACGACGCAGAGCAGTCGCACGTGCCACGCCAGTCCCCCTTGGCCCCACGGATGACCCGCGCCCACCGCGGTCACCCAGAGGAGGGTAAGTATGTCGTGGAGGTTCCGACAAGTTTCCGACCAATCCTGATCATGTGCGCGGGACCGGGGCGATGGGTGATGATGGAGCGGTGGGCGTGTACGAGGGGAGCCGACGTTGATCGTGGAAGCGCGGTACGCCAGGGGGGCTGGCGTGCTCGTCGGGAGCGGCGCGCACTGGGTGCTGCTCACCGACCCGGGCGACGAGCACGTCGTGCAGGAGATCTGGGACGTGCTGGCGATGCCGGCCACGTCCGGTGCCGGCGTCCTCGAGCGCGTCACGGCGATCGTGGAGAAGGCGTTCGAGGGTGACCCGCCCGCACTGGCGGCCGTCGACTTCACCGCGGGCGCGTCCTCGACGCTCTCGCGCGGCTCCGGGCACGTACGCCTCGCCGGGCCGTCGCGGGTCCTGAGCCTCGACGGGGGCGCGGACCCGACGGAGCTGCCGGTGCCACGACGCCTCCTCGGTGGGGTCGTGGCAGCCGACCGGGTGGACCTGACCCCGATCTCGGCGCGCACCGCCCCCTCCCCCGCGGCCCACGTCCGCGAGGCGTCGGCGCCGCCCGCGTCCGCCGCGCTCATCGACGGCATCCCGGATGCGATCCTGGCCGCCAAGGGACCGGAAGGTCCTCCCCCGCGCACGCGCGTGCGCCAGCGGGTCGAGGACACCGGCTCGCTGATGGACACCTCCGAGCCCGACCCGCTCGTGGTCCAGCGGATCGAGGAGGGGGCGCACACCACCATCCGTCCGGCGTCCGACCCGCACGGCGCTCCCGAGCCCGACGACCACGACGGTGCCACGACGATGCGCCCCGCGCACCTCGCGCACGGCACGGTGCCCACGGTGCTCGCCGTCAGCTGCCCGCTCGGGCACCTGACCCCGCCGATCGCACCGCAGTGCCGGGTCTGCCACCAGCGCGTCGCGCCGCAGGAGCCGCGGCGCGTCGACCGGCCCGCGCTGGGCGGGCTGCGGCTCCCCACCGGCGAGGTCGTGCCGCTGGACCGCGGTGTCGTGCTCGGTCGCAAGCCGGCCCCGGCTGCGGGCAGCAGCGACTGGCCGCACCTGGTGCACCTGCCCTCGGACCACTCGTTCGTCTCGCGCCGGCACCTCCAGATCGACCTCGACGGCTGGGACGTCGTCGCCCGCGACCTCGACAGCCGGGGTGGCACCACCATCGCCCCGCCCGGTCGCGACGCCGAGCGGATGCGACCCGGGGATGCGTACGTCCTCGAGCCGGGCACCGTCCTCGACATGGCCCACGTCTACGCGGTCCGCTTCGAGACGGGGGCGGTCGCCCGGTGAGCGCACCGATCATCCCCGGGTTCGCCTTCGTCGAGCACCTGGGCAGCGGCGGTTTCGCCGACGTCTTCCTCTACGAGCAGCAGTGGCCCCGCCAACGCGTGGCGGTCAAGGTCGTGCGCCCCGACGTGCCACTGACCGACCGCGAGAAGTACCTGTTCACCGCCGAGGCCAACGCGATGGCGCGGCTCGCCGACCATCCCTACATCGTGTCGGTGATCACCGCCGGCGTGACCGCCGAGGGCGGGCGGCCGTTCCTCGTCATGCGCTACTGCCCGCCGCCGGACCTCGGCGTGCGCGTGCGCTCCAACCCGATGGCGCCCGTCGATGCGGTCTCGACCGGCATCAAGCTGGCGAGCGCCATCGAGACGGCGCACCGCTCGGGCATCCTGCACCGCGACATCAAGCCCAGCAACGTGCTGGTCACCAGCTACCACGAGCCCGCCCTGACCGACTTCGGCATCGCCGGGCACATGGCCGACGTCGACGGCGACAACGACGTCCGCATCTCCTACCCCTGGTCACCCCCGGAGCTGCTCGACGGGCGCTCCAACGGCTCGGTGGCCTCCGACGTCTACTCGCTGGGCGCCACGATCTGGCACCTGCTGGTGGGCCGGTCACCGTTCTCGATCCCGTCGGGCGACAACTCGACGCGGGCGCTGAGCGCACGCATCCTGCACGCGACGCCGCCCGCCACCCAGCGTCCCGACGTCCCGCCGGCGCTCGACCGGCTGCTCCAGCAGTGCCTGGCCAAGCGGCCCGAGCACCGCCCGGCGAGCGCGCTCGAGCTCGCCCGCGCCCTCCAGCGCATCGAGTCCGCGGCCGGCTGGGCGCGAACGGCGGTGGCCGTCGAGGGTGACCGCCCCGACGCGTCGGTGACGGCGCCGGAGATCCCCGAGGCACCCGAGGACGCCACCGCGATGAAGCCGGTGACGGTGATCTCGGCGAGCGGTCCCCGCCGCATCGCGGCCCAGGACGTGGTGCCGGTGGTCGACCCCGATGCCGAGGAGCCCGCCGCCAGGTCGGGACTCGTCTGGGCCGGGGTGGGCGTCGCCGTCCTGGCGCTGCTCGTCGGCTTCCTGGTGCTCGGGGGGGACGACCGCGAGGAGGACCCCGGCGTCGTCGTGCCCACGGAGTCGCAGACGCCGGACCCGGTGATCCCCGACGTGCTGACCGAGGCGGTGGCGCTCACCGGCAGCCGCACCCCGCGCGGGGTGCTCTTCGAGTGGCGACCGCCGGTCGCGCCCGAGCCGGGCGACTCCTTCAGCTGGCACCGCGACGACACCGACGAGTACGGCAGCACCGAGCGCCGGCGCCTGCTCGTGCGCACCGACGAGCCCGTCTGCCTCGACGTGCGGATGACCCGCGGGTCGGACAGCTCGCCCCGCGCCAGCCAGTGCGTGTCCTGACCTCCCCGTGACGGGGAGGCCAGGACCGGGGCTCAGTCGTCCTGGAAGTCGCGGCGGGGGCCCGACCGCGCGTCCTGCTCCTGGGCGGACATGCGGCTCGAGGCCCACAGCGACAGCACGGCCGTGATGGCCAGCGTGGCGACGATGACGACCAGCGAGAGCCAGATCGGGATCTCGAGCCACGCGTAGTCGAGGTGCTCGCCGCCGTTGATGAAGGGCAGCTCGTTCTCGTGGAGCGCGTGGAAGAAGAGCTTCACGCCGATGAAGGCGAGCAGGAACGCCAGGCCGTAGGAGAGGTAGATCAGGCGCTGGAGCAGGCCGCCGATGAGGAAGTAGAGCTGGCGCAGGCCCATCAGCGCGAAGATGTTGGCCGTGAGCACCAGGTAGGGCTCCTTGGTGATGCCGAAGATCGCGGGGATCGAGTCCAGCGCGAACAGCAGGTCCGTGGTGCCCAGCGTGAGGATCACGATGAACATCGGCGTGATCATCTTCTTGGCGCCCTCGCCGGTGATGAAGAGCTGCTTGCCGTGCCACTCCGAGGTCGCCGGGAATCGACGCTCGACGAAGGCGACGAGCTTGTTCTCCTCGAACTCGTCCTCGTCCTCGTCCTCCGCGCCCTCCTTGGCGAGCTTGACCGCCGTGTAGACCAGGAACAGGCCGAAGATGTAGAAGATCCAGCTGAAGTTGCTGATCGCAGCAGCACCGACCGCGATGAAGATCGCGCGCATGACCAGCGCCATCACGATGCCGATCATCAGCGCGTACTGCTGGAGCTCACGCGGCACCGCGAACTTCGCCATGATGATGATGAAGATGAACAGGTTGTCGATCGAGAGCGAGTACTCGACCAGCCAGCCCGAGAAGAACTCCAGCGCCGGCGTGCCGCCCGAGGTGTACCAGACGCCGAGGCCGAACACCACGGCCATGCCGACGTAGATCGAGAGGTAGGTCGCGCACTCCTTCATGCTCGGCTCGTGCGGCCGGCGGCCGACGACGGCCAGGTCGAAGGTGAAGATCGCGATGGTCACCACGGCGGTGGCGATCCAGACCCAGGTGGGGACGTCCACGCTGTTGCTCCTAGCAATGAGGCGAGTTTCGGTGCCCGCGCGCGGCGCACGGGCGCCGGAGGTCTCTTCCGCCCGCCGGGCTGCGGCGAACCAGTGGCACCGGGCCCCGCTCGCGCGGACGCCGTACTGACGACACCACTGCCGGGGAATACTCCCCTCCAACCGCGCCAGTCTGTCACGCAGCGTCGGGAGCGGGCGAAACGGGCGTCAGCGTCCGCCGAATGGGACGCCGAGCTCCGCCAGTCGTGCCTCGCCGCCGTCGACGGCTGTCAGGACCCACGCGCCCCGGTCGGTCAGGGTGAAGGTGTGCTCGAAGTGGGCCGCGAAGGACCCGTCGACCGTCGCCACGGTCCACTCGTCCTCGAGCAGGTCGGTGTGCTTGCTGCCGAGGGTGACCATCGGCTCCACCGCGAGGGCGAGGCCCTCCACGAGCGCGGGGCCGCGGCCGCGACGACCGACGTTGGGCACGTTGGGCGGCATGTGCATCTCGGTACCGATGCCGTGACCGGTGTAGTCCTCCAGGATGCCGTAGCGGCCCTGGCCGCGGACGTACGTCTCGACCGCGTGGCTGATGTCGCCCACCTTGCCACCGAGGCGGGCGGCGGCCATGCCGCGCCACAGCGACTCCTCGGTGACGCGCAGCAGCTCGGTCACGTCGTCGCGGACCTCGCCGACCGGGACGGTGATCGCCGCGTCGCCGTGCCAGCCCGCGACGATCGCGCCGCAGTCGATCGAGATGACGTCGCCCTCGGCCAGCGTGCGCGGGCCGGGGATGCCGTGGACCACCTCGTCGTTGACCGAGGCGCAGATCGTCGCCGGGAACGGCGGGTGGCTGTAGCCCTTGAACGACGGGATGCCGCCGTGGTCGCGGATGTTGGTCTCGGCGAGCGTGTCGAGCTCGAGCGTCGTCACGCCGGGACGTACGGCGTCGCGCAGCAGCTCGAGCGTCTCCCCCACGAGCCGTCCGGCGACCCGCATCAGGTCGATCTGCTCGCGGGTCTTGATCTCGATGCCCCGGTCGCGGAAGCCCACCGGTTCGCTCAGCTCTGCGGGATCTCGTCGAGGGCGGCGAAGATGCGGGACGTCACGTCGTCGACCTCGCCCATCCCGTCGACCTCGACGAGGATGCCGCGCTCGCGGTAGACCTCGATCAGCGGCTCGGTCTGCTCGAGGTAGACCTCCTGGCGGCGGCGGATGACGTCCTCGGTGTCGTCGGCACGGCCGTCGGTCACCGCACGCTGCAGCAGGCGCTGGACCAGCTCCTCGGAGTCGACCGTCAGGACCACCACGGCGTCGAGCCGGTGACCGGTGAACTCGATCATCCCGTCGAGCTCGGTGACCTGGGCCAGGGTGCGGGGGTAGCCGTCGAGCAGGAAGCCCGGCGCGGCGTCGTCCTCGTCGATCCGGTTGCGGACCATCCGGTTGGTGACCTCGTCCGGGACGTACTCACCGGCATCCATGTAGCGCTTGGCCTCGACGCCCAGCGGCGTGCCCTGCGAGACGTTGGCGCGGAAGATGTCACCGGTGGAGATCGCCGGGATGCCGAAGTGGTCGGCCACGAAGCGGGCCTGGGTGCCCTTGCCCGCACCGGGCGGGCCCATGAGGATCAGTCTCATCTACTTCAGGAATCCTTCGTAGTTGCGCTGCTGGAGCTGGCTCTCGATCTGCTTCACGGTGTCGAGTGCCACGCCGACCATGATGAGGATGGACGTGCCGCCGAACGGGAAGTTCTGGTTGGCCTGGATCGCCGCGAAGGCGATCAGCGGGACCAGCGAGATCAGGCCGAGGTAGAGCGCTCCAGGGAACGTGATGCGGGACAGGACGTAGGACAGGTAGTCCTCGGTCGGCTTGCCCGCCCGGATCCCGGGGATGAAGCCGCCGTACTTCTTCATGTTGTCCGCCACCTCGACAGGGTTGAAGGTGATCGAGACGTAGAAGTACGTGAAGAAGATGATGAGGGCGAAGTAGGTCGCCATGTAGAGCGGGTGGTCGCCACCGACGAGGTAGGTGCCGATGAAGTCCAGCACCGGGTTCTGGCTCTCCGGGTTGAACTGCACCGCCATCGCCGGCAGGTAGAGCAGCGACGAGGCGAAGATGACCGGGATGATGCCGGCCTGGTTGACCTTCAACGGGATGTACGTCGAGTTGCCGCCGAACATCTTGCGCCCGACCATGCGACGCGCGTACTGCACGGGGATGCGGCGCTGCGCCTGCTCGATGAAGATGACGCC
>Ga0172374_1003186_pt1 | contig 10059 bp, 12 predicted proteins | sample LakKiv3m_FD_114536 | JGI IMG/M metagenome (GOLD analysis project Ga0172374, IMG submission 114536) | Freshwater microbial communities from Kabuno Bay, South-Kivu, Congo - kab_092012_10.3m | ecosystem: Environmental > Aquatic > Freshwater > Lake | place: Democratic Republic of the Congo...
AGGTACCTTTTGGTAGATTTGTGCTTCTCGAACACCTGTCATATCTTTAAAAATGTGATCCATCCGACCGACCCACATTCCATTTGATAAAATTATATAATCTTCCTGACGTCCATCGATATGAGAAATTAAGCCTCCCGGTCTCCCGCAAGCGCAATCTGTATCAGACAGAAAAACCAAATCTCCGGTATCGTACCTCAAAAATGGGGTAGCAAAGTTGCTGAAATTAGTCCCAACAATCCGATAAGCACCACTAACCTGATCAGGGATGAATTCCACTGCTGCGAAGTCTTCATCAACATGCAAGTTTCCCATTTCACACTCTGATGCACAAGCTACTGCCTCTGTAAGACCATAATCTTGAATTGGAGAGATTCCAAAAGCTTTCTTGATCACTTCAATTTGCTGTGGTAATAATGTTTCGGAACTAACGGTAATCCAAGAAACCTGATAATCCAAAACAACGCCAGTTTCAAGCATGAGATGCCCCAACAGTGCGAGTGCAGAAGGGTAACCGTGCAGCCATGGTGGTTGCGACTGCCCAAGTTCCTCAACATAACTTTTAACTGTGTCTATGTTCAGATGGTAGGTGCTGAATAGAATTTGCCGCCCCGGATAATTATAAAGCCAAAAAGGTGGCAGCTTCAAAGAACTGGGGACAACAGGACGGCCTCCGAAATAGCCACACCATGTTCTTGGTTGCAAGCCATGCCAGCGGCGAGACCGCCACCATACCGCCCACAATTCGTGATTGGCTTCGATAGTGGTCGCAAATCGCAGCCCAGCACCTGTCGTGCCGCTTGTGTGAGCCATAATGCAATCTCGGTCAGATACAGCTTCTGACCGCATCGACTGAATGTGCTGTTTTACTTCACTCTTCGATACAATGGGCAAACAGGCTAAGTCTTCCACCGTTCTTATAGAATCAGGGGCAATACCTAACTCGTTAAACTTCCGGCGGTAATAGGGGACTGTTTCTGCAGAATGCTTTACAAAGGCATTCAGGCGACGATCACGATAGGCTTTGAGATCGGCCTCGGAATATCTTATTCTTCTCTCCACTTCAAGTAACGTGTTCCAAAATCCTCTATTATAGCGAGAGCGATTAATTCGCCAGCCTTCAACATTAATCGCAAGATGTCTTAAGCTCCGAGGCATCTTTACATAAACATTTTCCAAGTCCATCAGGATAGACTCCTTACATGAGCTAATTCAATAATTAATTATACATTTAGGTTAAGTTGGCTCTGATCCTGTCTATCCACATGTAGCGACAATGGCTTAAATTAGTTTCTACCGCAGTAAGTACATCTTCAATAGCAATTTTTCCCAGGCCCCATGTCCAATTATCTTGAACCACACAAGCTACCTGAGTTCTATTCTTATTACGTTCGTCTTCTGTGCTCGAAGCCCAAGCAATGATATTTTTCGCAGCACCGTGGATGTCGTCCACATCAACGATACAGTTCAGATCGGCGCCAGGCGCTCCTGAAACGATTTCGACCGCGCGGGTCGTTACCACTGGAACGTTGGATTGCCAGTATTCCAGCCATTTCATGGGACAGGCTACCCAATTGACAATATGTTGTCGCCGGAGCATGAATCCTAAATCAAATGAAGCAGTGTAACGAGGAGCCTTTTCTGTAGAGGTGGAGCAGATTCGATACTGCTTAACGCCAATGCCTGTCAAGATTGCTTCGGCATTTTCCTTCTGTTGCGTCAATACCAGGAACCACGTATCTGACAGTTGCTTTTGAACTTCTAAAACAATTTTACAGGTCTCTTCAAAACACTGCCAGGGTGATAGCCCTCCCATATATCCTAACGAAAAATGAGGAGGATTCTCAAATCCCCAAAGAGAGTACTCCCTTACAGAAGGTCGACAGCCGTCAGCAAGGTTGGGGATGGTGATGAAAACCTTGGAATATAGAAAGGGATATCGGTGTAGTAATGTCTTAACCATCGCATCTGATGGGCAGATAATGACCCTGCTGGCTTTCATAGCAAGAGACTCGGCGCTCAAAAGTGCGAAGCGTCGCGCAGCGCTCCTGTGCTTTAGATAAGACTCCTCGCTCTCTAGTCCCTGAACCTAAATCAGCCCTATATCAATATATCAAGATATTTAGTAACATACTGAAAATAAATATGTTTTGCAGATAACTAAATAAGTAAAATATACAAAATAAGCCCTATATATTTATCTTCTGCTACCAAAACGCTACCAAATTTATTGAGCGACAGAACCCTTATTTGGTGGGTTCCTTCCCCGATAAACCGTCCTTCCAGGTTGCGGCCTCAGACCTCCAAGCATCAGTCCGTCATTTTCCCTCGCAGCCTCGAATTGGGATCAAGCTACACGTTGCCTTCCAGGGATTATTCTCATTGACTCCCTCCGCCTTTTCGCCATAGACTGCTATACTCGTTGCCAAAAGTTTTTTCCGCCTCCCCTCACCCTGACCCTCTCTCCCCGCTGGGGGGAGAGGGGATAAGAGGAAAGAACTTTTGGCAAACGCTATATATAGAGATTCCGCCACTGGAACGTCATTCCATCAGGGACTTTTCTTTTCATGCTCACACTTGATTGGGTCGGCAAGCAGGCCGTGGTGAACCATCGACGGCAGGTACCATTTCATTTGCTGGGACGGGTCCCCGATCTGCAGGTGTGGATGATCGGGGAGTTGCACCTGCTGGTGGAGGGGGAGATGATAATCAGCTTTGAATGTAAGAGATGTCACCACGTTTTTAATTGCGATGTCGGTTCGGTCCGTATGCTCGCAGATTCAGACAGACCCCATTTCGAAAAAGGGCTACTTTGCCCCAATTGTGGCGAGGTCCCGATCGATGACGTATGGCTAACTGAACTCGGACAAAGTCAACTTACGGAAGCGACATTGGACTTTGACGATGGTTTTTGGGACTTCGCCGAAAGTCAGTGCCAGGGCTGCGACCTGTATCTCCCTGTCAAGGACCTAAACCTTTGTGATGAATGTGCCAGCAAATTGGATCGTGACCTTATCCGTAATCGTAATTGGGATTATTCCATGAGCGCATTTGGGCTTGATCCCTCAAAGCGTGAAGAACTGTATAGGCAAGTCATTGCCCAATATGGCGAGAAACTCGAACTCATTGCTTCCTCAAAGGAAATAAAAAGTTCAGCACGAAAGCAGAGACAAAGACGGAAGAAAAAGGGGGGCCACTAACCACGCAAGCAACCGAACGGAGTATACAGAGCGGCGGTTGCCAGTAGCGGCTAAGCCTGCCGCACTTCTTTACCTGAAGGATCCCTGCCATTCCCGCCGGTACCGATGAGCCTTACAAGAATGCTTTGTATCCAAAGTTGAGAGCTTTGCCCAACCGCTTCGCCATCTCCTTGCCGATGGGCCGCTTGCCATTTTCCATCTCTGAGATGTGGCTGGGCTTGGCGCCGATCATGGTCGCGAGCTGCACCTGGGTTAGCCCTTCCCGGAACCGCGCCCCGGACAAAACCTCGCCCGGTTTAATGCCTTCAGGAAAAACCTCTTCCACGGTATAAAGCCGATCTTCATCCCCCGCCGCCTGGTCGGGAATCAGGGCCAGAACGTTTTCAATCACGGCGCGCACCTTGGCGGCATGGGTCGCGGGAACCCGGATGGAAATATCAGCAAATTCTCCGGTAGTCTGCATCTTCATGGGTGCCGACATATCTCACCTCGATCAATTTTATCCCCCGATCCGCCACTCTCCAGACGGCTACATACGAGGGACGGCCTTTTTTCAGATGACAATGGTAACAATCCTGGTGCTCTTTGAATTTGGCAAAGTTTGCCCAGGAGGCGGCTATGGGGCCGCTGAGTTCTAAATCTTTTACCAGGGCCTTGAGAGACTTTCTTATCTTTTCCGGCAATCGCCCTACCTGCTTGGTGGCCCTGGCCGTGAATTTAACTTCCCACATATTGGTATTATTATTACCATATGGCTGGGTATCATGTCAATAGTCTATTTTTACGGTGTCGTCGAAGGCAAGCCCAACCCTTTCGCAGGTGGCCCGGCCCAAGCCCAGCCGCGCCGCCGAACATGACCTTGGTAAGTATATTCAAAGGCATGCCCGGTGTCTGGCGCCGTCGACATCAATTGGTCTTTTGCCGGTTGATCGTCATGCAGATTGTAACCTCGGGGGCCAGGACCATGAGCGGCTTATCTCAATCTGCTCCGGGTTTTATCACCGAATGGCGTTTCCGGCGTTTGTTATCCGCCGGGTATTGGAGTCTCACCTCCACTGGTTTGCTGAGGAGGCCATAAAAAGTCTACCGACGCCCGAAAATAAAGTGGTCATTGTTATAGGCGATGCTGCCTTTGCTGCCAAAGATAATATGAAATTGATCCAGGCCAGGGCTAAAGATGAGTCCCATCGCCGCTGGGGGTTCGTTTTTGCCATCGCCCGCATCTGGAATATGGCATACGGCAAAAGTTTAAGGAACTTGGTGAAGCATACGCCACATAGCTGTTATCGCCAGACCTGGATTCCTCGCTTGCCTGACCACAAAGGACGCAAGACCTTCTGGATCTCTGAAAAACTTACCAGTCTCAAACACCTGGGAGATGTCACCGTGGTTTTGAACAAAAAAGGGCGTAACGTGGGCCCCCAAAATACTAAACTCTTGGTGACCAATCTGCTGGAGCTGACCGGAAGACAGGTGATTGACATTTACCAGAGGCGCTGGGCCATAGAAATTCTTTTTAAAGAGCTTAAATCTGGTTTGGGATTAGGCGAACATGTACTGCATGAACTGCTACCTACGTCATAGCCATTTCCCGCTCCGATATTCTTCCAAAGCAAGACACCTCCTGCCTTGTTTGATATCCTTGCCTCGGCGAATGGCTTCTAAATCTTCCGTAGATAAATACTGGTCGTCATATTCTCCTTCGCTCATTCGGTCATAGAGAACGTCCAGGAGGTTCAATAATAAATCGCCGTCCGGCCCCTGAGCCACACTCATAAATTTGGTTACCAGGCTATCCATAGCGCTCTCCTCCGGCGAGCTCTCTTTTGATTGATGATGTTCCATCGCACCTTACTCCTTGCCTTGGGGTCTTTTGCTAAAGCCGGTATAGTGCTTTTGACTGCTTTTAGCAACCTCCAAGATATCTTGTGTCAAGATATCTTGTGAAATTAGGATCTCGAGAGAGCGGTTTTCCTGGATAGACCCCTGGCTTCTAAAAATGTGCTCTCAAAAGTCTTCCCCTCTCTGTCACAGATTCTTAACCTCCCCATGGTAAAGCCAGGGGCTTTACGACGACACTCAGTAAACTTTTACCCCTCAATATCGCGTTTAATCTGATCTCGATTTGATGGCTGTCACCTCAACTCTTGGTCATCACGACTAATGCTTCTTCAGGTACTCATTCACCTGGTCGATCATCACGTCATCTTCCCGGCACTTGCCCTTGAGTTTGTCCAGATAGATCATCAGGGCTCCGGCGTCCTTCAAAGGAAACCACACCCCTTTCTCCCCGGCAGGCGGCGGGGGTGGCGTCGGCTGGGAATGAAGGACCGGCGCCTCCGGCATGGGGGGCTTGGGGAGGGTCAGATAAGGCTTACCGGTCCCGCAGCCGATTAAAAGAATCAGACAGGCCAGCAGCGTCGCCAGCCTCGACCTTTTGACGAGTCTCCTCCACCACCTTCTCCACCTCATGCTGTACCTCCTCGCACCCTTGGGCTATTTCCACTTGGGCCTGGTAGCCATCAGCCCGAGCCTCGGCTTTGACGGCCTTGTTCTTGTAGTATTTTCCCCATAGGTAGAAACCACCTATGGCGCCCAATACCCCCATGATTTTCCCCAGGGGGCCAAGGATCAAAGATAGAAGCATTTCCATGTCACTCCCCTTTGGCGGCGATGGCCCCGGGTTTTCCCGGAGTGCCAAAAATATTATCCTTCAAGTTCTCCAGGGCCCCGGCCTTGGAATTGCCGTAGTAAACCAGGCCAAGGGACCCAACCGTAGAAGAGTTCATCACGGCCAGGGGTCCAAACCATTCCTTTTGAAACCGCCCGGCCAACATGAGATAGAGGCTCACCAGATCTATGAGCACCATCATACCAACCATGATTCCCATGCCGATCCTGGACATGGAAAGTTCATGGCTGGAAGGGTCGGTGATCGACTCCACAAGTTTCCGGTTATTTAGCCAGCCCATTATCCCAGAGCCTCCTTCAGAGCCATAGCCCGCTCGATCACGTCCGCTGAATAATCTTTGCCGGTGGTCCGGGCATCAACGTCCTGTCCCGCTTCCAGGGCCTTACGAACATTTCCGGGCCCGCAGTTGTAGGCGGCAATAGCACCCCGGAAAAGGGCGGCGTAGTCTTTCCCGAACAGACTAAAATAGTCGCCAAGATAATTGAAGGCCGGGACAATCACGTTCTTGTGGACATATTCCAAAGAGGCGGATAGGTCCCTCCACCGCCCGGAGGCACAAAAGACGGCATGACTCCGATCATCAATCTGCATCTCACCGTGGCCGTGGCCGCCATCCCCCAAGCCGTCCCCGTCCAGGGCCAGCCCGAACCGGGACTCTCGGGAGTCGATGGCGGCCAGCATCCAGGTCATCCATTGGGAGCCAATGATCTTAAACATGACCGCCTCAAGTTCTTCCGGCCACCGATAGGCGTCCGCCGCCGCCTGGAATATGGGCAGACGTTCCCGTCCTCTGTCAAGTTCCTGCTGGTTCATATTTCCCCCTGGGGCGGTGACTACAACCCAGCCCATGTAGTTTTTGACCGCCCGGATAAAGGCTACCTCATCCACGTTATTGCCCGGGCAGGTCTTGGACGTGCTGGGTTCGTCCCGGTGACACATCATGCTGTCGGGGTCAACCCCCAGGGCATTGCTCAAGATGGCTATGGCAGCCACGGCATTGTCCCGGACCAGCGCCCCCCGGCCCGTGTCAAAATCCTCAACGTCGTAGTTTCCCAGCATTTCCAGACCCAGGGACCGACCGTTGAAGCTCTTGGCGTGTACCCCCGGCGTGGTGAGGGGGGTGAATACCCAAATGCCGGCAGGTTGGTCGTCCACAAAAAGGTGGGGGCCGGCGCTCCAGCCCATCTCGTCCCGGTAATACCGTTCGAGGCCGGACATGCTGGCATTGTTGAAGCCGTTGGGCCGCTGCGCCAGGGAGGGCACGGCGGTATGGTGCAAGGTGATGAACTCCGGCTGCCATTCACCCCAAGTGAGCCCGGCGACATATTCCCGAAATGCATCGGGGGTAAAGTTACGGCCTACGATGCCTTTCCAAATCATTCCCGGATTCCTCCTCCGCCCTGTTTCCGCTCCAAAGCCCCCACCCTGGAAAAAAGTTCACCCTCATGGGATTTGCGGTCTTTCTGGCAGGCCTCATACTCTCGCCGGGCCACATATTTTTCCGGTAAAACATCTTCTCGGAGAGATTTTTGTCGGCCTTCGACTTCACCCAACTCGCCGTCCATCCCCCCAACTCGTTCCACAAGGGCCTTATGTTCATTGCAGGGCCAGGGGCATTTTATGGGGGCACCTACCCCTCCTAAGGCGTTGCGGTAAGGCCAAGTCTCCGAATCAGGCCCGCCTGGGGGCGGCATCCCCAAAATGTCTTCGGCTATCCGTTTCCGTAGAAACCTGAAGAGCACCAGGGTAATCCCAAGGATTAAAAGCCCGATGGCCATGGTCGCACCGAAAGCGGCCAGAACATAGGGATTCAATAATAGTTTATCCATGCACTTCACCCTCTCAGAAAGCCCGACTTTCCCTGGCTACGGGCCCCAAGGTCCACGAATGGCGGTCAATGATGCGCCCAGGTTCCAGGTGCGGCTGCCGAAGTCGGTCTATGGAGTCATCCATAAACCCTCCTATCGGTTGCAGGGTTAAATCAACACTGGAAATTTCCGCTTGCCGGTCTGGGTCTGCCACCTGACCTGGGGGTTCGGCGCCGGGAAGACTCGCTTGGGCGGAAGCTTCGTCCCATACGCTACCATCAAGCCGCCAGCGTTTACCCGGACCTCCCCGATTTCGGCAAAGAGGCCATAAGCTACCATGAAACCGGCTGCGTCCACCCTGACAAGGCCATACTGGTCCGTATACGCAACCTGCGCCCCCGCCGCCTCGACCCGGACCTCGCTCATGGGGTAGGAGTAGGCGCCGCTGCGAATGGCGTCGATCTCCTTGGCCGTCAGCAGTTCGTTGAAAACCACCACTTCGTCCAACAGACCGTCGTGGCAGTAGGAAGCGTTGCCGTCGTGCCGGGCGCCGATGGTAAAGTCGGCATCCTCCACGTGCAATGGGTTGGCGAAGGTCTTGAAATACTCGGTCACCGCGGAGTTCGAGGCCCGGAAGACCCTGATGTAGGCCGTCCGGTTTACCCCATCGAGGCTGACGCCGACGTGGTACCACTCCCCATTGTTGATCTGGTAGCCGGTGTCAATGGTCTCGGCGCTGTCACCGTTGTTGTAGCCGCAGTAGAGCTTCAGCCAGGCGTAATCCCGCACGATGGCCAGGGAGCGGCGGCCGTTGGTGTCGTACTTGGCAACGAGATACCCGGGGCTGATATAGCTTTCGGGCTTGATCCAGAAGCACACCGCAATCTTCCTGGTGGCATCACCGCTCTTCAGCGGGAAGCCGGCGTCGAGCTGGCTGTCCGGACGGCTGCCCCATTCGGCACTGTCCTTCTCGAAGTCGGCGGCATAGGAGCCTTCCTTCTTGTCAGCCGAGGTGAAACCGACCGTGTTGTGATCGGTCAGGTGGTTCCCGCCCTTGCCGTCGTTCAGGCTGTTTTCGAACTGGTACAGGGCCTTGACCCTGTGGTCTAAGGAGAAGTCGTTGGCCATATCAGTTCACCGCTTGGAGGGCCAGCCTGGCGTTGTTGACCGCAGCCACTGTCCAGTTGCCTCCCGCCGGATTCTGGTCCAGGGTAAACTTACGGATCAGAGAAGACACCGGCAGGTCAATGGGGTCCGAAAGATAATCCGTGTCGTTGATCCGCACCCCCAGCTTCAGTCGGTCCGGGTCAATGAAGGCTCCCTTGAGACAGAAAGCCTGTACCTGAATGGCCTTCACCGTCAGGGCCTCGGCGGGCAGATTCTCCACGTCAAAGTGCTCTTTTTCGTCAGGAGTGCTGGTTTTAATGTAGTCCGTACCGCTGGGGGGGACCTCATCGATGGCCGCATAGTGGGCGCCTGAAGGAGTGACGTCCCAGTCATTGGTGGGCCCATCCGCAGTCGGCTTCAGGAGCTTCACCTTGAGCCCGTTGGGCCAGGAGTTGTTGACCGGGCCGGAGAGGTCATTGACGATGACGTCATCGATGTAACACTGCATCCCGACCCCGGCCTCGAGATTCCAGTGCACCTTGTCAATGGAGGAAGCCGTTCCTGGTTTGGTGTCGCCGCTGTAAATCCCTTCCGGCACCCCGTCCACCCGCAGTTCCACCACCCCACCGGAGTCGGCTACTCGGAGGTGCAACTCCACCACGTACCAGGCCCCCACCTGGAAGATGGTGCTGCTAGTGATGATCTTGGTGGCCCGGTTCCCCAGCCAGACATTCAGTTTCCTCTCCGAGTCAAAATCCGTGCAGACGATGATATCCAGCCCGGCATTACCTAACGCCCGGAAGTGCTTGTAATTGGCGCTATAGCTGTTACTCACATAGAAGGCGTACTGGATGTACAACTCATCCTTGTCGGGGATGGAGAACCAGAAACCCTCGCTATTGTAGTTCCGCCAGGAGTAATCCCCGCCCCGCTTGTAGGTGCTGGAGATCACCACCGAACCGTCGGTGCCGTCCGGCTCCTTGGAACTATTCCACTCCGCCCCAAAAAGAACCAACATGCTCATGGCCTTACTCCTTGCACTCAGGAAAACTGCTCGGCCTTGACGGTGATGGCGAACGTCCCGGCCTGCGATAAATCGTGGTTGACGATCCTGACGCGCAGCTTCCGCTCTGTCCCGGAGTCGTAAACCCAGAAGGGCAGCCAGTCCTCGAAGGGGTCGCTGCCGGGGATGACGCCCTCCACCTTGTAAAGCAGGGTAGAGAAAGCATCATCGGCGTATAGATGCACGTCA
>Ga0172374_1003188_pt1 | contig 10055 bp, 10 predicted proteins | sample LakKiv3m_FD_114536 | JGI IMG/M metagenome (GOLD analysis project Ga0172374, IMG submission 114536) | Freshwater microbial communities from Kabuno Bay, South-Kivu, Congo - kab_092012_10.3m | ecosystem: Environmental > Aquatic > Freshwater > Lake | place: Democratic Republic of the Congo...
GAACTCTTTCAGTTCCCAGTCGAATTTCATAGGATCTGAAGCAATGAGATCTTCTGTGTAACCTTCGTAGTAAATCTGATCCATCATTTCGGAGAAGATTTCAACGATTGACTGTTCTTGTGCAATAGTGGCGTAAGCTTTCATAAGGCGTTTGATTTAGAGGTTAATAGAAATTTTTTACGCCAAAGGCAACTACCGAGAATAATAAATAATGTCAATGGGTTAGGGTCACTCCAGCGAATGCAGGATGAAAGAACTCAACGAGCGACAGTTCCATCAGGAGGTCGCCCTTGACAGTTTTAAGCTGTACCTGACCTAACGGTACTTTTCAAGCGAATTATTTGCAGGTACCTTTGTAGCAAAATTTCGAGCTAAACCGTGCGGTGGGCAAGGGTTTTCTTTTTGGTACTTTTACTTTGACCAGGATTTCCAAAGAAAAAGTACACCGCTGAAAAGCAGGTCCAAGGCCTGCCGGTGATTTCTTTTGCTTCTTTGCTTTGACACCTTTTACCAAAGAAAAGAAGTCGATTTTGGTTTTACCTGTAAAATTTTGTTAGATATTCATTTTTAACGGTTTAACCGTTTGAATACCCTCAAAATTTTACTTGTTCCTCACGGAGTGCACGCCCCGCCCTATCGAAAAAATGCAATTGCACCTGAAAATATTTTCAGGATATATGAATTGATGCTACATATATAATAAAATGAATATAAAAAGGAATGAAGGCAGGCTGCTCCCCTATCGACCAGGGAGGAACATCATTTCATTGGAGGGAGTCTGATCCCCCACCATTGGATCAAGCACCCAATAGTAGAGGTTGTCCACCGCATCGCTGAGATCAGTGGCTTTCCAGCGTGGCTGGTCTTTCTTTCTTTCAGAGGATTTGTCTTTTTTAAATTCCTGTGGGAGTACTGGTGCATTGTCCATGGATACAAAAGTCTCCATTGCATTATTCATATTGATACGGAAGGCTGGCAGGTTGGGGTAATCGCCCGAGAGGAATTTATGCCAGAACTGGTACTTGTCCATGTGAGGCGCCTCGTACAGCTCTGCCCTGAGGTATACTTCCCAGCCTGCCCTAGTCATCTGTTCCCGGACATCATCAAAGTAAGAACTTCGTGAAGCCGCATCATTGCGTCGTGTGCCGTCCGATCCCCCATACAGGTAGATGGTCTTCTCCGGCTTATGCTTGTAATAATCAAGGAAACGATTGACCAGGACGGTCAATGTCTCATTCTCAACATAGAAATTCTTGATGACAGGGAACTCATTCACATGCTTGTGCCACTGGCTAACGACCATGCAATTCTGGGTTGTTCCAAAGTCGAAGGAGACATACAGCGGTTCATTCGGTAGACAGTCAGCATCTCCACGACAATCAATAGATACATCCGATTTGATGTCAAAGTCGATGGAATCGTAGAATTCGTAATTGAATGAATCCGTGTATGTATGTTTCTCCGAGGATAGCAATGGATAGAACCCGGATTCATTCTGTTTCCGTCTTTTATTGAGCACTTCAAGGTCATATACCACTTTGGGAAGCGCCCGCTTGAGATCCCTGAAATACATCTCACCCAGAATATGAATATTTTCAATTGCGGAAGCTTCAAGGTAAAAGTACCGGTGGGGATATTTTGTAGCCAGGTTCTCATATTCAAAAACCCATTCACCTAAAGGGGTCAACGGCATGCTCCCCAAAAACAGGGTGCCATGATGAAAGTAAAGATGTCCGAAACGGTCTTTATTACCACGATTTGCAGGAAGAACATCGGCATCGATTGCCGATTTCTTCAGCTTCGTGCATTCGTCGAAGATCATCCCGTCGTATGAACCGCTTCGTGCCATTTCCGGGCGGTCAAAGGAATTGAATTCGACCACGAAACCATTTACAAAATGCATACAGTTGTTATAATCCAAAGGCGGCTGGAATGGTTCTTCCCAGCCGAATTTCTTGGGCGCCTTGTGCCCTATGAAATAATGCTGCCCCCGGAACAAGCCGCGGCGTTCCAGGTGATCAATGATCGGGGGAAGGGATTTTGTACGGATATGGAAATAAGTCAGACCATTGAGGGATATCTTGCCCCTGGGCATAGCAACAAAGTATTTGATGATCTCTTCGGCAATGATCGTCGTCTTTCCGACTCCCCTGCCACCGATAAAGACCTTATGGGGCTTGGTTGAAAGAAGAATCTTCAACTGCGGATCGTTGTAATAGGGAGCAGGCTTAATCATCCAGGTCAACTGTTTGCGGAGCCGGATTCTCAGAGAGAAGCATGTTGAGATAATCCTTTATATAAAGGTCGTCAGCCATAGCTTCTATTCTTCGATGCAATTCCAGGAGCTTTTCCTGGGCTTTGACATCGATCATCTTGAAGGAAGGAGAATTGATAAAATTGTAATTGATGGTCAGAAGCTGGATAGGTGGTTGAAACCTTGCCGGATCAGGAAGATCCAGGTCTTCCTTGTCCAGGTTATAGGCCTTTGTGATTCGTTCCAGGGCTTTTTCCATACCCCGGAGATCCTTTTTCATTTTGGCAAGCTTCAGCAACTCAATAGCCCACTGGGTGACATGATATCGCATGGCCTCCTTTGTATAGGTCCTGACATCCCCGAAAAGTCTCCGGGAGTTACGAATATCCCGGTAAGCTTGTCCGTCAGAGATTCCGAATTGTTTCATGAGGAATATGACCACATCCCGATCGGTATTCATTTCGTCGTTCAGTTGCATGAAACAGGCGCTCCATCGGATGCGGATCGCTTCATCCTCCGGACTAAGCTTTGTATTTTCAGACCGGTAAAAAAGACTGATGCGATCGAAGGTCGAATCGGAAATGATTGCATTCATAAATCATCCAGTTTGGCGTTCTCAATGATCTTCATGGCAAAAGCCTGTGCCGGCGAAGATCCGTTCTGAGCCAGGTCGAAGATACCTTTGCGAACTTCAGCCTCGCGTTTCAGCCTTCCCCGCTGAAATGCCCTGAAGGAAGGACTTTCCCTTTCCTGAAGCAGGGCTTTTAATTCAGCGGGATCCACCTCGAGGATCACCGCAATTTCTTCTTTTGTGAACATCAGCGAAGCATAGGTCTCTATGTCGCTGATAAATGGTTCATTCTGTTGCATTAAATACACTATTGGTTGCCAATTCTCTTTCAATCCAATCCCTTTCAAAAACCGCCACATTCCTGCATGTGAACAACACCCCTGCTTCAATCCGGGGATTGCGGGTAAAATTCGCAGACCCAACAATGCTGATACCCCAGTTATCATTCTCGATGACAGTCACCTTCGCATGACATTTGGCCGGTTTGATCTCGGTTGTGATTTTTTGCAGGAATTGCAGCTCGGCAGGTTTGCGGACACCGTTGCGGTAATCGAAGATACCCTTGAGCTGCAGGATCATTCCATGTTCGACAAACTGGTATAGCTGGCGGATAGCATACTCAGATATTGCCCAGGTAGTGAACCAGACCCGGGCGGGGCCGGTCTGTTCCAGGATAAAGAACAACAGGTCATGTGTAGACCAGTCACCCAGAGAGACGTAAGGAATAACCTGATCCTGGCCAAGGGTGCCAAAAACCTCAGTCAGCTTTGCATTGGCTTTGCCGATCTTGAAGATATGGGTGCCTGAAGCTGTGACAGCGCCGGAAACAGTCTTGTCCGCTTTTTTCATCCCCAGATCTTTCACGCAGAATAAGCTCATTGGCCCAATTTTTTATTGATCTCATCAATTTCCTGCTGGTACTCATCCAGTTTCTTTTGATACCGGTCACGGTCCTTGAGAGAATCGGATTCTTCAAGGAGCTTTTTATACCTGGTCAGGTAAGTGCGGACAGAGTACTGGCGTTTGATCAGTTCTCCCGCATCCTTTCCTGAAATGTTATCTTTTTCGATTATACCGGGTTTTGGAAAAAGAATACCGGTTTTTTCATAATGGTCGATCCTGGTATAAATTTCCCTGAGCCGATCGTCCAGATCAAGAATCTCAAAAGCGATTTTTCTTCTAACCTCCTTATCCCTGAATGGAAGGCACGCATGGAGACTGTCCAGCATCTTATAAATCATCTTCCGTTCCTTGCGGATATCTTCGATAAGAACAGCAGGAATCTTGACTGGTGGGTTTTCTTTATCAGCTGCTGGTATCTCCGGTGCTTTTTCCGGTGAATGTTGAGGAACCTGGTGGCTGATGACCTTGCCCAACTCATAAGCAATGGTCAGCCGGTTCTTACCGGTTGATCCCCCAATGCGCAGAATCTTGCCCAGGTTGGGGTTTTTGCAATACCGGTCGTATAATGAAAGCCCTGAAGGATAATCCTGGTCAGAATTCAGCCAGGTAAAGATATCATGATCCATGCAGCGAAAATATTGCTGCAATTGCAGTGATAAAAGGACATAAAAAATGCTGGCTAAGTTGTTAGCAAGCATTTTTCACTTTTCATTAATCCTAACGTTTTCAGGCTTTGCGTTCGCTCTTTTTAGTCAAGATTAATCCGTTTTTTAATATTACAATCAAATACATCGCCATCTTGTAGAGGAATTATAGTTTGCTCATGAAATAATTCATAAAATTTTTCAGGAGCTTCTGTGTGAATAGGTATAATGCCACATTGGGGTTTAACTGTTTCAAAAACCATTTTTAATGTCTCTACATCGGCATGTCCGCTTGTATGTTTATATTCAAATTCATATGGCTCTAAAAAATTATATAATGATTCATTAAATGCAGGTTTTTCGCAATCCAAATATCCGTTCCATATTGAATAATATATTTTTGTTTCGTCTGATTTGGCGTATTCGTTTAAAAGTGGTTTAAATGCATCATTTGAGCGAAAAAGCATACAAAATCCATTTTTTTCTAAATAAGGTTTTAACTTCCCATTAAAAGAAAATGGATTCCGCCCTTGACGCTTCAACTCAAAGAAACGACCTGCAGGAGTTGTTTTTTGGACGTAATCTATATCGTAAAATGGAGTGTATTGCTTATGACGTTCGGAAACTATTTTTAGAATTTCCGTCTGATAGCCATCGCAAACAAAACAACGGTTTGCATTTTTTGTGGCGTGATACAATGAGAATATTCTGTCAATATTAGTGGAAGACACTAAAATAAAGTTGTATTTATTTTTTCTAAACAGCGATTCAAAGTCGTTTTGTAATTCTTGTTCCGTTTGCATTGTAGCATTTGGGCGTTGAATATTTGAACCTTCAGAAATTATGTAATCAATGTTTTTGGCATAGCGTTTTAGCGTTGGAATAAGTCCTTTGCTTCTAAAACCATGTCCGCGAAAATCGCCCGTGTGAAGTATTCGTTTTTTATCTGCCTCGACAATAAACATATAAGCATCAAAAGCGGAATGGTCAATAAATAATGGCGTTATGGTAATTTCTCCGATTCTAATTTTTTGTAACTGCACAAAAGTGTTCATTTTCATAATACGCTCAACAATTCTTTTGTGTTTTTCTGACTCGTTTGGGTCTGGAATATGAGATAATCTGCTTTCGAGACAATTAAAAATTTCGAGTGCCGTTTTTCCTATGTATATTGGCAAATCAGCAACAGTATCGCAAATTTTTCCAATATGGTCACTGTGGTAGTGAGTTATAAATAATGCACTTTTTGAAACATAGCCACAAGTTAATCCAACAATAGTTGGTAACTCTTTATTCTCTGCTCCAGGCAATTGTTCGCCGAAGTCAATAAAAACCTTGTAGCCATCACTTTCAATCTCGGTTACGCAGCCTCCTATTTGATTTGCTCCTCTATGTATGGTAAGTTTCATTCAGGAATAATTTTCTCATCATAAGCACCATCAATTATGTCCGTAATTTTTAAAGTTTTAAGCGTTGCTTTCGAAAATAAAAATGTTGCGTGAAATTTATTATCCTTCTTTGTTATATCTCCAAAATCTTTCTCTACACTATTTCCTGTTGTTAATTTTTTACAACCCCAACGTTTATCATTAAAAAGATACCCTGCCATTGTTTGTTTGGGGGTACTTGCTTCATCTTTTTTAGCATTATTATCTAAAGTAATAAAGTAAAATTCAGGCATTAATACATCAATTTCTTTGGGTAACTCAAACGGTACGGATATTTCAAGTTCTTTTTGACTTTTGATAATTTCAATAATTTCTTTTTTCAAATGCCTTTCAAAAAAACCTTTATCGAAGAATTTGCTAAAATCATCAATGTGCTTATATATTCCACTAGTACCACCTATTGCAGTCCTGCCATATTTTAATTCTATCAAGGCAACCCTGTGCGGTCTTTCTTTGGAAAGCGCGATAATATCAAATCGCCCGTTAAAATCGGCATCATTTTTCTCTTTTTGGTCGTTGAATTGCTTAACATATTCAACGTCAATGCAAAACCAATTCGAGTCTTTATTTCCATTGTTTAAAAGGACCAACTTTGATTGGGCCTGTTTTTCTGGAGTTGCTTTAGCATTGCTGTGACTTTTAATTTCTTCGTATTGTTTGCAAATTTCACATTGCTCGATTTTATATCGTTTCTCTTTGCTGCTATAATGATTTCCGTCTAAGTAATACTTGTCTATTTCACAACAAATAGTGCCTTTTGTGTAAGAAATTTTAGCAATGCTATCACAGTTGTAATATAAATTCAGATAATTATTCCTCACTCCAATAAATAATTCATCTTTATATTTTTCATAAAGTTTATAAAGTTCACTTTGATTGAATGCTTCCGCAAAGTCTTTAGTTATCCCCCGGGTAATTTTCTTTTGTGTTGTTGTTACTTTCATTTCTTTTTCTTTCAGTTCAACTTTTTATTAAAGTTCAGTGTACTACTCAGAGTGAGGGCAAACGATTTTATAAACTTAACTGGCTATGGTTATTTATTGCAATAAGTAAAATTACAACAATATCAATACTTAAATCAAAACATGAAAAAAGCCTGCCGGATCACTCCGACAGGCTCAAACTAACAACTATGAAAACACTACAGAAGCTTCATTGATTAATTTACGGGTGGATTGGGATCCATCAGCAGGCTGCCTTCATAAAAGGCCATCGGAGATCCCTGTTTGCAAAGGAACCCGAATTTGTGCCCTTTATCCTTGTCGATTTCTTCCCCCCATGTGGTCTCGATGGTCTCGAGGTGCACCAGGTTACAGGGTTCACCAATAAGGTAGCGCTTGGCTGAAGCACAGTTCTGGATAATGACGATCCCCTTGAAGTCGATCCCGAAGTTCTGGATCCATTTCTGCACAGCTTTTTCGATACCGGGGTAAAAACCTTCCACGCCTATTTCGTAACCGCCGCAGTCCTGGTTAGAACCCTTAAGCTTTTTCTGTGAAGGTTTGATGGTCCCCTGGGTCATATAAAAGCTGTGCATGAATTTTCCGGTCAGAAGCTGGATATCGTCGGAGATGGTTACACCATCCACATCCCTGGCAGGGAATGTCGTCCAGTCGATATCGCTTTCCATGATCAGAATGATCTCGGATTTTATCCCGCCGCCGCCTCCGGCGTTTCTTACGGTGGGCTTAAAAAGGTCAAAAAGAGGTATGGACATGATTTTTGGTTTTTATGTTGCAGGAACAAATGCGAAAACAGCTTCTTCAATGCCGAATCCGACGGATTCGTACCAGTCGGCGAAGACCTTGATCTGGCGGTCTACGCTTTCAACCGAAATGCTTGATGCACCGTTATTACGGTTCATCAGCCGGATGAAATTCTCCTTCGGTGTGGTGAAGATCACATTCTCACCGGCCATTGAAGGTAGCGGGGTAAGAGTCAGGTTCGTACCTTCCAGCATGGTTTTCATGCCGTCATAATTCGAATCCGTGCCATGAAGGTCCCGGCGCTTGCGGTGATAGGCTGAAAACCATTTTCGGGAAAGGAAGATGTTCATCGACATATCCTTGTAAAGATCCCCGACCTGGTCGCCGAAAGATTCCAACTGATCAAAGATGTTGTCGACGGTGAGCGGTGCCAACTGTATGAAATTGATGTTGGAATTTCCTGCTGTATGTTTGTGTTTAAGGATAGTAACGAAACCATCCATCGACAGACCGAGAGCCTGTGCGGTACCTTCGACCGGTGGAACATAAGTCCCCTTGCCAATCAAGGCCAGCTCCCGGTTATCGGCAACCTTCGGGATGATGAGCTGCTCGATGATATATTTGGAGATCGGCCAAGCCTTGCGGTCGATCGACTCATCTCCCATGAAACCGAGCCAGGAGTCCATGATCTCATCCGGATAAAAGGAAAGATCGATCTTGTGCCGGCGCTGCATGATCTCCACCGGGGTGAAGGCAGCTTTGCCCTTTGGCGTCCACCCTTCCTGGAAGCCCTGGACAAGATCCGAGATCACCGCTTTGGTGGCCCGGTAAACAAGATCCTGGGACTGCTTGGTCGTCATAAACGTTTCAGAATAGGTTGGCTGTGTAAGGAGCCTGAGGATATCCCGCTGATTCGTTCCGACATACGTGCCGAAAGCAGCTTTCAGTTGATCTAAAGAAATTGATTCAGCCATTGTTCTTTGAATTATTGTGAATACTTATTACTGTTTTGAGCAAAAATCATCGGCGATCTTGTCATGGGCATAGATTGCCGTTTCTTCTCCTTCACCAGGGAATTTGTCAGCGGCCTTGGCAGCGACAGTTTCCTTGCCGGCATCTTCCCCACTGAGCTTTTCAAGTTCTGACAAGGTTGCTGCATGAGCCTCTTTCTCATTGGCAAGCAATGTTTCCAGTTCTTCATTTCGTGCCGACACGCTGGCCAGCTGGTCATTGATCTGCTGCACCTGGTCTGAGGTCAGTTCCTGAGCTTCGAGGTTGGAAGGATCCAGTTTGAAAAAGCTCTGGATCGCTTTCCATGTTTCTTTGATTTTCATAGGTTGAATATTTTTTGATTCATTTGATTCTGATTGGACAATTGTGGAATTTCCCATGGAGAAAGCCACTTCAAGCGCTTTCTCAAAGGAGCCGATCTCATCAATCAATCCAAGTTCTATGGCCTGGGGTGCGAAAAAGATCCTGCCCGTAAGCGTTGATTCGTCCACGGAAGGTCTGTTGCTCCGGATGGAAGCAAGAAATTTCTGGTTGATTACATCCAGAACATTCTCGCGATAACTATCATATTTGCCATCAAGAACCTGGTTGAAATCCTTGTTCTTGTCGACAGACAGAGTTGCATAGACCTCATGAAATTTGACGCCCATTTGTTCAAGGGCAGGCTGGAGATCTTCGACCATCATCATGGTGCCGATGGAACCGATCCGGTCAAGATCGGAGCTTGCAATGATCTTACTTGCCCCAGAAATGATCCAATAAGCTGCGCTTGCAGCCAGTCCGTCAATATATGCAACGACCGGTGTAGTTGACTTTTTGATGGCTTCCGCCAGAAGATCAGTCCCGGCGACCTGACCACCCGGGCTGTCTATGACCAGAACTATGCTTTTAATATTGGGATTCTGATCAGCCGCTTTGACATCATTTAATAGCGACTGGGTTCCCCTGGGTCCGCAAGGCTGATCATATTTGAGGATTTCTGAACGGATTGGAATGACGGCAACAGATCCTGCCGGGATTTCCGTATCGGAAAATCCGAGACGTTGATTCTCATTCCCTGAACCGGCCAGGATATATGGGCGGTTCCGTTGCCGGGCCAGTGAAGAATCACCTTCAAAGATGCTTTCCCCTTTGATCAGCGAAAGCAGAACGGAAGCGTAAGCTGCCGATCTTTCAGTGGAGATCAACCAGGGGCCGGAGAATATTTCACTGAGGATGGGATTCATTGTACCCTTTTTCGAGGGTACAATATTATAATGGTGCAGACGGTAAATAAAGGACTGAAAAAAATGAAATCAATCAGTGAAATCTTCGTCTGGGATCGGGCCGGTTGGCGCAACATAATAAAGAGCCGGATGTGTGAACTCACCTGAAAACAGAAGCTCGTAACCGTTAAAACCCTCGATGGATGCAGGCTTGAAAAGCTTTCCTGAAACTTTCATCGGGCATTCAAGAGTACCGAATATCCGGATGGTTCCGTTCTTATCACCCGATTTGAGAATTAGATGCCTGCCGGTC
>Ga0172374_1003189_pt1 | contig 10054 bp, 6 predicted proteins | sample LakKiv3m_FD_114536 | JGI IMG/M metagenome (GOLD analysis project Ga0172374, IMG submission 114536) | Freshwater microbial communities from Kabuno Bay, South-Kivu, Congo - kab_092012_10.3m | ecosystem: Environmental > Aquatic > Freshwater > Lake | place: Democratic Republic of the Congo...
ACGGCAACCCGGACGTCTACACCGGCAACTCCTACCTCTTCAACACCGCCCTGATCAAGAAGGCAGGCCTCGACCCCAAGAAGACCCCGACGAACTGGAAGGAGATGTTCACCTGGCTGGAAGCCCTGAGCAAGAACCAGGACATCGACCCGATCGCGGGCTCGTCCGACGTCGGCGGCAAGGTCTCCCAGATCGGCTACGCGTTCGGCGTGAAGTACGCCGACCGGTTCTTCGACGCCTCGATCGGCGACGCCGCCTTCGCGGGCGACCTCTGGTGGGACAAGCTCTACGCGTTGACCTGCTATGACAAGGGCGCCGCGATGCCCCTCGACGACCTCACCTACTATCCCGCCATGATGGCCCTCATGAAGCAGCACCTGAGCTACTACCAGCCCAGCTGGTACGAGAATACCCCGGAGACCGAGAAGCTGACCTTCGCGAGCGGCAAGGCGGCCCTCATGGTCACGGCGTTCTGGGACTACAGCACGCTGGCCAGCGCCCTGACCAAGGAGAAGTTCCCGAACGGCTACGGCCTGTTCCCGATTCCGTATTTCGGCGCCGACACGCTGGCCTACTGCGTCGAGAAGGGCTGGGTCACCCAGGCCGAGGCCGACGCGGCGGCTCCCTACACCGTGGATCGTCCGAGCGCCGGCGGCGGCAGCGGACGCCACGAGTACGGCTTCACCGTCAACAAGAAGACCGCGGAGAACGCCGAGAAGCTGGCGGCGGTCAAGGACTTCCTGATGTACCTGTCCTCCAAGACCGCGCAGGACAAGTACGTCGTGACCGCGCAGTCCCTGTCTCCCGTCCAGGACGTCGCCCTCATCGACATGATGAAGCAGTTCGTCGTCCCTGAACCCGAAGGCGGCTTCGTGACCGACATCCTCGGCTACACCGTCGTCGAGTGGGGCAAGAGCGGCTGGGACGTCGAGATGATCAAGTTCCTCAAGGGCGAGCAGGACTGGAAGACCACGATCGCGGCCTGCTCCGCGCCCGAGTGGAAGGGCGACATCCCGTCGGCCGAAGCCCTGCAGACCGCGGTCGACGCCGCGAAGGCCGACCTGGACGCGGCGGCCGACGCCGACAAGGACGCCAAGCAGCACGCCTACGACGCCGCGAAGCTCCGTCAGAAGATCTACGTGCAGTATTATTACGACAAGACGGGCAGCTGGATGGAAGTCGGCTGATCCGGCTCCGGTCCGCGGCCGGCCCCGTCTTGCGATGGGGCCGGCCGTTTCCGTCCAAGGAGGTGCCGAATGAAGAACAGGCCTTTCTGGAAGGGATTCCGCGACAAGGCGCTCTGCCTCGTCCTGGACCTGGAACCGTCCGATCTCCACAAGAAGGAACGCCGGAAGAAGGCGTTCGGCCTGACGGCCCTCGTCGGGTTCCTGTTCGTCCTGCCCGCCTTCGCCAGCAACGTCGTGTTCGACTGGATCCCCATGCTGGACGGCATCTACAAGTCCTTCTTCCAGTGGAGCCGCTACACCGAGCCGGTCTTCGTCGGCCTGGAGAACTTCCGCCTGATCCTCGTCGACCCCATGTTCTACGCTTCCCTCCAGAACATGCTCTTCTTCCTCGTCGCGAACCTGGTCCTGATGCTGCCCACAATCGTCGCCTGCGTCGTCATGTTCCGCATCCGCAGCACGAAGGCGCAGTACGTCTACCGCGTCCTGCTGAGCCTGCAGATGGTCATCCCGGGCCTCGTGTTCACGCTGATGTGGATCTTCCTGCTCGGTTACGACTTCGGCGCGATCAACCACCTGCTGGAGCGCCTCGGCTTCGAGCGCGTCATGTTCCTCGGCGACGCCTCGCGGATCAAGTGGACGGTCCTCCTGACCGGTATCCCCTTCGTGTCCGCCAACACCGCCATGATCTACATCGGCGGCCTGAACGCCATCGGGGAGTCCGTCTGGGAGGCCGCGGAGATCGAGGGCGTCGGCCCGATCCGCCGCTTCACGGCGCTCGAGTTCCCCCTGATCATCGGCCAGTTCAAGCTGAACCTCATCGGCGTGCTCGGGGCCTCCATCACGGCCTACGGACAGCAGCTGATCTTCTACAATGGCTCGGTCCACGCGGGGATCATGACCCCCGGACTCCTCATGTACTTCAAGGCCTTCCCCAACACCGGCGCGCCCGAGTACGGCTACGCCTACGCCCTGGGCCTGCTGCTGTTCCTCGTCGCCCTCTCCATCTCCCTGCTGACGATGCGCTTCCTGAAGAGCAAGGAGTGACCGCGATGAAGACGCTGCGCCGCACCCGACCCTCCGACCTGCTCAAGAACGGCTACATGGTGGTCGTCGTGGTCCTCATGCTGTTCCCGCTCTACCTCATGCTGATCGGCTCCGTGAAGAGCCTGGACCAGATCCTGGACAATTTCTTCGTCCCGACCCTGCCCATGGAATTCGACAACTACGCGCGGGCGTTCCGCTACGTCTCGCCCTATTACCTGAACACGGCCTGGTACGCGGTCCTCTCCACGGTCTCGACGGTGTTCGTCGCCGCCATCGCGGGCTACGCCTTCGCCGTGCTCCGCTTCCCGGGCCGCCGGATCCTGTTCATGCTGCTCTTCGCGAAGATGTTCCTGCCGGGGATCATGAGCCTCGTGCCGTCGTTCCTGCTCGCCACGCGCCTCGGCATCCTGAACACCTCGCTGGTCATCGTGCTGTTCTGCATGGGCACCTCGCAGCCCTTCTGGGTGTTCGTCATGAAGACCTTCGTGGAGCAGCAGCCGAAGGAACTGTTCGAGGCGATGCGCATCGACGGCGCTTCCGAACTGCAGATCTTCCTCAAGCTGGCCTTCCCGCTGCTGCGCCCGATGGTGTCGCTCATGTCCCTGAACGTGATCCTGTTCATCTGGAACGACTTCATCTGGCCGCTCGTCACCCTGACCGACCCCGCGAAGCGGACCATCACCGTCGGCATCTTCAAGCTGGCCGCCGCCGCCGGCATCGACTACGGCATGCTGATCGCCGGCTATGCGCTGGCCGCGCTGCCGCTGCTGATCGCCTTCTTCATCTCGATGAAGCAGTTCATGGCGGGGCTCACGGCCGGCGCCATCAAGATCTGACCCCGGAAGGCGAGGAACCTCCCATGAGAATCCTGCTCGAATCCAGCCCGCCCGGGACCTGCCCGGCGCTTTCGGGTCTCGTCGAGAGCCTGCAGCGTCGCCTCTCCGCCTGCGCCGCCGAAGGACTGACCCTCTCCCTCTCCCTGGACGCCGGTGCGACGGACGCGGTGCGCGTCGTCTCGGGGCTCCGCACGGCGCGCATCGTCGGGCGGACCTTCCCGGACCTGTCGGGCGGCGCCTACTGGTTCCTCGAGCGGCTCGGCTTCCTGTTCGAGTTCTCCCGCGAATACCCGCCCGAGCAACCCGTCGAGGAGTTCCCGCGCCTCGAGCGCGCCTTCCCGCTGCCCGTCCGGCAGCGCGGCATCCGCATGCACCTCAACTTCGTCCAGGACCAGAGCTGCTTCACGGAGGAGGAGTTCGGGGACTTCGTCGACCGCCTGCCGACGATGCGCATGAACTACCTGCTGTTCCACATGTACCCGAACCAGGAGTGGTACCCGTTCACCTACCGCGGCGTGGAGCAGCTGGCCCTGGACGTGGGCAATCTCGAGCGGAAGCCGCTGCGGCCGGACATGATCGGCCGCGAACGGATCCTCGTGAAGGACCACTGGTTCCCGCGCGACCTTGAGGGGATCCGGGACCCGGCCGAGCTCCGCGATGCGATGTACGCCCGGTACCAGCGCATGATGGCCCGGGCGCGCGGCCAGGGCACGACCGTGGCCGTGAGCTTCGAGCCCGAGTCCGTCGGCGGGTCGTTCGCCGACCGCCTTCCCGCCTGGGGGGCACAGGCGCCGGACCGGGCCGCCTCGACGCTGGCCGAGGACTGGCAGATGGACTGGTCGGGCAAGCCCCTGGCCGATGCGGACGTGCGCCACCCGCTGATGCGCGACCTGGCCGCGTCGCGCGCGACGGGCATCCTCGACGCCTTCCCGGACCTCGACGAGCTGCACCTGATCTCCCGCGAGGGGACGTCGTACCGGATGGACGACGAAGCGGCCTATCGGGCGGAATTGCGCCGGATCGCCGACCGGTTCGCCATCCCCGACGAGGCCTTCGACTTCGCGTCGATCCTCCGTCCCGTCGTCATTCTGGACCGCACGGTGGCGGGCAATCCGCGCTCCTACCCCTACTGGACCGTGCCCGAGGGCGAGAACCACCTCGCCACGGTGACGGCCGTGCTGCGCTTCGTCGAGCTCGCGCGCGACGTGTTCGCCTCGGAGCCGCTGGCTTCGCGCCTCGCTTCGCGCGGCGTCCGGCCGGTCGTGACGGTCTACGCGCCGAACCCCGAGACGGTCCGGCTGACGACGCCCCTCGTCGCCGCGATGCTCCCCGAGGGGCACGCCTTCCACCTGCTGGCCGACTACGGCGCGCGCGACATCGCCCGCGGCATGGACTCGTGGCGCCCGCTGCTGCCGAAGCTCGACGTCGGCCTCGTCTCCTGGCTGGAGTTCGACGGCTGCATGATGCTCGCCCAGGGCTGGAGCGAGTCCATCTCGGACAACGTGCGCCAGGCGGCGGCGCTCGGCATCCGCACGCAGATGTTCAACCACTGGCGCGTCCGCACGAACGAGCAGAACGCGCGGGCGGCGGCCGACGCCATGTGGGACCCCGACGCGGACCCGCGGGCGCTCTCGGAGACCTACTGGCGGGCGCACTTCGGCGACGCCGCGGTCGAGCCGGCCCGGACCGCCTACGCGATGCTGGAGAAGGCGACGGTCTACGCCAAGGAGCGCAACTTCAACGTCGGGTTCACGACCGACTGGGTCGTGCGGATCTGCACGGAACCCCCGGGCTACTACTGGCGCTACCTGCTGGCGACCGTCGCGAACTACGCGGCCGCGGCCCTCGCCTTCGACGCGCTGGCCGCCGCGTCGTCGCCGCGGGGCCGGGAACAGGCGGCGTACATGGCCGACATGTGCCGGATCTCGTCCTGGCACGTCGAGGCGGTCCACCGCCTGCAGCTGGCCAAGCTGCCCCTCGTCGGATTCAAGCTCTGGCCGGTGCCGGCCGAGGACCCCGCGTGCCTGCCGCCGCCGGAGCTCCTCTCCCCGCTGCTGCGCGAGGCGCGCGCGGGGCTCGAGCTGGAGCTCGGTTTCATGCGGACGCTGGCCCGCTGGGTGCGCACGTGCGACGAGCAGGGACAGCTGGCCATGCACCAGCAGGGCGTGATCGAGCCCTTCGAGGAGCTGGTCTCCGCGCTGGAGCGGTGGGTCGCGCAGGAGGCCGCCCGTGCGGATGGGTGAACCCTTCCTCCTGGAGGACGTCGACGGGCTGCGCGCGTCGCTGCTGTCGGGAAGCGACCGGCGGACGGCCCTCTTCGAGATGCTTCGCTCGTCGGCCCGCGCCGCGCCGCAGGACTTCGCCTGGTTCGTGCCCTTCGTCGCCCTGATGACCCGCGACCCCGGAGACGTGGAACGCGCGCGGAACACGATCCGCATCTACGTCGCCAAGCTCGAGCCCATGTCCTTCTGCTCGGGCCTCCAGTTCCACTTCTGGTGCTTCGCGTTCCCGCACGCCAAGGTCTCCCTGTATTTCCAGTGGCTGTGCACGATCGGCGCCTTCGACGCCGAGGAGGAGGAGCGGATCCGGCGCCGCCTCGTCGCGTACCATTTCGTGAACTTCTACTACGGCCTGCGGACGAAGCCGGACCCCGAATGCGTCGACAACCAGACGCTGTCGCTCGCGCTGTCGACGGCGCTGGTGGGGGTCCTCTTCGACGAAGGCGGACCGGGAGCGGGCGGCGGGATGGCCCGGATCATGCGGGACGAGGGACTGGCGCGGCTTCCGACCGTACTCGGCCACATGGACCCGTCCGGCTATTCGGGCGAGGGCAGCTCCTACATGGACTGCGTGAACGGCCCGGCGATCCCTCTGGCCATCGAGCTGCTGGAGCGCGTGACCGGGGAGCGGGACCTGCTCCGCAAGGGCTTCCCGCCCAACGACGCGCAGCCGGTGAAGGTGCTGCGCATGGTGGCGCGGGAGTTCATGCCGGGCGGGCTGCTGCTGCCGTGGGACAACTACGGATACCAGTTCGGCGTGCGCTCGACGCTCGCCTACGGCGCCCGGAAGACGGGCGATCCGCTCTTCTCCTATCTGCTGGAGAAGGAGTGCATCTTCACCTACGACATCGGCATCGGCTGGGCCTACGACGACCTGGTCTGGACGCTGGTCTGGTGGCCGGCGGCCGGTGCGGACGCGGACTGCCCCATGGACTGGGCGGAGCCTCGCGTCGGCGGCGCGCTGGTCAGCACCGATCGGAACCGCTACTGCGCGCAGCTCTGGGACGAGTCGACGCCCGACGTGCCGACCCGCGCCCACGTGAACCCCAACGCCGTCCTGTTCAACGGGTACGGCACGCCGCTCTCCGCGGACGGGGCGCCCGTTCCCGGCGGCGCGCCCCGGTTCCAGTACGCGGACACGTGGCGGACGATCCACCACTTCATCGGGGCGGCGCCGGAGTCCAATTACGGAGACGGCTGCGCCGGCGCGCACTCCGTCCTGATCGTGGACGGGAAGGAGAGCCTGCGGGCTCACTCGGAGCAGCCCCAGCTCGGGGCGGTCGACGCGCGGCCCGGCGCCCGGACGCTCCGGGCGGACGTGACGCCGCTGTACCGGGAGAACTTCCCCGACGTCCGGCGCGTCGAACGGCGGACCGCGCTGCACGAGGACGCGTTCTTCACCGTGGAGGACCGGTTCGACGCGGAGGAATCCCATGTCGTCGCGTCGCGCTTCCTGCTGCGCCCCGAGTGGACCGAGCCGCCCTTCGGCGTCGCGATCCGCACGCCCGAAGGCGCGACGCTGCATCTGGCCGAGGTCCTCGGGGGCTGCCGGATCCACCGCGAGTCGGTCGCGGGGCACCCCGCCAAGCCGGACGGCGCGTGCCGCCTGACGGATTTCGTCTCCGAGGGACGGCGCGTGCGCCGGCTGTTCGTGGCCTTCCTCTCCCGCGACGTGGACGACGGGGAGGCGCTGCCCGGGTTCCAGGCGCTGGCCGACCCGCGGGACGACCTGGCCGACGTGCGCGGCGCCCTGTTCGCGAGCGGCCTGCGTCTCGACCTCGCCTGCCCGGCCTACATGGAGGCCGCCCTGCCGGTCTCGCGCACCTGGTGGTACGGACGGCGCGTCCGTCGGGCCGCCGGTCCCGGCTACCTGAAGCTGCCCCTCGGCCTGATCCGGCCGGCCCTGTTCCTCGACGGCCGCGCGATCGACCTGGCGCCCTGGGCCGCGAGCCGCGACCTGATCCGCCCCGTCGTGCCGATTCCCGCCGACCTGGCGTCGGTCGACGAGCTCGAGGTCGTCTTGCGGACCGACGTGCCCGTGAGCCATTATGATGGGGACGGCGACGGGACGATCGGATTCTCGGGCGGCATCGCGGCCTGCCGTCCCCTCGAGCCGGAGCGGCTGCTGCACGCGGCCTACCGGGACGGAATCCTCGAGGTCGGGACGACGTCGCGCACCTACCGGATCCCGTACGCCCTGATGGAGGACTGAACGTGGACAGCTACGACTGGATGGAGCGCGCGCTCGCCGACCCGGCGTCCCTCGACGCCGCCGCCGGCCACACGGACTGGCGGGTCCGGTACGCCGCCGCCGTCGCCATGGGGCGCCGGCGGGACCCGGTCCACCTGCCGGCGCTGTTCGCGATGCTCGAGCGGGAGGCGGGACGGCCTCTCTACGACCAGCCGCGGGCGACCTTCCCGGGCAGCCACGACGACACCCGGATGGCCGAACAGATCCTCGCCGTCCACGAAACGTTCGACCGGGAGGCGGGCGAGGAGGAACGCGAGGCGTGGAAGTGCCGCGGCCGCGTGAAGCAGGCCTGTCTCTTCGCGATCGGGGACATCGGCGGTGCCGACGCGGCGCAGCGGCGCGCCGTCGAGGCGTGCCTCCGGGACGGCGACGACGTGGTGCGCATGGCGGCCGCGCGGGCGCTCGGGCGCATCGGCGACGGGGCGAGCCTCGCGGCGCTGTCGGGGCTGCTCGACGCGCCGGAGTTCTGCTCCCGCACCGAAGCGCGCAAGTCGACGGCGCGCCTGCGGGCGGCCGCCCCGGAAGGAAGCGCGACGTGAGCGGACGGATGCCCTCGGCCGAGAAGCAGCGCCTGACGGTCGGCATCGGCACCACCGCCTCGAAGCCGGGCGACCTCGTCGGCAACCTGGCCCAGATCCGCCTGATGGCGACGCAGGCCGGCGCCGTCGGCTGCGACGTGCTGCTGACGCCGGAGATGAGCGCCACCGGGTACGGTGGCTACCCCGAGGTGCTGGCCCTGGCCGAACCGGCAGGAGAAGGCCCCGTGTACCGGGGGCTGGCCGACATCGCGCGCACGACCGGCGTCGTCGTGCTGGCCGGCTTCGTCGAACGGGCGGGTCCGCTGCGCCATATCGCCCACTATGTCGTGGAACCGTCGGGCCGGCTCGCGGTCCAGCGGAAGATGCGCGCCACGCCCGCCGAGCGGCCGCTCGACCCCGCCGCGCCGCTCTTCTACGACGACACGGAGGAGATCGGGCACGTCGTGCCGGGCGAAGAGCGGTTCGGGATCTTCCCGATCCGCGGCGTCCCCTGCGCGATCGTGATCTGCGCCGACTGGGGCGTGCGGGGCCTGACCGGGATCCTGAAGGGGCTGGGTGCGCGGATGGTCTTCCTGCCGACCGGCGCCGGCGGCACGCGCGAGGAGCGGGTGGACGACGCGGAACTGGAGACCCCCGAGGGCCGCGGGAAGTACGCGCGCCTCGTGGACCAGCGGCCCTATACGGGGCAGGGCGCCCTCGACTGCCGGGCGAACGGCTGGGGGTTCGCCGCGGTGAACCTCTGCGGGTTCGACGGCATCCGGCGCTACCACGGAGGCAGCGGCACCCTCGTGTCGCCGCAGGGCGACGTGGCGGCGGTCGTCCCGTCCTGCCCGAACTTCACGCGGGCCGGTCCGAAGCTGGCCTTCGCGACGCTCGAATTCTAGCGGGCTTCCGACCGGAGTCGGACGAAAGGAAGGGACATGGGCGGAGCGGCGAGCGGCGACGGCTACCGGGGACGGACCTACGACAAGACCTGCACGCAGGCGGCGTTCCTCGTGGGCGGCATCGGGACGGGGAACTTCTCGGTCGGCGCCCGCGGCGACCTGCGGGACTGGGAGATCTTCGAGACGTCCGGCAAGGGCAATTACCTTCCGAACACCTTCTTCGCGATCCGCACGGACGACGGCGCGACCGTCGACGCGCGGGTGCTCGAGGCCGAGCTCCAGCCTCCGTTCGCGAAGTCCCACGGCTTCGATTCGCACGAGGTGGCCGGGCTGCCGCGGTTCCGCCATGCCCGCCAGACGGCGGAGTACCCCTTCGTGAAGGTTGCGCTCGAGGAGGAGGGCTACCCGGCGGACGTCTCGCTCGAGGCCTTCAATCCGTTCATCCCGCTGAACGCGGACGATTCCGGGCTCCCCCTCGGCATCCTGCGGTATGCGGTGACCAACCGCTCCGGACGGCCGCTCGCGGTGTCCGTCATGGGGTCGCTCCACAACATGAGCACGTTCAAGGCCTACCACCACCACACCTGGGGACACTACGACACGGCCGGCGACGTCGTGAACGAGTACCGCGACGAAGACGGCCTCCGGGGGCTGTTCTTCCGGCCGGAGTCCCTGTCGCCGGCGGATCGCTACTACGGCACGCTGGGGCTTTCGACCCGCGAGCCGGTCGAGCGCGTCACGCACAAGCGCGCCTGGCTGAACGGCGGCTGGTGGGACGGGCTGCAGGACGTCTGGGACGACTTCGCCTCCGACGGGCGGCTCGAGGCCGAATCGCACTACATGTGCCGGGACGACGTGACGGCGCACAAGGACGGGACCGGAAGCCTCTGTCTTTCGAAGCGCCTCGCGCCGGGCGAGACCGGGATCTTCGAGTTCCTGCTGGCCTGGCATTTCCCGCACCGCGTCGACAGCTGGAGCGAGCGGATGGCCCGGACCGAGGCCGAGCGCCACGCCGCCGCGGAGGAGCCCGCTTC
>Ga0172374_1003192_pt1 | contig 10048 bp, 10 predicted proteins | sample LakKiv3m_FD_114536 | JGI IMG/M metagenome (GOLD analysis project Ga0172374, IMG submission 114536) | Freshwater microbial communities from Kabuno Bay, South-Kivu, Congo - kab_092012_10.3m | ecosystem: Environmental > Aquatic > Freshwater > Lake | place: Democratic Republic of the Congo...
CAAAAATAAATCACCGGATGAATTTCTAAAAGAGGTTTTACCAGTTAAAAATTAAGGGGTCGTTTTTAGAAAGATTAAGAATACATAGACTGATAACTGGTACAGTAAAAGGGGTTCACTTCACTTCGGAATGCTTAGAGGAGTTCAATCTTTCCATGCTGCCTATATAAATAATCGCTACCGCAATAGCCTTATTGAAGCTACTGCTCGTTAATTTTTTATGAGTTTTTATCAAAAATTATGAAATTACTCGGAAGTGGGGGTTCTATATCATGCCCAGCAAGCACAACCATAACCCCAGAATCTGCTACGGCTCTGAGAGCAGAAATTGCATTGCCACAAGCTGAAAATAAAATGTTGGAGTTTAATCAAGCTAAGCTTAAAAAAGTTCGGGGAGAAGGACTCTGTGTCATTGCCTTTTTGAAAGGAGCCAGGCGTCCATATTGTATGCAGGAAAGCACAACTTCAATTAGCAAATGCCCTATTGGAAATCAATTTGTTTACGGCACTTACTTAGAGAAAGGGTAATATTTCAAGTGATGCCATGGGGATTCGAACCCCAGATATTCACCCTGAAAAGGTGATGTCCTAGGCCGCTAGACGATGGCACCGAAGCTATATTTTACCACAAAAAACCTCTTTTTTATTTAATACCAACCCTACCCTGTTAAACGCGTTAAAAACGTCTAACAGGGTATTATTACTTATTTAAGCTTATTTTTTAGCTCCTCTAATAGTTCTTTAGCTAGTTCCTTGCCACCAAGTCCAAAAGCTAATCCTCCGGCAAGTGACAACATAGCTACTATGCCTGTAAAAAGGATCCTAATGAGATCTTGGGCTACTCCCAATTGATTCAAGACTACTAATACCGTAAAGAACATTATCGTTCCTCTGGTAAAAACAGCTAAGCTGTTGCTTGCCGTTGATCCCATTGTCTTGACGCTATGTCTTATCAAGTCAGACGTCAAGTTTGAGGCCAATATACCTACAAAAGCTATAACAACGGCTACAACTACATTTGGTAAATAGAAAAGAATCTGATTAACAACTGAGGTTGCACGAGATAGACCCCATACTTCAAGAGCTGGGACCAAGAAAACAATGATCAACATCCATTTCAATATTTCTGAAAGCACTTCGGTCCAAACATTTACTTCTTCCTTTTTAATCAATTTTGTTTTATGGAACAAAAGGTCAATTTTAGAAAAAGTTACAACGGTCAATATTAATTGTTTAACGATGCTTCCTATTAGTAAACCTACAACTAAAATCAAAAGACCGCCAAATAAATTAGGCATGTAATTACCAAAGTTTCTAAAAAAATCAAACAATATCGTATTAATTAATTCAATCATTTATATTTCACCTCCTTTCATTATCGAAAAATTGATTCGCCAGCCGGCGAATTAACTTTCAATATCATCCCAAAATTTTACATCGACTTTGTCACCTTCAATCAATATTGAAAAAACAGCTACCTTTAGTTTATATTCTCCAAAATTATTTTTCAACAAATAAAACTGCGCTGCCTTTTTTATATGATAGATTTTTCTTTTGTCTACGGATTCGAAGGGTTTTCCGTAATTGGTGTTTGACCGAGTTTTCACTTCAATGAAATATAAAGAGTTATTTTTTTTGGCAATAATGTCAATTTCACCTAGCCTAGAGCGAAAGTTTTTTTCAAGGACAGAAAAGCTATGAGACTTTAAAAAGTTAATTGCAAGATTTTCACCGATTTTACCTAGATTTTTCTGGTAAAGGCTCATTGGTTTTTTTTGTAGTAACCGGAACCTTTTTACGTTTAACAACGACTTTCTTTTTTACTTGATACAGTTTAGTTCTAACTTCTTGCTCAGTTAAGTTTTTAATAAAATATAGTTTAGCTTTTTTATAGGATGATTTTTTAACCAACTCCATTTTAGCAATATAAGGTGATAATAAAGGAATTACTTTTTCTACACCAATACCCACCTTTGAGATCTTTCGAACAGTAAACATTCTGTTTGCTTCGCTATCACCTTTGACCTTCGTAATGATTCCTTTAAAGATTTGGATTCTTTCTTTATCACCTTCTTTAAGTTTATAGTCGATAGAAACAGTATCTCCGATCTTATATTTTGTTTCTTTGTAGAGAAATGAGTTTGCCATGTTTAATATTATATCAGATAAATCTTAAATTATAAATCTCAAATCACAAATAAATTTTAAACGTTTTAAATTTAAAATTTTTAATTTATTTGGAGATTGTAATTTAGAATTTAGAATTTTCTGTACAAGCTTTCAAGAATGCCACAAATATCGGGTGCGGGCTCAATGGCCTGCTCTTATATTCAGGATGTCCTTGTGTTCCGAAATAAAAAGGATGAGCTGATTCCGGTAATTCAATTATTTCAGCCAAATTCTCAACGATTGACCTTGCACTAATAGTCAAACCGTTTTTTTCAAAATCTTTTACAAATTCATCATTAAATTCATATCTATGTCTGTGTCTTTCGCTGGTATCTTCTTTTCCATAAATTTGAAATGCCCGTGTATCTTTTTTTACTTTGGCATCCCAAGTCCCAAGTCTCATCGTTCCTCCATAGGATCTTTTATCCATGTATTTTTTTTGGGCTGGCATCAAATGAATGACTGGGTGCTTTGTATTTGAGTTATTTTCATTTGTATTGGCATCTTTCCAACCTAAAACATCACGGGCAAAAGCTATAACGGCAAGCTGCATACCATAACATAAACCCAGATATGGAATTTTATTTTCTCTAGCATATGATGCTGCTGAGATCATTCCTTCAGCCCCTCTTTCGCCCCATCCGATAGGAACGATAAGTCCATCCGGTTTTCCGATTATTTTTGCAACCGCAGTTTCCTTGTCCGCCGAAGCCTTGGCGAAGGCGGATTCAACTTTTTCAGCATCGATCCAATGTGTTTTAACTTCAACACCTATCTCAAAAGCTCCATGATTGATTGCATCAAATAATGCTGCATACGAATCACGCAACTGATAATCTCCAGTCCCAAAGTATTTACCAACAATCGCAACGTTTATAACTTTTTCTTTCTTAGAATAAACCTTATCGACTAATTTTTTCCAATCGGTAAGATCCGGTTTTGTTACCTTAAGTTTCAATGATTTCAATATCTTTTCTGACAATAATTGCTTCTCTAGGATCAAAGGTACTTCATAAGGATGAGGTGCATCAGGATTTGAAATGATATTTTCAGGCTGGACATTACAAAATAATGCAAACCTTTCTATCCTTCTTTTGTCCAATAATTTTTCAGATCGGGCAACAATAAAATCAGGCTGAATACCCATTGAATTTAGGGTCCTAACAGACAATTGAGTAGGTTTTGTTTTTGGTTCACCTAAATGATTTGGGGTTGGAACATAAGAAACGTGAACATGGATCACATCACCTGGATTTTTCAAAGTCAAAATCCTCGATGCCTCATAATAAAAAATATTCTGGTACTCCCCTGCTGTCCCACCCAACTCAATAACAACTATATCGGCTTTTTTCTTTTTTCCAACTAGATTTATACGGTCAATAATTTCATTTGTAATATGCGGAATTGCTTCAACATCTTCTCCGTTATATTCAAATCTTCTTTCGCGGTCTATAACTGTTTTATAGATTTCTCCAATAGTTACAAAATTATCTTTACCCATGTCTTCGTTCAAGAATTTTTCGTATGTTCCAATATCCATATCCGCTTCGGTTCCATCTTCACATAAAAATACATCTCCGTGTTCAATTGGATTGATCGTTCCCGCATCAATGTTCAGATAATTCTCAAATTTTAAGGGAGCAACTTTGTAACCTGCTTGCTTTAGAAGAAGAGAGATCGAAGCGGCAGTAATACCTTTCCCTATTCCGGAAATTACGCCTCCTGAGATAAATATATACTTCATAAAAGCAATGTCAAATGACAAAATTCAAATAACAAACCAATGATAAATTACAAATTTAAAATGTTTAAAACATTTATTTATTTGATATTTGTTATTGATTTGGTATTTGTCATTTGTGCTTTTTCATTAGTCATTAATGTCCAGGCGCTCCATTTACACTTCGGATAATTCCCACATCCATAAAATCTTTTTTTAGTCTTAGTAAATTTTACCACAACATCTCCCTGACAAAGTGGACATTTTTTATTTTTTACGACTTTAACGATCGATTTTGTATATTTACACTTTGGGTAATTCGCACAGGCGATAAATTTTCCAAAACGGGAAAATCTGGATATAAGGTTGCCTCCGTCTTCAGGACAAATGCCCTTGATGTCATCTTCAACCTTTAATATTGAACTATCTTCTTTTCTTAATTCCAGTTCTTTTTTAAAAGGTATGTAAAAGTCCTTAAGAAGTTTAATGCAGTCTTCTTCTTTATTGGCGATCCTATCTAGACCATCTTCCAAATTTGCCGTATATGAAAGGTCAAATATCTTTGGAAAACTGCTTGAAAGATAATCACATATTGACGTACCAATGGATGTAGGAATAAAATAGCGACCATCTTTTTCGGTATAGTTTTTCATCTGAATCAAAGAAATTATCATTGCATATGTTGAAGGTCTTCCAATACCTTTTTCTTCCAATGTTTTGATAAGTGAGGCCTCATTATAACGGGGAGGGGCTTTACTTAATAATGCTTTTTCTTCAAGTGTTTTTATATCAATCGCCGTCCCCTTTTCCAACTTAATTACATTTTGGTGATTTGCGACATAATAAGGATCAAAAACCTTTAAAAATCCATCAAAAACCACTTGCTGCTGTTCACTTTCAAAAAGGTAGTTTTTATCTGAAACTATTGTTGCTCTAACCGTCTTTATTTGAGCTTCTTTCATCTGTGTTGCGATCGCTCGGTTAAAGATCAACGTGTATAGTCTCTGGTGATTAACCGTCAACTTGGATTCTTTTTTGCCTTTAAAGGCAGCCTTTACCTCAAGTAGTTTTGTCGGTCTGATCGCCTCATGAGCTTCTTGCGCAGACTTTGATCGAGTCCTGAATCCTCTTGGCTTTTCCAACGCATATTCCTTTCCGTATTTTTTTTCAATATATTCTTTTGCCGGAAAAACGAAGCGGGCTGATAGATTAAATGAGTCGGTACGATGATAAGTAATTAAACCCCGTTCGTAAAGATCTTGTGCCAAACGCATAGTTTGTTTTGAAGAAAAGCCGTTTTTGTAATATGCGTCCTGTTGTAATAAAGATGTAGTGTACGGTGGCATTGGATAGCGAGGAGCAATTGACTCGGTAACATCAGCTACTTTATATTTATCGCTTAAACACTCCTGTTTAATACTTTCTATATTGTCTTTATTGATCGTCGTCTTTGTATATTGATAGTCTCCTGCGAATAGTTTTAATGTATATTTTTGTTCGTAAAGAACGTTATCTTTGGAAACAAGTTTTGCCTTAATATCTTTCTCGCCCGCCGAAGCCTTAGCGAAGGAGGGATCAAATAAACCGAAAATTTGAAAGTAGTCTTCCGATTTAAAGGCCTTTATCTCTTTTTCCCTCTCCACTATCAATCTTAAGGCTACTGTCTGCACACGGCCTGCAGAAAGCCAATTTTTACCAGTCTTTTTCCAAAGAAGCGGAGATAGTTCGTAACCCACAACTCTATCTAAGATTCTTCTGGCCATTTGAGCTTTAACCAGATCAAGTCTTAAAGTTTCCGGATTTGCTAACGCTTCAGCCAATGCTTTTGATGTAATTTCATGAAATACAATGCGTTTTAAGGATGTTCCTTCTTTAAAGCCAATATTCGGCCACTCTTCGTTTATGTATCCTAAAATATAGGCGATGTGATATGAGATAGCTTCTCCTTCACGGTCTTGATCTGTAGCAAGAATTATTTCTTGATTTTCAAGGGCTAATTTTTTAAGTTGTGTAATAATCTTCTCTTTATTCAGAATAGGCTCCAGATCAGGTTTAAAATCATGTTCATAGTCAATGGCAATCTTGCTTTTAGGTAGATCTCTTATATGCCCCATGGAAGCAAAAACAAAATAATTATTTTTGTCCTCCTGACCCTTCTTGTCCGCCGTAGCTTTAGCGGAGGCGGATGATTTCAGAATATAGTTAAAAGTTCGGGCTTTTGTCGGTGATTCAACAATGATTAGCGCCATATTATTCTTAAAATATCAGACCATACTCAATTATTCAACCAGACAATTTTTCAAGAAGATGTTTTATCGTCTTTGATGAGACTTCTAAATTTCCTTTTACTTCAATTAGAATTTTTCCTTTTATCCTTGTTTGGACAACCTGAACATTTGTTTCCGGATATTTTTCAATAACTTTTTTTGTTAACTTCATAACGCTTTCCTTATTTATATATTTGCCAATACTTTTAACCTTATATAAATATTCTCTTACAGCCGACTCTGTTTGGCGAACAGTAAAATTTTCACTTAAAATTTTTTCATATAGATCGACCATTTGTTTAACATCATTAAGTCGGGATAGTACGTAAATATGACTGGAACTGATCGATTTTGAATAATAACCATCAACAACCACATCAGGTATCTTTTTGAGACGCATAAGATGGCAAATATATGATGGCTTATATCCTATCTTGTTTGAAAGGTCTGTGATCCTAAGTTTCTTTTCTTTCATCAGATATTCAATTAGTCGATATTTTTGGAATATATCTTTTTCTGCTTTGATCTGATTTATTAATGAAGAGAGGTCCTGAATCATTTAATGATTATACTACTCTTACGTAAGACTTTCCCAGTTTTTTATAAAATTCAACCTTCCCTTTGATCTTTGAAGATATTGTAAAGTCTCTACCTAAGATCGTTCCAACTCCAGGATGAACCTTAGTGCCTCTTTGGCGAATAATTATATTTCCTGGATTAACCTCTTGACTTCCAAACATCTTCACACCCATTCTTTTTGATTTGGAGTCTCGATTTCCTTTTACTGTTTTTTGCGCTTTTGTATGGGCCATTTTTTAAAATTAAACTTTTACTATTTTTAACTTTGTAAGCTTAGATCTAAATCCTCTAACTTTTCTTTCTCTTGATTTTGCCTTAAATCTTGCAATTCTTATTTTCTCTCCCAAAACATTATCAATAACCTCTGCGCTTACTTTTTCTTTTAAAAATGGAGCTCCTAACTCAAAAGTTTTTCCCTCATCATCAAACTTTAACAGAGTTTCTAATTCCACTTTCTTACCTTTTTCAGCATCTATCAAATCAACTGTTATCTCCATACCGTCTTTGACAAGATACTGTTTTCCACCTGTTTTAACAACTGAGTACATAACCATAGATATAAATTATACATTAAAAAAATTTATGTTCAACGATAAATTCTAAGGGATGAGGGCAAAACCTATCAACAAAGCTATAACTGACGACCCCCCATAAGAAATAAAGGGTAAGGTTATCCCTGCTACAGGCATAATTCCCATATTCATGCCAAGGTTGATTATTGTTTGAGAAACAAAATATGTAAGCATTCCTAAACAATAAAGAAATCGTTTTTGATCATCCTGTGATTTCTGATAATAAAAATGCATTGTTCTTTTTACCAAGTGAATGATAATAGCTGTAAAGAATATCAAAACAAAAAAACCGCCAAAAAAACCGAATTGTTCTATAAGTGACGCAAAAGCAAAATCTGTTGTATTTTCCGGAAGAAAAAATAGTTGAGACTGCGTCCCTAAGCCTAAACCGCGACCAAAAAACATTCCTGATCCGATCGTTATGACTGCCTGTATCATGTTATAAGCAGATCCTTGAACATCAAGATGGGGACTGATAAAACTTAAGATCCTGGCTTTTTGATAATCTTTCATTATCAGCCAACCTACTGGGGCAAAAATAACTAAAAGTCCCATAAGATACCCCAAATATTTTTTTGAATAATTTGAAAACATCAAAAGGGCAAAAAAAATAAAAAAATAGACCATTGCGTTACCTAAATCCGGCTGTTTGAATATAATAATAAAAGGAATCAAAAAATATAAGAAAACCTTTAGGAAGTTTAAAAAAGTGTTGCTAAGTATTTTTTTTACGGTCAATATTTCTGCAAGAAATAAAATAAAAAACACTTTGAAGAACTCAGACCCTTGGAAATTAAAAATGTAAAAATTTAACCAACGCTTAGAACCTTTAACTTCTAAGCCTACTATAAAGGTTATTATCAGAACCGCTACAAAAAACCAATAAAAAAATTTACTATTTAACCTAAAGAAATGAGTGCCAATAGATCTCAATATAAAATAACCTGAAAACCCGACGATTAGAAATATAAGCTGACGTAAAAAAAGTTCTTGACTCAAACCGAACAAGTTAAAAAGGCCAAAAACTGAAAGAAAGATCAGCGAGAATATATTCATTTTTTATTGAACCTCAATTTTATCTCCAAAAGATACTTTTTTTGCTAATACCCTTTTCGAGATATAATTTATTTCATTTTCAAATTCTTTAGGAATTACAAGATTAATCTTGTCATCTGTCTTCAAGCTTTTCAATTTTCTTTGGGACTGAATATCTCGGATCAGTTCTCTTAACTTTCCTTCTTTAAGTAGTTGTTCCTCTGTTACTTTTATTTCTTTGCTCGGATAGTGAAAATCCTTATTGACAGTGATATTTTTTATGTTTAATTCTTTCAAAACCACACCCCATACATCGTTTGATATTGATTTGTAGTTTACTGATTCTTCTACCTTTACACTCAGATTTGCCAAGGGAATTCTTACCTTTACACCAGTTGTCTTACGCTCTGCTTGTCCGGCTTCAACAACTTTTCTTGCTGACTCCATTTCCTTTTCCAATTCTGAATTCTGAATTTTAGATTCTAAATTTACTGCGGGCCAATTTTCCAAATTAACCGATTCTTTACCTGTCAAATTTGTATAGATCTCTTCTGCAACAAAAGGGATAAAAGGAGAAATCATTATCGATAAATTAACCAATATATAATATAAAGTTTCATAAAAATTGTTCTTGTCAGTCTCATCATCTGAATTGACCCATACCCGATCTCGGCTCCTTCTGATAAACCATGTAGAAAGATCTGAAACAAATTTTTCTATTTCCAAGGCAGCATCCTTGGCACTAAATTCTGTTAAATTTTTTTCTACTGATCCTATCAGACCTGTAAAACGGCTTAATATCCACTCATCCAAAACATTTTTTGATACGGAAGCAGATGGGCTGGGTTTAAATTTATCTAAATTAGCATATTCAACAAAAAATTTATATATATTCCACAACATTAAAAAGAACTGTCTTCTTACCTCATCAGCTTTTTTATAACCAAAAAGCATATTATCGGCTGGATTGTGACGGGCAAACATCCACCTCATTACATCCACGCCGATTTTGTCAGCTCCTTCATTAAATTCAATCGCATTACCCCAGCTTTTGTGCATTGGTCGTCCATCTTCACCAAGTTGAGTACCGAATCCCAAAACCCTTTTAAATGGTGGTTCATTTTCCAATACAGTTGACTCAGCTATCATTGCATAAAACCAGTTTTTGAATTGGCCTGGAAAAGATTCGGTTATAAAATCCACAGGAAACCATTTTTTCCATTCTTCTTTGTTCTTAAGGTATAAAGGTTGACTATGATTATCTTCAGAAATTGTTGAGTAAGGGACAATTCCGGCGTCAAGCCATGGATTGCCAACATCCGGTGTTCGTGATACCGATTTGCCGCATTTTTGACATTTGATCTTCACTTCATCAATATATGGTTTATGAGGTGTTTGTCCTTCAAATTCGCTCCATCCAGAAATCGCTCTATTTTTTAATTCTTCTTTTGACCCGATCACCTCAAACTCTCCACATTCGCACTCATAGATTGGCAAAGCCAAACCCCAATATCGATTTTTCTTGGAGATCAACCAGTCATGCATATTTTTTAGCCAATCAAGTTCACGATCAAGTCCGAATTCCGGCATCCATTTAATTTTTTTAGTAACTTCGATCATCCTATTTCTTAAAGTCTTTTTTTCAAATTCTTTATCCATTGCTATATACCATTCATCTTCAACTTTCCATACCAATTCTGTCTTAC
>Ga0172374_1003193_pt1 | contig 10045 bp, 7 predicted proteins | sample LakKiv3m_FD_114536 | JGI IMG/M metagenome (GOLD analysis project Ga0172374, IMG submission 114536) | Freshwater microbial communities from Kabuno Bay, South-Kivu, Congo - kab_092012_10.3m | ecosystem: Environmental > Aquatic > Freshwater > Lake | place: Democratic Republic of the Congo...
GCACGGTCTGCAGGATCGCGAAGATCAGCACGCAGACGACGAAGCCCCACCACTTGTCCCACTGGATCTGGAACCCGTCGAGCAGCAGATCGGCTGCGATCAGACCGAGCCCGGCGGACACGACGTACATCAGACCGCGGAAGAGAAAGGTGATCACGCGCAGAGCCTATCGCCCCGCGTGCCCGACGGTCACTGCGCCACGAAGAACGGGACGGCCCCGCTCACGATGCCGATGCCGAGCATGACCAGCGAGACGATCGCCGCGCGCCACAGCACCTTGCGGTGGTGGTCCCCGAGGTTCACGCCCGCGAGCGACACGAGCAGCAGGATCGCCGGGACGAGCGGGCTCTGCAGATGCACCGGCTGCCCGGTGATCGAGGCTCGCGCCATCTCGACCGGGTCGATGCCGAAGTTCGCCGCGCTCTGGGCGAGCACCGGGAGGATGCCGAAGTAGAAGGCGTCGTTGGACATGAAGAACGTGAACGGGATGGAGAGGAGCCCGGTGATCGGGGCCAGGAACGGCCCGAGCGCCGGCGGCAGCACGGTGGTGATCCACGTCGCCATGGCATCCACCATCCCGGTGCCGGAGAGCACTCCGACGAGCACGCCGGCGGCGATCACCATCGAGACGACGCCGACGATGCTCGGTGCATGGGCGACGATCTCCGACGCCTGCTCCTTGACCCCGCGGAAGTTCACGAGCAGAGCGACCCCGGCCCCCACCATGAACACGTACGGCAGCGGCAGGATGTCGATCACCAGCAGGACCATCACCGCGACGGTGAGCAGGAGGTTGAACCAGATCAGTCGTGGGCGGAGCGTGGGCCGAGCCGGATCCAGCATCGTGTCGGCCATCGCCGTGTCCGCAGGGTCGACGCTTCCGGCGGCGACGGGGGCGCGGCCGCCCGCGACGACGACGAGGTTGCCCGTGCGCAGCGAGGCGCGCGCGCCCGGCTTCAGCTCGGCGCCACGGAAGATCCGCGGCACGTTCGTCAGCGCGCCGCCGTCCGCACCCGTGAGCCGCGCATCCGTGTCGAGGGCCCCGAGTCGGCGGCGCTCCCCCAGCCCGAGGAGCCAGGCGAACCCGAGTGCCACGAGGAGGCCGGCACCGAGCGCGGGCAGCATCGGCACGAAGATGTCGGTCGGCTGGAGCCCGAGCGCGGTCGCCGCCCGCACGGTGGGGCCGCCCCACGGCACGATGTTCAAGGTGCCGTTCATGAGCCCCGCGACGCACGTGAGCACGACAGGGCTCATCCCGAGCCGCAGGTAGATGGGCAGCATCGCGGACGTCGTGATGATGAATGTCGTCGAGCCGTCTCCGTCCAGGGAGACCGCACCCGCGAGGATCGCCGTGCCCAGCACGACCTTCGCCGGGTCGTCTCCGAGCAGGCGCGTGATCATCCGGATGAGGGGATCGAAGAGCCCGACGTCGATCATGATGCCGAAGAACATGATCGCGAACATCAGCAGGGCCGCCGTCGGCGCCATCGTGCCGATGGAATCGAGGATCATGTCTCCGAGTCCCAGCCCTGCTCCGGCGAAGAGACCGAAAGCGGTCGGCACGAGGATCAGTGCCACCATCGGGGTGAGGCGCTTCGTCATGATGAGCGTCATGAACGTGAGCACCATCGTGAACCCGAGGAGCACCAGGATCCACTCCGGCGGCACGAACGCCACGTCGTACGTCGGCGCCTCCTCTTCGGCGGCAGCGATCAGTCCGGTCAGTGCGTCAGGCATGCGGTGACTCCTTCGTCGTCGCTCCGTCCTCTCCGACGGATCTCGATGAGACTAGGCAATCGACCGGCCCGAGGCGCGGTATGCCGCATTCCCGCGCATTGTGCGCGTAGCGTGAGTTCTGCGCATATTGCGCGAAAGGAGTCCGATGTCGAGGATGCCGAGGACCAGGCCTCGTTTCGCGACGCGCGCGCTGCTGATGCATCTCGCCGCCGTGGCCCTCGTCGTCGCGCTCTGCACCGGTGTGTATCTCGCCCTCGCGGTCCAGCAGCTGCGTGCCGAGGCCGAATCCACCGCCCTCGGCATCGCGCGGACGCTCGCGGAGGATCCGCAGGTCCGCGCCGAAGTGGCCGCCGTCTCCGCCTCTCCCGAGGAGCCCGACGCCGTCGCCCTGCGCCACGGAGAGCTGCAGCGGATCTCCTCGGAGGTCATGGCGCGCACCGGCGCCCTGTTCGTCGTCATCACCGACGACGAGGGGATCCGTCTGGCGCATCCGATCCCGTCGCGCATCGGCGAGGTGGTGAGCACGCCGTTCGAGGAAGTGCTCGCCGGACGGGAGGTCGTCGACTGGCAGACCGGAACGCTGGGTGAATCCGCGCGGGCGAAGGTGCCCGTCCGCGACGACGCCGGCACCCCCGTCGGCGAGATCAGCGTGGGCTTCGAGCGCAACGGCGTGTTCGACGACCTTCCCCCGCTGCTCCTGGTGATCGGTCTCACCGCAGCGGGAGCGCTGGGTCTCGCCTTCCTCGCATTCCTGCTCCTCCGCCGCCGATGGGAGCGGCTGACCCTCGGCGTGCAACCCGAGGAGCTCGTGGCGCTCGTGCAGAATCAGACCGCTGTGCTCGACGGCGTGGACGACGGAGTGATCGCCGTGGATCCGCACGGCACGGTGCAGGTGAGCAACGCGGCAGCCGACCGCCTGCTCGGCCTCGACGCCCCTGTCGGCCGCACCCTGGACGAGCTGGAGGTCCCTGCCGCGGTGCGCGACGCGTTCACCGGCGGGGTCGACAGCACGAGCGCCGTGGTCGGCGATCGGCTGCTGTACCTCGACGCGCGCCCTGTCCGCCGAGAGGGCCGCTCGCTCGGCGACGTGCTGATCGTGCGCGACCGGACCGACCTGATCGCTCTCACGGAGCGGCTGGAGACCGTGCGGACCATGACATCGGCGCTCCGGGTGCAGCGGCACGAGTTCGCGAACCGTCTGCATGTCGCGGCCGGCCTGATCGATGCGGGGCGCGTGGACGAGGCGCGCACCTTCCTCGGAGAACTCGTCGCCCGGGGCTCCGTAGCCTTCCCCGTCGCCGGCCTCGCCCTGCTCGGCGATCCCTTCCTCCACTCGTTCCTCGGCGCCAAGGGCGTCGAGGCCGCCGAACGCGGCGTCGAGCTGCGGGTCGCGGAGGAGACCCAGCTGATCGGGAACGTGCGCGCGGCGGAGGACGTCGCGACCGTCCTCGGCAACCTCATCGACAACGCCGTCACGGCCGCCGTCTCCGGCCCGCGGGACCCGCGGTGGGTCGAGGTGTCCGTCCTCAGCGACGGCGACGCCCTCGTGTGCACCGTCGCCGATTCGGGACCGGGGCTCGGGGCCTCCGATGCGTCGACGGCACGCCACGCCGACGACGCGGACGATCGTCTGCACGGCCACGGGATCGGTCTGCCGCTGTGCACAGAGATCGCGCGCCGGAGCGGCGGCGACCTCTGGGTCATCGATCCGGGCGGCGACGAGCACGGCGCCGTGTTCGCGGCTCGCCTCGGCGGAGTCGTCGACGCTGCACCACACGAGCAGAAGGAGAACCCATGACCGAGCCGCTGCGCGTGCTCATCCTCGACGATGACTTCCGGGTCGGCCAGCTGCACAGGGCGATCGTGGACGACCACTCCGGGTTCACGGTGGTGGACACGGTGCGCTCCTGCGTCGAGGCGCGCGACAGCCTGCGCTCCTCGCGCCCGGACCTGCTCGTCGCCGACGTCTTCCTCCCCGACGGCGACGGGATCGCCTTCGCCCGCGATTCCGGCGTGGACACGATCCTCATCTCCGCGGCCGACGACGCGCAGACCGTACGGCGTGCGCTGAGGTCGGGAGCCGTCGGGTACCTGATCAAGCCGTTTGAGACGCGCGCCCTCACCGGCCTCCTCGACCGTTATGTGCGCTCCCGCAATCTGCTCGCCGGGGACAGGGTCCTGGGCCAGGAGGACATCGACAGGGCCCTCGCCATCCTGCACGGCGCCGGCGAGCCCGTGTCCCTGTCGCGTACCGCGACGGAGCAGCTCGTGCTGGCCGCCCTCGGTGACGGCGAGGCCTCCGCCGCCGAGATCGGCGAACGCATCGGCATCTCGCGCGCCACCGCCCAGCGACATCTCGCCGCGCTGGCGGCCAGGACCATCGTCGAGGTGCGCCTGCGCTACGGCTCCACCGGCCGTCCGGAGCACCGATACGCGGCGCGCACCTGACGCACGGCCGAGCCGCTCCGGCTCAGGACTCGGATCCGACCGCGGCGAGCCGCGCTTCCTCGTCGGCGGTGATCGCGCTCTCGATCAGCGGATCGAGGGCTCCATCCATGACCTGGTCGAGGTTGTAGGCCTTGTACCCGGTGCGGTGGTCCGCGATCCGGTTCTCCGGGAAGTTGTAGGTGCGGATGCGCTCGGATCTGTCCATGCCCCGGATCTGCGACTTCCGCGCGTCGGATGCCGCCGCGTCGAGCTCCTCCTGCTGCCGCGCGAGCAGGCGCGCACGGAGGACGCGCATCGCCGCCTCCCGGTTCTGCAGCTGCGACTTCTCGTTCTGCATCGACACGACGATCCCGGTCGGGACGTGCGTGATGCGGACGGCCGAGTCCGTGGTGTTCACCGACTGCCCGCCGGGACCGGAGGAGCGGAAGACGTCGATCTTCAGGTCGTTCTGGTCGATCTGGATCTCTTCGGGTTCGTCGACCTCGGGGAACACCAGGACGCCCGTGGTCGAGGTGTGGATGCGCCCCTGGGACTCCGTCGCCGGAACACGCTGGACGCGGTGCACCCCGCCCTCGTACTTCAGGTGCGCCCAGACGCCCTGAGCCGGATCGGACGACGACCCCTTGATGGCGACCTGCACATCCTTGTAACCGCCGAGATCGGACTCGTTGCGCTCGAGGAGCTCCGTCTTCCAGCCCTTCGAGGCGGCGTACTGGATGTACATGCGCAGCAGGTCGGCGGCGAACAGAGCAGACTCCGCGCCGCCCTCCCCCGCCTTGATCTCCATGATCACGTCGCGGGCGTCGTCCGGGTCGCGCGGGATCAGCAGCCGCCGCAGTCGCTCCTGCGCCGCCTGCAGACCCTCTTCCAGCACGGGGACCTCTGCCGCGAACGCCTCGTCCTCACGGGCGAGCTCGCGCGCGGCCTCCAGGTCATCGGCGGCGGCGATCCACGCCTCGTGCGCGGCGACGATCCGGGACAGCTCGGCGTAGCGACGGTTGACGCGCTTGGCGCGCGCCGCATCGGCGTGCACCGCCGGGTCGGAGAGTTCCTCCTGCACCCGGCGATGCTCGTCGATCAGAGTCTGCACGGACTCGAACACGGCTCAGCCGATCAGCGGATGTTGTTGTCGTGCCCGTGCGCGCCCGCGGGAAGCGTCGGGATCGACTTCTGCATCTGCACGAGGAACTCGACGTTCGAGTGGGTCTCCTTGAGCTTGCCGAGAACCACCTCCAGCGCCTGCTGCTGGTCCAGGCCCGCGAGGGCGCGACGCAGCTTCCAGGTGATCTTGACCTCGTCGGCGGAGAGCAGCATCTCCTCGCGGCGGGTGCTGGACGCGTTCACGTCGACGGCAGGGAAGATGCGCTTGTCGGCCAGCTGACGCGACAGACGCAGTTCGCTGTTGCCGGTGCCCTTGAACTCCTCGAAGATGACCTCGTCCATCTTGGAGCCGGTCTCGACGAGAGCCGTGGCGAGGATCGTGAGCGATCCGCCGTTCTCGATGTTGCGGGCGGCACCGAAGAAGCGCTTCGGCGGGTACAGCGCCGACGCGTCGACGCCGCCGGTGAGCACGCGACCGGATGCCGGGGCGGCCAGGTTGTACGCGCGGCCGAGGCGGGTGATCGAGTCGAGCAGCACGACCACGTCGCGACCGAGCTCCACGAGACGCTTGGCGCGCTCGATCGCGAGCTCCGCGACCGTGGTGTGGTCCTCCGCGGGGCGGTCGAAGGTCGAGGCGATGACCTCGCCCTTGACCGTGCGCTCCATGTCGGTGACCTCTTCGGGGCGCTCGTCGACGAGCACGACCATGAGGTGGACCTCGGGGTTGTTCTGCGCGATCGCGTTGGCGATCTGCTGCAGGACGATCGTCTTGCCCGCCTTCGGGGGCGCGACGATGAGGCCGCGCTGGCCCTTGCCGATCGGGGCGACGAGGTCGATGATGCGCTGGGTCAGCTTCTCCGGCGCGGTCTCCAGGCGCAGACGCTCCTGCGGGTAGAGCGGGGTGAGCTTGCCGAACTCCACGCGGGTGGCGGCGTCGTCGACGGACAGACCGTTGATCGAGTCGACCTTGACCAGCGCGTTGTACTTCTGGCGTCCCTGCTGCTCGCCCTCGCGCGGCTGCTTGATGGAGCCGACCACCGCGTCGCCCTTGCGGAGGTTGTACTTCTTGACCTGGCCGAGGGAGACGTACACGTCGCTCGGGCCGGCGAGGTAGCCGGTCGTCCGCACGAAGGCGTAGTTGTCGAGCACGTCGAGGATGCCGGCGATCGGGATCAGGACGTCGTCCTCGCCGATCTCGGTGTCGAACTCATCGGCCGGAGCACCGTTGCGGCGCTTGTTGCGCTGGCGGTTGCGGCCGTTGCCGCCCGCCTGGTCGTCGTCGGACGACGCCTGGGCCTGCGGCTCCTGGGCGGCGCCGTTCTGGCCGCGCCCACGGTTGCGGCTGCGGCTGCGGTTACGGCCACGGCCACCCTGCTCTTCGCCGCCGTCGCCGGAGTCTCCTGCGCTGTCGCCGTTGTTCGACGCCTCGGCCGAGGCGGCGGGAGCGGCCTGCTCTGCGGCGGGCTCAGAAGCCGAGCTCTCCGCCTCCGGCGCGCTCTTCTGCGCACCACGACGGCCGCGGCCGCTGGTCTTGGGGGCCGACTCGGGCGCTGCTTCGGCGGGAGCCTCGGCAGGGGCCTCCGCTGCCGGCTCGGCGGGCGCGTCGGCATCAGCCTTCTTCGCACGGCTGCGACGCGGGGCCTTCGCCTTCGGTGCGGCCTCTGCCGCTTCGCCGCTGCCGGAAGCGGCCTCGGCGGCCGCGCTGTCGTTCTTCGGGGCCGGCTTCTCGGGCTTCTCAGCCGTCTCCGCCTTGGCGCTGTCGGCCTTCTCCGCCTTGGCGGCCTCCGCCTTCTCCGCCTTCGCGGCCGCGGTCGCGGTGCTCGCGCGGCGGGGTGCCCGCTTGCGCGGCGGGGCGGTCTCCGCTGCCGCCGGGGCTTCGGCGGCAGGAGCCGACTGGTCGTTCTGGGTCTCGGAGAGGTTCTCCACGAGTACTCCCTTATATGTCATGGGGAATGAGCGTTGAACGCGCACAACGGGTGCTGCGCACGATCGCACGGGCTGACGCTCGGCGCCAGCCAGCCTCGGCACTTGTGCCTCAAGGGTTTGCGTGCGGGTCTTGCAAGAGTTGCAATGGGGCCAGATTCACGACGTTACGTGGAGCCCTCCGCTCGAGTCCCCACTGTACCACCACGGACGTCGACGGCGAGCAGGAGCGCCTCCCACGGGGTGTCGGTGACCTCGGCAGCCAGTTCCACGGCCTCCAGACGGCTCCCGGGCCCATCCGCCAGCACGAGGACGCTGGGGCCGGCGCCGGAGACGACGGCGGCGAAGCCCGCGGCGCGCAGCGCCTGCACCAGGCGCTGCGTCTCGGGCATCGCCCCTGCGCGGTAGTCCTGGTGGAGGCGGTCGGCCGTCGCGTCCAGCAGCAGCTCGGGACTCTGCATCAGTGCGGCGATCAGGAGGGCGGAGCGCGAGACGTTGAACACGGCGTCCGCGGTCGACACCTGCGGCGGCTGCAGCGAGCGGGCCTGCGAGGTGGACATCGTGTACGCGGGCACGAGCACGAGAGGCGAGACGCCGCGGTGCACCAGGAGCTTCTTGTGCTGCGGTCCGCGCTCCGACATCCAGGCGATCGTGAGTCCCCCGAACAGCGCCGGGGCGACGTTGTCGGGGTGGCCTTCGAGTTCGGTGGCGAGGCGGAGCAGGTCCGCGTCTCCGATCTCCACGTCGCCCTCGAGCAGCCCCTTCGCCGCGAGCACCCCGGCGGCGACGGCGGCTCCGGAAGACCCGAGTCCGCGCCCGTGCGGGACGGCGTTCTCGGCGACGATGCGCAGCCCGGGGACGGGTCGCCCGGCGTCCGCGAAGACGTGCGCGATCGTCCGGACGATCAGGTTCGACTCGTCGCGCGGGATGTCGTCCGCGCCGGAACCGCTGACCTCGATCTCGAGCTCGCCTTCCGGCAGCGCCGTGACCTGGAGCGTGTCGTAGACGCTCAGCGCGAGTCCCAGCGTGTCGAACCCCGGGCCGAGGTTCGCGCTCGTCGCGGGCACCCGCACCTCGACGGTGCGGCCTTCTGCGGCACCCTCGACAGGGGCGAGGGGTGCGGTCATCGTCACTCGCCTTCCACCCGCAGCACCGAGACCACGCGCGCGACGACGGCGCTGTCGGCGAGGGCTTCGACGGTGGCGCTGAGCGCCTGCTCGGTCGCGCGGTGCGTGCCGATGATGAGACGAGCGGTGGGCTCGTCCTCGCCCTCGACGGTCTGCACCACGGTCGCCACCGACACTCCGCCGTCGCTGAGGATCCCGGCGACCGTGGCCAGGACACCGGGCGCATCGGAGACCTCGAGGGTGATCTGGTACCGCGTCGTGACGTGGCCGATCGGGACGACCGGAAGGTTCGCGCGGGTCGACTCGCCCACGCCGACTCCTCCGGCGATGTGGCGGCGAGCTGCGGAGACCACGTCGCCGAGGACAGCGGACGCGGTCTGCACGCCTCCGGCACCCGCGCCGTAGAACATCAGGGATCCGGCCGCCTCCGCCTCGACGAACACCGCGTTGTTGGCGCCGTGCACGGACGCGAGCGGGTGCGAGGTCGGAACGAGCGCCGGGTACACGCGCACGGAGATCGACTCCGCGCCGTTCGCCTCGATGCGCTCGCACACGGCGAGCAGCTTGATCACGAACCCGGCGGCACGGGCCTCCTCGATCATGGCGGCGGTGATCGACGTGATGCCTTCCCGGTACACGGCGTCCAGCGGCACGGCGGTGTGGAAGGCGAGGCTGGCGAGGATGGCCGCCTTCTGCGCCGCGTCGTAGCCCTCGATGTCGGCTGTGGGGTCGGCTTCCGCGTAGCCGAGGCGCTGCGCGTCGGCCAGCACGTCGGCGAAGTCGGCGCCCTCGGCCTCCATGCGGTCGAGGATGTAGTTGGTGGTGCCGTTGACGATGCCCATGATCCGCACGACACGGTCGCCGGCGAGCGAATCGCGCAGCGGGCGGATGATGGGGATCGCTCCCGCGGCGGCGGCCTCATAGTAGACGGAGGCGCCGACGCGGTCGGCGGCTTCGAACAGCTCAGGACCGTGGGTCGCGAGCAGCGCCTTGTTCGCCGTGACGACGTCGGCGCCCGCGCCGATCGCCTGCAGGATGTTCGACCGCGCCGGCTCGATGCCGCCGATCAGCTCGATCACGATGTCCGCCCCCAGCAGGAGCGACTCGGCGTCCGTGGTGAACAGCTCCCTGGGCAGATCGACGTCGCGCGGGGCGTCCACGTCGCGCACGGCGATCCCGGCGAGTTCGAGTTCGGCGCCCGCACGGTCTGCGAGCTCGTCGCCGTGGCGCAGCAGGAGCGCCGCGACCTGCGAGCCGACCGCTCCTGCGCCCAGCAGCGCCACGCGAAGTCGTCGGTAGTCAGTCATGGTTGCTCCTTCGGAGGTGGGTCATTGTTCTCCCTCGGGGGCGTCCGCCCCTTCGATGCCCGCATCGCGGGCCAGCACGTCGTCCATGGTCTCGCCGCGGACGATCACCGTCGCGCGCCCGTCGCGCACGGCGACGATGGGCGGGCGCGGCACGTGGTTGTAGTTGCTCGACAGCGGGGCGCAGTAGGCGCCGGTCGCCGGGACCGCCAGCAGGTCGCCGGGAACGAGGTCGTCCGGCAGGTACTCGTGGTCGACCACGATGTCGCCCGACTCGCAGTGCTTGCCCACCACGCGGCTCAGGCGGGGCTCCCCCGTGCCGACGCGCGAGGCGAGGCGGGCCGAGTACTGCGCGCCGTACAGCGCCGGCCTGGCGTTGTCGCTCATACCGCCGTCGACGCTCAC
>Ga0172374_1003194_pt1 | contig 10044 bp, 6 predicted proteins | sample LakKiv3m_FD_114536 | JGI IMG/M metagenome (GOLD analysis project Ga0172374, IMG submission 114536) | Freshwater microbial communities from Kabuno Bay, South-Kivu, Congo - kab_092012_10.3m | ecosystem: Environmental > Aquatic > Freshwater > Lake | place: Democratic Republic of the Congo...
CGACCATGTCCATGTCCACAACAGCTCGGACGACGGCATCGAGATCTTCGGCGGTCGCGCGAACCTCAAGAACCTGATCATCACCGGTGCCGACGACGACACCTATGACACCGATCTGGGATACAAAGGCTTCACCCAGTTCCTGATCGGCGTGCAGCGCGCGGGCGGCAATTCGGGCGACGCGATGATCGAGGCGGATTCGAACGGCAACGAAGACGCCCTGCCGCGCCAGAATACACGGCTTGCCAATTTCACCTTCGTCCATCGCTCGACGCTGGCGGCGTCGGTCAATGCGATCCTGCTGCGTGGTGCGACCGATTATTCGCTGATCAACGGCATCGTCACGACCCCGCGCATCTGTCTCGACGTCGATGGCGCGGGCACGGTGCGGGCGGCCGACGCGGCGCTCGACGATGTCGGCCCGCCGGTGGTTCAGTCTGTGGTGATGAGCTGTGGTCAGGGCGCATTCAACGATGACGGCAACGTCACGGTCGCGCAGATCCAGGCGTTCTTCAACGCGGGCGCGAACAACAATTCGGCGTTCACCTCCAGCCTGACCGACGTGTTCGTCAACGGCCCGAACGAGCGCGCGGTGACCCCGTTCAACGCCTCGACGCTCAGCTCGTTCTTCGTCAACACCAGCTATATCGGCGCTGTCCGCGACGCGTCGGACACCTGGTATCGCGGCTGGAGCTGCGATTCGACGACTGCCAGCTTCGGTTCGAACTCGGCCTGTACCGCACTGCCGACCACCTAAACCGGCCAATGGAGCGGGGGGCGGCGGTGCGCAAATACGCGCCGCCGCCCCTTGTCCGATCATGACAGTTCAGTTTTTCGGGGGTTCTAAAGACATGAAAAAGCCGCTCGCGCTCGTCGGCGCGCTGCTCGTTGGCACCGCGCTGGTCGCGCCCGCCGCCTTGGCGCAAACCGCACCGCCGGTGGGGTCGACCCCGGTCGATGCACAAGATGCCGAGCCAGCCGATGGCCAGGAAGCGCCCGACGTGTCGGCCCCCGGTGCCGAGGGCACCGAGATCACCGTGACCGGCCGTTTCGTCCCCGATGTCGTGCGCTCCACACCCCAAATCGTGTCGCTGCTGTCGAGCGAAGACATTGCGCGCACCGGCGACGGCGACGTGGCGGGATCGCTGGAGCGGGTGACCGGACTGTCGGTGGTCGGCAACGGTTTCGTCTATGTCCGCGGCCTCGGCGACCGCTATTCGCTCGCACTGCTCAACGGCTCGCCGCTCCCCAGCCCCGAGCCGCTCAAGCGGGTCGTGCCGCTCGACCTGTTCCCGACCAGCCTGGTCTCGTCGGTGCTGGTGCAAAAAAGCTTTTCGCCAAGCTATCCCGGTGAATTCGGCGGCGGGGTCATAAACCTGACCACGACCGCGATCCCTGAAGAGACTTTCTTCACCGTCGGCGGCAGCATTTCGGGCGACACCTTTACCACCGACAATGTCGGCTACACTTATTTCGGGTCGGACACCGATATCCTTGGCTATGACGATGGCGCGCGCGACATTTCCGGCGCGTTCGGCGATGCATTCAGGTCGGGCAATCTGATCACGTCGGGCGCGAATTTCACGACCCGCGACATTCAGGATATTGCCGCCAGCTTTACCAACTCGGCGACCTCGGTCGTTCAGCGCAACAAGTTCATCCCGCCCAATTTCGCCGCCGATTTTGCGATGGGGTCATCGACCTACTGGGGCGATGTGCGCGTCGGCGCGATCGCAGCAGCGGGCTATTCGAACAGCTGGCAGACGCGCGAGGCGATCCAGCAGATTTCGCAGGGCTTTGCGGGCGACGCGCTCAACCCCGATGTCGATTTCGTTTCGGTCCGCACCGACAATCGCGTGGTCGTCAACGGTCTGCTGGGGGCGGGCGTGGAATTCGGCGAACACCAGATCCGACTGACCAACCTCTATGTCCACGACACGCTGAAACAGGCGCGCATCGCGACCGGTTTCGACCGCGCGGCGATTGGCGAAACGCCGGTGCTGACCCAGAATACCGCATGGTTCGAACGCGAGCTGCGCAACACGCAATTGGTGGGCGAATTCGAATTCGGCGACATCAGCATCGACCTGCGCGGTGCCAATGGCCGCTCGCGTCGCAATGCGCCCTATGAGCGGTCGTTCAGCTATCTGTTCGACGAAAATGTCGGCGATTACGTCAACAATCTGCGCTCGGGCGGTCAGAATGCGCGCATCACCTTCAGCGACTTGAACGAAACGATCTGGTCGGGCGGTGCCGACGTGACGTGGCGGCTGCCGACCACGCTCAGCGCATCGGTGACTGCGGGCTATGCCTATACCGACACGGTGCGCGACGCCTATCGCCGCGAATTCCGCTTTTTGCCCGAAGGCGATCTGCCATTGGCGGTCGCGCAGCAGCGCCCCGATTTCCTGCTCAGCGACTTCAACATCTACACTTACGGCATCGGCATTACCGAAACCTCGGGCCAGACGGGTTCCGCGGCGTATGAAGCGGGCTTGCGGACCCATGCGGGCTATGTTCAGGCGAATGTCGAGTTCGTCGCCGGCCTGTCGGCGAGTTTCGGCGTGCGATACGAGGATGGCCGCCAATATGTGACGCCGATCGACTTGTTCGGTAGCGGTGCGGGCGGGATCACGACGACGACCATCGAGAATGATTACTGGCTGCCTGCGGCGACCATCACCTGGAATTTCGCCGACGACATGCAGCTGCGCGCCAACGCGTCGAAGACGATCGCGCGGCCGCAATTCCGCGAGCTGGCGTTCCAGCTTTATCAGGACACCGAGTCGGATCGCCAGTTTTTCGGCAACCCGTTCCTGGTCGACAGCGAGCTGTTCAATGCCGAGGTCCGCTACGAATGGTATTTCGGTCGCGACCAGCGGTTCAGCCTGGCAGGCTTCTATAAGAAGATCGAAAATCCGATCGAACAGTTCGCGTTCCTGACCGCAGGCAACCTCCAGACCAGCTTCGCCAACGCGCCCGAAGCCGATCTCTATGGGGCCGAGGTCGAGGTGCAGAAATATGTGCCGCTCGATACGCTCGGCGGCTTCTTCCTGCCGCGCCGCCTCGTCCTGATCGGCAACTATACCTACTCCAAGTCGGAAATTAAGGTCGGAGCTGATGACGAGGTGATCTTCTCAACCGGCGGCATTCTGCCCGCGGCGGACTTCTTCCGTTCGGGTGCGCCCCTGACCGGCCAGTCGGAGCATATCGCCAATGTCCAGATCGGGCTGGAGGATACCGAGCGGCTGTCGCAGCAGACGCTGATCCTCAACTATGCCAGCGACCGCGTGACGAACCGCGGACCTGCGGGAACCCCGCAACAGCCGGATATTGTCGAGCGCCCCGGCCTGCGGCTCGATTTTGTTGCGCGTCAGGGCGTGCGGCTGATGGGCAGCGAGATCGAGCTGAAGTTCGAGGCGCGCAATCTGACGGGACAGAAATACGAGGAATTCCAGGAAGCGGGAGACTCACGGATCGACATCAATACCTATGATGTCGGCACCCGTTTTTCGCTCGGCGCTTCGGTAAAATTCTGACCCCCCCCCGCCTGCCGCGTCCGGCCTCGAAAGTAGCGGAGCCGGGCGCGGTGCCTTTTTGGGCCCCGGAGGCGTAACAAACCCGTCATCCAGCGGTCACCGTCCAGTCTCCGAATCGCCCTAGAGCGTTCGCATCGCATAAGGGGCGGGCATTCATGGTTCGGGATTTGGACGGGTTGGTGGCGCGGCTGCGCACGCTGCCGGTCCCACGCATTTACGGAAGCATCGAGCTGGGCGCGATGGCGCTGGCGGCGGCGTCGGGCGCGTATCTGATCTGGACGATCCTGACGCCGGTCGGAGCGTTCGGGGACTGGAAGGTCGCGGTCGCGCGCGGTTTCGATCCTGCGGCCGACATGGCGGTGCTCGCCCGCTTCGATCCGTTCAACCGTGGCAACAGCGGGGCCGCGACCAATGTCGTGACCGCATTGCCGCTGAAACTGTTCGGCATCAGCCTGAACACCGCATCGGGGCGTGGTTCCGCGATCATCGAGGTCGAAAGCGTGCAGACAAGCTTTGCCGTCGGTGACGCGGTGATGGCGGGCGTGACACTGAAGACGGTGGCGTTCGACCATGTCGTGCTGACGCGCGGGGGAGTCGAGGAACTGCTTTACGTCGATCAGTCCACTCCGGCCGAGACCGCAGCGCCCGAAGGCGGCACTCCTGCACCTGCGGCACCGGGCGGCGTGACGCTCGATGCGCTCGCCGCCTCAATCCGCGCGACACCGCGCGTTCAGGACGGCCAGACCACCGGGCTGGTGCTGTCGGCCGCCGACCCCGCCCAATTGACTGCCGCAGGCTTCCAGACCGGCGACATCGTGACCCGCGTGAATGGAGAAGTCGTGACATCGACAGACGAACTGCTCGAACGCGCCGCGACCCCGCGCGCCGACGGCGCCGCCATCTTCACCATCGAACGCGCAGGACAGGTCCAGACCGTGCGCATGCAGGTCTCCCGGTGAAGCGCGCAGGATTGCTCCTCGCCGCCGCCGCATTGGCGTTCGCGACGCCGGTTGCGGCGCAGTTGACGCTGAACGTGCGCGATGCCGATATCCGCGCCTTCATTCAGGATGCCGCGCGCCAGACCGGGCGCACCTTCGTCATTGACCAGCGCGTACAGGGCAAGGTGTCGGTGGTGACCGACCGCCCCTTGTCGCGCTCGGAATATTTCGAGGTGTTCCTCTCCACCCTGCGCGCAAACGGGCTGGTCGCGATCCCGACCACCGGTGGCGCATATCGTATCCAGCCCGCCGACGGCGCCGCGACCCAGCCGAGCCGGGTCGGCAGCCGGGGGGCGGCGCAGAATCAGTTCGTGACCGAGGTATTCCGCCTGCGATCGATCGATTCGGCATCGGCGCTGGAAACGCTGCGCCCTTTGGTGTCGCGCGAAGGGTCGATCACCGCCAATCGCGGCGCCAATTCGATCGTGGTCGCCGATTTCGTCGACAATATCCGCCGTATCCGCACCTTGCTGGGCCAGATCGACACCGACAGTTCCTCAACCGTGCTGATCCCGCTCGCAAATGCGGGCGCGCGCGAGATTGCCACGTCGCTGACGGCGCTGGTCGGATCGGGCGAAGGCGGTCGCGGCCAAGCGTCGATCGTGCCCATCGACAGCAGCAATTCGATCGCGCTGCGCGGCGACAAGGCATTGGTATTGCGGCTGGCAGAGATGGCGCGCGACCTCGACCGCCGGGCCGAAAGCGGCGCCGAAGTGCGGGTCGTCTTCCTCGAACATGCCGATGCCGGGCAATTGCTGCCGGTGCTGCAAACTCTGGTCGGCCAGCCCGCATCGGCGGCAGTCGATACGCTTGCCGCCAATCGGCCTTCGGGCGAGAATGGTGCGAGCGGCGCTCCCGCTTCGGGCCCTGCACAAAGCGCGCACAGCGGCCAAGGCAATGCCGCGATGCAGTCGGCAATCGGGCGTGGTCCGATCGTCGTCACCCGCTTCGAAGGCGCGAACGCGATCATCATTGCCGGTTCGGCGCAGGCGCAGAAGATATTGGGCGAAGTCGTCCGCCAGCTCGATGTGCGCCGCGAGCAGGTGCTGGTCGAGGCGATCATCGTCGAAATCTCCGACCTCGCCGCCAAGAATCTGGGCGTGCAGTTTCTGCTCGCGGGGCGTCCGGGCAGCGGCATTCCGTTCGGAATCACCAATTATTCGAACAGCGGTCCCAATCTGACCGCGATCGCGGGTGCCGTCGCCGCACGCGAAATCGACCAGACGACGACGATCATCAATGGCGAGACGGTGACGACCTCGACCGGTTCCGAACTGTCGAACACGCTGCAGAACGCCGCCGCGGCATCGTTGCTCGCGACCACTGGCGGGCTGGGCGGGATCGCGACCAATTTGGGGCGCGACGGCATCCTCGGCGCAATCGTCAACGCGGTGCAGTCCGACAGCAAATCGAACATCTTGTCGACGCCGTGGCTCTACACGCTCGACAATCAGGAAGCGAAAATCCTGGTCGGGCAGGAAATCCCGATTTCGACCGGAGAAGCGCTTTCAGACAATTTCGACAATGCGTTCCGCACCATCCAGCGCCAGAATGTCGGCATCCAGCTGGAAGTCACGCCGCAGATCAATTCGGGCGGCGCGATCAAATTATTCCTGCGCCAGGAAGTCAGCTCGATCGCCGGGCCGGTATCGAACAATTCGTCCGACCTGATCCTCAACAAGCGTGAGATCGAGACGACGATCACGGTGGATGATGGCGAAATCGTCGCGCTGGGCGGCCTGCTCGACGACAATGAGCGGCGGACGATCGAGAAGATTCCGCTGCTGGGCGATATCCCGGTGCTGGGCGAACTGTTCAAATCGCGCTCGCGGAGCCGCAACAAGACCAATTTGATGGTCTTCATCCGCCCGACCATCGTTCGCTCCGCCGCCGAAGCGCGGGCGATCGCCGAACAGCGTTATGGCTATGCGCGGCGCGAGCAGTTGATCGACCGGCCCGACCGCGAACCGACACTGGACGAGCTGGTGCGCGATTATCTGGGGACGGTGCCGCCCGCGGTCGCGCCGCTGCCCGGCGATCAGGTGATCCAGCCGCTCCCGGCTCCGGTGCAACCGTGAGCGGGGCGGAGGGCGAAATGGTCGGCGAAGGCCTGGAGCCGCTACCTTTGCCAGCGGCCCATGCGGCGGCGGTCGCGGCGGGGGCCTTGCCCGCAACACTGCCTGACGTGTCGCACGACAGCATCGGAGCCGAGGCGGGTACGGCGGCCAACGAGCCGCTGTTGCTGGTCGCCATCCCCTATAATTTCGCGCGCACCTTCGGGACCGTGCTGGTCGATGCCGCCGATGGGCGCGTTTCGGTGGCGTTGCGCGAGGGCGCCGATCCGCGCGCGCTGCTCGAAGTCCGCCGGGTGCTCGGGCGCCCCTTCGATGTAGCGATCGTGGAGCCACCGGCCTTCGACCAACTGCTGTCCGATCGTTACTCGCGCGACGGCGGCGCGGCGGCGGAAGTCGCGGGCGCACTCGCGATCGACAGCGAACTCGATCTGCTGGCGAGCGATTTGCCCACTGCCGACGATCTGCTTGCCTCCGCCGACGACGCCCCTGCGATCCGGCTGGTCAACGGGATCATCGCCGACGCCGCGCGCCAGCAGGTGTCGGACATCCATATCGAACCCTATGAAAGCGGGCTTATCGTGCGCTTCCGTCTGGACGGCGTTCTGCGTGAGACGCTGCGGATGCCCGCGCATGCCGCTCCCGTGCTGGTCAACCGGATCAAGGTGATGGCGCGGCTCGACATTGCCGAGCGGCGGATTCCGCAGGACGGGCGGATCAGCCTGTCGCTCGGCGGCAAATTGTTCGACGTGCGCGTGTCGACCCTGCCCGCGCGCGCAGGCGAGCGGGTGGTTTTACGCATCCTCGACCGCGAGAATGCCGGGATCGACCTCGACGTGCTGGGTATGGACGACGGCACCATGGCGGTGTTCCGCGAGGCGCTGGCCGAACCCAATGGCGTGGTGCTGGTCACCGGTCCGACGGGGTCGGGCAAGACGACGACGCTCTACGCCGCGCTGCGCCAGTTGAATGACGGCAAGCGCAACATCCTGACCGTCGAAGACCCGGTAGAATACGCCATTGATGGCGTCGGCCAGACCCAGGTCAATGCCAAGGTCGGGTTGAGCTTCGCCAACGGCTTGCGCGCGATCTTGCGGCAGGATCCCGACGTGGTGCTGGTCGGCGAGGTGCGCGACCGCGAGACGGCGGAGATCGCAGTTCAGGCGTCGCTCACCGGGCATCTTGTGCTGACCACGGTCCACACCAACGATGCAGTCGGCGCGATCACGCGGCTGCGCGATATGAAGGTCGAGCCGTTCCTGCTTGCCTCCACACTGCGCGCGGTCATCGCGCAGCGGCTGGTGCGAAAGCTCTGTCTGGAATGCAGGCGTCCGGTGCAGGCATCGGCTCTGGTTGCATCGCTGATGGGGTTCGAGCCCGGCACCGTGGTGTATGAACCCGATGGCTGCCCGGCATGTAACGGCACCGGCTATCAGGGGCGGATCGGTGTATACGAAGCGGTCAAGATCGACGACACGATCCGCCGCCTGATCAACGATGGCGGCGACGAGGCGATCATTTCGCGGCACGCCTTTGTGGGCGCGCCCAATCTGGGCGGCGCAGCACGGCGGATGGCGCGGGCGGGACTGACCACGGCTGAGGAAGCGATCCGCATCACGCGGCGGAGCGGCGACGATGGCTGAGTATCGCTATGTCGCGATCGACACGGCGGGCCGCGAGAAACGCGGATCCGTATCGGCGGCGGACGACGCAGCGGCGCGCGCGGCGTTGATTCGCAAGCGGCTCTACGTCGTATCGGTTGCGCAAGGGGCGGGCGTGGCGGAGGCTCCGCGCGAGCCAAGCGCGTCGCTGCTCTCGCAGCTTCGCTTGCGCGGCGATAAACTGTCGCAGCGCGAACGCACGGTGTTCACCCGCCAGCTTGCGACATTGGTGTCGGTCAGCCCGCTTGAGGAGGCGCTGCGCACCATCGCCCGCCAGACCGAAAGCCCGCGCGCCGCCGCGGTAGTCACTCGTGTTCATGCCGGCGTGGTCGAAGGTGCGCGGCTGGCGAGCGCCCTGTCGCGTGAGGGCAAGAGCTTCTCGCCGCTCTACCGAGCGATGGTTGCGGGCGGCGAGGCCAGCGGCGCCCTGCCCGAAATCCTCGAACGCATGGCAGCACTTGAGGAGCGCCAGGCCGAGTTGCGCGGAAAGCTGACCGGCACGCTCGCCTATCCGGTGATCCTGGCCATCGTCGCGCTAGGGGTAGTCGCCGCGCTGATGATCCTGGTAGTGCCAAAGGTCGTGTCGCAGTTCGACGATGTGGGCCAGCAATTGCCGCTGGTCACCCGCATCGTCATCGGCCTGTCGGATGTTCTGGCGAGTTGGTGGTGGGCGATCGGCATCGCGCTGACGATCGCCCTGATCGGTTTCGCGCGCGCGCTACGCCAGCCTGGGTTCCGGTTGAGGTTCGATGGCTGGTTGCCGCGGCTACCGTTTCTGGGCCGGTTGATCCGCGACCTGCACGCCGCGCGGATGGCGCGGACGCTGGCGACGATGGTCGCCAGCCGCCTTCCGATTCTTGAAGGACTGGCGCTGACCGTGCCCACCATCCGCAACCATGCGCTGCGCGCCGCGACCGAGGCGATCGTCGCCGAAGTGCGCGGCGGCGGCAGCCTGTCGGCGGCGATGCGCCGCGCGGCGATCTTTCCCCCGCTGCTCGTCTATCTCGTCGCCAGCGGCGAAAGCGCCGGGCGGCTCGACCAGATGCTGGAACGCGCCGCCGCGACGCTGGAGCGCGAATTCGACGCGGTCACCTCGGCGCTGATGTCGCTGGTCGAACCCGGCATCATCGTCCTGATGGGCGGCGTGGTCGGGGTCATCGTGCTCGCCATTCTGCTCCCCATCCTCGAACTCCAAAATCTTGCAAGCGTATGAGGTGTGTCATGTCCCCCCGCCCCGAAGCATCATTCCAGCCAAAGCCGGAATTTCAGGCCGATGTTCCCGACGATAGAGATGCCAGCCTGCGCAGCCATGACGGAAAAGAAGCCGAAGCCGGCTTCACGCTGGTCGAATTGATGGTGGTCATCGTCATTCTCGGCCTGCTGACCACGCTCGTCGTGATCAACGTGATGCCCAGCCAGGATCTGGCCATGCGCAAGAAGGCGGAGGCCGACATCGCGACGATCGGCCAGGCACTGGAAATGTACCGCGTATCGAACATGACCTATCCGACCAGCGCGCAGGGGCTGGCGGTGCTTGCGGGGCAAAGCGGCACGATCCGTCGCCTGCCCGACGATCCCTGGGGGCGTCCATATCAATACGCCAATCCGGGGCCGAACGGCGGCGTGGACGTGTATTCGCTGGGGGCCGATGGCCAGCCCGGCGGCAAAGGCGAGAATGCCGATATCCGCCTCGCCAACTGACCGCGAACACGGCTTCACGCTGGTCGAGCTGATGGTCGTGCTCGTGCTGATCGGGCTGGCGGCAAGCGTCGTC
>Ga0172374_1003198_pt1 | contig 10032 bp, 8 predicted proteins | sample LakKiv3m_FD_114536 | JGI IMG/M metagenome (GOLD analysis project Ga0172374, IMG submission 114536) | Freshwater microbial communities from Kabuno Bay, South-Kivu, Congo - kab_092012_10.3m | ecosystem: Environmental > Aquatic > Freshwater > Lake | place: Democratic Republic of the Congo...
GCACTGAATGCTCAAGATATCTCATTATGATACAATGTTATCCATTCCGAACAACATTTCCGCTATCGCGCCTCTGCAATTAATGAACTAAACTCACGCTCCCACTGCTCTTTCCAATCAGGTGAGAACCTAGCATACCGTGAAACAAAATTCTGGCGTGCCTCTTGAATTTCAGCTTTGCGCCACCAGCTTTCAATATCATTACCAAGTGCCGCCACAAATCGTGCTGCTGCAGCTCCGGAACGATGCAGAACCCCAATACGCTCAAAAGCATCAATATATGGTTGCGCAGATTCTCGAAAAGCATAAGTGTCAATATCATAAAAACAGACCGTAGGTATATCAAGAGCAAGAGTCTCAAGCCAACCCGTCCCAAGATAGTTGTGAACCACAAGGCGACTTTCAGCAAAGCGGCTGAAAGAGGATTTTTGAAGATCATCAAAAACTGCATTCGGCGCAGCTTTTCGCATCATTTCAAGAAAACCCCATCCATAATCTTCAACATACGGTCGAACCATGAGTTGTTTATGATCAGGAAGTGCACAAATAAATTCACAAGTCTCCCTTTGCATCGTCTGAACAGAACCTGGCATAGGATGCAAATTCATGCGAAACATAACTTTAGGAAAATTAACACAGTTTAATAACAACCTTTTACGTATTTTCATAGGTGCAAATAACGAGGGTGCACTAAGCTGTTTGATATGAGGATTGTCGGTTTGCCATCCCCAAGTATAATAGCGATCAGAAGCTCTGACTTCATACTCCTCTATCGCCATTATATTATCTAAACCATATCCCCCTCCATGCTGGTGATAGCCCAATAAAGTACCCTGCTGACGCCATTCAGCAAATAGCAATTTAAATGCCAAATGACCATGCAGCGCATTTGCACTATAAACAACTTTAGGTCTTAATACAGGGAAACCTAATACAGCCTTGCGATACTCAGCAAATCCCTCAAGTAAAGAAACTGGAATACTCAAAGGAAGTAGCACTCGTATTATTTCGGTAAATTCAGATACCGATCCGACCTCAATAGCATGCGCTTTGCGCCAATTAACGTCTACATTAACTGAAAAACTGAATGGGTATTGCAAATCATCCCATGCGGCCCAGTGCCTCCATTGCCATAATACGCCAAACCACTCTGAACGAGAACACTTGAAATAAGGTGCGACCAACAATACATCCGGATTGTTGGTCGACATCCGACGAACTATCTGTGAAAATAAAAGCCTATTTGAACCACTTGAAATCAAAGAAGTATCGCACTCAAATACCCAATTATTAGGCGTATTTCCTTCTAGCAAATTAGCCACAGCACAATACAGATACTCGTTGAATCTATATTGTAATTGATCACCATGATAAGCCTTAATATCGGAAATAACTGGAATGCTTTTTGCATTGACTGATATATTCTCATATTTATTTTCTTGCCATGCAGCGTATACCTGATGAATGAAATGAAATAACCAATCCCCTGCGACCAAATCATAATATTCCAAAGAATTTGATTCGCAATGATAAAGATCAAGCAAATCCTTTAGGTATACAATTGGTAACTGCTCGAATGAACGAATGTAATTCAACCCATCCAGTACTTTTTTTTTATCCCAAATAATGGACATCTTTTTTTACATACTTAAACCACCTAATCAGGAGATTACACAAGGCATAACGCCAACAGTAGAGCCTAATAGATATGCAATAAATTAATCTGCACTGGAGCAAACAAACTCTTTAATAGCAAATATTAATTATCCACAACAATAACCAAAACATCAAAAAAATTGTATAATCTTATAATAAAGAACCCCGCCGCAAGCAGCGGGGTATTTTGAAGACAACTCTATCATACTTTACGCCTCAAGAGGCGGGGAATATGACCCATAGAGATTCAATTTAATACTATGTTTTATTATAATAATTTTGATTTTCCCACCTCAACTTGACAAGTGCATCGTAAAGCTCTTGATTCTCTTCATAATTTCGTTCACATTGCTCTATTTCAGGCCAGTATTTCAAGGGCAAGAACGCATACAGCATAAAAACTCTTCTTAAATTAAGTATCTCGTCTACAGAAAGTTGCGGCATTCTCAAGATGGAACCCTTTGTAAAAGATATCTGTGACTCATTGCCAGTTATAAAGCGCTCCTTTATACAAATCTCACGCAACTCTTGCCCGGGCAAAGGCTGAAAAATACTAACAATAGCCACTGTTGGGTTAATTTCACGACAAAGAGCTACTGACTCCATAATTTCATCACGTGTTTCATAAGGAATACCTATTAAAAAAAATGCTGCCGATCGAATCTTACGTTCTTTTAACAAATTAAATGCATAAACTATATCCTGTTTTTTTGTCCTTCTTTTACACACATCAAAAAGAATTCGTTCGGATCCCGATTCTACGCCAACACTAACTTGATAAAACGGAGCTCCCATTTTATCCATAAGATCAAGCTTTTCCGGCGTAATTGTTTCTGGTCGTGTTTGAACAATAAAAGGGAGACGAATATATTTTGCATATTTTTCCATGAATTCCTTTAACCACTTGACAGGATGACCAAGAAAACATTCATCTTGAAGATAAAGCAATTCTATATTATAATTATCAACCAATTCCCGCATAGCTGCAATTGCAGAATCTACTGGGCGCTGTCGAACATACTGACCAAGCCCTGAATAAGCTTTTTTTAATGCGGTATTACCACAATATGCACAACTATATACGCAACCCTGAGCCACTTCAAACTCAAACCTTCGATACATTTTTCCATCAAATGGATAAGAAAAATATTCATCAGTGAATATCGAATAATTAGCTTTTATTTCCCAAAGATTTGAGGAAGAAAGAAGCTTCCGTCTATCGTTATTTTTTACAGTTCTTGTCCTACGATCCATACTGATAGTCCCATTTATATCAGTAACCGAAAATCCATTTTCTATTTTCGAAAGTAACTCAGAAAACACTTCCTCGCCTTCTCCGATACAAATAATATCAAATAATCCATCATTAACTATGCTGGACGAACAAATAATAGCATGAAGTCCGCCAATAATTGTCACTGTGTTAATCGGCAAAATAATATCTCTATAAAAACTCAAGAGATACTCATAATCGATTGTCATGCAGGATATAGCCAGCACATCAGGCTTTATGTTATTAACAATCGACTGGAAATCCAATATCAACTTCCCAATAGAAAAGTGATCCTCTAAAACCTTTTCATTTAATGATTTAAACTCCCCTGTAAATGATCTACCTTGAATTGAATCGATAGATTGATAGGAATATGTATCAAAATAATACGATTCCCAGTCCATGCTCTTAGCCACACCAGACAAAACAGCAATTGCACCAGGTATAGCTGGCAACATTGTAGTATTAGGATAAAGAAATAATACTTTTTTTGTCATTCATAATACCTCTATAATAAAAAAACAATCAATTCTTTATATCATATTTACTTTACATGTATCAAGATTTATGCAAATGCAAATATACATTTGATTCACTTAATAGCTTTAATCAATACAAACGAAAAATCGTCAGTATTTTCTGAACAATTTTCATAATTAAGTAATGGTATTGCTTGCTGAATATACCAGTCAACTACTGATTTTTTAAAAATTGGCAATGCATCAACTCGACTAAGAAATCTCGAAAAATCAGCAAGTTCACGAATAAATAAACGAAAGCCTGTATCCCACATCTTCTGGATATATCGATTTACCACATAGCCAACTACTTGCACATCTCTGAATCCCTGTCTTATAAACAGTTCGCGCCACTCCTCCGTTGCTAGGTAACGAGGATGATATGCAGATTCACCTCGACTCATTTTCCATAAATGTTTTTTTCTGTCAGGATCATTTTCCGCAACAAACTGTGGGTAATAATAAAAATTATTCAACATCGAGGGCAACGGCAACTGGGTCACAATGAATCCATCGGACTTAAGTACTCGGTAAACATTAGACAATGCATCTTCTATATTATCAAAGTTTTTAAGCACATTACTCCATATAGAACCAATTGAGTCTGACGAAATGGTTTTCAAATAAACACCGTCATCAACTCTTGTCGTCCTGTATCCACCCGATTCTCCTGCTTTTTCTACCAAGCTCTCTTTAATATCAATGCCAATATCAAAACGGCGGTTGGGATGTATTCTGATAACATGTTGAAATAAACCCTTTTCATAATGATCAAAAAGGTCTTTCCCCTTACTCTTCAAACCAAACCCTATATCAAATTTTTCATCATATTCTGTTCCCAAGAATATCGAAGAAAATACACCATCACCACATCCGATATCAAGAGATGGCCCCGTAAAATCAATCTGTGATAGTTTTGTTCCAACAACAGCATCCCACAAACCGCCCAAGGGTCGCAGCCATGCGTAATTTAAATATTGTCGCAGTTGTGGATATGCGTTAAGAATACTCTCGGAAAGATACTTTTCATCCGACAACTCCACTTTCATTTCCGTAAAAAGATTACACAGGCTATGAAAAACAGATTTGCGTTCTGAATCGGTAAAATCCTCTATTGTGGCTGCGCTAACCGGATAACCACATTTCACGCAAAAGCTCCGCAAGGTATTATTTTCCTCTCCACAATAACTACAAAGCACCGTAATACTTTCCATAAGACTTAAAAGCATTATACCCTTTTAGAAAAAACGAACACACTGTACCGGTATACTGCCTCTCCGCAATACAACCGTATAACTTTTTGAATCTCAAGCGAAGGCGGTGCAAGAGAAAGATAATCGTGAAAAAACATATAATTCACTCTCACAACTGATAACTGTTTTTTTACCGGCCAGTCAAACAAATCAATCTCCACAAGAATTACGGTTTTTCGGCTGACTCGAGCCATTTCCTGCAATGCCCGTTGAGCAATATCGTGTGACATGTGACTTACCGAAACCACTGTATAGACAACATCATAGCTGTTATCACGAAAAGGGAGTGCCATCGCGTCAGCCGCAAGGAGCCGCAGGTTTTCTGCCACATGCAGGTGCTTTATGCCAAACGCAATATTGTTGGCGTTCAAATCAGTACCCATGAATTTTTTTTCCGGAAAACTCATTGCCAGCATGTTGACCCTGAAACCGTAATAGCAACCGATTTCGAGATAATCCAGGGCATCAGGCTCATTTCCAAGCAGCGTGCGAATTTCCTCATCAAACCTCCTGTAATAGGGGTCGTGATTATGTAACTCAGAGTTGTTTTTGAAATCCTCTTCGAGACGCTGCTGCCAATATATATCCTGCTGTTTTGTACGGACCAGAAAGGTCCTGCGACCAAACAGATATAGTGATATCAATTCAATGATACTGAGTACATAACGAACGAAAGCTTTCACGCTTTAGTATGATTAATATTATTTACTGGATAAAAAAGTGCAACCTATACACTCGAAGCGGAAATTATCAATTTGCTTTATGTACCTCATACTCAGCCAATCGATCCAAATTTTTATAAACTTTGGCGAAGCCTTCAAGCATCATATCCATATCTTCGAAGGAAAGCGGTGGCCGAACATTTTCAGTGGACAGACTGTACTGCATATGATGCTGAACGTTCGGCATACTGTCAAGTGTATAATCAGGGTTGCCTTTATATAAAGGGCACTTGAACGGGCAGCCCTTATTTCCAAAAGCTATCTGCTGCTGGTATATCGGGTAAAGATTGAGTGGTGTATAACCAGCATACCAGTCGAGCCCTTCTGCATTTAGTGCATCAACAATTGTATGGGCGCTCACCGGCAATTGATCAGGTACAACACGAATGGCATATCGATAAAACGTATGATCACACCCCTCTTTCGTGCAAGGAGTCATGAGCCCCTTGAACGCTTTGATCCCGGCTGTAAGGTATCGTTCCAGTTGGTTGCGCTGTTCCTGTAGCAAAGCAAGCTTGTCGAGTTGGGTCATTGAAAGAGCGGCTTCTATCTCGTTCATCCGATAGTTCCAGCCAATCATGTTCACCATTGACTCTACAGGAATGCCTGTAGCAACCCCCGCTTCGGCATGGTTACGGATAAGCTGCAATCGGTTCGCATACTCATCGTCATCAGTAAAAATCATTCCCCCTTCTCCTGTCTGAATGAGCTTGTGACCATTCAGACTATGAACTCCCATGTGACCAAGAGCGCCAGTCTGCCGCCCCTTGTATTTTGCGCCTAAAGATTGCGCTGCATCCTCTATAACCACCAGATTATGCTTTCGAGCAAGCGCCATAATGCCATCCATATCGGCTGGATGGCCATAAATATGAACAACAATAATTGCCCTGGTACGACTGGTTATTTTTTTTTCAACCGTTTCCGGCATAAGACAGAAGGTCTCCGGATCAATATCAGCAAAAACCGGTACCGCATTATTAACAACAATCGCCGCAGCGGTTGCGGTCATGGTCCACGGTGAGGTGATCACCTCATCACCGGGGCCTATCCCCGAAGCTCCAACAGCAGCATAGAGACCAGAGGTGGCACTGTTCACCGAAATGACATGCTTTACACCAAAGTAAGATGCCCACTTTGCCTCAGCGTTCTTTACATATTTACCGCCTAAAAACCACTGATTATTGCTGCCTTCAAAATCAGACAGAATTCCCTCCTTCATAACTTCTGCAACAATATCAATATCATTACGGTCCGTTGTAATATGTGGAGGGTAACTCGTTTTACGAACAGGAGTGCCGCCAAAAAGAGCGAGTGCCATAACTAATTCAAAAAAAATTACAGGGAAACTATCAATGCTGCAACATACGTAAAACCACATCAGCAACCCGCTGCGCGGCACCGGGCAAATGCGCAAGCTGAGATTGGGCTGCCAGCCATTCTGCCCGTTTTTCTGGTTTTAAAATCAGATCACGCAGTTCCGACCGCGCTTTCTCTTTGGTAACAATCAAAGGAATAGAACCAATATGAACAGGAAAGCATTTGTTGAACACTTTTGCTCCTATTTCGAGTGAGACGGTAATTTTTCCCAGTAAAATCGATTCCACCAGCAGTACCGAAGACATTCCTACCACAATATCGGCAGATAATACCACAGGTTTCGATGGATGCTCCATCCCGACAATTTTTACAACCATTCGCTCTGATGCTCGCTTCACAGCATCAAGATCAAAATCTTCATCTACATTTTGCGGATGTTTTTTGATTATCAGATTAGGGCTCTCCTCCATCTCTTTCAAAATATCAAGCAGATGATTCAGGATTGCAGACTCATCGTATCCATAGGCTCCGCCCAAGTGTCTACCAATGGCTTCACCGATAAACACAAGAGTTGGACGCCCGTTATCCATACCCATATTCCGCTTCAGCTCCACCGCCGATTCTGCTTCTGCCGTCATTGTACCACAAAGTATGTCAAAAGCAGGCTGGCCCGTAATCACGAGACGCTCCGGGGGAAAGCTCTCTGCAAGCATTCCGGAGCATGCAAATTTATCCATAACACAGCACATCTCCGGCAAAAAGGCCATATCGGAAGTCAAACAAGAGCTGAAACGCCGGGCATAGTTCTGCCATTGGTCCAACACTGCCACAGAGGGAATTCCTTGGTGAAGAGCCCACCGCCAAAGGTTTTTCTCCGTCATATCCAGTTCGGGCAAACTTGCGGCCGATGTAAGGACGATATCCGGACTTTGCAAACCCCACTGCTGCGACAGCAATGGGTCAATAAAACAACTTTCGCCATCTTCCAGATATAAAGAAGAAAGCCCGTGCTGCATAAAAATCTTTTCTGCAACATCTTTTGCCAAAACAAGAATTGATGCCCCCCTGTTCTGTAACTCCTTGATCACAGGAGCTATAGCCTGTGCACCGCCACTTTCACGCGCAAAAGCCAAAACTCTGCAAGTTATTCTGCTTTCTTGGTTCACTGAACTACTCGCCCCCACTCTGCAAGTTCAAGATTCCTCAAGGCACTCTCTGCCTCGCTGATATCAGCCCATGTACCGTCATGCAAACTCTGAATCATACGCTCAAGCCCGCTTTTCATGGCAATTCCCATCCGGGTTTTTTCAATCTGATCTTTTTTTAACGAGAAAAAACCCTCATAGTGACTATATGGAACAAGACGGGAAAGCTGATACTCATCGCCATTTTCCGTTATAGAGAGACGGCCACGAGTACCCAGAATATCAAGTTCAAAAAGACTGTAGGTATACGAACATCCATCAATTCCCTGAATCACGGCCGTCACCCCGCCCGAATAGATAAGCGCGATATCATTCGAGCTGTCATCCGGATAAGAGCCTTTAAGCCCTGATGACATTGGACAAACCGATTGCGGTTCCCCGATAAGAAAACGGAGAGTATCAATAATGGTGGTGCCAATATGCATCAACCCTTTTACATAATAGCCATGTGCTGCCGTAATATCGCCAATGAGGCCCTGCTGTATTTTTTCGGCAAGAGCACTGTGCACCGGTTCCCAGCGCCGTTGATAGGTCACTCGCAGGCCAACATTATTTTCGAGTGCCGCAGCAATCAGATCATCACCCTCACGAGCGGTCGATGCAAGCGGTTTTTCCGCCCAGACTATACGAGTACTGCCTAACCTCAGTAATTCCTTGATTATGCTGTGATGTGTCTTGTCAGGCGTGCAGACTGAAACAATATCATATTCAGAGAATGCATAAAGCTCCTCCATACTTTGACAAACATACCCGCCCCAATATTCAGCAAAAACTGATGCGCGGGCAACATCAACATCAAAGACAGCAACAATGCTAACCCCACATGCCCGGTATGCCCCGGCATGGGAGTAAATTCCATTATCGCAGCTCTTTTCGTCATAACCCCCGGCAATACCGCCACAACCGATAACAGCCGCTTTCAGCATACTTCCCCCTTTCGTACATATGCCGCTGACTGCTGCTCACAAGCTGCATTGATTTTCACCAATTCCGGGTTGCTATCGATCATGGTAATCAGTTCGCTCGTGGTAAAATCTCCTCTGCCGGACAATCCTCCATACAAGTGGCGGCATAACTCCATATCCTCAGCATAATCGATGGTAAGTCGAATCTCCGGACGATTATACAATGTTCCCGGTACAGCCTTAAGATTAAAAATCGGATATCTGTCACTGTTATTCCATAAATAACGCGGAGTATCCTCACGCTCGTCAGTTCTGGTGGCAAAACATGCAGAATCGGCTAAAGCTGAAGCACGAATAACATGCGCATCAACCCCTTCCGGAAAAGTCAGTTCCATATCATTTGCCGCATAAGCATAACCGCCAAGTACAAGGCTGTAAACAAGAAGATCAACAAGATCAGGGTCATAAAATGGACAATCCGCACCACACTGCACAACAACATCCGCCCGGAACTTCACCGCTGCGGCATACACCCTCCCCAACACATCATTTTCACTGCCCCGGAAACAAAGAATATCTCTTTTCCCGCAGAGCTCCGCGATCCGGTCATCCCCCGAACTGACAGAGGTTGCCACAATCACCTCATCAACAGATTTGGCCAGTTTCAGACGATCAACCACCCTCTCAAGCAGGGATTTCCCTGTCACATCCATCAGTGTTTTTTGAGGTAACCGACTTGAGCCCATGCGAGCTTCAATGATAGCAACAACATGTTCGTTCATAACCACTCTATCTTTCTTGACATGTTAACAACCTCATGTCTACTTTTCATGAAATGCTCTAATCTTTCAACGCAGAGATCGCAACAACTTCTTCATTTTCCTACATCCTGAGCACGATTCACATAGTTTTCGATAATCACCTTCCGTTCATTAACTGTGGCGGTCTCATCAGGAACTGCTTTTCGGGGATAATAGCAAGCCAGACAAACTGGTATATTTTTAAACCCATCGGTTTCTGCATGATGCTCCCGAATGCGGTTTAATGATTCACCATGCCATATCTCATGAATCGTTTGCTTGTAGGCATCGCCTACCGGATGAAGTGCGTCTTCATCATTACTGCACATCATCACTTTGCCATCGCTGCCAACTACAAGGCGCTGGTAAAGTTGCGGACA
>Ga0172374_1003199_pt1 | contig 10029 bp, 14 predicted proteins | sample LakKiv3m_FD_114536 | JGI IMG/M metagenome (GOLD analysis project Ga0172374, IMG submission 114536) | Freshwater microbial communities from Kabuno Bay, South-Kivu, Congo - kab_092012_10.3m | ecosystem: Environmental > Aquatic > Freshwater > Lake | place: Democratic Republic of the Congo...
TAATTGCTACAAAATGTGTTATTTTACTAAGAGGTCTGCACTCCCCAATTCTTATTAAGTCTCCTATTTCTATATCTTTTTCTAGACAGAAAGGAAGTCTTGCATGTATTCTCGTTCTGGATTTTGCATATCTTTCGTACTTTCTAACATAAATCATCCTCTCAAATTCAATGACTATTCTTTTTGCAAATTTCTTGATGACTCTTCCTTCAAAGATTCTTCCTCTTACACTCAAGTTTCCGTGAGTAGGGCAGTCTCTATCCTGGCAGACAGTTGACACTATTTTTGTTTTTTCTTCTACTTTCATTTTATTCTTTGTTTTTTCTTTTTTCATTTTTTTCTGTGTATGGTTTAATCTATTGACTCTTCTGGAAAACCAAGCTTTTTCAAGATTTCTCTTGCTTTTTTTTGGTGGTCTCCTTGGAGTTCGATGGCGTTATCCTTGTATGTTCCTCCGCAGGCAAGCTCATTTTTCAGAGCCTTTGCGATCTTCTTTCCATCGATTCCGCTCCCAAACCCGGAAACCATCGTCGCTATTTTTCCGTACTTCTTCTTCTCTGTTGTCACTTGTATCCTTTGTGAACCTTTCGCTATCTGTTCACATACACATGCTTGCTTAGGCAAGCCACATTTTGGGCATATATCCATGTTCTTGTTTGAGTGTTAATATTCTTGCAATCATTTTTTTTATTTCCTTTATTTTAGAGCTTCCAGACTTGGAACTATTTGCCTTTGCCTTGACTAAATCTGCTCTCAATTCTCTTAGCTTTTTTTCTTTTTCTTCTTTATTCAATTGTTTTATTTCTTTTGTTTTTTTTGCCATTTAATTTTTTTCCTTCGATTTTTTAGATAGTTTTTTAATCAAGCTAGATACTTTTGTATTTTCATTTATTTCTATCTCATTTGATTTTATCCTGTTAATTAATTCTTCGTCTATCTTTATGTTATCAATCATCTTTACATAAGGAGATAATATGCTAACTTTTACTCCAACTACTCCAGGTTTTGTTTTTGCAATTGCTTGAGCTTTGTCTACAACCTTTGCAGAATCTCCAACCTTTTTCAAGTATCCGTTTGCGAACCTCCAGGACTTTGCCCTTGAGCTAGGAAGTTTTCCATTTAATCTTATTTCTACCCCCAGTGCGCCTGCGTGAACTATTCTCTGCAAGGTTTTGTATGCAATTACTTTAAATTTGATTGGCCCAAACTTTTCTAGACCCAAGGCAATTTCATCTGCCATTATCTGTGCATCCAATTCCGGTTCTTTTATCTCTTCTATTTCTATATGCGGATTTTCAAATTTGAATTTTTTCTTCAACAATTCGGTTAGTTCAATTATTTTTTCTCCCTTTCTTCCGATTACCAGACCAGGTTTGTGTGTGAATATTATTATTTTCTCTCCTATAGGGGTATATTCAATCTTGACTCTACTTGCTTTTCCTTTTCCCAAGGAGTCTTTTACTTCTTCCTTAATTGCAAATTCTTCCTTCTTCAGTCTAACCAATTTTCTTTCGTCCACTTTATTTTTTAACCTCGATATCTTTTTTCTTTTCTTTTTGTTTATTTTTTGCGACAATTGTGATGTGTGTTCTCTTTCTTTGGTATCTTCCAAATCTTCCACGAGGTCTTGGCGCAAGATTCGCAACTGCTTCAACTATCACTGGTTCTTTTATTTCATTAGCATTTGCGTTTGATTGAAGACTTTTTAAGAGCTTTATGAAATATTTTGTTGAATTCTGAGGATATTTTCCAGACATCATACCTTTTCCTTTTCGGTGAGCAAATTCTCCTTTCATTGGAAGTGCCATTCTTTTTGAAACAACTTCTTCAAGTTCTTTTATCGCTTTTTCTATGTCTTTCATTTTTATGAATTTGCATAAATCCACGGAATGTCTCGTAGAGATTGGAGCGCTTGTTGCATTAACTTTTGCTTCTGTTTTTTTAATTTTAAGTTTTGTCTCTTTCTTTACTTCTAATTTTTTTTCAGGAACATTTTCTTCTATCTTTGAAGTTTCTTCTACTTTTGTTTCATCTATTTTTTTTGATTTTTTATTTTCTTTTTCCATTTGTCATTACTTCTTTGATTTATTCTTGCTTCCTTTTGTCGCACCCATTCCTGTTTTTCCGTGCTTTACTCTGTTTCTTGTTGGGGCAAACTCTCCCAGTCGGTGACCAAGCATTTCTCCAGTTATTTCTATTGGGAGGAATTTATTTCCATTATGGATTTGTATCTTCATTCCAACCATTTGAGGGGCAATTATAATGTGCCTCTTGTGAGTTTTTATCTTCTTATCTTTTGATTCTTTTTTCTTGCATCTGCTTATGAAATTTTCAATATCTTGGAATTGTCTCAGTGCCGCTCTTCTAGACCTTGATTCGAGATATTTTGCAAATTCTCTTACGTCTAATCCTTTCAGTTCTTCAAGACTCTTTCCTCGATACGTGAATTCTTTTTTCTTTATTTCCATTTTTTACTTATTTAGGTTTACCAGTCCTTCTCGGTCTAAGATGTCCAACTCTTTTTCCAGGAGGAGCGTTTCTCTTTGCAATCTTGCTCTTAGGATTCTTTCCTCTTCCTGAACCGAATGGATGATCTATTACGTTCATCTTGACAGCAGAAGTTCTTGGCCACAATTTATTTCTCGCTTTAGTCATATGATGTTTCTTTCCTGCCTTTACAAGAGGTTTATCTAATCTGCCCGCGCCGGCAATAACACCGATTGTTGCTCTGCATTCAGGATGAAACTTTCTTTCCTTTTTTGATGGAAGTATTATGAAAACTTCCTCTCCTATAATTTTGTTAATTTCTGCATAGGTTCCTGCAGTTTTTATGAACTTTCCACCATCTCTTGGCTTTGCTTCAATATTATAAATCCTTGTTTTCATTGGAACATTTCTTAATTTTACAATGTTTCCTTCTTTTATTTCATCGCTATCTAATTTTATTTTTTGTCCTTCCACCATTCCCTTGAAAGCAGGGATATAGAATGATCCTTCAGAGTGAGCTATCTTTGCAAGTGGAGCGGTGTGTCCTCGGGAATTCAATAATTTCACCACTGTTCCTTCTCCCTGAATATTTTTTGGATATGCAAGTTTGAATCTATATGCAATTCTTCTTACTCTATAAGTATGACTTCCCTTTCCTCTTGCCTGTGAAATTATTCTCTTACCCATTTACATCAATCCCAATTTCATTGCCAAATCAATGGCAGGAAATTCTTTTTTTAATTTTACATAAGCATATTTTTTATTTGCTCTTACAATTGTTCTTACTTTTTCAACTTTAACTTCAAACAATTCTTCAATTTCTTTTTTTATTTCTTCTTTTTTATCTTCTTTGCTTGTCTCGAATGTCAAAACATTTTGGGATTCAATCATCATGACTGCTTTTTCTGTTACTACCGGTTTCATTTTAATTTTGCCTCCAGTTCCTTAATTGCCGTTTCAGTATAAACAGTTATTCTTCCTGCTCCACCTTTCGCCAAATCATTCATTCCTAAGCTCTTCGCTTCCTTTATTTCAAATGCACTTGTCATAGGAGATTCTTTTTCTCCAACAACAATCAGTAATCCTGCATTTTCTTTATATTTTCTTCCTCTTCTTTTTCCTCTTCCGCTTCTGACTTCTTTCTTTCTTAGAGAAACTTCAAATACTTTTTCTCCAAGTATTTTTTTCAAAGTCTCAAGAAGATTTTTTGTTTTTAATTCAACTAATTTTGATTCAACAATTAATGGAAAATTTTCTAATTTTTCTCCTCTTAATCTTTCATATTTTTTTGCAATTACTTTTGGGTTTGCTGTTGCACTTAGAGCCGAGATTAAACCTAGCTTCATCTCTTTTTTATTTATTTTTTTAGTATTTATCATAGAGACTACTTTAGGAGGATGAGCTCTTCTTCCTCCTCTGGTGCTAGGAATTTCTGCCCCCACTTGCTGGAATTGGGTACCTCTTCTTAACATCGTTTTTCTAGGAATTCTTGACATACCTTTTCCATACCCGCTTTTCCAAACGTGTCTTCTATGAACTATGATTCCGCTTGCAGAATGTTGTTTTCCTGCAACAGGCGAAGGTCCGTATGGTTGATTAATTTTCTTTGCTTCCAAAATTTTAGCAATGAGGTCTTCTCTCACTTTTTGAGAGAATATCTTAGGTAAATCTATCTGTTTTGCTTTTTTTCCAGTTACGTCAAAAACATTTGCTTTCATCTTAATTCAACTAGCTCCATTTCTTTTTTAGATTGTTCCTTTGTTTTTCTTAGAGGAGAAGTAAGAATAATTTGTCTCTTAGGTGGTCCCTGAACAGAACCTCTTAAAATTAAATAATCTGTTTTGACATCGCCAAAATTTTTTACATTTTTTATTTCTCTTTGTTCTGGTTTTGAAATCTCTATTATTTTACTGTTGTATACCGCTCTTGTGAACATTCCCAGCTGGCCTGCTTGAGGGGCGAGGTAGGTAACTCTTGCAGGATGCCAAGGTCCAAGACTTCCTGGTCTTCTCACACCTTTTTCGGATTTGTGATTCTTAAGAGTAATTCCAAATCTTTTGACAGGGCCAACAAGTCCTTTACCGATTGTTAATCCTCTAACATCTGCCAGCTCTCCTTTTTCAAAAACTTGAGAGATGCTAATTTCTTTACTCATATGCTCTTTTGCGAATTTGAATTTTTCTTCAAGGCTTCCATTTAATCCTATCTCGATTATATCGGGAGTTTTCTTTATGCTGGTCTTTTTTACCTGAGAATAGCATATTACTCGGATATCATCATAGTCTTCTGGATTTATTGCATCCATTTTGTGTCCGCTCTTTTTTGGCATTTTTATTTTTCTTTTCATTTCCTTTTCTATTTTTTCAGAAATAATCTCTTTTGCGACTTTTTTATTTTTGTAGAATCTAATTGATAAAATCTTCATGGAAGGGCATTCGATTATTGTGACAGGAATTGCTATTTTTTTCCCTTTTGTCATAGAATTAGCGGTGTTATCTTTAACGATAGCAGAAGTCATTCCTACCTTATATCCAATGAATCCTTTAATTGCTTTTCCAGAATTAATCGCATCCCAGTTAACACTAGGTAAAAATTTATCTGCCCTTTTTCTTGGCCAGAACTGCAAACTTCCCTTTCTCGGTGATTTTCTTGTAGGCATTTATTAATAAAGCGGATGATTTCATTTTACTTTCCCTGGAATAATTTATTGAGAAAAAGAGGGTATTTAAAGCATTCGGTGTAGGATTTTAAAATTTAATTAGAAGATATCTAAGCCTGGAATTCCAATTCTGTTCTTATTTCTTTTCCGTCTATTTTTGCTTTTCTTATGATTATTCCTTTCCTTAGAGCCATTTCCCTCACCTTCGCAAAATCCTTTTCGTTTTTTAATTCAGGGGGGATAATTATGTCATTAACAAGGTAATCATGAACTATCTCCGCCTGCTTAAACTCTGGTTTTTCAAAAACGAAGCTTTTTCCCAGAACCGTATCATTTGTTATGAGTTTACAAAAATCTGGCTTTGGAGCTTCTTCATCTTTTGAACCAGGTTTTCCTGATTTTGGGGCTTTTGGTTTTATTTTTAAAATGCTTCCGTCTGGAGAGCTGAAACTCAAAGCAAAGAAATTTTTTGGGAATTTTTTGATTAATTCTAAAATTTCTTTTCCAGACATTTCTTTTTCAATAAGGTATCTTTTTACACCCTGGAATTGTTTTATTTCTTTAAAATCTAAATCTTTTTTCAAATCCTGTGTAGAAACAATTGCTCCAGTAATTTTTGTCTTTTTAGAATCAAGTTTTTCTGCAATGGTTCGCACAAGGTCATTAGCAAATTCAGAAGAAGCATTTATTGTATACTTCCCCCCGGTGACTTTTGCGTGAACTATCGCTCGGCTTCTGAAATCTCCTTTAGAAAACTTTTGAAATTGAAGGTGAACGCTCTCATCAAACTTTTTTTCTTGCACCTTTTTTATGAAATTCATAAGAGTAGAATATAAAATTTACTTTTAAATCTTTCCAAAAATCTTCTCAAAACCTTTATAAATTTTGATTGTTCTCTATAAATGTAGGAGATTTTATCAAATTGGAAGAGGATTATTTTAAGAGAACAGGGATTACAGTTTTGTTGGGTTTACTATTAGTATTATGCTTTTTTTTACTGAAGCCTATCCTTATCTCTATAATTGTCGGTTTACTTCTGGCATTTGTCTTTTCTCCGATTTATAATTTTGTTAACAAGAAAACGCATTCAAAAAATTTAAGCGCAGCCTTAATTTGTATTGTATTTGCGGTTATGCTTATTGCATGTGTCTGGTTTTTCACGCCTATTGCTATAGACCAGTCTCTAAAAATTTATATGGGCGCTCAGCAAATGGATTATGTTTCCGTACTCAAAACAATTTCTCCCTCTTTTTTTGCTTCAGATGAATTTTCAAAGTCCGTTGCATCAATACTTCACTCTTTTTTAACCCGTTCTGCAAATTCCCTTACTACCTCTTTTTCCAATATTCTTCTAGAGTTTCCAACACTTTTCTTGCATTTTTTAGTTGTGTTCTTTACTTTTTTCTATGCCCTGAGGGATAAGGAAGAGATAGGAAAGTATATCAAGAGTTTATCTCCTTTTTCCAAAGAGATAGATGACAAATTTTTTGAATATTCAAAAGGAATAACTTCTTCAGTACTTTATGGAACAGTAGTTGTGGGATTTGTTCAGGGATTAATTGTTGGATTGGGTTTGCTTATCTTTAAAGTCCCTAATTCTCTTCTTCTGACACTTCTTGCAATCATTGCAGGAGTTGTTCCATTCATCGGGCCAGCATTGGTTTGGCTTCCGGTAGCAATATACTTGTTCATTGCACAAAATCCTTTCCAGGCAGTAGGAATAATTATCTTTGGAGTTGTGGCTTCTTCATTGGAAAATTTATTAAGACCATTGATTGTTTCTAGAAGAACTAGCATGCCCTCTTCTTTAATCTTTTTGGGGATGATTGGAGGGTTCTTTCTCTTTGGGGTATTGGGATTTTTATTGGGCCCACTGGTCATAGCTTATCTCATTATATTCTTAGAATTATATCGTTCTAAAAAATCTTCAAATTAGCAAAACTATAAAAATCATTTTTTATATCATTATTTACAATAGGAAAAAGAGATGGAATTAAAACTAAAACTTTTGAAGTGGTCAACGGGGCTTCCGGTGGCAATGCTCGATGAAAAAACGGCAGAGAAGATAGGGGTTCACAGCAAAGATAGAGTTTTAATTAAAACTCTTTCTAGAAAGCCAATAAGAATTTCTGTAGTTTTGAATACGGTTCGCGGAATTGTACACAAGAATGAAATTGCAGTTTCCTCTGAGTTGGGAAAAAGATTGAATCTTCAGGAAGGGAAAAAAGTTTCCGTAAGTCTTTCTTCTCCTCCGGAAAGTCTAAAGTTCATAAAAGAAAAATTGAACAAGGAAAGGCTTTCTCAACAAGAAATTCAAGAGATAATTGAGGATATAGTTGACAATTCTCTTTCAGAGGTAGATGTCGCTTTGTTTATCTCTGCAATGTATCAAAGAGGGATGACTGAGAAAGAAACAATTTTCTTAATTAACTCTATATTAAAAACAGGGAACAGGCTTTCTCTGAATGGCAGGTTTATTGTGGATAAGCATTGCATTGGAGGAATTCCCGGGAATAGAACCACCCCTATAGTAGTTTCCATATGTGCTGCAAAAGGATTGATTTTTCCAAAAACCTCTTCGAGAGCAATAACTAGTGCAGCAGGAACAGCAGATTCAATTGAAACCATCGCAAAAGTAGAATTTTCTATTAAAGAATTGAAAGAGATAATCAAAAAAACAAATGCATGTATGGTCTGGGGGGGTTCTCTAGGCTTTGTTCCGGCGGACGATGATATCATAACGGTGGAGAGGATGATTGAAATTGATCCGGAAGCACAACTTTTGGCATCAATAATGGCAAAAAAACTTTCAGTTGGAAGTAAATATATTTTGATAGATATTCCTTGTGGAAAAAATGCAAAGGTAAGTAGAAAAAAAGCTTTAAGAATTAAAGGAAAATTTGAAGAACTGGCAAAGCATTTTAAAAAAGAGATTAAGGTGGTGATGACTGATGGGAATCAACCAATAGGTAACGGGGTTGGTCCTGCTTTGGAGATGATTGATGTTATTTCCGTGTTAGATCAATCAAAAAAAGGTCCCAAAGATTTGAGAGAAAAGTCTTTGTGTTTGGCAGGAGAGATTTTTGAGCTTTGCGGAAAATCTAATAAAGGCAGAGGATACGAATTGGCCAAGGAAACTCTTGAATCCGGAGAGGCTTTCAAAAAGTTCAAAGAGATAATCTCCGCACAACAAGGAAATATAAATAAAGCAAGAGTTGGGAAATTTAAAAAAGATATTTTAGTGAAGAGACATGTAAGAATGGCTTCAATAAACAATAAATTAATAAACGAACTTGCAAGAGTTGCAGGATGCCCTGTAGATAAATTTTCAGGGGTTTATCTTCACGGCCATGTTGGGAGTCATTTTAAAAAAGGAGAGAGATTGATAACAATTTATTCCGATTCTGAAGCAAGACTTAAGGAAGCAGTAAGGTGTTACTTGAGGAATAAACCTATACAACTGAAGTAAAGGTATATTTTTAAACTTTGGATTGCTATGTTTTCTATGGCAAGAGATACTTATAAAGATAAACTTAAAGAGCATGTAAAAAAGAACTTAAGGAAAGGGTACACTCCCGATACTCTTAAGTACGCTTTTATAAGACAAGGATATTCTCGTGTTCTCGTTGAGAAAGCGATAGAGGAAGCCCAAAAAGAGCTTTCTAAGGAAGTTCCAATTCTAAAATCTGAGGCGAAATATGAACCTCCGGTTGAAGAGCCTCCAGTTGAGAAAAAGCCCTGGTGGAAATTCTGGTAGAAATCTTTAAAACCTAACTAATTCTTTTGAACTTGTTTAGAATATTTATTCATATTCAAGCCGCTGTGGCACAATGGTAATGCACCTGCCTTGAGAGCAGGGCCCTTCCGGGCATCCAGGTTCGATTCCTGGCAGCGGCGTAAACAAACGGAATAAAAGAGGAAAAAGAAATTTGTGAAAATGGCACTTGTAGAATTTATTTTATCTTTGCTTTCAACCTATGGGGAGCTTGCTTCTTTTCTGGGAGGATTTTTTGCAGGGGAAGAAGTAATAATGACCCTTTCATTTTTGGCTGCGAATGGGGTCCTTCCTTTATGGAAAGTTTTTCTTTTTTCTTTTTTGGGAATACTTCTCTGTGATAGTCTTTTTTATTTTATTGGAAGATCTAAACTTGTAGGAAGCTTACAAAAATTTGAAAAATTTGCCCATATATCTAAAAAGTATGAGCATATTATCCTAAAAATTGATAAGAAAGGAACATTAAATCTTCTTTTTACAACCAAATTTATTTTTGGAACGAGATTGCTGACGCTTCTATATCTTGGATTTAAAAAAGTAAAAATTGCAGAGTTTTTAATAAGCGATTTTATTGTGGGATTGTTTTGGATGGCAATAGTTGTTTCTCTTGGATGGTTTTCTGGAAGTAGCTTTTATTTGGTTTTAGATATTTTTAAGAACATTCCTTTAGCAATTGCAGGGATTCTTATTCTAGTTTTGGCCTTTATTGGAATAAAAACATGGATCAGCAAGAAAATATTAAAAAAACAGGGAATATAGTATTAAACTCAAATTCAAAAAATGAGTTTTTTTTAATTCACGGTTATACTGGGAGTCCAGGATCTTTCGGGAATTTTCCAAAATTTTTAAATAAAAAGCTAAATTCACAAGTAAATGCAGTAACGCTCAGAGGGCACGAAACTTCTGTAGAAGATTTGCTTCCCCTAGAATATTCCGACTTTTTTAGTCAACTTGAAAAAGAATTAAAAGAAGAATTAAAAAAAGGGAAAAAGATTTTTTTAGGAGGGTATAGTTTTGGAGCGCAACTAGCTTTGGACCTGGCTTCCAAGTATCCGGTGAGCGGATTATTTTTGTTTTCCATTCCTTACAAACTTCGATTTCCTTGGAA
>Ga0172374_1003200_pt1 | contig 10029 bp, 8 predicted proteins | sample LakKiv3m_FD_114536 | JGI IMG/M metagenome (GOLD analysis project Ga0172374, IMG submission 114536) | Freshwater microbial communities from Kabuno Bay, South-Kivu, Congo - kab_092012_10.3m | ecosystem: Environmental > Aquatic > Freshwater > Lake | place: Democratic Republic of the Congo...
CGAGGAGGCGGTTCTCCAGGCGCGAGAGCCGTTCGCGAAGCTGCGCGTCGTCGATGTCGGCGGAGATGCTGCGCAGTTCGGCGAAGCTCTCACGGAGCTCCTCCCGATCCGCGGGCGTGAACGTCGACGGACCGGTCGGCAGCGCCCGCAGGCGGCGGTCGACCTCGTCGCGGATGCGCAGCTCGGCTGCCATCTCCTCCGCGACGGTCATCGCCGGAGCCGTCGTGACGCCTCCGACCGGGGCGTCGCGCCACGCGCCGGCGTACAGGACGCCCCGCGACCGACCGTCGACCACGATCGGGATCGCCAGGAGGGTGCGCAGACCCTCGCCGAGGATGTAGCCGTCGTAGTCGTGGGTGAACTGCTGGGATGCGCCGTAGTCGCTGGTCATCCGCGGGCGCAGCTCGAGCATTGCACGGCCGCCGAGCCCGAGCTGGGGGCGCACGCGGAGCCCCTCGATGCTGCGGGTGCGAGTGCCGACGATGCTGCTCACGGAGACCCCGCCGTCTTCGAACAGCCCGCCGAAGGCCACCGGAAACCGGGTGCGCCGAGCGAGCTCGCGCACGGCCTGTGCGACGAGATCAGCGTCCGGATCAAGCGCGATCGTGGGGCTCCTCGGGGTACCGACTTTCGGGGGTGACGGCGTCGTCGCCCCCGTCGTAGCGTCGACCCTACCACTCGCGGGGCCACCGCCGCGCGACGATCCGCATGAGGCAAGGAGGCCGCATGACCGACCGCATCCCGGAGGAATCGGCGGGGGGAATCGACTACATCGCCGTCGAAGAATCCCCTCGCTTCCAAACGCTGAAGAGAACGCAGCGCTCGTTCATCTTTCCACTCGCCGCGCTGTTCCTGATCTGGTATTTCGTGTATGTCCTGCTCGGCGCTTATGCGACGGAATTCATGGGCCAGCGGGTATGGGGAGATATCACCGTCGGGCTGTTGCTCGGATTGGGCCAATTCGTCACGACATTCGCCATCACGATGGCGTACGTCGCCTTCGCGAATCGAAAGCTCGATCCCAAGGCGCAGGAGATCCGTGAAGAACTCGAGAATGCGCAGGCCCGAGCATGAATGTCGTCCATCTCGCAGCCGCACCCGCCGGTGAGAACAATCCTGTCCTGAACATCTCGATCTTCGCCGCGTTCGTCGCGGTCACCCTCTTCATCGTCATCCGCGCCAGCCGCAACAACAAGACCGCGGCGGACTACTACGCGGCGGGGCGCTCGTTCACCGGCCCGCAGAACGGGTTCGCGATCGCCGGAGACTATCTGTCTGCGGCATCGTTCCTCGGCATCTGCGGCGCCATCGCCGTCAACGGCTACGACGGCTTCCTCTATTCGATCGGATTCCTCGTCGCCTGGCTGGTGGCCCTGTTGCTGGTCGCCGAGCTGATGAGGAACACCGGCAAGTTCACGATGGCGGATGTGCTCTCGTTCCGCCTCAAGCAGCGCCCGGTCCGGATGGCGGCGGCCATCACCACGCTGGCCGTGTGCTTCTTCTATCTGCTCGCGCAGATGGCCGGCGCCGGCGGCCTCGTCTCGTTGCTCATGGGCATCGACGGCCGTGTCGGACAGTCCGTGGTGATCGCGGTCGTCGGCGTCCTCATGATCCTCTACGTCCTGATCGGCGGGATGAAGGGCACGACCTGGGTGCAGATCGTGAAAGCGTTCCTGCTCATCGGCGGCGCGATCGTCATGACGATCTGGGTGCTGGCGATCAACGGCTTCAACCTCAACACCCTCCTGGAATCGGCGGTCGAGGCCTCTCCGCAGGGCGACGCGATCCTCGCGCCAGGACTGCAGTACGGCGCCAACCCGCTCGACTTCGTCTCGCTGGGCCTCGCTCTCGTGCTCGGCACGGCCGGACTGCCGCACGTGCTGATGCGCTTCTACACGGTGCCGACGGCCAAGGAAGCCCGGCGCTCGGTGGTGTGGGCCATCTGGCTCATCGGCGGGTTCTACCTGCTCACCCTGGTGCTCGGCTACGGAGCAGGTGCTCTCGTCGGGCCCGAGGTGATCCAGGCGGCCCCCGGCGGCGTGAACTCCGCGGCACCGCTGCTCGCGCAGTACCTCGGCGGTCCGCTGCTGCTCGGTTTCATCTCGGCCGTCGCGTTCGCCACGATCCTCGCCGTCGTCGCCGGCCTCACGATCACGGCTGCGGCGTCGTTCGCGCACGACATCTACGCGAACGTCATCCAGAAGGGCCGGAAGAAGGCCGATGGCACGCCCGTCGACGCCGACCCGAACGCCGAGGTGAAGGTCGCCCGTCGCACGGTGATCGTCATCGGCATCCTCGCGATCGTCGGCGGCATCGGGGCGCAGGGGCAGAACATCGCCTTCCTCGTCGCGCTGGCCTTCGCGGTCGCGGCATCCGCCAACCTGCCGACGATCCTGTACTCGCTGTTCTGGCGGCGCTTCAACACTCGCGGAGCCGTGTGGAGCATGTACGGCGGCCTCGGTTCGGCGATCATCCTCATCGTGCTCTCGCCGGTGTTCTCGGGATCCGAGACCTCGATGATCCCGACGATCGACATCGCCGTCTGGCCGCTGAACAACCCCGGCATCGTCTCGATCCCGTTGGGGTTCATCCTCGGCTGGCTCGGCACGATCACCAGTCGCTCGGCCGAATCGAGAGAACTGGCGGCGGAGATGGAGGTCCGCTCGCTCACCGGCTTCGGCGCCGAGAAGGCGGTCGAGCACTGAACCCTCGCTCGCACTGAACGCTCGCTCAGCGCGACGATCGCGGGAACCCCCGGCGGCCCACACGCCGGGGGTTCCCGTCGTCTATCCGCGCTCCAGATCGATGAGGTAGCGCTTGCGCTCGGGGTGCGCGCCGTACTGTCCGGCTGACCCGTCGGAACGCACCACCCGGTGCACCGGCACGATGATCGAGAACGGCGTGATCCGGCATGCCGTTCCGACGGCTCGCGCGGCGCCGGGGCTGCCCGCGAGCACGGCGACCTCGCCGTAGCTCATGGTCTGCCCCCACGGGATCGTGAGGATCGTCTGCAGCGCCGCCCGATGAAAACCGTCTGCGAGGCGCCAGTCGAATCGGAGATGCTCGTCGAAGGCGACCGGAGCACCGGCGAAGTAGTCGTCGAGCAGATGGGCGAGTTCATCAGCGGCACCCGGGTCGGGAACGGGCACCGAGCGGAGCCTGTTGGAGATGCCCTCGAGGAGCCACGGCACCGAAGGGTCGTCGGACTCGGAGAGGTCGAAGCCGACGATGCCCTCATCGGAGAAGACGACCAGCGCATCGCCGAACGGGGTGGGGGCGAAGTCGTAGCGGAAAGTCATGAGCCCATTCTGAAGCGTTCGCCGGTTCCGCGAAGGCGGTGATCCGCGAGTGGGGGAGAACCACCGAAACGCGCTCCGATGTGGAGGAAAAGTGGATCAATCCGGTGAAACCCGCTCAGGATACAGGGTGCGCGGGGCGCCTGAGCCTAGTCTGTCGTATGTGTGGCGACGTGAAGACAAGGCCGCGGATGCCGCAGCAGCGGAAGCCGCGATGACGATCGGCGACCAGCAGGGCGACCCCTCCGCCGTGGTGATCGCACACGTCGCCGACGCCGAACGCACCAGGCTCCGCGCCGAAGCCGCCGACCTCGGCGGACGCTCGCCCCTGATCACCTTCCGGGACACCCCGGAAGGCGGAATCGACATCTCGAAGGCCCACCCCGGGAGCCTGCCGCAGTTCATCACCGGCAAGTCGACCCTGCTGTCCAACCTGTTCCGCGACGAGGTCGGGCTGCGCACGGCCCGGATGGCCGCCGAGCGCATCACCGCGAAGAACACCGAGCTGCGGACGGTGCGCGGGATCGATGCCGTGCACCTCGCCGTCGGCATCGCGAGCTGGCGGATCGGCGGTGCGGACTTCGCCGCTCCCGTGCTGCTGCGACCGCTGGCCATCCGGCGACACCACACCGACTACGAGCTCAAGCTGCAGGGCGCGTTCTTCGTGAACCCCGAACTGGTGCGCGTCGCGCGCGAGCACTTCGGCATCACCATCGACGCCGAGGCCCTGGCATCCCTCGCGTACGACGGCGGCATCTTCAAGCCGCAGCCCGTGATCGATCGCCTGCGCGCGGCGACCCAGTCGATCGACACCTTCACGGTGCTGCCGCGCCTCGTGGTGTCGACCTTCGCCGACATCGGCGCATCCATGGCCCGCGACGGGAACAGCCTCGACCACCGTGTGCTCAACGCGCTCGCCGGTCACGTCGCGGACCGCGAGCAGATCACCGAGTCGCGCCCGCAGCCGCATGTCACGGGCCCGGATGAGCGCGCGCCCGCCTCGGACACGCTGCTTTTGGATGCGGATGCCGAGCAGGAATCCGTGCTCGCGCGGATCGCAGCCGGCCATTCGCTGGTCGTGTCGACCCTGCCGGGGACCGGCGGGACGCAGACCGTCATCAACGCGCTGGGCGAGCTCGTCCGCGCCGGTCGACGCGTGCTCGTCGTCTCCGCTCGGCGCTCCACACTCGAGGGTGTCAGGCACCGGCTCAGCGGGATCGGCCTCGACAGCCTGGCGGTCTCGCCCGGCAGCATCCGCCGTGACCTCGTGCGCGCCATCGGACGCAACGAGAAGGCGGCGGCGCCGAAGGTCAGCGAGGTCGACGACGCGCTCGTGCGCCTGCGCTCCGTGCTGCTCGACTACCGCAAGGCGCTCGGCGCGCCGATCGAAGGCCTGGATGCGACGGTCCTGGACGCCACGCGTCACCTGACCCGACTCGCGTCGCTGCCGACCCCGCCGTCGACGACCGCGCGGCTGAGCTTCGACACGCTGCGCCGGCTCGCCGGCGATCGCAGCCGCGCCGCATCCGCGCTCATCCAGGCGGCGCGCCTGGGAGAGTTCCGGTTCGGCCCGGGGGACTCGCCCTGGTACGGCGTCAACTTCCGCAGCACGCAGGACGCCCGCTCCGCGCACGAACTCGCCGGACGCCTGCATGCCACGAGCGTCCCCGACCTGCTCGAACGCGGATACGCTCTGATCTCGCAGACGCGCATGCGCCCCTTCTCCACGATCGACGAGCTGGGGGAGTACCTCGGTCTGCTCGAGGGCGTCCGCGACTCGCTCGATCGGTTCAGCCCGACGGTGTTCGAACGGCCCCTGGGTGAACTCATCCAGGCCCACGGCTCGCGTCGCGACGCCCCGGCGATGTCGGGCGCCAACCGGCGCCGTCTTCGCAGGCTCGCCAAGGAGTACGTCCGCCCCGGTGTGCACATTCCCGAGATGCACGAGGCGCTGCTGAGGATCCAGCAGCAGCGGACGCAGTGGCAGCGCTTCGTCGACGCCGGCGTCGCGCCCGAGGTGCCGCTGGGCCTCGCGGAGGTTGCCGCGTCCTGGCACCGCGTGACCGACGAGCTGTCCGAACTGGATGCCGCACTCGGACGCCGAGAGCCGCTCGCGACGCTGCCGGTCGAGCGACTCGTCCGCACGCTCGCCGGGCTCGCAGCCACCTCGGATGTGTTCGACAACATCGTCGAGCGCGCCACGATCCGCGACGAGCTCGCGACCCTCGGCCTCGAGCCGCTGCTCGCCGATCTGTCGGTGCGCCATGTCGCCGACGACCGCGTCGCCGACGAGCTCGAGTTCGCGTGGTGGCAGTCGCTCCTCGAGCGCGCGCTGCAGGACAACCGGGCGCTGCTCGGGGCGAACACGGCCGTCGTCGACCGCCTCGAGCGCGACTTCCGGCTGGTCGACGAGGCGCATGCGGCGATGGCCGGGCCTCTGCTGGCCTGGCAGCTCGCGAACCAGTGGCGCATCGCGATCGTCGACGAGCCGGACGAATCGCAGAATCTCCGCCGAGCGCTCACCCAGGGCAGCCCGACAACGGCCGAGATCGTGTCGGCGGCGCCGACGCTCATGAATGTGCTGGCACCCGCGTGGATCTCCTCGCCGTATCTCGTGCCCGAGATCCCGGACTCGGTCGAGTTCGACACCGTGCTGCTCGTGGATGCCGCGGCGATCAACCTCGCCGAGGCCGCCCCGGCGATCCGTCGCGCCCGCCAGGTCGTCGCGTTCGGCGACCCTGTCACGCAGCGTCCGACGCCGTTCGAGATGGCCGTGGACGCCGGTGACGAGTGGGAGCCCGAGGTTCCCTTTGACGACACGTCCGCATTCGAGCGTCTGGCCGAACTGCTTCCGGTGATGACGCTGACGCGCAGCTACCGCGCCGGCGGCGAGGATCTCGCCGAGCTCATCAACGACGCCTTCTACGGAGGGGAGATCGTCTCGCTGCCGTGGGCCGGCTCATACCTCGGTCGCGGAAGCCTCACGGTCGACTATGTCGAAGGCGGCGTCGGCGCTCCCGATCCGGTCTCGGGGGCCGTCGAGAGCCCCGATGCCGAGGTCGCGCGCGTGGTGACGCTCGTCGTCGAGCACGCCGTGCACCGGCCGAACGAATCACTCATGGTCATCACCGCCAGCGCCCGCCACGCGGAGCGCGTGCGCGCAGCGGTCACGACCGCGTTCGCCGGACGATCGGACGTCGCCGATTTCGTCGGTCGCGACACTGCCGAGCCCTTCGCCGTCCTGACCCTCGAGGAGTCGGTGGCGGAGAGCCGCGACCGCGTGATCTTCTCGCTCGGCTACGGCCTCACCAAGCACGGGCGTGTGCTCAGCGACTTCGGCGACCTGTCCACCGCGGACGGCGAGCGCCTGCTGACGGTGGGGATGACGCGTGCTCGCCGCTCGATGGTGATCGTGTCGTCGATCCGGCCGTCCTCATTCGACGACGGGCGGCTCGAGTACGGCGCGGCCACGCTCATGTCTATTCTCGGCGGCCTCGCGGCGCGTGCCCGCGACTCGCGCCTGGAAGACCTCGCCGACCCGCTGACGCTGGCGCTGGCCAGGGAACTGCGACGCCTGGGCGCATCCGTCGACGTCGACTACCGTGGCCTGCTGCCGCTGGTAGCGCAGCATGGCGGCAAGGCCGTCGTGATCGAATCCGACCCCGAGACGCTGGGCGACTCCCTGCGCGAGAGCCTGCGCCTGCGTCCGCACGTGCTGCGGCGCCTGGGATGGCACTACGTCAGGGTGCACGCCTTCGACCTGTACAGTGACCCGGTCACCGCGGCATCCCGGATCGCGGCCGTCCTCGGGATCGCCGCCGACGCGGTCAGGGCGGAGACCGACACCCAGCCGATCGACCTCCCTGGCGATGCCTGACGAGGATGCTGCTGAGCCCCGGCGTCAGCGGATCGTTCGCGTCGCGGGCAGTCGCCGTGCGCGGCTGACGCCGGCACCGGGTACGGATCCGGCCCCTGACGTGCCGCCGAAGCCCGACCGGCCGAAGCCGCGGGACGCGAAGGGCGCGAACGACGATCAGCTGCTTCGCGACGTCCCCCCGCACTACTGACGTTCAGAAGAGAGGGCCCCCGCGATGCGGGAGCCCTCTCGGTGTCTCGGAGTCGTGAGGTCAGACGCGCGGCGTGGTGCCGGTCGTGCCTGCCGCGCCCGCGGCGCCGTGACGCAGAGCGTCGCGGATCTCGATGAGCAGCTCCTGCTCGCTGGGCAGGGTCTCCTCCTCGACGGCGGGGTTCTTCGCGGCCTGGCGCTCCTTGTACTTGTTCATCGGGAGGACGAACACGAAGTACACGACGAGAGCGACGGCGAAGAAGCTGATGATCGCGGTGATCAGCGTTCCGAGGGGGAAGGTGACCTCCTGGCCGTAGATACCGGTCAGGGTCGGGCCGAAGTTGCCCGAGTCGTCGGGCTGGTAGAAGAGGGCGACGAGCGGTGTGATGATGGCATCGACGACCGCCGTGACGATTGCGGTGAACGCGCCGCCGATGACCACCGCGACAGCGAGGTCGATGACGTTGCCCTTGGTGATGAACTCTTTGAAGCCCTGAATCATGGGAACTCCCGTAGGTGTGTTTCTGACCTCAGCTCGAGGCCGGAGCCGCCGCAGGTGCCTTTTTGGCTCCCGTCGACGAATCTGACTTCGATGATGCCGACGCAGCGCCCTTTTCGCTACCGCCACTCCGAGAATCCGTGCGATAGAACCCCGAGCCGTTGAACGTGACACCGATCGACCCGTACTGCTTGCGCAGCGCCCCGCCGCACTCGGGGCACAGGGTCAGGGCGTCCTCGGTGAAGGACTGGACGGCGTCGAAGGCGTGGCCGCAGGACGTGCAGGCATAGGCGTAGGTGGGCATGTCGTATCTCGGGATGGTCAGTGCCGCGCAGGCGACAGGTGGAGGGTGCGGGTGGGAGTCACGACGCCGGTGACCGGCTGGTCGTGCAGCTCGCGGGGGAGGGAGTCGAGGACCTCGGAGTCGTAGGTCACCGCGTAGACGGGCGGACAGTTCTCCATGGATCCGATGGTCTTGTCGAAGTAGCCGCGCCCCCAGCCGAGCCGGGTGCCTTCCGCGTCGACGGCGGCCGCGGGGATGATCATGACGTCGACGTCGTTGACCGCGATCGGACCGAGCACTTCACCGGTGGGCTCCGGCAGTCCGAACAGGCCCTCTGTGACCTCGTCGGAGTCGTCGGCGACCGCCCAGTCGAGCAGGCCGTCCGCGCGGGTGATCGGCAGCAGCACGCGGATGCCGCGCCGCACCGCTCCGGCGATGAACGCTCGGGTGTCAGGCTCGGTCGTCGTAGAGAGGAAGCACGAGATCGACTGCGCGTCATGCGCGGTCACGAGCGCGTCCAGCTGCTCGGTGATGCCGGACGCCGCGGCCTCGCGCTGCTGATCGGACAGCAGCTGTCGGCGCTCGCGCAGTTCGGCGCGCAGCGCGCGCTTTGCTTGTTCGACGTCAGGCGACATGCTGCGATTCTACGTGTCGGATCTGGCCGGGACCCCCAGTAAGCTGGCCTGATGGGAAAGCAGTCAATCAAGGCAGTCATTCCGGCGGCAGGACTGGGCACGCGCTTCCTGCCCGCCACCAAGGCGATGCCGAAGGAGATGCTGCCGGTCGTCGACAAGCCGGCCATCCAGTACGTGGTCGAAGAGGCGGCATCCGCCGGGATCGACGACATCCTCGTCATCATCGGCCGCAACAAGAACGCCATCTCCAACCATTTCGACTCGGTTCCCGAGCTCGAGGTCAAGCTCACCGAGAAGGGCGACATGCAGCGCCTCGAGCGCGTCATGAAGTCCAGCGACCTCGCTGACATCCACTACCTCCGCCAGGGCGAGCCCAAGGGGCTCGGCCACGCCGTGCTCCGCGCCAAGACGCACGTCAACGACAGTTCGTTCGTCGTGCTGCTCGGCGACGACCTCATCGACGACCGCGACCCGCTCATCACGACGATGATGGCCGAGCACGAGCGCACCGGGGCAGCTGTCGTCGCCCTCATGGAGGTCGACCCCGAGCACATCCACATGTACGGCGCCGCCGCGGTCGAGTCGACCGGCGACGACGACATCGTGCGCGTCACCGGCCTCGTCGAGAAGCCGGCGAAGGAGGACGCGCCCTCGAACCTCGCCGTCATCGGACGCTACGTGCTTCCCGCCTCGGTGTTCCCGATCCTCGAGCGGACGGAGCCGGGCAAGGGCGGCGAGATCCAGCTGACCGACGCCCTGCAGGAGCTCGCGGCCGACACCGAGGGGCCCGGCGTCGTCGGCGTCGTCTTCCGCGGCCGCCGCTACGACACCGGCGACCGGGTCGACTACATCAAGGCCATCGTGCAGCTCGCTTCCGACCGTGAGGACCTCGGCCCGGATCTGCGGCCGTGGCTCAAGGAGTTCGCCGAGCGCCTCTAGGCCGGTCCGGCTGCGAGGAGCGATGGAATTCCTGCAGGGTCACCGTCACGGTCCGGTCGAGCTGAGGCTCATCCGGAGCCGTGACGCGCGCACACTCCAGCACGAACTGTTGGAGAACCGTGCGTGGCTGCAGCGCTGGGAGGCGACGGTGCCGAACGGCTCCGCTTCGTTCGACATGCGCCTGAGCATCAGACGCCTCCTGCAGCAGTACCGCGACGGCGGGGGCTACCCGTTCGTGATGCTGCACGACGGCGAGATCGCCGGGCAGCTGAACGTCTGGGGCGTCGCCCGCGGTTCGTTGAACTCAGCCA
>Ga0172374_1003202_pt1 | contig 10024 bp, 9 predicted proteins | sample LakKiv3m_FD_114536 | JGI IMG/M metagenome (GOLD analysis project Ga0172374, IMG submission 114536) | Freshwater microbial communities from Kabuno Bay, South-Kivu, Congo - kab_092012_10.3m | ecosystem: Environmental > Aquatic > Freshwater > Lake | place: Democratic Republic of the Congo...
CGGGTGACTTTTTTGAATCCATTCCCTTCCCTGCCGATGTTTATATCCTGAAAAATATAACTCACAACTGGAATGACGAGAAGTGCATTCATATCCTCAAAAAAATAAACGAATCCATGCCTTTCGGGGGAAAGATACTTATAGTAGAAATGGTGATTCTTGGAAACGGATTTAATCCCATTCCTAAGATTTTAGATATCCAGATGCTTGCGGCTGTTTCAGGTGGGAAAGAAAGGACAAAGGAGGAATTTTATGAACTGATTACAAGGTCTGGACTTCGTTTAAAAAGATTTATCCCAACAATTGCACCCCTGGTAATTATTGAAGTGGTAAAAAAATAACTCCCTGACCTAATTCCCTTTTTTCTTATCCCATTCTTTGTACTTTTGCACACGAAGTATGATGTTTCACTAAACTGTGATCATTATGAAGGAGAAAGAAGGTCTTGCGGACTGCCCCGAACAGCAGTTAATTCTATATGTTGAAAAGGAGGATGGCAAATACGGACCGGTACAAACGGGTTCTTATCTCTCGGCAAATTATCTCGATGACTACTTCTATAAAAGAAAAAATCTGGAAATATCGCTGAGGAAAAGAGTTGTTGAAGGTGAAATCAGCCTCGTTTACTATTATATGGTACTGGTTGATCTTTCGATATCGGAACTCGCTTCAAGGGTTGGGATCAGTAAATCAAGGGTAAAAAAACAATTTGAACCCAGAGGCTTTGCAAAATGTTCGGTTGAGGAGTTAAGAAAATATGCGAAAGTCTTTAATGTACCGGTAGCCAACATGCTCCAGATTGTTTTGATCAATGTGGAAAAAAATTATGAATCACTTTATATCCATGAAGATAAAACATTGAATATCTCCGTAGAACAGGATTCAACAGTTAATCCATATCTCTCAGTAACTAAAATCGGGGAGCGCTCTAAATGATCATTGAGAAGTTCAAACATAAAATGGCTGCACATTGTGAATCAGGAACAATAACTTCTCTGATTAACCATGCGGGTCTGCGAATTTCCGAGCCGCTTGTTTTTGGGATCTCAAGCGGTCTCTTTTTCGGCTATTTCCATAAAATGAAATCATTTCCATTTCCTACATTTATTGTGAGGAATAAGCCGGGGCAGATGAGAGTCAACATTACAAAACGGCTTGGTGTAAAATTCAATGAGTACTCTTTTCATAATATTGACGATGGTACCAGAAAGCTGGACGAACTGCTTCAGAAAAATATCCCTACCGCAGCCCAGGTCGATTTTTTCTATCTCGACTATGTCCCGTCCTGGGAACGTGTTCATATTAATGTTCATTTTATGGTAATTCTCGGGAAAGAGGATTCAAATTATATTATCAGCGATAGCTATTTCCCCGAACTAATTAAACTAAAATCAACATCACTGGAAAATAGTCGTTTTGCAGGAGGTAATATGTCTCCGAAAGGATTTATCTTCAATGTTTCGTATATTCCAACTACTATAGATTATGAGGACGCAATAATCAAAGGGATTAAAAAAGTATGCTTTAATATGCTTCATATTCCGATGCCTTTTTTAGGTGTTAAAGGTATCAGAATGTTTGCAAAGAAAATCGTTGAATGGCCGGATCTTGCAAGGGATACTGAACACCTTTCACACGAGATTATGAAAATTAATATATTGCTTGAAGATCAGGGCACCGGAGGAGCGGGATTTCGTTTTATTTATGCCACATTTCTTCAGGAAGCAGCCGATATTCTTGGGAAACCTGAGCTGAAATATCTGTCTGTGGAGTTAATGAAAATCGGGGACGGATGGCGTGAACTTTCACTCTTCGCTGCAAAAGCAGGTAAAAACCGCGACCTTGGACCCGGAAAATTGAAAGAACTCAGCGGTCTGATTTATGATCGGGCAGATGCTGAAGAGAAGTTCTTTACAAAGCTTGGAAATGCAGTAAAGCGATCATGAATTTATTCATTTGCTTATGGTGAATGTACCTTCCGAAGAGTTAAAAACGGAAATCAAGATATTGATAATTAAAACATTGGGGATCTCTGACATTGTTCCATCCGATGTTGATGATGAGAAACCCCTTTTTGGAGGCGGCAATAAACTTACTCTGGATTCAGTGGATGCATTGGAAATAATTATGGCACTGCAGCGAAACTATAGTGTCAGGATAGCAGATCAAAACCTGGCAAGGAATATTGTCCGTTCCATAAACAGCATTGCTGAATTTATTTCTTCAGAACAACATAAATCCAATGGCTAACGATTTTGTCCGGTGAAAACATCTTACCTGACAGCCGGAATCAGCATGGGCAACCTGATCAGGTTATTCCACAGAAATAAAATCACCTTTAAACCTAAATACATTGGAAGAACGATCTTTCTGATACAGAGCGCAATCTGGTCAAGCATTTTTGCCACTGCCGAAAAAGCTCTGCTGAAAAAAAAAATCGAGGCAACCCCGGTTCCTGAAGACCCGGTCTTCATCATCGGTCACTGGAGAACAGGCTCTACCCTCCTTCACCAGATAATGAATCTTGATACGGAGAATGCCGCCCCTACCCTGTTTCAGGTGGCTGTCCCTGACAGTTTTATAATTTCATATCCTTTTTATAAACCTGTCCTGAATGCAACTATCAACAAGCACAGGCCGATGGATAAGGTCAAACTTGGAATGAATGAACCTCAGGAGGATGAATATGCAATTTACAGGATTACTGATTTTTCACCACTTGAAAAACTGGTATTCCCGAAATCCTTGGAATACTTCTTACTCAATGAAGATATGTTTGTCCCTGAAGAAGGTAGAGATCTGGAGGAGTGGGAAAATAAACTCAAATCCTTTTTTCAAAAATTATATTTTAAGACCGGAAGGACAATAGTGTCGAAAAATCCATTCAACTCGTTTCGTATACCCACCCTGGCAAAAATCTTTCCATCTGCACGGTTTATTCATATTGTAAGAAATCCAATCGACGTTGTACCCTCAACCATTAATATGTGGAATATTGTTCAACGGCAGAATTCTCTGATAAATAAAGAGTATAAACCTACACTAAGGGAAATTGTAGCAGTTTATAACAAAATGGCTGATCGTATTGATAAAGATCTTTGTCTGATCCCTACCGGGAAGAAGGCTGTCGTGAAATATGAAGATCTCATACATGATCCAATTTCAGAGGTAAAAAAAATATATATATCACTTTTTAAGCCATTTACAGTAATATTCGAGGAGAAACTGAAGAATTTTCTCCATGAAATCAAAAATTATGAGAAAAATTCATTTGTTATTTCTAAAGAGGACAAATTTTATATTATCAATATGATGGGTGATTATATGGAAAAATATGGTTATAAGTAATTTTTCGGTAATTTTGCATGATAACTGCTTAAATGAATAAACCGGTTAAGATGAGAAGGAACTTGATATTTTGCCTTATCCTGGTGTTTGTTTTAAATTTTATCATATCCACCCAGGCACAGGAAGGGAAACCCGACTTTATAAAAAGTGGGTTCTATCTAAAGTTGGGAGCCGTGCTGCCAGTTGGAAAATATGCCGCAGGTCAGAAGGTAACCTTAGGAGATGGATTAAAATCTTCCAATTCCCTTGAGTATTTACCTGCTAAAATTGGTGGTGCCATGGATATGGGCTACCTCATTTATATCGGACCCTCTTTTGCCAATAACATACTTCGGGCAGGCATCGATGCAACTTTTCTTAGTTTCTGGTTTAACTCAACAAAACCTGTAAGTCAGAGTAGTCCGGCAAACCATTATTACTATTTTATCGGACAAAAATTTGGTCCTCTAATTACTATAAATCCTGTAGACAGGCTTATGATCGACCTGTCCTGGAAATTGAATGCGAACTTTGGCTATTTTGAAGGTGAATGGGAAAGTCTTCCCGGTAGCAGCTTTTCCAAATATGGTGCTGACTTTGTACAACAGGAGATCAGCCTTGGGTTGAGATATAGGATTATTGTATTCTCTTTCAGCTACAATTTTGGTAAGATGACTTACGATAATTTTGACAAAAGCCGGCCAAAACAAACAATCGATGTTAACACAGTAAGAATAATGATCGGGTTTAAATTTTAAGGATCCGAACATAATGGACCAGAATGACCAATCCCGGTTTCTTTCCTGAAATTGAGAAAAAACCTTTCAGTGAAATCAGAGAATATCAGAATACCCGTCTGAAAGTTTTACTGGAGTACCTTTCGATTAATTCCCCGTTTTATAAAGAGCTTTTTAATAAAGAGAAAATTGACATCTCTAAAATCCGTACTCTTGAAGACCTCAATGTAATTCCTGTTACGACAAAAGATCATCTGCAGCAAAATAACAATGATTTCATTTGTGTCCCTGAACGAAAAATAGTTGACTACATTACGACTTCAGGTACCCAGGGCGATCCGGTTACTTTCGCGATGACAGATCGGGATCTTGACCGTCTTGCATATAACGAGGCAATCTCATTTACCTGCGCTGACGGATCACCTTCTGATATTTATCAGCTAATGACAACAATCGACAGAAGGTTTATGGCTGGAATTGCATATTTCCTCGGCATAAGGATGATGGGAGCAGGCATAGTCAGGGTTGGAAATGGAATCCCTGAATTCCAATGGGATACTATACAACGAATAAAACCAAATGCAATTATCGCCGTTCCTTCATTTATTCTGAAAATAATCGGATATGCAGAATCCAGGAAAATCGATTATAATGCCTCTAGTATCCGGAAAGCAATATGTATTGGGGAACCGTTGAGAAACAAAGACTTTAGCTTAAATACACTTGGGAATAAAATATTTGAAAAATGGCCTCTGGCGCTATATTCTACTTATGCATCTACAGAGATGGCAACTTCATTTACCGAATGTTCCGAAGGAGTTGGCGGTCACCATCACCCGGAGCTCATCATTGTTGAATTTCTGGATGATAATGATAATCCTGTGAGTGATGGAGAGGTAGGAGAAGTCACGGTAACAACGCTTGGAGTTGAAGGCATGCCTGTGTTGCGCTTTAAAACAGGTGATGTTTGCTGCCATTATATTGAACCATGTCGCTGTGGAAGAAAAACTACTCGTCTTGGACCAATTATCGGCCGGAAAAACCAGATGATTAAATATAAAGGTACTACCTTATATCCAAACGCTTTGTATGATATTCTTGATAATATTGAATATATATCAAGTTATTTTGTTGAAGTCTATACCAATCAAATCGGGACTGATGAGATACTTATCCATATCGGTTCCGATCAAACAATAGAAGATAAAGAAAAGGATATTAAGGATCATTTCAGGGCAAAATTAAGAGTCGCCCCAATGCTGAAATTTGAACCGGAAGCCTCTGTTCTTAATAAACTGTTTCCGGAAATGAGTCGTAAACCCGTTAAATTCATTGATAACAGGGGAAAAAATTGTTCACTTTAGCAATGCTGATATTGATTTCGACTTTTTTTTATATTATTTTTGTTTAATAAAACAAATTAAGTAACCTAAAATCTGATCACTATGAAAAAAATTAGCATTATTTCGATGGTCTCTGTTTTCATTCTTTCTGGCGGACAATTGTTCTCACAGAAATTGAAGTCAGGGGATCTGAATATCTTAAAAGGCCAGACAGTAATTAATCTTCAGTATGATTATTCAAATCTGGCTGTGGGCAAATATAAAAATGAGGCTGATTACATTGAAAACGGGATTGCAGATAGAAATAAGAAAAAAGAGGGAAGCGGGGATGAATGGGCAAAAAAATGGGCGAGTGATAAAACTGAAAGATTCCAGCCAATGTTTGAGAAAAATTTAAATGGAAAATTATCTGATGCCGGAATAACGGCAAAAGAGGGTGCAAACGATGCAAAATATACTCTTATTATCAAAACTACATTCCTGGAACAAGGGTTCCAAAGCGGCATGGGAGTCAGTAAACCGGCTTATATCAATATGATCGTTGACCTCGTTGAAACCGCAAATCCAGGGACAGTTTTAGCTGTGATTGATTATAATAAAATCCAGAGCGTGAGTATGATGGGATATGACTACGATACCGGGGAAAGGATCAAAAGTTGTTATGATCGCGCCGGGGATAATATCGGTAAACTTATTGTAAAGACTATCTCGAAATAATATCCCGTAACTTAATCTCTTATGGGTGACTGTAAACACACTCGCCCCTAAGATAAGTTTTCTCGATCATGGTTCCTGGAACCTGATCAATCGGAATTGTCATGATATCCTTGTCAAGGATTACAAAGTCTGCATTTTTACCAACTTCAAGGCTGCCGCGAACATTTTCCCAGAAGTTGGCCTTTGCAGCCCAGACAGTTATACTTTTTAATGCCTGATCCCTGGTCAATCCATTCTCCTTTTCGAAACCTGATTCAGGTTTCCCTTGTAAATCCTGACGGGCTACGGCAGAATAGAAGGTAAGTAAGGGGGATATTTTTTCGATCGGGAAATCAGTTCCGTTCGGAAGCCATCCGTTTTGTTCAAGCAAGGTTTTGTATGCATAAGAGCCTTTTATCCTTACGGGTCCCAATCTCTCATCAGCCCAATCCATATCAGATGTGGCATGAGTAGTTTGAACGGAAGGTATGATTGAATAATCCCCAAATAGATGAACATCGTTCAAATCAACGACCTGTGCGTGTTCAATACGCCACCGTTTATCATTTTTACCATGGAGGAAGGAGGAATAAATATCAAGTACCAATCTGATCGCAGAATCCCCTATGGCATGAGTATTGATCTGAAAGTTATTTTCCAGGGCAATTTTACATAAACCTTTAATAGAATCAACCGGAGTTACAAGAATACCGGAATTCCCGTGGGCATCATCATACGGTTTTTTAAGGAGGGCTGTTCGGCTCCCAAGACTTCCATCTGCATAAACTTTAATTGAGCGAATGGTTAGGTTATTGGTTTCAGAAGGACCGCTGATAACAAAAGATGAAATGTTCTTTTGCGTTGGCTCCAGCATAGCATAAATTGCTATCCTGATTTTGTTTTGTTTTTGCAAAGTATCGATGAACCGGATTGTTTCAAAATCGAGTCCGGCATCTGCCACTCCGGTCAATCCTGATAAAAAGCACAATTCTTCGGCACGGGCAAATAATTGGGCCATATGTTCTGCATCTGGATCTGGAACGAAAGAACGCATAAAATCAACCGCATTTTCACTTAGTATTCCGGTCATCTTCCCGTCTTTTATTTCTACTTCCATTGACTTGAAATTATGTTTCATTGAAATGTCCGCCTTTTTTAAGGCTGCCCCGTTGGCCAGTAATACATGTCCGTCGATTCTGATCAAGATTACCGGTCTGTCCGGAAAAATCTTGTCAAGGATGCTCCTGTCAGGAAATTTTTTTATGTTCCATAAATTCTGATCCCATCCCCTGCCGACAATCCATCCGCCCGGAAGTACTGACCTATGTGCTTTAACGAGTTTGATCACTTCATCAAATGAATTCGCCCCGGTAAGATCAACATATTGAAGGGTTCTGGCAAGTCCTGCAAAATGACAATGAGCATCAATAAATCCCGGGTAAATATTCTTTCCGTGCAAATCAAGAGTATCTTTCGCACTGAAAATACTCAATAACTCTTTTGTCGTTCCAAGTTTCAAAATTTTTCCGTCTTTTATTGCCATTGATTCAACTATCTGGTCTTTTGAATCAACTGTGTAAATTTTTCCATTGATCACCAATATGTCAGCTTTTTCTGTCACAGGTCTGCACGTATTTGATAAAATCATTAATATCAATAATAATTTCAAAGGCTTTTTACTCATAATCAACGAAATAAAGATGATTTGTCTATGGTTCAAAAATAAACAAGATTTTTTAAGAATACTTGACTTTTATCAAAATGATTTATTATTTTTGTAAAACTTAATCTCGATATATAAATGAAATATAAATCTATTAATCCTAGATTTATTGTTATTCTGTCCGTTATCCTTATGGCAGCCATAATACGGTTGCTTCCGCACTGGCCAAATTTTACTCCGATTGCAGCCATGGCATTGTTTGCTGGGACCTATTTCGAAAAAAAGCAATATGCTTTTGCCATTCCGATCGCCGCAATGTTCTTGAGCGATCTCGTTATCGGTCTTAATGTAAATATGCCTGCAGTCTACTTAAGTTTTGCCATTACGGTTCTGATTGGTATGATAATTCGGAAAAAAGTCAATGTAGGGTCGGTATTTATGGCCTCATTTTCTTCGGCGGTTATCTTCTTTCTGATAACCAACTTCTCCTCATGGCTTGCCAGTCCCTACTACCCGCAAACCTTTGCCGGACTGATTGAATCCTATGTTGCCGGTCTTGCATTTTTCCGGGATACCACTTATGGATTTTCATTCTTTCTGAATGATGTCTTCGGAACCACATTCTTTAGTGCGGTTTTCTATGGGGCCTTCTATCTCGTTGAGATGAGGTTTCCTGTGCTGGATAGATCAAAGTTCTAGGATCACATCCCCTCACAACTCTTTGGTTTGAGGATGGAATTTAGTGAAAACATGAAGTTCTGTCAGTGTTCACAGGATTTCTTGCTTTTCCTGATCAATCCAGGCTAAATATTATTTCCGGATCACGTTTAATTTTGCAATCAGGGGCTTTATATACCAGTATGGCAAAATACGGTCTTCAATCCTATTATTCGCCGTAACACCAATACCTGACATTTTAGCACACGGAAGCGGGTAATACAGATTATAAACGCGATCAAAAGTTTAAAAAATATGGCTACTTTTGTGGGAATGGCAGATTTAATCCGATTATTATCCGACTCTGTTGCAAATCAGATCGCTGCCGGCGAGGTGGTACAACGACCTGCTTCTGCAGTCAAGGAATTGCTTGAGAATACAATTGATGCCGGCGCCAGCGAAGTAAAGTTAATTATCAGGGAGGCAGGAAAACTGCTTATTCAGGTAATTGATAACGGATGTGGGATGTCGGAGCAGGATGCAAGAATGTGTTTTGAACGCCATGCCACTTCAAAGATCACAACCGCCGATGATCTCATGGCTATAAGAACCCTTGGATTCAGGGGAGAAGCCCTTGCCTCAATCTCCTCGGTTTCTCAGGTTGAACTTAGAACAAAACGGATTGAAGATGAAATAGGTACAAATATACGTATTGAGGGCTCGGAATTTATCTCCCAGTCTCCTGTGAGCTGCACTAATGGTACTTCAGTTTCAGTTAAAAACCTTTTCTATAACGTTCCTGCACGCAGAAATTTTCTGAAATCCAATACACTGGAGTTAAAATATATAATTGAAGAATTTTTCAGGATATCAATAGCAAATCCCACAATAACTTTCTCATTCTATAATAATGAAAAAGTTATATTCCAGGTACCATCCGGCAATTTAAAACAAAGGATAATAAACTTGTTCGGTTCACCATATAATCACAGGCTAATACCCATTGAACAAAATTCTGCCCTGATTAATATCAGCGGTTTCATAGGCAAACCGGAATTTGCGAAAAAAACCAGGGGAGAGCAGTACTTTTTTACCAATGGTCGGTTTATGAAGAATCCCTATCTTCACCACTCAGTTGAAAACGCCTTTAAGCAGTTAATTCCGTCTGACGCTTTTCCGACTTATTTCATTTTTTTCGGACTGGATCCTAAATCAATTGATGTAAATATCCATCCCACCAAGACCGAGATAAATTTTCAGGAGATAAAGAGTATTTATGCCATTCTGAATGCAGCAATCAAACAAACCATAGGGAAATTCAATATTTCACCTACCCTGGATTTCGAACTGGAACAAAGTCTCGATATCCATCCTGTTCCTGAGCATCACACCATCAAACAACCAACTATAGCCGTAGATCCGGATTTTAATCCGTTTGAAAAAAAAAGCACAACCCAGGCGCATTTCCAGTTTTCTCATCATGAAGGCAGGCAGGCAGATGAGTGGAGGAAATTTTTTGAGCCCGAGGCCTCAATTAAAAATCCTGATGATCAAAATTTAAAACCCTGTTTCCAGGTAAAAGACTCTTTCATAGTTACATC
>Ga0172374_1003204_pt1 | contig 10021 bp, 9 predicted proteins | sample LakKiv3m_FD_114536 | JGI IMG/M metagenome (GOLD analysis project Ga0172374, IMG submission 114536) | Freshwater microbial communities from Kabuno Bay, South-Kivu, Congo - kab_092012_10.3m | ecosystem: Environmental > Aquatic > Freshwater > Lake | place: Democratic Republic of the Congo...
AGCCGCCGACGAGGCGGGCGACGAGGATGCCGCCGTCCCATCCGAACGCGGCGTGCGTCGTGAGGATCACGATCGGGTTCACGATCGGCGCCGCGATGAGGAAGGTCAGCGCCTCGGCCGGGGCGAGGCCGCGCATCATGAGGCCGCGGGCGAACGGCACGTTTCCGCACTCGCACACCGGGATGAGCATCCCGAGCAGCGAGAGCACGGCGCGACGGGCCCATCCGGCGCGCGGCAGCCACCGGTGGATGAGATCCGGCGGCAGCCACACCTGCACGACGATCGAGAGCACGACGCCCAGGACGACGAACGGCAGCGCCTCGATGAGCACGCTGAGGGCGAGGGTGAGTCCGTCCTGCGCCCGGTCGGGCAGAGCGTCCTGGAAGAGCGTCGGGGCGAACCTGTCGATGAGGAACAGTGCGGCGATGACGACGACGCCGATGCCCACCCCGATCCACGGCGAGCGCCGTGCCGGCGGTCGATGCGACGACTGCCGCGTCGCGGTCGCCGTGCTCACGCGGCGCCTTCGGCGCCTGCGCGCTTCTTGGCGCAGGGCGTGCACAGCCCGAAGATGTCGACGACGTGCTCGGCCTCGCTGAATCCGTGCAGCGCGGCAGTCCGCTGAGCCCAGGCCTCGACGTCCTTGGCCTCGATCTCGACGGTGAGCCCGCACGAGCGGCAGATGAGGTGATGGTGGTGGCCCTCGGTCGAACAGGCGCGGTAGAGGGCTTCGCCCTCGGGGCTCTGCAGCGAGTCGGCGTCGCCGGATGCCGCGAGCCCGGACAGGGCGCGGTAGACGGTGGCCAGCCCGATGCCGGTGTTCTCGTCGCGGAGGGTGGCGTGCAGGGTCTGCGCGCTGACGAATCCGCGCGCGTCCGAGAGCGCCTCACGCACGCGTTCGCGCTGCCAGGTGTTCCGCTGAGCCATGCCCTTGATTCTAGGCCGGAAGCGTTGTGCCGGGCCTGGGAGAGCCGGTCCGGCGCACGCGTCCGCGGATGCGCTGGGTGGCCCAGCATCCGGCGTAGATGAGGAACGAGATCGTCGTGATGTACGGGCTCACCGGCAGAGTGCCGGCGAGCGCCAGCAGGATGCCGCCGACCGCGGACACGAAGCCGAACAGGGCAGCCAGCAGGGGCACCGCCAGGGGACCTGCGGTGACGCGCATCGCGGCGGCGGCGGGAGTCACGAGCAGCGCCATCACGAGCAGCGCGCCGATGATGTGGACGCTGACGGCGACGATGAGACCCAGGAGCACCATGAACGCGAGGCTCACGAAGCGGGTCGGGATGCCGCGGGCGGAGGCGGCGACCGGGTCGAGCGAGTCGAATCGCAGCGGGTTCCACATCAGCAGGAGCGCGACGAGCACGAATGCGCTGATGCCGATGAGCCAGCCGAGGTCGGGGCTCGAGACCGAGACGATCTGCCCGGTCAGCAGGCCGAACCGGTTGGCGCTGCGCCCCTCGTACAGCGAGAGGAACAGGATGCCCAGGCCCAGGCCGAACGGCATGAGGACGCCGACGATCGAGTTGCGATCGCGGGCCTTCGAGCCGAGGATGCCGATGAGGATGGCGGCGACGAGCGCGCCGCCCAGGGATCCGGCGACGACGCTTCCACCGAACAGCAGGGCCGCGGCCGCGCCCGCGAAGGACAGCTCGCTGACCCCGTGCACGGCGAAGGCGAGGTCTCGCTGCATGACGAAGACGCCGATGAGACCGCCGACGACGCCGAGCACGGCGCCGGCGATGATCGAGTTCGCCAGCAGCGCGACGAGGGCGCCGTAATCCTGGAACGAGAAGATGTCGCTCCAGTCGAACATCGGGACCATCATGCTTCGTCCTCGTCGTGGTCGTGGTGGGGCGTGGCATCCGGAGCTCCGACGACGACCAGCCGGTCGCCGGCGCGCAGCACGAACACCGGCGTGCCGTACAGGTCGGTGAGCACGCGGCTCTGCAGCACCTCGTCCGGGGTTCCGAGCACGAACCGGCCACCGGCGATGTAGAGGATGCGGTCGACCCTGCCCAGGATCGGGTTGATGTCGTGGGTGACGAACAGCACGGCGGCGTCGCGCTCGCGCCGTTGCCGGTCGATGATCTCGGTGACGCCGACCTGGTTGGCGAGGTCGAGGTTCGACAGCGGCTCGTCGCACAGGAGCAGGGTCGGCTCGTCCGCGAGGGCCTGGCCGACGCGCAGCCGTTGCTGCTCGCCGCCGGAGAGCAGGCCGACGCGGCGGTCGGCGAAGTGCGCGGCTCCCACTCCTTCGAGGAGTCGGTCGACGCGTTCGCGGTCGCCGCGGCGCGGGATCGGCAGACCGAACCGGGTGCCGCTCACGCCCAGAGCGACGACGTCGCGCGCGCGCATGCTCGTGTCCGGCGGCAGGGGGCGCTGCTGCGGGATGTATCCGATGCGCGGATTGCCGCGTTGCACCGATTCGCCCCCGACTCGGATGCTGCCGGCGCTCAGCGGCTGCAGGCCGAGGATCGCCCGCATCAGGGTGGTCTTGCCGGATCCTGACGGCCCCAGCACGGCGATGAACTCCCCCGGCTCGACGGTCAGGTCAAGGCCCGACCACAGCTCGCGCTCTCCGCGCCGGAGCGCAGCGCCCGCGATCGCCAGGATCGGGGCGCTGCGCTTCGTACCGCGTGCGGCGTCGGCCGCACTCACGAATTCAGTGCGTCGGCGAGGCTCTGGATCGCGTCGTGCATCCACTCAGAGTACGACGATCCGTCCTCGAGGAGCTCGCTGAACGCCACGACGGGGATGCCGGCATCCTGCGCGGCCTGCTCGACCTTGTCCGTCTCGGAGCCACCGGTCTGCGCATTCGTGAGCAGGACCTTCACGTCGCCGCTGCCGATGACATCGATCGCCTCGAGCAGCGTGGCCGGAGCGACATCGGTTCCCTCTTCGACGGCCTCGGCGAAGCCCTCGGGCGTCAGGTCGGTGAGCCCGGCGGCTGCGGCGATGTAGCCGGGAAGCGGTTCTGTCATGAAGATGCCTGCTCCGACGGCATCCGCCTTGATGGTCTCGAGCTCGGACTCGGCGCCCTCGAGGTCGGCGATGATGTCGTCCGCCGCGGCGGTGAAATCGGCGGCGCCGTCGGGGTCGAGCTCGGACAGCTCGACGGCGATGCCCTCGACGACGTGGATCATCGTGTGCGGGTCGAACCAGACGTGCTCGTTGAAGCCCTCGATGTGTTCGTGCCCCTCGTGACCCTCCTCCTCGGCGTGGTCGTGCTCGTCGGCGTGCTCTTCCGCATCGTCTTCGTGCCCGGCGTTGCCGGGATAGTCGTGCGAGAACTCGGCCGCGGTGAACACATGGGCGTCCGACCCGTCGAGGAGCGTGTCGATGAACGCGTCGTAGCCGCCGCCGTTCTCGATGACGAGGTCGGCGTCGGCGATGGCGAGGCGGTCGCGTGCGGTCGCCTCGTAGGAGTGCGGGTCCTGCGCCGCGGAGTCGATGATCGTCGTGACCTCGACGCGATCGCCGCCGATCTGCTCGGCCAGCGAGCCGTAAACGTTCGTGGATGCCGTGATGCGGATGACGCCGTCGCCCTCGGGGCTGCCGGTGCTCGCCGTCGTCGAGCATCCGGCCAGGAGGAGGGCGGATGCGGTCAGGAGGGCGGCGACGCGGAGCTTGTGCATGCGTCAATGCTACACGCTAATGATAACCATTCTCAACACGCTCCCCGCCAGCCGTTCTACCCCAGAAGACTCGCCGGCGCGATCCACGCGGTGGCCTCCCCCACCAGGGCGTCACCGTCAAGGGGGCGCGTGGCGACGGCGGTCTGGGCGGCATCGTCCCCCAGCACGAACGGGGTCGTGCCGAAGTTCGTCACGACCTGCCAGCCATTCGGCCTCGCGAAGCGGAGCACGTCGGTCCGGCCGGTCTCGATCCACTCCAGCGCCTCGTCGGTCTGGAGGGCGCGACGCAGGCGCAGCGCCTCGCGGTATAGCGAGAGCGTCGACGACGCGTCGGAGGCCTGGACATCGGCCGCGTACTCGGAGAACCACGCGGGCTGCGGCAGATGCGCGACGGCCGTTCCGAACCCGAACGAGACGCCGTCGGCCGACCAGGGCAGCGGCACCCGGCATCCGTCCCGACCGATCTCCTCCCCACCGGTGCGGAAGAAGGTGGGGTCCTGCCGGTCCTCGGCGGGGATCGCGGCGACCTCGTGAAGACCGAGCTCCTCGCCCTGGTAGAGGTACGTCGATCCCGGCAACCCGAGCAGGAAGAGCGTCGCCGCTGCGGCGCGGCGCGCGCCGCGCTCCCGGTCGAGCTGCGATTCGTCGCCGCCGCCGATCAGCCACTCGCCGCCGTGGCGCGTCGGCGCGGCCGACCCGGTCGTCGGCGTGGGCAGGCCGTACCGCGTCGCGTGGCGCACGACGTCATGATTCGACAGCACCCACGTGCTCGACGAACCGGACCGCGCGGCCAGTGCGAGGTTGTCGGTCACGATGCGCTGGAACTGTGCGGCGTCGAAGTCTGCCTCGAGCAGGTCGAAGTTGAACGCCTGTCCGAGACTTTCGGGACTCGCGTACCGGGGCACGCGGTCGGCCGCGACCCACGCTTCGGCGACGGCCGTCCGTGGCGGGTCGTAGGAGTCGAAAACCGCACGCCACTCGGCGTAGATCTCGTGCACGTCATCGCGGTCGATCATCGGGTGGTTGCCGTCGATCGGGATGAGCGCGAGCTCGGCGCTGGTGGGGAGGGTTTCGCCGAAGTCCTTGGTGAGCATGTGCGCGACGTCGATCCGGAAGCCGTCGACCCCCCGGTCCGACCAGAAGCGCAGGGTCTTGAGGAAGTCCGCCCGTACCTCGGGATTCGCCCAGTTCAGATCGGGCTGCTCTGTTGCGAAGTGGTGGAAGTACCACTGGCCGTCCTCGACGCGATGCCACGCCGGCCCGCCGAACGTCGAGGTCCAGTCCGCCGGCGGCTCGGCGCCGTCCGGGCCTTGGCCCTCGCGGAAGATGTAGCGGTCGCGCGCTGCGGAGCCCCGCCCCGCGGCGAGCGCCTCCTGGAACCACTCGTGCTGGTCGGAGGTGTGGTTGGGCACGATGTCCACGATCACCCGGATGCCGCGTGCATGCAGCGCCTCGACCATCGCATCGAAGTCCTCGAGCGTGCCGAGGCGGGGGTCGACCGCCCGATAGTCCGCGACGTCGTACCCGCCGTCGGCGAGCTCCGACGGGTAGAACGGGCTGAGCCACACGGCGTCGATCCCGAGGTCGGCGAGGTAGTCGATGCGGGTGCGGATGCCGGGGATGTCGCCCAGGCCGTCGCCGTTCGCATCGGCGAAGCTGCGCGGGTAGATCTGGTACACCACGGCCTGTCGCCACCAGGCGGCGCTCTGGTCGGTTCCGCGGGTCTCGGTGAGCAGCGCATCGGTCATAGGTGTTCTCTCCTTCTCGGTTGCGGTCCGGTGTCGGGATTCAGCCCTTGACGGCGCCTTGGGTGACGCCCTCCATGACGAAGCGCTGCGTGAACAGGTACGCCAGGATCGCCGGGGCCATCGCCATCAGGTACGAGGCGAACGCGACGTTGTAGTTGTTGCTGAATTGGTTCTGGAAGAGGTTCTGCCGCACCGGCAGGGTCTGCAGTGCCGGGTCGGAGATGATGAGCGACGGCATCATGAAGTCGTTCCAGGCGTAGAGGAAGGCGAAGATGCCGACCGTCGCGCTCATCGGCGCGAGGAGGGGGAAGATCAGTCGCCAGAAGGTCTGCCAGGTGGTGGCGCCGTCGATGCGCGCGCTCTCCTCGAGTTCGATCGGGATCGAACGGAGGAATGCGGTGAACAGCAGCACGCTGAAGCTCAGCTGGAACATCGTGGCGAGGATGATCACGCCGAGGGGATTGTCCAGGCCGAGCCGGCCGGTGAGCTGGATCTGGGGCAGCGCGACAACGGGAAACGGGATGAACATGGCCGCGAGCAGGTAGAAGAACGAGTACCGGAACAGCCGCCGATCCCAGTTGCGCACGATCGCGTATGAGGCGAGCGCCGCGAGCACGATCGTCGCGGTCACGGTGCCGGCGGTGACGAGCAGTGAGATCCCCGCGCCGACCGGGAACTTCGTGAGGTTCCACGCCTCGATGAAACCGTCGAGGCTGAACGGGGCGGGCAGCGAGAACGCGTTGCCGTCGACGGCCTGCCCCGTGGTCTTGAACGCCATCGAGATGGTGACGTACAGCGGCAGCAGCACGGTAACCGCGCACAGGATGAGAATGATCGTTCCCGACCAGTTCACGCGCTCCATACGGATGCGCGGCTTGCGTCCGTCTGCTGTGACGGTGGTGATGGTCTGCGTGGACATCAGAGTGCGTTCCTTCCGCGCGTCAGCGACAGCTGGAGGAGGGAGATGAGGACGGCGACGATGAAGAAGATGGTCGCGTTGGCCATCTGGTAGGCGTAATCGCCCCCGTTGAACCCCGCGATGATCGTCATCGCGACACTGCGGGTGGATGTGCCGGGACCGCCGTTGGTGAGGCCGACGATGATGTCGTAGGCGTTGAGGAATCCCTTGAAGCCGAGGATCACGTTGATCACCACGTACCCTGCGACGAGCGGGATCGTGATGCGCGTGAGCTGCTGCGTCCTGCTCGCCCCGTCGATGCTCGCGGCCTCGTAGACCTCGGCGGGGACGGAGAGGAGGCCGGCGATGTAGATGAGCAGCGTGCCCGGCACGGCCTGCCACGCGGTGACGATGACGATGGCGATCCACGCCAGGTCGGGGTTGGCGAGCAGGCTCGTCGAGAGCCAGGGGATGCCGGTGGCCGCCCCTGCCGCGGGGATGGAGTTGGAGAACAGGAAGTTGAAGACGTAGGCGATGATGATGCCCGAGATCACCATCGGGATCACGAAGACCGTGCGCAGCCCCGTCTTGAAGCGGATGCGGGAGGTGAGCCCCACCGCGAGCAGGAAGGCGACGACGTTCACCACGATCACCGTCGCGATCGAGAAGCCGAACGTGAAGAGGTAGCTCTGCAGGATGGCCGGATCGCTGAACATCGCGATGTAGTTCGTGACGCCGTTGAAGCTCCATTCACCGATGCCGATCGAATCGGTGAAGCTGAAGAAGATGCCCATCAGGCCCGGGACGGTGATCGCGAGGGTGAAGATCACGAGGGTGGGCAGCAGGAACAGGTAGTAGATCGGCTCGACACGGCGGGTGCGGCGACGCAGCGTGCGCTCGCGGCCGGTCAGGATGACGGTGGTGCTGTCACCGGTCGTGGACGTGGTCATGGCGCTCATGATGCGGGCTCCTCACCTGTGGCGGTGTCCTGCGTGGAGGGGATCGGCGCCCGGAAGGCGATGCGGGCCCAATCGGCGTCCATGGTGCGCAGCGTGGATTCGGTGGATGCACCGAGCACCATCGCCTGCGCGTAGTTGAAGATCGGAAGGGTCTTGGGCACGAGCACCGACGGGCCCTGATAGATCTGGCCGTTGTCGTAGTACTCGATCATCCCCTCGATGCGCGGGTCGTCGGGTGCCGGCGCATCCGTCGTGGGGCTGAAGCCGAGTTGCGAGGCGTTGTACTCCTCGATGTTCTGCGGCTCGTAGAGGAACTCGAGGAAGTCCCGCGCCGCCTCCTGGTGGCGGGACCCTTCCGGGATCATCGCGGCGAGGTCCATGTTGACCCGCACGCCGAGATCGGCGGGATCGTCGGTCATCGGCAGCGGGAACGTCCCGAGCGGCAGATCGGGCGCGGTCTTGGCGATCTCGCTGAAGGCCCACGGACCCTGCAGATACATCGCCGCTTCACCCTTCGCGAAGGCGAGGTTGCCGTCGCCGTACGCGCGGCTGGCGGCATCCGCGTTGGTGTACTCGTCGGCGAGCTGCATCATGCGATCCATCGGCTCGGCGAAGTCCTTCTGGAATGAGACCTCCGAGTGCGGGCCGACGTTCACGCCTTCCTGTGCGAGGGCGTCGAAGAACGCGATCGTGTCGACCGATCCGCCCGCGGTGTAGTCGTACCAGCCCTGCCCGACGGTCCAGTCGTCCTTGAAGGTGGCATAGAACGGATCGATGCCGGCGGCCTTGAGCTGGTCGCAGACCGCGAGGAGCTCATCCCAGGTCTGGGGAACCTCGAGTCCCTGCTGCTCGAAGATGTCTTTGTTGTAGATGACGGACGCCGCCATCACCGAGTAGGGCAGGGCGCTCGTGCGGCCCTCGCACGAGCCGTACTGATCCATGAGCGGCTGCAGATCGTCGCGGATGTTCACGGCCGCGTCCGTCTCGGAGAGATCGGTGAGGGCGCAGCGCTGCACGAATCGCGCGACCTCGTAGTTGTAGTTGGCGAGCATGATGTCGGGCGGGTTGCCGCGCACGAAGCTGGCGGAGACGACATCGACGCCCGAGGTGTCGATCTCCACCTTCACGCGATCCTGCGAACTGTTGTATTCGGCGACGAGTTCGGTCATGAACTCGATCGCCTCGCGTTTGCTGAAGGTGAAGCGGATCGTCTCCGCTCCGGAGCCCGCGGCGCAACCGGTGAGGGTGGCCCCGACGAGAGCGAGGCCCAGTCCACCGGCGACCAGCCGCAGCGTGCGTGTGCGTTTCTCAGACACCATCGTCCTCCCGTGCATAGATCCGCTTACTAAATTTAGTCGGCGAATTTACTCTGTCGAGAGGTACTCTCTCATTCAGGCATCAGAAAGGTCAAGGGTGTGACGGAAGTCTCTGCGGATCTCGGAACCGGTCGCGCCAGCGTCGGCGCCGTTCTGGACTTCGCGTGGGCGGCAGGTGAGTTCACGGCCAGCGACGCGATGGACGGCACCTCGCTCACACGTTCCACGACGATCGATGCGATCGACACCCTGTTGGGAGCGGACGTGCTGCGCGAGCTCCCCAATGCCCGCGCCGCGGGCAGCTATCGTTCGGGTCGGCCCGCCCGCCGGTTCGCTCTGGCCCCCGGCCTCGGCGTCGTCGTCGGCATGGATGCCGGCGACACGCACCTGGCCGTCACGGTCGCCGACCCGCTGGATCAGACCCTCGTGCATCATCGGATCGACCTCGATCCCGCCCACACCGCGGCCGAGCGCCGGGAGACGATCGTCGCGCATCTGCGCGCCGCACTCGAGGAGGCGAACGCGTCCCGCGACGACGTGCTCGCGCTGTGCGCGGGCGTCGCCGCGCCCGTCGATCGCAACGGCTTCTCCCCGCCGCATCCGGAGGGATTCTGGGAGCGCACGAACCCCGGACTCCCCGAGGCGCTGCGCGAGTTCGCGCCCGTCGTCGAGATCAAGAACGATGCGCAGCTCGCCGCGATCGCGGAGGGGACGACGGGAGCGGCGATCGGGTGCAGCGACTACGTCGCACTACTGGCCAGTGAGCGATTCGGCGGCGGAGTCGTTGTCGACGGCCACGTGCTGCACGGCGCGCACGGCGGGGTCGGCGAGGGCGTGGTGTTCGACCACATCATCGGGGTCGGGTCGGCGTTCGGCCTCCGTTACGCCGTGCAGGATCAGGCCCGCGCTGCAGCGGCTGCCGGCGAGATCCCGCGCGATGGCGCGATCGGACGACGGGTCACCGAGGACCTCATCGATCCTCGAGAGGTGCTGACTCTCGCGGCATCCGGCGACGCCGATGCCATGCTCGTCACGGAGCGCGTGGGCGCGACCCTCGCACGCGTGGTCGCGGTGCTCGGCAGCATGTACGACCCGGCTCGTGTGATCGTGTGCGGCGCGGTTGCCGAGAGCATCGAGCCCGTGCTCGCGGCGGCACGACGCATCCTCCCCGACGAGCTGCACCTTCCGGCACCGCAGATCCTCGCATCGCGTCTTGGCGCGGAGGTCGTGACGGTCGGCGCCATCGCGACAGCGCGGCGCGCGGCCCGCGAACGCGCGGTTCCGCTGCTCGCCGAACGGCGACTGCGCACGCCGGTCTGACGCCCAGGGTCACAGCCTCTGGACTGACCCCGTCTTGTAGGTCCAGTCGTTGTGTGAGTCGTCCTGTCGCCCGAGGGTTCGGGCAGGGAGACTGGTCAGATCATGACGAACAGCAGGAAGCGTCACACCCCGGAGCAGGTCG